>Ga0307412_10000128_pt1 | contig 55850 bp, 54 predicted proteins | sample DK1Cmetagenome_3_FD_203823 | JGI IMG/M metagenome (GOLD analysis project Ga0307412, IMG submission 203823) | Maize rhizosphere microbial communities from greenhouse at UC Davis, California, United States - DK15-C-1 | ecosystem: Host-associated > Plants > Roots > Rhizosphere > Soil | place: USA...
GGCCACGTTCGGCCAAGTTCACCCGCGTACGTGGAATCATCGCGCTGCCCAGGTGCTGCATGATTTCGACAAAACAGGTGTTATCCGTGGCTTCGGCGATCAACAGGTGGAAACGCCGGTCAGCCTCCACGCAACTGTCATTGCTGCTGAGCAACTGCTGATAGTCGTCCAGGGCCTCGCGCATCTGCTGCAACTGCCGCTCGCTGCGACGCTGGGCGGCCAGTGCCGCCGCCTGGGTCTCCAGGCCCAGGCGCAACTCCAGGATTGCCCGGACGCCCGCCGCGGTATCAACGTTGAGGCGCAACCCCGGCTCCCCGGTCTGCTCCAGCACAAAAGTGCCAATGCCATGACGGGTCTCAACCAGCCCCGAAGCCTGCAATTTCGAAATCGCCTCGCGCACCACCGTGCGGCTGACCCCGTGCTCGCGCACGATGGCGCCTTCGGACGGCAGTTTCTGCCCCGGCTTCAACTGCCCCAGCAAAATGCTCTGGCTCAACTTCGCCACCAGATCATGGGCCAGGTTGTGGGTGCGCTTGCGCAGGGGCGCTTCTGTGTCTTGCTGCATCGGGCGGGCTTCCTTGAAGACAGGCTTGTCGATCCTATCACTGGCGGCGTTGCAAGTACTCCTCGGAACACTCTCAACTTGTATGACAACACGCAAGATTGACCGTTATCTACCGCTGAGCCTGGGCAAATATGGCAGGTCTTCCAAACTCAGGAGCCTTGTAAAAAACCCTTCGATAACGGCGCATATCGCTATAAATAGGGCATAAAAAGCTTCAACAACCAATCCAATCGAACTCAAAAACAGCTTGTCAGACAAAAAAATCAACTTGTATGATGTCTATCAACATCGACACCTGCCCGATACCGCGCATAAAAACAATAACTCAAGGATTCCATACACGATGACTACGCCAGAAACCAGCAAAGCCCCGATCATCACCAGCATGCAAGTCGTCCCGGTGGCCGGCCACGACGGCATGCTGCTGAACCTCAGCGGTGCCCATGGTCCGTTCTTCACCCGCAACATCGTTATCCTCAAGGACAACGCCGGGCACACCGGCGTCGGCGAAGTGCCCGGCGGCGAGCGTATTCGCCAGACCCTGGAAGACGCTCGCTCGCTGGTGGTCGGCAGCCCCATCGGCACCTACCAGAAAATCCTCAACAGCGTGCGCCAGGCTTTCGCCGACCGGGATGCCGGCGGCCGAGGCCTGCAGACCTTCGACTTGCGCATCACCATCCACGCCGTCACCGGCCTCGAAGCTGCGTTGCTGGATCTGCTCGGGCAGCACCTGGATGTCCCGGTCGCGGCCCTGCTCGGCGAAGGCCAGCAGCGCGACGAAGTGAAGATGCTCGGCTATCTGTTCTATGTTGGTGATCGCCAGCAGACCGACCTGCCCTACCGCAGCGAACCGGACGCCGATAATGACTGGTTCCGCGTCCGTCATGAAAAAGCCCTGGATGCCGACGCCGTGGTGCGCCTGGCCGAAGCGGCCCACGCGCATTACGGTTTCCAGGACTTCAAGCTCAAGGGTGGCGTGCTCAAGGGCGACGAGGAAATCGAAGCCGTGACGGCGCTGGCCGAGCGCTTTCCCCAGGCGCGAATCACCCTGGACCCCAACGGCGCCTGGTCACTCAAGGAAGCGATTCGCCTGTGCCGCGACCAGCACAAAGTGCTGGCGTACGCCGAGGACCCTTGCGGCGCAGAGAATGGCTATTCGGGCCGTGAAGTGATGGCCGAGTTCCGCCGCGCCACCGGCCTCAAGACCGCCACCAACATGATTGCCACCGATTGGCGCGAGATGGGCCACGCCATCACGCTGCAATCCGTGGACATTCCCCTGGCCGACCCACATTTCTGGACCATGCAAGGTTCGGTGCGCGTGGCGCAGATGTGCAATGAATGGGGCCTGACCTGGGGCTCGCATTCCAACAACCACTTCGACATTTCCCTGGCGATGTTCACCCACGTCGCGGCCGCCGCACCGGGGGACATCACCGCCATCGACACCCATTGGATCTGGCAGGACGGCCAACGGCTGACCAAGGCGCCGTTGCAAATCAAGGGAGGCTGCGTGCAGGTGCCGAAGAAACCGGGGCTGGGGATCGAGCTGGACATGGACCAGTTGGCCAAGGCTCACGAGCTGTACAAAGGCATGGGGCTCGGGGCGCGGGACGATTCGGTGGCGATGCAGTATCTGATCCCGGGCTGGACGTTCAACAACAAGCAGCCTTGCCTGGTTCGCTAGTATTCAGCAACTCGATTCTTCTGTGGCGAGGGGATTTATCCCCTCGCCACAGTCATCTGCTGCTGTTTCGCTATTAACCCTCCGGCCGCAAAATCAGCACCGCCAGCGGCGGCAGGTTCAGTTCCAACGACAGTGCCTGGCCATGGCTGGGGATCGCCTCGGTGGAGGCGCCGCCGCCGTTGCCATAGTTGGAGCCGGCGTAGGTGTCGGCATCGCTGTTGAGCAGTTCCACCCAACGACCGCCAAACGGCACGCCGACCCGATACGCCTCGCGCGGGACCGGTGTGAAGTTGGCGACCACCAACACCGGCCGACCGTCCTTGCTCCATCGCAACCACGCATAGACGCTGTTGAGCGCATCGTCGCCAATCAGCCATTGGAAGCCTTGGGGCGCATCGTCCTGGTCGTGCAGCGCCGGCTCTTCCCGATATAGACGGTTCAGGTCGCTGACCAGTTTCTGCACCCCCCGGTGCTCGGGATATTGCAGCAGGTACCAGTCCAGTTGCTGGTCATGGTTCCACTCGCGCCATTGGCCGAATTCGCAGCCCATGAACAGCAGCTTCTTGCCCGGGTGGCCCCACATGAAACTGAGATAGGCCCGCAGGTTGGCGAATTTCTGCCAGCGATCTCCAGGCATCTTGTCGATCAGCGAGCGCTTGCCGTGGACCACTTCGTCGTGGGAAATCGGCAGCACGAAACGCTCGGACCAGGCGTACACCAGGCCAAAGCTCAACTCGTTATGGTGGTGGGCGCGGTACACCGGATCCTGCTGAATGTAATGCAGCGAGTCGTGCATCCAGCCCATGTTCCACTTGTAGGCGAAACCCAGGCCGCCCTGTTGCGTGCTCTGGCTGACGCCGGGCCAGGCGGTGGACTCTTCGGCAATGACCAGCGCGCCCGGGGTTTCCAGCGCGACCACATCGTTGAGGTGCCGGAGGAAATCGATGGCTTCCAGGTTCTCCCGTCCGCCGTGGCGGTTTGGCACCCATTCGCCGGCCTTGCGCGAATAGTCGCGATACAGCATCGAGGCCACGGCATCCACCCGCAGGCCGTCGACGTGAAAATGCTTGAGCCAGTGCAACGCCGACGCCAGCATGAAACCGTGGACCTCGGTGCGTCCGAGGTTATAGATCAGCGTGTCCCAATCCTGGTGGAAACCTTCCAGCGGGTTACCGTATTCGTACAGCGCGGTGCCGTCGAACTGGGCCAGGCCATGGGTGTCGGTCGGAAAGTGCGCGGGCACCCAGTCCAGGATCACGCCGATGTCGGCCTTATGGCAGGCGTTGACGAAGGCGGCGAAATCATCGGGCGAACCGAACCGCGCCGTCGGGGCAAATTGCGACAACGGTTGATAGCCCCACGAACCACCGAACGGGTGTTCCATGATCGGCATCAGCTCGATGTGCGTAAAGCCAAGATCCTTGACGTAGGGAATCAACCGCTCAGCCAGTTCATGCCAGTTGTATTGGCGGGAGACTTCGCCCGCCTCGTCGATCTCGCACTGCCAGGATCCGGCGTGCAGCTCGTAGATCGACAGCGGCGCGCCCGGTAGCTGGCGTTCACGGCGGCTCTGCATCCACTCGTCGTCATGCCATTCGATGTTCAGTGGCGAAGCGACCTTGGACGCCGTGTCAGGCGGCAACTGCGTGGCCAAGGCCACCGGGTCGGCCTTGAGCGGCAGGATGCCGTGGGCACCGAGGATCTCATACTTGTACCCTTCGCCCGGCCCGAGCCTGGGGATGAATATTTCCCACACGCCGGACGGATAACGGATGCGCATCGGATGCCGGCGTCCGTCCCAGACGTTGAAGTCACCTACCACCGAAACCCGGCGTGCGTTCGGCGCCCAGACGGCGAAGCGCACGCCATCGACGCCGTCCACCGTTTTCAGTTGCGCACCGAGGCAGGCACTGAGGTCGCGATGGTTACCTTCGGCAAACAGGTAGAGATCCATTTCCCCCAGCAGCGGACCAAAGCTGTACGGATCCTCTGCGACCTGCTCGCCGCCGGCCCAACGGGTGCGCAACAGGTATGGCTGGGCACGGTCGAAATGGCCGACGAACAAACCCGGGGTCTCGGTGATCTGCAACTCGCCCAGCTCTTCCCCGCCGTCACGGGCGAGCACATGCACGCTCAACGCACCGGGCAGGTAGGCCCGGATGAATTGCCCACCGGCCCCATCGCCATGAGGGCCCAGGATCGAAAACGGGTCGTGGTGTTCGGCGCGCACCAGCGCGTCGATGTCGTGGGGGGCCGGCAGCAATGACTCTTTGGCCTGCCCCTGTGATTCCTTGTTCGAGACGCTCATGATTCTCTCCACTAAATCGGTCCGGCTAAATCGGAAAAGGGTTTGAGCCCACTCAATAACCCGTACAGGCCGTGCAGCGGCACGGGCAGCCAGGCAGGGCGATTCTCGGCTTCATAAGCCACTTCGTAGGCCGCCTTCTCCAGGCCGAACAACGCCAATGCGGCGTCCTCGCCTTCAGCATCCTTCCACTCATGGGCAAGACTAGCTGCCGCCAGCCGATATGCCTGGACAAATGCCTGGCGAGCCTCGACCAGATAACGGTCGGCGACACGTTTGCGCGCCGCGTCGGCATCGGCCGTGCTGTCGACGGTGTGCAGCTGGACCGCCATCGCCGCCGCGTAGTCGAAGGAGCGCAGCACACCGCTGACGTCCTTGTACGGGCTGTGCTTGCCACGTCGTTCGTGTAGCGGTCGCGCCGGCTCGCCTTCGAAGTCGATCAGGTAGGCATCACCCTTGATCACCAACACCTGCCCCAAGTGCAAATCGCCATGTACCCGAATGCGCAAGCCGCCGGCGGCCTTGCCGGCCAGTTCCTGGACGTGGGCCAGCACGGTTTTCCTGTGTTCCAGCAAGCGTGCGACCATCGCCTGGTCCGCAGGGTTCAATTGGTCCTGGTTCTGCTTGAGCAGACGCAAGGCGTTTTCCACCTGGGCGGCGACATCCTTGCCGATGGCCTGGGCTTCCTTGGCACTGGTAGGCTGCGGCGCAAAGTCCGGGTTGTCGGTTGGCTGGGCGAGCACCTGGTGCATTTCCCCGAGACGCTGGCCGAGCATGCCGGCGAAATCCTTCAGTTCGCCCAAGGCGTTGTAATGCTGTTCCTGCTCCGACACGGCATCCGCCAGCTCGTCGCGCAACGCCCGTTCGAGGTTGTTCTGGGTCCACTCCCAGGCATCGCCCTGATTGCTCAGGTAACCCTGGGCGATCATCAGCAAGGCATCTTCGCCCTGGGCGTCGCGGCGAATCACCGAACCCAGCAGCGGCGAGATGTTGCTGAAGCCCGCCGCAGTCAGGTAAGCGCTCATCTCCAGTTCCGGGTGCACGCCGGACGCAACCTTGCGGATCAACTTGAGCACCAGGCTGCCGCCCACCACCACCGAACTGTTGGACTGCTCGGCGGACAGGTAGCGAACTTCCGGCTCGGCCCCCAGGTTCAGCGCCGCCAGGCCCTCGGTAGGTTCAAAGCGCAACTCGCCGTCGGCGCACGGCAACACCGTGCCGGCCTGGATGCCTTGGAGCACGGCCCGAATGAAGTTTTCCAAAGTGAACGCATCGGTGATCAAGCCGACCTGGCGACCCCGGCGGACCCGCGACAAAGCCAATTGCTGAGGCAGCGCGGCGCCGACCTGATCCTCGGCCAGCAGACCGAACGGCAGTTGATAACGCAAGGTTTGGCCAGCACTGGTGACGTCGATTTCGCTCAACAACACAGGGTGTTGCGGATCACCAAAACGCACGCCATAGACGATGTCGACTTTCTCGATGGCGCTGTCCTTGCCGGCAAACCAGCGACGGTTCTGCAGCCAGTTCGGCAGGATGCCCTGCTCCAACGTGGCGCGCGACGGCGCTTCAAGCAATTCTTCCAGGCGTTTCTTCAGCACCAGCGTGGTGAAGTCCGGCAGGCTCTGGGCGGGCTCGACGTGCCAGCTCGGCATCTGGTTTTCCGCTGCCAGGGCGAACCAATAGAAGCCGTATGGCGCCAGGGTCAGGAGGAAATTCAACTGGCCGATGGGCGGGAACGCATTGCCGCCGAGCATTTCCACCGGGACCATGCCAGCGTAGGCCGACAGATCCAGCTCGGCAGCCTGGGCGCTGCGCGACACGTTGGCCACGCACAAAATGATTTCGTGCTTGCCGTCCGGGCCGGTGTACTCGCGGGTGTAGGCCAGGATCCGCCGGTTGCTCGGCGACAGCATCTTCAACGTCCCCCGGCCAAAGGCCTTGGATTGCTTGCGCACGGCCAGCATCCGTCGGGTCCAGTTGAGCAATGAATGAGGGTCACCGGACTGGGTCTCGACGTTCACCGACAGATAGCCATACAGCGGGTCCATGATCGGTGGCAACACCAGGCTGGCCGGGTCGGCGCGGGAAAAACCGCCGTTGCGGTCGATGGACCACTGCATCGGCGTGCGCACGCCATCGCGGTCGCCCAGGTAGATGTTGTCGCCCATGCCGATCTCATCGCCGTAATACAAGGTCGGCGTGCCGGGCATCGACAGCAACAGGCTGTTGAGCAACTCCACACGGCGGCGGTCGCGCTCCATCAGCGGCGCCAGGCGTCGACGAATGCCGAGGTTGATGCGCGCTCGACGGTCGGCGGCGTAGTAGTTCCACAAATAGTCGCGTTCCTTGTCGGTGACCATTTCCAGGGTCAGCTCATCATGGTTGCGCAGGAAAATCGCCCATTGGCAGTTGGCCGGGATCTCCGGCGTCTGGCGCAAAATGTCGGTGATGGGGAAACGGTCTTCCTGGGCCAGCGCCATGTACATGCGCGGCATCAAGGGGAAGTGGAACGCCATGTGGCACTCATCGCCATTGAGGCCTTGGGCATCGCCGTCGCCAAAGTAAAGCTGGGTATCTTCCGGCCACTGGTTGGCCTCGGCCAGCAACATGCGGTCGGGGTAATTGGCGTCGATTTCGGCGCGGATCAGCTTGAGGACGTCGTGGGTCTCGGGCAGGTTCTCGTTGTTGGTGCCGTCGCGCTCGATCAGGTAAGGGATTGCGTCCAGGCGCAGGCCATCGATGCCCATGTCGAGCCAATAGCGCATCACCGACAGCACGGCCTTGATGACCTGCGGATTGTCGAAATTGAGGTCTGGCTGATGCGAATAGAAGCGGTGCCAGAAGTATTGGCCGGCCACCGGGTCCCAGGTCCAGTTGGACTTCTCGGTGTCGAGGAAAATGATCCGCGTGCCGTCGTATTTGTGATCGTCATCGGACCAGACGTAGAAATCCCGGGCCTTGGAACCTTTCTTGGCCTTGCGCGCGCGCTGGAACCACGGGTGCTGGTCGGAGGTGTGGTTGATGACCAGCTCGGTGATCACCCGCAGGTTGCGCTTATGGGCCTCGGCGATGAAACGCCGCGCGTCGGCCATGGTGCCGTAGTCGGGGCTGACCCCCCGGTACTCAGCGATGTCATAGCCGTCGTCACGCCGGGGCGAGGGGTAGAACGGCAGCAACCAGATCGTGTTGACGCCCAGGTCGGCGATGTAATCAAGCTTGTCGATCAGCCCAGGAAAATCGCCGATCCCGTCGTTGTTGGAGTCGAAATAGGATTTGACATGGACCTGATAAATGACTGCGTCCTTGTACCAGAGCGGGTCATTGATGAACGTGGCAGACCGGGGTTTCTTGGCCATTTGCAACTCCTGCTGATTCTATAAAGCCGCGGGTTACAGGCTTGTTCTTTGGTATTACGCAGTGTTTTGTGGCGAGGGGATTTAATCCCCGCTGGGCTGCGAAGCAGCCCCCTGAAATCACGACTGCTGCGCAGCCGAGCGGGAGCAAGCTCCCTCGCCACAAGCGCCGGTCCTGCGCCTTATGTCACGCTGATCCGCCAGATCCCGAACGGCTGGTACGCCGGGTCGATGCGCATGAACTGGTACTTGCCATACCAGGTCCAGCGGTGGCCGTTCATCAAATCCTCGCCTTGGGTCTGGGCGTCGTCCGGCAGGCCCATCTCCCACAGCGGCAATTCGAAATTGGCTTCCTGTGGGTTATGCGGATCGAGGCTCACCGCCACCAGGATGAAATTGCTGCCGTCCGGCGTGCGCTTGCCGAAGTACAGGATGTTGTCGTTCCAGGCGTTGTAGATCTTCAGGCCCAGATGCGTATGCAGCGCCGGGTTCTGGCGGCGGATACGGTTGAGCTGGGCGATCTCGGCGATGATGTTGCCCGGCGCGGTGAAGTCCCGAGGGCGGATTTCGTATTTCTCCGAATCGAGGTATTCCTCCTTCCCCGGCACTGGCGCCGATTCACACAACTCGAAGCCGGAATACATGCCCCACAGGCCCGAGCCCATGGTCGCCAGCGCCGCACGAATGAGGAAGCCCGGGCGTCCCGAGTGATGGAGGAACGCCGGGTTGATGTCCGGCGTGTTGACGAAAAAATTCGGCCGGTAGCATTCGCGCCAGGGCGATTCGTTGAGTTCGGTGAGGTACGCCGCCAGCTCGGCCTTGGTGTTGCGCCAGGTGAAATACGTGTAGCTCTGGGAATAACCGACCTTGCCCAGGCGCGCCATCATCGCCGGCGTGGTGAAGGCCTCTGCGAGGAAGATCACCTCAGGGTGCTGCGCACGAACATCGGCAATCAACCACTGCCAGAACGGCAACGGCTTGGTGTGGGGGTTGTCGACCCGGAAGATCTTCACCCCCTCGTTGACCCAGCCGACAACGACGTCGCGCAGTTCCAGCCACAGGCTGGGGATCGCATCGGCGGCGTAGAAATCGACGTTGACGATGTCCTGGTATTTCTTCGGCGGGTTCTCCGCGTATTTGATCGTACCGTCCGGCCGCCAACTGAACCAACCCGGATGCTGCTTGAGCCAAGGGTGGTCCTGGGAACATTGGATGGCGAAATCGAGGGCGATCTCCAGGCCGTGGTCGGCGGCAGCGGCCACCAGGCGACGGAAATCATCCCGGGTGCCCAATTGAGGATGGATCGCCTCGTGGCCGCCCTCCTCGCTGCCGATGGCATAAGGGCTGCCCGGATCGTCTGGACCGGCGGTCAGGGAATTGTTCGGGCCTTTGCGGAAGCTGCGGCCAATCGGATGGATCGGCGGAAAGTACAGCACGTCGAAACCCATGTCCTGAATCACCGGCAGGCGCGAGTGCACGTCGTTGAAGGTGCCATGGCGATTGGGATCATCGGTGATCGAGCGGGGGAACAGTTCGTACCAGCTGGCGAACTCGGCCCGCTCGCGCTCGACGTCCAACGGATACTCTGGGCTGATGCTCAGGTAGGGCCGATGGTCGGCCAAGGACATCAAGTCGGCGCTGCGCGGCGTGAGGAACAACGCCACTTGCTCCTCCGGCAACAAGCCTGAGAGTTCGTGATGCAACGCCGCCAGTTGTTCGCTCAACTCGCCGTCGCTACGCTCGGCGGCGTGTTGCACGTGGTTGCGGCCTTCCTGCAACTCCAGGCTGATGGGCACCCCGGCGGCGTATTTCTTTTCCAACTCGTAGCGGAAGCTGGCGAACTGGTCGAACCACGCCTCGATACAGAACACGTAGCGGCCGACAGCCGGTACCGTGAACTGACCGCGCCAGCCATTGTTGCCCAGCTCGGTCATGACCTCGCTGTTCCAGATTTCATCATCCAGCGCCCGCCAGCGGATTCGCACGGCCAATTTGTCATGGCCATCGGCGAACACCTTGCTGGTCACCGTCACGTCCTGCCCGGCGAGTGCCTTGGCGGCAAACTGCCCGCCATCGATCACCGGCATGGTGTCTTCTATTGCAATACGCGGCAACAACAAGGCCTGGGACAACGGCAAATGCGGGTTGTAATCCAAGTCGGTCGGCTGTTCGGCAGTCATCGAGCATCGCTCCTTTTACGCCCCATGGACGCGCTTGTGGCGGTAAAGGCCCAACGGGTCCCTGATTAAACTCACTTAAGCTCCGAACCGGACCGGCAGCCAAAAGTTCAGCGGGATGTACCGGCCGGCTACGGGGAATCAAACCCGTCGAACGGTGGTCAACCGTACAAGCACGACTCAAGCCACTTGCGTCCCGGAGGCCCGACCCGATGACCATTCCTATCCCGGCCGAAACACCCGACCCGAACATCGACGACCCCAACCTGCCGCCACCCGGACCCGATCCGGAGCCGATTCCCGAAAAAGACCCACCGCTGGATCCGCAGCCGCCCCTGGGCGACCCACCGAGCGAGGCGCCGCCGGAGCGGGTTTGATAGACAGACCGGTGGATCATTTGTGGGAGCGAGCCTGCTCGCGAATGAGGCGCGTCATTCAGCATAGATGCTGGAATGCTCGCCGCCATCGCGAGCTAGCTCGCTTGGATACGTAGCCTGGCTCGTGGACGGGCTACAACTTCTCGTCCTTCTCCAACGCCCGCACTATCACCGGCATCACACTGAAAATCGCCAACGCCAGCACGGTGCTGAGCACCGCCGTCGCCTCCCGGCCGAGCCCGGCGGCGACGCCGATGGCGGCGGTCATCCACAGGCCTGCGGCGGTGGTCAGTCCCTTGACATGACTTTCGTCGCCGTCGGTATTTTTCAGGATGGTGCCTGCGCCGAGGAAACCGATCCCGGCGACGACGCCCTGTATCACCCGGCTCATCGCGTCAGCCTGGGACCCGGACATCTGCGGCACCAGCACGAACAACGCAGCGCCCAGCGCCACCAGCATATGGGTGCGCACCCCGGCGGCCTTGCCCTTGTGCTCACGCTCGAACCCCAGGATGCCCCCCAACAGTGCAGCCATCACCAGGCGCACCGTGACCCGCGTCATTTGCTGGGCATCGGTGATGTCGGCGAACTCCGCTTGCAGGGTTATCCAGACTTCATCCCACCACGATTCCATGGACCATCCTCTCTTCGCTCGATAAACGATTGACCGCAAGCGATGCGAGACGTGCGACCGCTGATCAGCCACGAAGAACCCTGCCGGTCGGCTGACGCCTAACGTTCAGACATACAGGAAGGAGCAGTACCATGACTGTACGTATCGACGATAACCGGACCTGTCATTTCGACACCCCCAACGGTTCGGAACAACGCCCGGCCAGCGAGCTGACCATCATCACCGACCCGGACAAGGCCATGTCGGCCGTGGAGCTCAATGGCGGGCGGGTCTACCTGACTGAAGCGGAGGTGGATGCCCTGACCGTGGCCGGGGCGGTTGATGGGCGGCAGAATCTGAAGGCGACGGATGGGGGATCGGTTATCTGATTGTTTCTAGATTCATCCTGGGATTGGTGTGTAGATCCGTTGCCGCAGGAACGGATCTACATACCAATCCAGAAGGTGCTTCAAACTGTCGCAGACCAAGGCCTCCACGACATCTGATCCGGTTTTTATCAATCCACCTGAGTCTGTTATGCAAACAGTTCGATGGTCATAGTGCCCCGGCCAGATAGCGGCTGATGAGCGACCGACCATGAGCGAAAGAATCCCCGCCCAACTGATACAAACATTCGACCCCGCGCCCAACAAGATCAAGGCCAGGACCACCGACAACCTGATCCATACCCGCAGCTTCACCGGCGTGTTCCGCACCTTGCGCATCAGCGGTGCCGGTGTGCTGTTTTTGCTGTTCTTCGGCACGGTATGGCTGAACTGGGGCGGTCGCCAGGCGGTGCTCTGGGACCTTAGCGAAAGCAAGTTCCACATCTTCGGCGCGACCTTCTGGCCCCAGGATTTCATCCTCCTGTCCGCCCTGCTGATCATCGCCGCGTTCGGCCTGTTTGCGATCACCGTTTTCGCCGGGCGCGTGTGGTGCGGCTATACCTGCCCGCAGAGCTCATGGACCTGGATATTCATGTGGGTCGAGAAAGTCACCGAAGGTGAACGCAACCAGCGCATCAAGTTGCAGGCTGCGCCGTGGGGCTTGAACAAGTTGGCGCGGCGCTCGGCCAAGCACACGTTGTGGCTCGCCATCAGCCTGCTCACCGGCCTGACATTCGTGGGTTACTTCACCCCGATACGTCCCCTGGCCGAGGAACTGCTGACCTTGCAAATCGGCGGTGCCAGCCTGTTCTGGGTGCTGTTCTTCACCGGGGCCACTTACCTCAACGCCGGCTGGCTGCGCGAAGCGGTGTGCATGCACATGTGCCCCTATGCGCGATTCCAGAGCGTGATGTTCGACAAGGACACGTTGACCATTTCCTATGACGTAGCCCGTGGCGAAATTCGCGGCCCGCGCAAGCGCGAGGTGAATCCCGCCAATGTCGGGTTGGGCGACTGCATAGACTGTCAGATGTGTGTGCAGGTCTGCCCCACCGGCATCGATATCCGCGATGGCTTGCAAATGGAATGCATCGGTTGCGCGGCGTGCATCGACGCCTGCGACTCGATCATGGACAAGATGGGCTACGCACGCGGCCTGATCAAATACACCTCCGAGCACCAACTGCAAGGGGGCAAGACTCATCTGCTGCGGCCACGGCTGGTGGGCTACACGGCGGTATTGCTGGTGATGATCGGTGCCCTGGCGGTGGCGCTGGCGGAGCGCCCGATGGTGTCGCTGGACGTCAGCAAGGACCGTGGGCTGTTCCGTGAAAACAGCCAGGGCCAGATCGAGAACATCTACAGCCTGAAAGTCATCAACAAAACCCAGCAACACCAGGCGTACGAGTTGTCCTTGGTAGACGGCGACGGCTTCGTCCTGCAGGGCAAGACACACCTGAGCCTGGCGCCGGGGGAAATCGTCGACGTACCGGTATCGGTGGCGATGCTCAGCGAACGGCCCCGGAGCGGTTCCCAGGAGATGACCTTCAAGGTCGCCGACAGTGACCAGCCGCAAGTCTATAGCGTGGCCAAGAGCCGTTTTGTCGCACCGATGAACCGCTGAACCCGTAAGATGCCGAGCACCTGTGAGACCATGCCTGGTTGCACAGGTGCAACGTCCCTCATGACCGGACCCGCCATGAAACGCTACGAAAAATTTGCCGATGACATCGCTGAACTGATCCGCTCCGGCATGCTCGGGCCGGGCCAGCGGGTGCCGTCGGTGCGCTACGCCAGCCAGACTTATGGTGTCAGTCCATCCACTGTGTTCCAGGCCTATTACCTGCTGGAGCGACGCGGACTCATCCGGGCCCGGCCGCGCTCCGGCTACTTCGTCAACAATCATGCGCCGCGCCCGTTCTGCGAACCTGTCATCAGCAACCAGGTGCACGAATCCACGGCAGTCGACGTCAGCGAACTGGTGTTTTCGGTGCTCGATTCGATCAAGGATCCCGCCACCGTGCCATTCGGCTCGGCGTTCCCCAGTCCCACGCTGTTTCCGCTACAGCGACTGTCCCGCTCGTTGTCCAGCGCCACCCGGGACATGGACCCGCGCATGGTGGTCACCGACATGTCCCCGGGCAATCCGCAACTGCGCCGCCAGATCGCCTTGCGCTACATGATCGGCGGGCTGATGTTGCCCATGGAGGAACTGTTGATTACCAACGGTGCCCTGGAAGCCTTGAACCTGTGCCTGCAGGCCGTGACCGAGCCGGGCGACCTGGTGGCGATCGAAGCTCCCGCGTTCTACGCCAGCCTCCAAATACTTGAACGGCTGAAGCTCAAGGCCGTGGAAATTCCGGTTCATCCGCGTGACGGCATTGACCTGGAGGTACTGGAACAGACCCTCGCGCGCCATCCAATCAAGGCCTGCTGGTGCATGACCAGCTTCCAGAATCCCATGGGCGCGACCATGCCCGAAGCGCGCAAACAGGCGTTGGTGGAACTGTTGCGCCGACATCAGGTTCCGCTGATCGAGGACGACGTCTATGCCGAACTCTATTACGGCCAGCAGGCCCCCAAACCGGCCAAGGCCTTCGACACCGAAGGGTTGGTGATGCATTGCGGCTCGTTCGCCAAGAGCCTGGCCCCGGGTTATCGCATCGGCTGGGTCGCCGCCGGGCGCTACGCGCAGAAGATCGAACGGCTCAAGCTGATGACCTCGCTGTGCGCCTCGATGCCAGCCCAGGCCGCGATCGCCGACTACCTGCAACATGGCGGCTACGACCGGCACCTGCGCAAGTTGCGCTATGCCCTGGAAGAACAGCAGAGTGCGATGCTTGCCGCCATCGGCCGTTATTTCCCGGACCAGACCCGCGTCAGCCAGCCGGCGGGCGGTTACTTCCTCTGGCTGGAACTGCCGGAACAGATCGACTCGCTGAAGCTGTTCCAGATGGCATTGGCGCAAGGCATCAGCATCGCGCCCGGGCCGATCTTCTCACCGACCCGGCGTTTCCGGAATTGCATTCGGCTGAACTATGGCGGGCCTTGGACCGAAGTCTCGGAAAAAGCCATGGAGACGTTGGGGCGGATTGTTCGCTCGTTCTGAGCGCGATGTCGTCCTTGAGGTTGTCTTTGCGAGCAGGCTCGCACACAGGGACCGCGTTCAACATGTGGGCGAGCCTGCTCTCGAATAGGCGGCACTGACTACGAATGGCTGAAAATCAGCGCCCACCACCAAGGTCCACAAACGTCCCGGTCGCATACGAAGCCTTGTCCGACAGCAACCAGATGATCGCTTCGGCCACTTCGTCCGGACGCCCGCCCCGGGCCATGGGAATCGCCGATTCGAGTTTGCTGACCCGGTCCGGATCGCCGCTCAGGGCGTGGAAATCGGTGTAGATATAGCCCGGACGGACCGCGTTGACGCGAATGCCCTCGCCGGCGACCTCCTTTGACAGGCCGACGGTGAAGGTGTCCAGCGCTCCCTTGGAGGCCGCGTAGTCGACATATTCCGACGGTGCGCCCAAGCGGGCGGCAACCGACGAGACGTTGACGATGCTGCCACCCTGCCCGCCATGCCGGGGCGACATGCGCAGCACCGCATGCTTGGCGCACAGGATCGGCCCCAACACATTGGTCTTCATGATCTTGAGGATGCGGAACTCAGACATTTCATCGAGCCGGGACTTGTGGGCGACCGTACCGGCGTTATTCACCAGGGCGGTAACGCGGCCCAGTTCGGCGTCAACGCGGTTGAACAGGCCGACCACCTCATCTTCGATGCTCACGTCGGCCCGCACCGCAATGGCTTGCGCGCCTTTGGCCCGGACCTGTTCGAGCACGTCCTGGGCCGCGTTTTCATCGGACTGGTAATTGATGCAGATCCGATAGCCCAGGTCGGCCGCCAACAGCGCCGTGGCCGCCCCGATTCCGCGTCCGCCACCGGTGATGACGATGACTTTATCCACGCTTGCTCTCCCGTTCCACGCAAACACGTCGGGCCCAAGAATAGCGTTGACCCGACGTTTTGCACAACGCGGCTCGCTTACCGGGGCGGTGGCACGCCCTAGCGGGCCAGCGCGCGCAGGTCCAAGCGCCCGTCCAGCAGCGGTGGGCACCAGTAATAGCCGCCGGTAATCGGCCGGCTCATGCGGTACAAGCCATCTGTGATGCCGTCTTCGAGGCCGCTCATGCGGCGCAGTTGCGCCTCGAATGCGTCCAGGGAGAAACCGAACGCCAGGAACATCAGGCCAGCACGATCACCTTCGATCCACGGCATGGAACGGCGCACGACAAAGGCCTCCGGGGCAAAGCTCTCCTGGGCAGTACGCTTGACGTGGGCCGACTCCGGCGCCTCTTCGATTTCTTCGTTGTCGCTCAGGCGCCGGCCCATGATGTTGTCGCGCTCATGGGGTTGCATCGCGGCAAATCCGTCCAGGTCGTGCTGCCATTGCTGGATCGCGGCGAAGCTGCCACCGCGCAATCCATCGACACCCTGGGCCAGGGCGGCAGCGATCGCCGCTTCATCGTGGGGGTTTTCGGTGCCATCTTCGTAGCCGGTCAGGTCATGGCCGGTCATATGGCGGAAGGTTTCGTTCATCTGCACCAGGCGCAGGGCCGGTGCCAGCGCCGCTTCAAGGGCGCGACTGCGGTGCATCAACTCGCCCCGGTCCTCGCCATGCAACCAGCACCAGAGCGCGTGCTGGGTCGACGGGTTATCCACGCCGACCCCGGCCAACGCAGGAAACGCCCGCAAGCCTTCAACCTGAGCCCCCAAGGCCTGCACCAGCGACTCACCGAAGCCGACAACCGCACGGCCATCCAACTGCAGCAACAACTTATCGATCGCAGCCGGCAGTGCCTCGACCGATTCCAGGGCAAAAAACAGATGACGAGCCTGAGGCGGAACAGGGGTGGCGAGAATGCCGGGCTGGTAGTAACTCATGGGAACTCCTTCAGAAAGAGCCGCGAGTTTACCCGGCGGCCGCCGCTTTGTGTCGTTTGGCTTGAGGCCTCGGGAAACCGAGCCATTTTGTGGGAACGCTCCCACAGCCCTGTGGGAGCACTCCGAAGCAAGCCTGCTGCCCATGGCTTCGGATTGCCGGGCAACCAAAAACGCCCTAGATTGACCATCCCTCAAGGAAGGCCAACGAGAGCTGTCCATCATGCACATCGCCAAAACGACACTTGCCGGGATTTTTTTCCTGTTCTGTGGGACGTCCGTGGGCTTTGCCCAGGAGCGCATTGAAGAAACGGTCAATGCAGTTATCCAGCCCCTGATGAAACAGCAGGACATCGCGGGCATGGCGGTGGCGATCATCCACAACGGCCAGCGGCAGTTTTTCAATTATGGCGTTGCCTCCAAGGACACCCGCAAGACCGTGACCGACCAGACCCTGTTCGAAGTCGGTTCAGTCAGCAAGACCTTTACCGCAACGCTCGGCGCCTATGCCCAGGCCCAAGGCAAGTTGCAACTGTCGGACTCCGTCGGCGGCCATGCCCCCGAATTGCGCGGCAGTGCCCTTGAAAACGTGCGCCTGCTGGACCTAGCCACCTACAGCGCCGGCGGCCTGCCTCTGCAGTTCCCCGATGATGCCGACCATCCCGACCGGATGTTCAGCTATTACCAGACCTGGAAGCCCCTCTACCCGGCCAGCACCCAGCGGCTTTATTCGAACCCGAGCATCGGCCTGTTCGGCTATCTGGCGGCCCGAAGCCTGGGACAGCCTTTCGATGATGTCATGCAGCAGACATTGATGCCTGGGCTGGGTCTCAAGCGCAGCTACGTACGGGTTCCGCAAGATCAACTGGGTCGATACGCCCAGGGTTACGCGAAGGATGGCAAGCCCGTGCGCGTCGGACCTGGTGCCCTGGATTCCGAGGCGTACGGGGTAAAGACCAGCTCAGCGGACCTGATTCGTTTCGTCGAAGCCAACCTGCGACCGCAAACGCTGGACGAGCCCTTGAAACAAGCCATCGCCACGACTCATACGGGTTTCTATCGGGTTGGCCAGATGAACCAGGGCCTGGGCTGGGAGTTCTACCCCGCCCCGTTCACCCTGGAGGATTTGCTCGCCGGCAATACACCGCAGATGGCCCTGGCCCCACAAAAAGTCGAAGCGCTCAGCCCGCCCCGCCCGGCGCCGGACGGCAGCTGGATCAACAAGACAGGCTCAACCAACGGCTTTGGCGCCTATGCCGCGTTTGTGTCTGGAAAGGATTTGGGGATCGTGATCCTGGCGAACAAGAACTACCCGATCGAAGAAAGAATAAAGGCCGCGCACAAAATCCTGGCGGCCTTGGAACAGCAATGAGGTCCGCTTTTGGTGGCGCGGGAGCCTGCTCCCTCGCCACGCAAGACCTTGTCGCTAGTCCTCGAGCGCCTTCGGCGCGGGCGCAGGTTTCGCCGCTTTACCCGGTTTGGCACCTTTTGCGTCTTTAGCGGGTTCGGGTTCCGGCGCTGGTGGCGGGGCTGGCACCACGGCTTCCTTTTCAGCAGAGGGCAATTTGTCGACGGTATCGAACAGCTCGCTCAGTTTGATCTCGCCGGAATGCTCAAGCTTCTTTTCCCCATCCTTTCCCACCAGGATGATCTTGGGCAGCGCACCGGCGCCCAGCTTGAGGGAACGGATCAGCGCCATGGTGCTTTGCGGGTCAAGATCCTTGCCATCCCGTTGCCCGATGGTGTTGAACACGGTGTAGAGCATCATGTTTCGTTGGGAAAATCCCTGCTTGCCCTCTGGCTTTTCAAGCTCTGCTTTCAACTTGGACCATGCAGGATCGACGGAGCTGGGCGCGATAATGATCAAGGGGCGGGTCTTGCCCACCTCCGCCACCAGGGGTGAGTCGCCGTCAGCGGCGAACAAGGGGCCGACGAAGGCCAGCAAGGTTGCGAAGGTCAACGACCGAATAAGCATGCGCCTCTCCTTTTGATATTTACGCTGTACTGATTGCACATGGCGGCGATTGTTCCGCGAGAGTCGCCCGATACCGCAGTTGCCTGCCCTGAAGCTTAGGCCACCGGCCCCATAGCGCAACCGCGTCACACCGGGTTCAAAGGCCGAACGGGAAGGTATCCTCCTCATGCTCCAGGGTGTGAGGCGTGGGCAGCGGCGTGACCGCTTCGGTCTGTTCGAACCAGAGCCAGGCGTCGAACTGCTCGGCCAGGACCGCTTCGAAATAATGGCTCTGGCGTTCGGTTTCAGGGCGGTAGATTACGCCAATGGCGCGTTCGAGCAGCGGCTCGGACAACGCGTCCAACAGTGCCTCGTCAGGACTTGCCCGCCAATCTGTCAGTGATGCGCGGACACCCGCCTGGAGAAATTCCCGCTCCCAACTGCCGGCCAATGCCGGCTGCACCTGCTTGATTTTCATCGGCGAGTCCCAGTCATCGGCCGCCGCCACGCTGCCATGGTCGGTCCCCATGCCCAGCAGCACCGCGTCGCGGCCGTAAGCCATGCGGCACAACTGGCCAATATTGAATTCGCCTTCCCAACCCATGCGCGTCGCCGCGGCATTGCCGATGTGGGAGTTGTGCGCCCAGACAATCGCTTTCGCATCGGGCCCGCGGTGTTCCAACAGGCTTTGCAGGGTGTCGAACATATGACGGTCCCGCAGGTTCCAGGAAGACTTGCCGCCGCGATACATCGCTCGGTAGTACTGCTCGGCAGCACGCACCACCCGGGCATTCTGGATGGCGCTGAAGAAGCCTTCGTCATCCTTGATCAATGGATCGAGGCGTTCGGCGAGCAACGTGTTGAGCTGCTCGACCACCGCGTCCTCGCAGGTCGCCAGGTTGCCGCGCTCGGTAAAATGGCCGTAGAGCGCCGGTTCGTCGTGCCACGGCGTCAGGCAGCCATAACGATGCCGGGCATCACGGGCCAGATGGGGATGTGCCTTGTCGAGGTAGTTGAGCACCTCGTCGATGGAGTGCCGCAGGCTGTAGACGTCCAGCCCACGAAACTCCACGCGCCGAGCGTCCGGCTGCCCGAGGTTGTAGTCGCGCAGCCAGCGGACGAAGGACTGGACATCCGTATTGCGCCACATCCAGCTTGGAAACCGAGCGAAAGCCTGCTGTTTCCAGGCCGAGGGCCCGAGATTGCGCACGCAGCGGTCGACTTGACCAGCATCGGGCCAGTCGGCTTCGACGGCCACAATCCCGAAGCCATGATGCTCGACCAGATGGCGGGTGATGGCGGCGCGGGTGCGGTAGAAATCATGGGTGCCATGGCTGGCTTCGCCGATCAGCACCACCTTGGCATCGGCGAAGCGATCAAACATCTCGCCAAAGGCCGGGCTGTCCTCGGCGGGCAACGGTTCGGCGTGATGACGCAGGATATCGGCAATGTCGGTGCGAGGTTCGGCGCGACGACGGCGCAGGCGTTGCAGCAGATCTCTGGCTGGGCTATTCATGGATCGAGGCCTCATCAGTACCTGGTTTACAGGTATGACTATCCCTAGCGCCCCATGACTCCGAGCAAATCAGAACGCCAGTTTGAAGCCGATCATCGCCAACATCACCGCCAGGCAAGGGCGCAGGAGCTCGTCGGAAATACGCCCCGACAAGTGGCTGCCCAGGTAGATGCCCGGCAATGAACCGATCAGCAAGAAGCCGAGGATGTGCCAGTCCATGTTGCCCATGCTTGCGTGACCCAGGCCGGCCACCAGGGTCAGCGGTACGGCATGGGCGATTTCGGTGCCCACCAGGCGCTTGGTAACCAGGAACGGATAGAGGATGAACAGCGCGACAGTGCCCAGGGCGCCGGCGCCGATGGAGGTCAACGCGACCATCGTGCCCAGCACCAACCCGGTGATCACGGTAAGGAGGTTGAGTCGCGAGCCGCTGGGATTGTAGTGGCCGCCGGCGCGGTCGTGGGCGAATTGCAACAGGCGCTTCTTGAACAAGATCGCCAGGGCGGTGGCAAACAGTACAAAGCCCAAGGCTTGCTTGATCACCGCGTTCATCGCGTCCGGCGAGCTGTTCAGGCTGCTGAGAAACCACAGGGTCAGCCCGACTGCCGGCACGCTGCCCAAGGTCAGCCAACCGGTGATGGCCCAGTCGATATTGCGGTTCTTGGCGTGAACCAACACGCCGCCGGACTTGGTGATGGCCGCGTACAGCAGGTCCGTGCCCACCGCCGTTGCCGGGTTGATGCCGAACCACAACAGAATGGGGGTCATGAGCGATCCGCCACCCACGCCAGTCATCCCGACGATGAAACCGACCACCAGGCCCGCTACGACTAAACCGACATTACCGAAATCCATCAAACCCGTCTCAGCACGACCGCGTGAAAAATCTGGCCGCGAGCATAGCGATTTTTCTTATAACCCCCCTATATCGATGTGATCTATCTTTATTCCATTATTCGCTACTGTACCGGCAGGAAATTCAGGAACAGCAGGCTCTGCGCGTAGTTCAACCCTATCCGTCGGTAGCGCTCGTCAAGCATCTGCGTCAACAGGTCCAGGCGTGCGACGATTTTCCCGAACTCGACGGCAAAGCTCAGGTTGCTGCCCTCCTCCGAAATTTCATTGGAAAACAGCACCGGCGTGCCGTCCTTGTTCTGCCGTTGGCCGAGCAGCCACGTTGCCTTCTCGATATTGCGCGCGGCGTTGCTGACAAAGCGCGGATCGATAGTGTCGGTCATGTAGAACTCGAGGCGGTTGCCGTGGGCCGTTACCAACATGCTGCCGATGGCGTAGATGAACGCACCGACGCGATCACCGAGAAATTCCGGACTCATGGCGTAACTCAAGGCCGCCAGGTCTTTTCTATTGCCCAGGGCCGGCAACGGCTGCTGTTGCTCGATGGCTTGGCGCACTTGCTTGACGGCGATGCGGGCATCCAGGAAGCCTGATTTGCGCAACTCTTCCGGGTTGCGCAGATAAAGCTTGTGCATCAGCAGATACAGGCTCTGCAAATTGTCGTGCATCGAGAGCGTGGCCATGCGGTCGACGCTGGTCTGCAAGAATTCCTGGGGCCTGGCGTTGCTGAACTGCGTGACGATGTCCTGGCCTTGCTGGTGGCTGCAGCCGCTAAGCAACAGCAACAGGCCCGCCAACAGCAAGCCGCAGCGTCGTGGCGACACCATCATGGAAAGTAAAACACCCATCGAATCTCGTCTGGACAGGGGGAAGCAGTGGGGCTCGCCGCTTCCTGGCCATGGATAGAGCGGGAAAAACCTTGAAAGTGCAGTGCCTTGGCGCAAAAGCTCACGCCTGGCTAAGGTTCGCCTCGATGAATTAGTCTTACTTTTTAATTGATAAATCCCAGTTTATGGCTATAAATCCCTTCTCCACCCACAAATAGAAAGACTACTGACCAGAAAAACCTTCATCGTTGTCCGACCAAGTGACGGACTCGACCCGCGTTAAAACAACAACAAAACAACAGGAAGGAAGGTCACACTCATGCTTGAATCCAGACATCTGCTCACGGCCCTCGGAGTTTCTCTGATGATTGCCACCTCTTCCCAGGCCGCCGGCCTGACCAATGAACGCGTCGCCTTCGGCAAGACTGACGACGGCACGGCGGTTGAAAAATACATACTGCGCAACAGCCACGGAATCGAGGCGACGGTGATCACCTACGGCGGCATCCTCCAGTCGCTGATCGTGCCGGACAAAAATGGCATGACCACCGACATCGTCCTCGGCTTCGACGACGTCCAGGGCTACCAGAAGAACGGCAACGTGTATTTCGGCGCGACCATCGGCCGCTTCGGCAATCGCCTGGCTGGCGGCGCGTTCGAGCTGGACGGCAAGCGGTATCAGGTGCCGCAGAACGACAAGGACAATTCGCTGCACGGCGGGCCGCAAGGGTTCGACAAGCGCGTCTGGAAAGCCGAGGCGAGCAACGACAAGGACTCGGTCGGCGTGACCCTGACCTACCTGTCCAAAGATGGCGAGATGGGTTTCCCGGGTAACCTGAAGACTGACGTTACCTACAGCCTCAATGACAAAAACGAACTGCGCATCGACTACAAGGCCACCACTGACAAACCGACCGTGCTGAACCTGACCAACCACAGCTACTTCAACCTGGCAGGCGCAGGCAACGGCGACATCCTCAAGCAAGTCGCGACCCTGCACGCGTCCCGCTACACACCGGTGACCGCCAAGCTGATTCCCACCGGCGAACTGGCGCCAGTCGCCGGCACACCGATGGATTTCACCAAGCCCACCGCCATCGGCACGCACATCAAGGCGGATCATCCGCAGTTGAAATTCGCTGAACCGAAACAGGGTGGCTTCGATTTCAACTGGGTGCTCGATGCCAAGGGTGACGTGGGCAAACTCGCTGCCGATGTCCAGGATCCGCAGTCGGGACGGCGCCTGCAGCTGTACACCACCGAGCCGGGCGTGCAGTTCTACACCAGCAACTTCCTAGACGGCACGATCAAGGGCAAGCAAGGCAAGGTGTACCCGCACTGGGGCGCATTCACCCTGGAGACCCAGCATTTCCCCGACTCGCCCAACCAGCCGGATTTCCCGACCACGCGACTTGATCCGGGCCAGACCTACACCCAGACCATGGTGCTGAAGTTTTCGGCCGAATAATCTCCTGCAACCGATCGTTCCCGCCTTTCGCGCGGGAGCGATCAAACCTGAACGCCTGGTCTATCCTGCTGCCACAGCTTTCTCGATCAGCACGACAGGAGACGTGAATGAAAACTCTGGAATTGGCCGGCGTATCCGTTCCGGTAATCGGCCAGGGCACTTGGCGCCTGGGTGAAGAACCGTCCCATCACAAGAAGGAAGTGGCTGCCCTGCGCTTGGGTATCGAGCTGGGCATGACCCTGATCGACACCGCCGAAATGTACGCCGAGGGTGGCGCCGAAAAAATCGTTGGCGAAGCGATCACCGGGCTGCGCGATCAAGTGTTCCTGGTGAGCAAGGTCTACCCCCATAACGCCAGCCGCAAAGGCGTCCCGTTGGCTTGCGAACGCAGCCTGCGGCGGCTCGACACCGATTACATCGACCTCTACCTGCTGCACTGGCGCGGCCAGTACCCTTTGGAAGAAACCGTCGAAGCGTTCGAGCGCCTGCGCGAAGAAGGCAAGATCGGGCGCTGGGGCGTGTCGAACTTTGACGTTGACGATATGGAGGAACTGGCATCGCCGGCCTGCGCCACCAACCAGGTGCTGTACAACTTGCAAGAACGCGGCATCGAATTCGACCTGCTGCCCTGGAGCCAACGGCAACACATGCCGATCATGGCTTACTGCCCGGTTGGCCAGGGCGGACATTTGCTAAAGGATCACACCGTGCAGCAAATCGCCGAGCGCCACCGTGCAACGCCGGCACAGATCGCCCTGGCCTGGCTGGTGCGCCAGGACAACGTCATCGCCATTCCCAAGGCCACGCAGCCTGAACATGTACGCCTGAATGCCGAGGCGGCGAATCTGCAACTTGAGTCCCAGGATCTGGCGGCGCTGGACCTGGTGTTCCCGAAGCCTGATGGGAAGCAGCGGTTGGCGATGGTTTAGTTTCCCTACGAGGGTTGGGCACCACCCACAGGTTCGTGCTTGGTAGCTATAACAGGGAACTAGAACAACCCCATCTGCCCGCCAATCAACGTCGAGAAATCATCGTCGACAAACGGCAGGATCGCATCCGCCACTGGCTGTAGCTGCTTGGTCACGTAATGGTCGTAATCGATCGGCGCACTACGGGTTTCCAGCGGCTCGGGACCGGCGACGGTGATCACGTAGCTGATCCAGCCTCCGTTCTGATACTGCCGGGGCCGCCCCTGGCGTTCATTGAACGCGTCGGCGAGCCGCGCCGCCCGTACGTGGGGCGGCACGTTGCGTTCGTAGTCATCCAGGGGCCGGCGCAGGCGCTTGCGGTAGACCAGGCGTTCATCGAACGCACCGGCCAGCGTCTGCCGCACATAATCGCGCACGTAATCCTGATAGGGCTGTCGATGGAAGATCCGTCCGTACAGCTCCTGCTGGAACTGGCGGGCCAGCGGCGACCAGTCGGTGCGCACGGTCTCCAGGCCTTTGTAGATGATTTCATCGCTGCCGTCGGCACGGGTCACCAGGCCGGCGTAGCGCTTCTTGCTGCCCTCCTCCGCACCGCGGATGGTCGGCATCAGGAATCGCTTGAAATGAGTTTCGAATTGCAGCTCCAACGCGCTCTCGAGCCCGAACTCTTCACGTACCTGCTCGCGCCACCAATGGTTGACGTAAGCCACCAGTTCGCGGCCGATCACCGCGGCCTCTTCCTGGCCGTGGGGGCGGCGCAACCAGACGAAGGTTGAATCGGTGTCGCCGTAGATCACCACGTGCCCCCGGGCCTCGATCAACTGCCGGGTGCGCTGCATGATTTGATGACCGCGCAGTGTGATGGACGACGCGAGGCGCGGGTCGAAGAAGCGACAGCCACTGGAGCCGAGTACGCCATAAAACGCGTTCATGATGATTTTCAGCGCCTGGGACAACGGTGCATTGTGTTCACGCTTGGCAGTTTCCCGGCCTTCGGCAACCCGCGCCACGATTGACGGCAGGCAATGTCGGGTACGAGAGAACCGCGCCCCGCGAAAGCCCGGGACCGATTCATGATCGCCTGGATGGCGAAGCCCTTCGATCAAGCCCACCGGGTCAATCAGGAAGGTGCGGATAATCGAGGGATACAGGCTCTTGTAGTCGAGCACCAGCACCGACTCGTAGAGCCCCGGTTGCGAATCCATGACAAACCCGCCAGGGCTGGCCTCGGGCGGACGCTGGCCGAGGTTCGGCGCGACAAAGCCCTGGCGGTGCATCAGCGGCATGTACAGGTGCGTGAAAGCCGCCACCGAGCCTCCGCTGCGATCCGCCGGCAGGCCGGTGACACTGGCGCGCTCCAGCAAGAATTCCAGCAGATCGGTCTTGGCGAAGATCCGCGTGACCAATTCGCAGTCCTTGAGGTTGTAACGGGCAAGGGCCGGCTTGTCCTCTGCAAACATGCGATTGATCTCGTCCATGCGTTGGTACGGGTTGTCGATGGACTTGCCTTCGCCCAGCAGGGTTTGCGCGACGTTTTCCAGGCTGAAAGACGGGAAGCTCCAGGTCGCCGAACGCAAGGACTCGATCCCGTCGATGATCAATCGGCCGGCCGCCGAGGCGAAGAAGTGATTGTTGCGAGCGCCATGTTCGCGCCATTGCATCTCCTCACCGCCACGCCCCAGCCGCAACGGTACGGCCAGCCGGCGGGCATGCTCGTGCAGCACGCGCAAATCGAACTGCACCAGGTTCCAGCCGATGATTGCGTCGGGGTCGAAGCGGGCGAACCACTCGTTGAGTTTCTTCAACAGCAGCGTTCGGGACTCGCAGTACTCAAGCCGGAAATCTACGTTGCTATCATCACCATTCGGCGGCCCGAGCATGTAGACCTGGCGTTCGCCACAGCCTTCCAGGGCGATGGAATACAACTCGCCTTGGGCGGTGGTTTCGATGTCCAGGGACACCAGTCGTAGCGGCGGCCGGTATTCGTGGGCCGGTTTCATCTGGGCGTCGAGCAGCAGGCCATCGGCCGTTGGCGTGCCGCCGAACCAGACCGGGGCGGTGATGAAGCGCTCCATCAGGTAGCGCTCCGGTGGCCGGATGTCGGCTTCGAACACCTCCACGCCGGCGCGCCGCAGCGTAGTGTCCAGGCGCATCAGCTGGGCATGTTGTCGGCAATACAGGCCCAGCACCGGGCGGTGCTCGAAATCCAGCAGGTCCAGGGGACGCAGTTCGACCTCTTTTTCGCCCTGCAACAGCGCTTCGGCCTGGCCACGCTGGACCTGCGGCACAAACGCCACCGAAGGCTGCAACGGCAGGCGCACGCGCCGGGGGCCGGCATCGGTCGCCAGCCAGAACTCGACTTCGGTGCCCGCCGGGGTGTCGCGCCAATGCCGGGTGAGGACGAAGCCCTGCTGTAGATCCACCGCTAAAACCTCGAAACCTGGATGTCACGCATTCTACCCGTGGCGCGCGCGCTCATCCCACCGAGATCTGTTTCACGCGCCATGACGCTTTTGGACGACTGACTGCCGCTTTATCGCTTGCCCTTCGCCGTTGGGTCTACGATTCTTTAACCACCCGCAAAAAACGACACCTGAGGCCTCCCATGAAAACCGTCGCGCAGTTGCTCCGGATAAAAGACGAGAAGAACCAGCAAGTGCACACCATTTCACCGGACGACATGGTTTTGCAGGCCCTGATGCGCATGGCCGAGAAAAACGTCGGTGCCTTGCTCGTGGTCAAGAACGACGAAGTGCTGGGCATCATCAGCGAGCGTGACTATGCGCGCAAAATGGTCTTGCACGGGCGCTCCTCGGTGGGCACGAAAGTGAGCGATATCATGGTCTCCCCTGTCGTTACCATCGATCCACACCAGAACGTCGAGACCTGCCTGAGCATCATGACCGAAAAACACCTGCGGCATTTACCGGTGGTGGAGGACGGCAAGCTCGTCGGCCTGTTGTCCATCGGCGACCTGGTAAAAGAGGCCATCGCCGAGCAGGCGGACCTGATCAGACAACTGGAGCAATACATTCGCGGCGAATGATCGCTCGGGCGGGTTGCTCATTTGCGACTCACTTCTATATTGAAAGAGTTGCCCTTCCGAGCATCCCCATGGCCGCTACCGAACGACTGATCATTTGTGAACATTGCGATGCGGTGTACGAGCCTGTCGAGCTCGTCCCGCATCAAAAAGCTTCGTGCGTGCAATGCCATGCCGTGATCCAGCGCTACAACGGCCTGACCATCGAACAGCGCCTGGCCCTGACCATTACCGCTGCCGTGCTGTGGGCCTTCGCCAACGTCTATCCGGTGATGAGCATCCGCCTCCAGGGCCTTAGCAACAGCGCGACCTTGTGGGATTCCGTCGTTGCCCTTAGCCAAGGGCCCATCACCTTCATCGCCCTGGTCGCCGCGGTCGCGATCATCATTGCCCCAGCCTTCCAACTGGCCCTTTTGCTTTGGGTGCTGGGCTACGCCTACTCCAATCGGCGGGCACCGGCTTTCAACCTGTGCATGCGCAGCCTGGAAACCCTGCGACCGTGGAGCATGCTGGAGGTATGCCTGCTGGGGGCGTTGGTCGCAGTGATCAAGCTTGCCGGGTTGCTGGATGTACTGCCCGGCATCGGCCTGTTCGCCCTGGCAGCCTTGAGCCTGCTGATGATCCGTATTGCCGGCCGCGATGTCCGCGATCTTTGGGACACCCTGTGAACGGCCCACCGCCGGGCAACCCGCCCCATGCCAGTGACCTTAACCTGTGCCTGTGCCACAGCTGCGGCCTGGCTTGCGACATGAGCGACGAGCCCGAGACCTGCCCGCGATGCGATGCGCCGCTGCACCGGCGCAAGCCCGACACCCTGGCCCGCACGTGGGCCTATATGCTGGCGGCGCTGGTGTTCTACATCCCGGCCAACCTGTTGCCGGTCATGAATACCCAGATGCTCGGCGATGGCGCGGACAGCACGATCATCAGCGGCGTCGTCGAGTTCTGGCACAGTGGCGCCTGGGACATAGCCCTGATCATCTTCATCGCCAGCATCGCCGTGCCAGGGATCAAGTTCGTCGTCCTGACGCTGCTGCTGGTTACCGTGCAGCGGCGCAGCACCTGGGCCCAGGTCCAGCGAGCGAAGCTGTATCGGTTGGTCGAGGTCATCGGCTACTGGTCGATGCTCGATGTGCTGGTCGTCGCACTGGTGGCGGCACTGGTGAAATTCCAGGCCTTGAGCGACATCGAACCGCGACCGGGAATCTTGTTCTTCGGCCTCGTGGTGCTGTTTACCATGCTGTCGGCCATGAGTTTCGATCCACGGCTGATCTGGGATACCCAACCATCCGAGGAGGTCATGGATGAAGCCACAAGCCACTGATGGACAGCCCGCACCGGGCCGGGCCCACGTCACCCGCCGTCGCTGGTCGGTGTCGCTGGTGTGGATCGTGCCGATCATCGCCGTGCTGGTCGGGGTGTCCCTGGTGGTCCATAACTGGCTTCAGGAAGGCCCGACCATCACCATAACCTTCAAGACAGGCGAGGGCCTGACCGCGAACAAGACCCCGGTCAAGTACCGCAACGTAGTGATTGGCCAGGTGACCGACGTGCAACTGAGCGCCGACCAGAAAAACGTGACCGCCACCGTCAAGCTCGCCAAGACCGCGGACACGTTCACCCATGAAGACTCGGTGTTCTGGGTAGTCCGGCCGCGCATCGGCGCGGGCGGTATCTCCGGGATCGATACCTTGCTGTCCGGGGATTTCATCGGCGCCGACGCCGGCCATTCGACGGTGCGCGCCAAGTCCTTCACCGGGCTGGAGGCCCCGCCCCCCATCACTTACGGCGAACCGGGCAAGCGCTTTACCCTGCACTCCCAGGACCTCGGTTCGCTGGACATCGGCTCGCCGGTGTACTTGCGCAAGATCCCGGTGGGCCAGGTGGTTTCCTATGCATTGGACGCCGATGGCAAGGGCGTCAATATCGAAGTGTTCATCAATGCGCCGAACGATGCCTATGTCACCGAGAACACCCGTTTCTGGAACGTCAGCGGTGTCGACGTAAACGTCGGTGCCAACGGTTTCGCGGTCAAGACCGAATCCCTCTCTGCCCTGCTGGTCGGCGGCATTGCCTTCCGGGCCCCGGAGTACAGCCCCAACGACACTCCCGCCGCTGAAAACAAGAATTACGAACTGTTCGCCGACCAACAGAGCGCCCTCGCCCCGCCCAGCGGCAAGGCGCAATACCTGGCTTTACGCTTCGACCAGGCTTTGCGCGGCTTGCGCGTCGGTGCCCCGGTGGAATTCCTCGGCATCGAGATCGGCCGGGTGGTCTCCATGAATCTGGACTTCGACGAGAAGCAGCGCTCGTTTCCCGTCAATGTCGGCATCGTGATCTACCCTCAATTGCTGGGCAAGGCTCATGAAAAGCTGCTCAAGACGCTCAATCACAATCCGGAAGACGAAGCCGCGGCCGCCCGGCTGGTCGGCAGTTTCGTCGAGCGGGGGCTGCGCGCCCAGGCGCGTAGCGGTAATCTGCTGACGGGGCAGTTATACATTTCCCTGGATTTCTACCCCAAGGCGGAAAAGGTCGCCTTCGATCCGGCAGCACGCCCCCTGCGGATCCCGACGATTCCGGGCAGCCTGCAGCAGCTGCAGGAACAACTGCAAACGGTGGTCGAGCGCATCAACAAGCTGCCGCTGGAAAGCATCGCCAGCAATCTGGACGGCAACCTCGTGGAACTGCGCAAAGGCCTGTCGCAGTTCAACAGCAAGACCCTGCCGGGCGTACAAAGCACCCTGCAGGACGTGAGCAAGACCTTGCAGTCGGCGAACTCGACGTTGGCCGAAGATTCGCCCCAGCGTGAACAACTGACCCAGACCCTGGACGACCTGGGCCGTATGTCGCGATCGCTGCGCGAGCTGTCCGACTACCTTGGCCGGCACCCTGAATCGCTGCTTCGCGGCCGTCCGAAAGACGCGCCGGCGCAGAACCTGACTTTTCCGGTAAAAGAATGATGACAGGAGCACGCTTGATGCCGCTGACGCTGAAGTCTTCATTGATCGCCCTGGCGCTGTTGCTTGGTGCCTGTCGCAGCGATCCCATTCACTATCACACCCTGAGCCCGGCCGAACCGGCGGGCCAGGCACGCGTGGGTGCGGATATCCAGATCGAGCAACTCAGTGTCCCGCCGCAAGTGGATCGCACCCAGATGGTGGTGCGCCAGGGCGAGAGTGGGCTGGCCATCCTCGAAACCGAATGGTGGGGCTCAAGCCTGGCCGATGAACTGCGCAGCAGCCTGGACGAGCAACTGAGCAACCCCGGCACGCCAAAGCGATTACTGCGGGTGGAGGTGCAGCGCTTCGACTCGATTCCCGGTCGGTATGCCCGCATGGACGTGCAGTGGCGGCTGCGCACCCTTGGCAGCGATGCCCAGGCCCTTACCTGTCGCAGCAGCCTGCAAACACCGGCCACGGGCAGTATCGATGACTTGGTGAAGGGCCATCAGAACAACGTCCGCCGATTCGTCGACCTTGTCGGGCAAGCGGCATCGCGCAACGCCTGCCCTTGATTCAATCGGGCCAATGCAGTGAAAGCACGGGCGCAACTCGCGGGTGACGATCGATGCGCTCCAGCAAGGCGAAGAATTGCGGGCGGGCGCTGAGCATCGCTTCACGGGTTTCGACCCATTTCGTGATCACCGCCGCCAGGATATCCAGCGCCCCGGGCTCGGCCCCGCCGAGGAACGGCGTGGCTGGAAACTGGTCGGCAAACAACGCCCAGTTGCGATACAGGCGCTGTTTCGTGCCGGCCACCAATCGTTCCCGTGCGACCTCATCCGCGTCAGGCAGCCAGCGCCGGGGAAAATCGATAATGCCAATGGGCGTGTAGCAATTGGCGGCGATATAGACCAGGCCGCGTATGCCCTGCGCGCGCTGGGCCGCGTCCTGCGGCAGCAGTTTCGATTCAGGGAACGATAACCCCAGGTGAATCAGGATCGCCGCCGCCTCGGTCAGGACCGAGCCGTCTGGCAACAGCAGGGTCGGTACCTGTTTTTGCGGATTCAACGCCTCGAGTTCTTTCGCCGCGTCGTTGTCCTCGGTCGAATAGGTATCCACACGACGATAAGGCACGCCGCAGATGTTCAGGGCGACCTCGACCGCCGCGGAGCCGGACTGGCTGTGGCCGAATAATTGATACATGGACTTGCCTCCTGAAAAGGGACTCTGCCGGTAGAGCTCGCCGCCCCATGAGTGTTCCATCAATCTGACTGCCCCTCCCCCCGACGAGGTATCACCGCCGTCGATGTTCACCATCACGTCAATGAAGTTCTCATGCTCCCTGCCCGGCGCAACAATGGCCCCACACAAACAACACCCCCCGGAGCACACCATCATGAAACGCCAAATCATCCTCAGCTTCGCTTTCTCGGTACTGGCAGCCAACGTATTCGCCGCCTCTTCCCAACCAGTCATTGCCGAAGGTGGTTCCGACCGCCTGATCGAAAACCGCGTCGCCGAAGGCGGTGCTGATCGCCTGCTGGAACGCCGCGTCGCCGAAGGTGGCTCCGATCGCCTGCTGGAGCGCCGCGTCGCCGAAGGTGGCTCCGATCGCCTGTTGGAACGCCGCGTCGCCGAAGGTGGCTCCGATCGCCTGCTGGAACGCCGCGTCGCCGAAGGTGGCTCCGATCGCCTGTTGGAACGCCGCGTCGCCGAAGGTGGCTCCGACCGCCTGCTGGAACGCCGCGTCGCCGAAGGTGGCTCCGACCGCCTGCTGGAACGCCGCGTCGCCGAAAGTGGCTCCGATCGCCTGGCTCAGAACCGTGCATGAGTGGCGTTACCGCGATGCCTGACGCGCTTCTAAATGACCTTCAATATGAGTCATGGCGAGGACACCCCCTCGCCATGACGGTCCAACCCACTTGCAAGTCATCCCCCTGAAAGCCCGGCCTCAACCGCCGGGCTTTTTCATGGCCAACGGTTTTTTAGCGCCCAGAAGCCCGCGCCATGCACCGCTGATAGCGTTCATCCACGCGCTTGGCGAACCATGCGGTGGTCAGTTTTCGAGTGATCTTCGGACTCTTGAGCACGATGCCCGGCAGCACCGCCCGAGGCAGCGGCTTGCCCTCGGCGTTCTCAGCCAGTTCGAATACCCGCTTGTAGAGCTTGCTGTCTTCGAACGCGAGGCTGTCACCCAACTCCAGCTGATCGCGGATGGTCGGGTTGCGCATTCCCAACGACTTGCCCAAGGTGCGCACCGCCAGTTCCGTGCTGCCCGGCATGATCGAATCATGCAGGATCAAATCGCCATCCAGCGCCAGGGAAATGCCCGAAGCGCGACTCACTGCATGCTGGAACGCCGCGTTGCGACTGGCGTACCACCCCGCGTTGAAGTCGGCGAATCGGTACAGCGGTTCGGTGTAGCTCACCGGATAGCCCAGCAAATGGGCAATGCCGAAATACATGCCGCCCCGACGGCTGAACACTTCCCGCCGAATCGAACCATCAACCGTGTAGGGATAATTGCGCGCATTGGCTTGGGCGAACGCGATACTGACCTGCATCGGGCCACCCGTGTGCACCGGGTTGAAGCCGTCGAACAGCGTCTTGCCCAGCGGCACCATGCTGATGAAGTCATCGAAGATCGCACTGAGTTCTTTCTCGCTTCGCGCCGCGTCGAGGCGGTCGCTGTAGCTTTTGCCATTGGGCGATCGTACCTGGAGCGCACCGCTGACGAGGAATCCGGGAATGTGCACCTTGGCCGCGCGACGATCGATTTCCTGCCGGGCGATCTTGCCCAGTCCCGGCACGGCGGGATCGGCCTGGAAAGTCGACTCCTGTTCGGTCACCGCCAGCACCGAACAGATGTTCTGCGTCGTCGTTGGGATCTGCTGCGCGGAAAAGGCCACGTAGATGTCCGTGGCCCAGCCTGCCCGATCAGCAGTCTTGGCCGGCATCAACCGAACGATCTGCGCCTTGACTTCGCCAGGCTGGCGCTCAGGTTCCTGGGCCTGGCGAGTGCCGCAGCCGGCCAGGGCCAGCAAGGCGACCAGGCTGGTCGTCAAATGATTGAGTTGCATGGTGCTCCATCAAATCCATTGTTCGGGAGCAACCATACGACCAAAAGCCGGCAGAAATCCAATGTCGCAGCGAGCTTGCCCGCACCAGCAACGGACCGTGCCCGGTCAGATCCCACTCAACGCCAGGTCCATCGCAAAGTAGGTGAAGATCAAATCCGCCCCGGCCCGCTTGATCGCGCCAAGGCTTTCTCGCACCACGCGGGCTTCGTCGATGGCGCCGGCCTGGGCGGCGAACTTGATCATCGCGTATTCGCCGCTGACCTGGTACGCCGACAAAGGCAGGTTCGAGGCCTGGCGAATGTCGCGAATGATGTCCAGGTAGGCTCCGGCGGGCTTGACCATCAGCGCATCGGCGCCTTCCTGCTCGTCGAGCAAGGACTCGCGCAAGGCTTCGCGACGGTTCATCGGATTCATCTGGTAGCTCTTGCGGTCGCCCTTCAACGCGCTGCCGCCGGCTTCGCGGAACGGGCCATAGAGCGCCGAGGCGAATTTGGTGGAATAGGCCATGATGGCCGTCTGGGTGAAGCCCGCGTTGTCCAGGGCCTTGCGAATGGCCTGGACTTGCCCGTCCATGGCCGCCGACGGCGCAATGACATCGGCCCCGGCACGCGCTGCCGCCACGGCTTGCTTGCCCAGGTTGACCAGGGTGCGGTCGTTATCCACTTCATGGCCGTGCAGCACGCCGCAATGGCCGTGATCGGTGTATTCGCAGAAGCAGGTATCGGACATCACCACCATTTCCGGCACGGCATCCTTGCAGATCCCGGCCATGCGCGACACCAGCCCCCGCTCGCTCCACGTGTCGCTGCCGTCGCTGTCCAGATGATGAGACACGCCAAAGGTCATTACGGACTTGATACCCGCACGGGCGTAACGCTCGATCTCGCCGGCCAGTTTCGATTCGGGGATGCGCATCACGCCCGGCATGCTCTTGATCGGCACAAAATCGTCGATTTCTTCCTCGACGAAAATCGGCAGGACCAGATCATTAAGGGTGAACTCGGTTTCCTGGAACAGGCTGCGCAAGCTCGCGTTGCGGCGCAGACGGCGTGGACGTGCTTCGGGGAACTGGCTGGACATGGGACTCCGGGGGCAGGTTTGGATCACGAGGAAAAGCTTATGCCCTGGCCGGCCAGGGCACAAACGTCGGTGGAAAAACAGAGTATTACCGCCAAGGCAATAATCCACTCACAAGGTCAGCGAGCCATTGATGCAAGTCACCACTGCGCCGCCAATCCAGACCTCATCGCCAATCTGCTCGACATGAATCCGCCCGGCACGCCCCATCGTGACCCCTTGGCTGACCACGTAAGAGGATGGCGCCAACTGCTTGCCCAGCATCCACTGGGCGAGCCCGGCGTTCAGGCTGCCCGTGGCAGGGTCCTCCGGCATGCCATCGCCCGCGATAAAACCGCGTACTTCGAATTGCGCGTCGGTGCCGTCCACCGCTGGGTTCCAAGGCGCGACAACGCCCACGGCCAGATCTTGCAATTGCTGATAATCAGGCTTGAGGGTCAAGACCTGCTGGCGGTCCTTGAGCATCAAGGCCAACCAACCGGCGCCGTTGTCGACCCACTGCGCTTGGACAATCGCCTCGGCCGCGAGACCCAGCCCCTTGCGCACTCGCTCGCGTACTTCAAGCTCCAGCGGGCCGGACTTGAGCAAGGGCGGCGCGAGAAAGGCCAGCCCGTATTCGCTGCGGCGAACCCTGACCAGCCCAACGCCACATTCCTGCACGATTTCCTGCCCTTTCGGCACGCCCCCGGCTTCCAACCATGCATGGCAACTGCCCAGGGTCGGGTGCCCGGCGAACGGCAGTTCGGTCGATGTGGTGAAGATACGCACCCGGTAATCGGCTTCCGGGTGCTGGGGCGCCAGTACAAACGTGGTCTCGCTGAGGTTGGTCCAATTGGCAAACGCAGCCATGCGTTCATCACCCAAGCCATCGGCCCCCAGCACTACCGCCAGCGGATTGCCCTTGAGTGACGCTTCGCTGAACACATCCAACTGCTTGAAATCGAACCGACGGGGCATTGTCATTGTGGAATCTTCAAGCCGCGAGCCACCGCCGGCCGCGCCAGGAAACGCTCCAACACCCGTGTGACATTGGGAAAATTCTCGATACCCACCAGGTCACCCGCCTCATAGAACCCAAGCAGGTTGCGCACCCATGGAAACGTCGCGATATCGGCGATGGTGTAGCGCTCGCCCATGATCCAGTCCCGGTCTTGCAGACGGCCATCGAGGACGTTGAGCAGGCGTTTGCTTTCCTCGACATAACGGTCGCGCGGTCGCTTGTCCTCGTAATCCTTGCCGGCAAATTTGTTGAAGAACCCCAGCTGTCCGAACATCGGCCCGATCCCACCCATCTGGAACATCAGCCACTGGATCGTCTCGTAGCGCGCCGCCGATTCCTGGGCGAGCAATTGACCGCTCTTGTCCGCCAGGTAGATCAGGATCGCCCCCGACTCGAACAACGCCAGCGGCTGATCCCCAGGACCATGAGGATCGAGAATCGCCGGAATCTTGTTGTTGGGATTGAGCGACAGAAACTCGGGCGATAGCTGATCGTTGCTGCCGAAATCGACCTTGTGAGGCTCGTACGGCAGGCCGATCTCTTCGAGCATGATCGAGACCTTCACGCCGTTGGGGGTTGGCAAGGAATAGAGCTGGATCCACTCCGGGTACTGGGCAGGCCATTTTTGGGTGATGGGGAATAAGGTCAGGTTGGGCATGAGCTGGATTCCAAGTGTCAGCCAGAAAGCAGAAGCATAAATCAGCTGATCCAGCTTTGGGCCATCGCCCCTTCTTAAATCCGCAATATCGCGTAGCTAACATTCGCGTCATTACCTGGAGGGATGCTGTAAGGCCAGGATCGAACCAACGGGCGGAAACGGACTCAGAGAACTGCCCCGAGGAATCGAAGCGGCGTAACGACAAGGAAAAACACCCAAGCCCACAGGCTTCGCGGTGCCGAGGTTTGTCAGCCTGAATCGAGACCATCGAAGACGTCTATCCCATGATGAACCCACAGAGATTCACCCCGTACTTCAAACGCCGTTCGTGGCTGGTACTGCCGACGCTGCTTGTGATCTGCGGATTGGTGTTGTCGCTGGAGTCGAGTGTCAGCCGCGCCCAGCCAGTCGACGGAGTCCAGACACTGGTGTTCCTGCGTCACGCCGAGAAACCTGCCGCAGGCTTGGGGCAACTCAACTGCCAGGGCCTCAACCGCGCCATCGACCTGGCGACCCTATTGCCGGAAAAATTCGGCAAGGCCGACTATGTATTCGCCGCCAACCCGACCCGAAATGTGGAGGAAGGTGAGCTGGACAACTCCTACAGCTATATCCGCCCGTTGATGACCATCAGTCCCAGCGCCATCAAGCTGGGTTTGCCGGTAAACATCGAATATTCCGCCAATGACACCCGTGACCTGGCCGACGAACTGATGGACGACAAATACCACAACTCCACCATCTACACTGCCTGGTCCCATGGCTACCTGCCGGACCTGATCAACGAGGTTGCAGGTGAAGCGCTGGGCAAGCGGCATACGATTACCGACGACTGGGCGTCGAGCGATTTCGATTCACTGTACGTACTGACCCTGACCTGGCACAACGGCAAGGCCAGCCTCACCAGCCAGAGCTATAGGCAAGGGTTGGATAACGGGCAGGAGACGTGCCCGACGTAAGCAACAGGCCACTTCTATCGACTGAACTTGTGGAAGCGAGCCCGCTCGCGAAAGCGGTTTTTCGGTCATTGAAGTGGTGTCCGCACTGACCTCCTCGCGAGCAGGGGCTCGGTTCAGGATGGCGCCCTACCCGCCCCGACCTGCACGCTCGCGCAGGTATTGCAACACCGCCGCCTGCTCCCCGGCGAACTCGATGCGCCCGCCCTTCTTTTCCCGCTGGAATACATACATCGGGTCGTAATATTCGCGCAGCAAGCCTTCGATCCAGTCGCGATGCAAATCGACGGCTCCGGTATTGGCTTGCTCGGCCAGGGCCGCTTCCATGATGTCCATCAATCGCCGATGACGGTCGCCACCCAGGCGCCTGTGAATGTTGTCGAGGCTCGACAGCAGTCGTTCGGAAAACAGCGAGAAGCCTTCGTCGCCATGCACGTCGATGAATTCGGCGCAGAGGTTGATCACATAATCGCGCAAGATTCGCTCGACTCGCCGCTCCAGGCTGTCTTCCAGCCAGACCATCGGCACCTGCTGCATGCGTTGGTACAACGGCAGCGGGACGGCACAGCTGCCCACCATCCGGCTTTCGTCTTCCAACACGAAGTGCTCGATGCCGGCAGCGCGCTTCTTCAGCACATCCACCGCCAGCAGGTTTTCGAAATCGATGTTGGAGGGCTGCCCGGTGGCGCGCTTGCCGAAGCTTGAACCGCGATGGTTGGCATAGCCTTCCAGGTCCAGGGCGTTGGGCAGTTGCGCCAGCACTTCGGTCTTGCCCGTGCCGGTCATGCCGCCCAACAAGACCAGGTCGCACTGGGCGGCGGCCTGCTCGACGGTATCGAGCAGGAAGGTCCGCATGGCCTTGTAGCCACCACCGACCCGGGGATAATCGATGCCGGCTTCATCCTTGAGCCACTGCTGGACAATTTGCGAGCGCAAGCCGCCACGGAAGCAATAAAGCACCCCGTCGGGATTGGAACGGGCAAATTCGGCCCAGGCCTGGATGCGTCGGGCCTTGGTGTCGCCGCTAACCAACTGATGCCCCAGGACGATGGCGGCTTGCTGCCCCTGCTGTTTGTAGCAGGTGCCGACGCGCTGCCGTTCGATGTCGGTCATCAAGGGCAGGTTGACCACGCCGGGAAACGCACCCTTGTGAAATTCAATGGGCGCGCGGGTGTCCATCATCGGACGATCGTTGAGGAAGATGTCGCGGTAATCGGTAATGTCATGGGGCATCAAGACACCTCGACCGCGTGGCTCTGTCGCTCGACCAGTTCGCCAATCGGCTCCAGCGCAAGGCCCAGCTCGACGGCGACCCGCAGGAACTCCTCCTCGCCTTCTGGCGTGACGGCAATCAGCAGGCCGCCGCTGGTCTGCGGGTCGCACAGCACGCGCTTGTGCAGTTCCTGGACACGGCCGACCTTGCTGGCGTAACTGTCATAGTTGCGCAGCGTGCCGCCCGGCACGCAGCCCTGGTCGAGGTAGTACTCGACGCCCGGCAAGCGCGGTACCGCGTCGTAGCGGATGCGTGCGGTGAGCTGGCTGCCATCGGCCATTTCCACCAAATGTCCGAGCAAGCCGAAACCGGTGACATCGGTCATTGCGGTCACCCCGTCGAGTTTGCCGAAACGGCTACCCGGCTTGTTGAGCGTGCACATCCAATCCCGGGCCAGGCCGACGTCGGCAGCGCGCAATTTACCTTTCTTTTCCGCAGTCGTGAGGATGCCGATGCCCAGGGGTTTGGTCAGGTACAAGCGGCAACCCGCGATGGCGGTGTCGTTGCGCTTCATGTGGCGTTTTTGCACGAGGCCGGTGACCGCCAGGCCAAAAATCGGCTCTGGCGCATCGATCGAATGCCCGCCCGCCAACGCGATACCCGCCTCGTCACACACCGAGCGGCCACCGCGAATCACTTCCCGGGCGATTTCCGGCGCCAGTACGTTGACCGGCCAGCCGAGGATCGCAATCGCCATCAGCGGGTCGCCGCCCATGGCATAGATATCACTGATGGCATTGGTGGCGGCGATGCGTCCGAAGTCAAACGGATCGTCGACGATCGGCATGAAGAAGTCGGTGGTCGAGACCACCCCGCGCTCGTCGTCGATGGCATACACGGCCGCATCGTCCCGGGAGGCGTTACCTACCCACAGCTTGGGGTCAAGGTTCTGCGCACCGCTGCCGGCCAGGATCACCTCCAGCACCTGGGGCGAAATCTTGCAGCCGCAACCGGCACCGTGGCTGTACTGGGTCAGGCGAATCGGCTCGCTCATGGGCATACCTCTCGTAAGTCAAGGTCGGCGATTCTACCAGCAACGCCCGCCGTCCACCGCCAGTGGCGATCATTCGCCGCGCATCCGACGGAATTTTTCCGATGTCGCACGACTCACTTGAACAATAGCCGAGCCTTCACCGGGAGATTGCCGATGGACCCAAACCCAGCCGCAGACACTCATCTTGATTACGGTCTCGACACGCTGTTCGGTCGCGAGACCAAAAGCGTCGATTGCCAGTTCGATGTCAAGCGCCTCGATGATGGCGAGCCGCCGTGGTTTGCCCTGCATGTATTCCCGCCGTTGCCAGAAGACCTGGCCAAAGCCCAGATCGTGGTGTTCAGCGCCGAGGGTCGGCGAATGAGTGGCATCGTCCGACGTACCGAGCGCTTGGCTGATGACAGCCTGCAATTGGACGTCGAGCCGGACTGAGCCGTTCAGGCGCGCGGCGTACTGCTGCGGTACATGAACACCAGCGCCAATGCCAGGCAGGCCATGGCCAGCAGGCGGCTGCTGGACAGCTCGATAGCCGGGTTGCCCAGCCAGCCGAAGTTGTCGATCAGCATGCCCATGCCCAGTTGCCCGACAATGACCGCCACGGTTGCTACGGCCGTGCCGACTCGCGGCACCGCGCCGACCATCACCATCATGTACACCACGCCAAACAGCGCGCCGCAGAGCTGCCACTTGGGCACCTCCAACAGACTTACCGTATGGGCCGGCTCGAAAAACACGATCAACAGCCCGGTGACCACCGTGCCCACCACAAAGGTCAACAGGCTGCTGCGCAGCACGCCGACCGTCTCGCCCAGGCGCCCGTTGATGGCGGCTTGCACGCTCAGTACTGCGCCGGCGGCGACCACCACCAGCAATAACAGGATGATGCTCATCTCAACCTCGGGCAATCAGGACAAGGGCCACGACAATCAACGCCAACGCCAGCCAGCGCTCGCCGTTGACGCGCTTGCGAGTGGCGCCGAACCAACCGAAATGGTCGATCAACACGCTTTTGCCGACTTGACCGGAGAGGATCGCGATCATTGTCATGGCAACGCCGATGTGGGGGGTGGCGAGCGTCAGCACCACCACGTAGATCGGCCCCAGGAAGCCGCCGATCAATTGCCAGCGCGGCAGCTTGTCCAAAGATGGGCCTCGCTGCGGCCCGCTGAGCAACAGCAGAAGGAACAACAGCGCCGAACCCACGCCAAAGATGCTCAACGTCGCCCAAAGGTGGCCGACCTGGACGCCAAGCGGCCCCAGCAGACCCGCCTCCACCGACAGCCCCATGCCCGCGAGGATGACAAGGGGCAGCAGCAGCCACCGCAAGAATGTTCGAGGTGATGCCGCAGCAGTGACCGGCGCGGCCGTGTTGGTTGATGTCGATTGCATCGGGTAAACCTGTCTGGAAAAGAAACGATGGGCATTATCGGCTGGCACTGTTGTGCGATAAATGGGAGCATCCCAACAACACTTTTGCGTAACACGCACAGCGGACTCTTCCCATGCAAGGTCTTGATGAACTGGGTTTCAAGGCGCTCCGATTGTTTGTTGCGGTGCTCGACCAGGGCAGCTTCTCGGAAGTGGCCCGGCGCGAGGGGCTGGCGCCGTCATCGATCTCCCGCCAGATCCAATTGATGGAGCAGGCGCTGAACCAGCAATTGCTCTATCGCCACACACGCGCCGTATCACCCACCGAAGCCGGCCGCCTGCTCGGGCACCATGCACGGTTGTTGCTGGTGCAGTTGGAAGAAGCCGAACAAGCCTTGCAGGAACAGCACAGCGAGCCGGCCGGTCTGGTACGGATCAACGCCCCCGTGGTATTCGGACAGCGACACCTGACGCCCTGGCTGGGCCCGTTGTGCGAGCGCTATCCCAAGCTGCAACTGGATATCCAGCAGACCGACAGTTATGTCGACCCGCTGCAGCAAGGTGCCGACCTGCTGTTTCGCATCGGCCCGTTGCACGATTCCAGCATGCAGGCACGAATCGTCGCGCCGCACCGTTTCCTGATCGCGGCGAGCCCCGCCTACCTGGCACGCCATGGCACGCCACGCAAGCCCCAGGACCTGGCTGCCCATCAGTGCCTGGCCTACAAAGGTGTGACGGGCCAACAGCGCTGGTTTTTCCGACGCCCCGGTCAAGCCTGGACGCCCTACAGCGTCAGGGGCCCAATCACCGGAAACCACGCCGATACCCTGACCCAGGCCGCGGTGCAAGGCCTGGGCCTGGTGATGTTCCCGTCGTGGCTGATCGGCGAAGCCGTGCGCAGCGGCACGCTGGTGCCGGTGCTGAGCGACTACGAAGCATCCAATAGCCTCGAACCCCAGCAAATCGCGATTCTCTGGCCGGGCAGCCGACGCCTGTCGGTGAAAGTGCGCACGGTGATCGACTTCTTTCTCGAGCGTTTCGGAGAGGTGCCCTACTGGGATCGTCCTTGATGGCCGGGCGCTGGAGTCAAGGGCCCGGCACGTGGGATGATCGAATTCCAGATCGAGCGTCCATGGAGCGTTTCAATGTCATCGCTGAGTAAACCAGCCACCGCCCTGCTGCTGATGGCTTTCGCCAGCCTGGTCGCATTGCCTGCCTTGGCGGCCCAGCCCAAAGCCGTAGCGCAGGCACCCGCACAGAAGGTTTCGATGCTGGGCGGCAAGTTCAGCTTCACCCTGCCCAACGGATTCACGGCGACGCCTTTGTCGGCGGGTGAGGTAGATCAAGGGACCGCTGGGGCGAGCGGTACGATGTACAGCAATGCCACCACCAGGACAGTAGTGATCGCGGCGGAGAACACTCTGGTTGGCGGCGCGAACGTAAAAGACAACGACGCAGCCTTTCTCGACGCCACGTTCGCTGATTTCGCTGTTCAGAAAACCAAGGCCCTGCCGGATGCCAAGATTCTTGGCGAACAGAGCCTGACCCAGAAAGCGACCGGCCTGGGCCTGCGCCGGCTCGATACCAAGGCCACGCAGGGTGGCGGACCAACGTTGGACACCACGTTGATCGCTGCGTCCGGCACACGCATGGCCGTGGTGCAGATCATTTCCCGGGCCAGCGACCAGGTGGGCCATGAGGCGTTGGTGAAGCAGATCGCCAGCGGGAAGTGATGACCGCCTGCGATGTGCCTGACCTGTGGGCCGGTGTGTGCATCAGGGATTGAGTCGTTCCAGCCAGGCCCGCAAGTCCTTCACTTCCTGCGCACTGATGCTATGACCAAGACCTGGATAGCCGTGGAACTCCGGCTCCAAGGCCAGCGTTTTGAGGAAAGTATCGGCGCTGGTGCCGTCATCGTAGGGAATGATCGGATCCATCGTACCGTGGCCAATGAACACCGCCAGCGCCCTGCGCTTTTCGTCGGGCGTCAGCTCGGCCCGCAGCACCGGCAGGATTCGCCCGCCCATCGCGGCAATGCCACCGACGGCTTCAGGGTGTCGCAAAGCGATTTCGTAGCTCATCATCGCGCCCTGGCTGAACCCCACCAGGTAGACGCTGCTCGCATCGGTCGGGTACTTGGCCCGAGCCTTGTCGATAAACTCCATGAGCATCTGGCCGCTGTCCTTCAGGTCCGAAGCTTCACCGTCATACGCGCCTTCGCCCTTTTTGGCGAACCACTGGTAGTGACCCGGTTCCATGACCTTGGGTGCGCGCACCGAGAGGTAGTTGTAGTGCCTGGGCAGTTCATCCGCGAGCCTGAGCAGGTCTGCTTCGTTGCTGCCCGAACCGTGCAGGAAAATCACCAGCGGCCGGTTCCTGGCCTGCTCGTCGGCGCGAGCCAGGTAATTGAGCGGCAGGTCCGTGTGCAACGACGGTTGGGCCTGCACGCCGGCGGATACCAGCAGCAGGAACAGGGCGAACGCTTTGAGCATCAGTCTTCCTCCATCATTTGATAGCCGCACGGCAACGACCGTGCGGTGAGGTAGACAGCACTTATCAGTCGTTGATCAATTTCCCCGCCCGGATCGGCTCGCGCCCGGCGACTTTCGCCTGCCAGATGCCCGGCTGGGTGTAGCGCCCACGGTCCAGGGCAAACAGTACCCCGCTGGTGCCCGCTCGGACAACGGTGACCCGGTCATTCAACGGATCGACCACCTCGAACAGCGGATCGCCCCGCTCCACCCACTCCCCGGCTTCACGCAGGAAACTCACCACGCCATGGTGCGGCGCGAACAGGTATTGCGTGCCTTCGAATGGCAACCCCTCGCAGCACGCCTGCGGCGCGGCCGGCCAGTCACCATCGATCAAACCCTGCTCCGCAAGGAATCCCAGGATGGCTTCGCAATTGGCCTGGGCCTGCTCGACCCGGGTGTCGCCCATGCTGCCCAACTCCAGCGTCGTCGCCAGGTTGGCGGGCGGAATGGCCGCCTGCGGGAAAATTTTCCCCAGGCGCAACCACGGCGTCGAGCAAGACTCATCGAACGAACTGCCGCCGGAGTCTTCACACAACAACGCCACGCCGGCTCCCAAGCGGGCGGCCAATGAGCGCCACTGCGGCCACTGTTGCGGCAAGGCATACAAGTGGATCGCGGCCTCGAAATCACAGTGCAAGTCCAAGGTCACATCGGCATCGCAGGCGTGGCGGAGCAATAGCCGGTGCAGCGCTTCGAGTTGAGAAGGAGGTGGCGGCAGATCATCCAGCACCTCGACCATCGTCTGGCGGATCAAGGTGATATTGGCAGCCGGGTCATCCCCGAGGCGCTCACCGATGCGTTGCGCCACCGGGGCGCTGAGTTCGACGAAGGAACGGTTGAAATTCTTGCCACTACCGAGCTCGAAACGCCCCATATGAGCGCTTTGCAGATGCTGATCCAGGCCGATGGGATTGGCCACGGGAACGAGCTCGATCACTCCTTTGAGCAGGCCTCGGGCCTCGAGATCGTTGAGTCGTTTCTTCAATTCCCATGCCGTGCGCATGCCCGGTAATTCATCCGCATGCAGGCTCGCCTGGATATACGCCTTGCGCGGCCCATGGCCGTAACGAAACACGCTGAGCGAACGCTCCGTGCCCAGGTGGCTCCAGGGCAAGGTATGGTCGATGCGTTGCATAGGCTCTCCAGATATCGGTTTCTCGACAGGCGCAGGGTAAAACAATTGCCCATGAAAAAGGTGGCCGGCCGGGTCAGCGGCGGGCCACCTGCAGGCTTCAGCGATTAATGCCCGTAGACATCAAAGGCGAAGTACTTGTCTTGCACTTTTTTGTACGTGCCGTTGGCGCGGATTTCAGTGATGGCCGCGTTGAATTTATCGGCAAGCGCCTTATCACCCTTGCGCACCGCAATACCTGCCCCGCCGCCGAAGTACTTGGCGTCCTCGTAGGTCGGCCCCACGAAGGCAAAGCCTTTGCCGGCGTCGGTCTTCAGGAAACCTTCGTCGAGGGTGACGGAGTCGGCCAGCGTCGCGTCGAGGCGACCGGCAACCATGTCCAGGTTGACTTCCTGCTGGGAGCTGTAGCGCACCAGGTTGATCCCCGCTGGCACCAGCACTTCGGTGGCGAAGCGGTCGTGGGTGCTGGCGCGCAACACGCCGACTTTCTTGCCCTTGAGCTCGGTCAGCGGGTCCTCGACGTCGGTGCCCTGCTTCATCACGAAACGCGCCGGGGTGTGGTAGTACTTGATGGTGAAGTCGACGTTTTTCTTGCGATCATCGGTAATGGTCATGGACGACAGGACCGCGTCGATTTTCTTGACCTTCAGCGCCGGGATAAGGCCATCGAATTCCTGCTCGACCCAGACACACTTGACCTTCATCTGCGCGCACAGCGCGTCGCCGATGTCCACATCGAAGCCGGCCAGCTTGCCGTCGGGGGTTTTCATCGAAAAGGGAGGATAGCCGGCCTCGATCCCGAGACGGATCGGCTTGGCGTCTTCGGCCACGGCTGAGAAGGATAATACGGACAGTGCCAGGGCACCGAACATGACAAGCTTCTTCATTTTTGCTCCTGAGTGCGCAGGTTCTTTTGATCGTTATTGGCAGATTCGGAAACAGCGTTCGGTCTGGAAAAACCGAAGTGGGCGGGAGTCTAGAGGGGCACTCGGGAGGGAAATTGCGTCAAGGCGACGGATAGTTATAAAAATATGCTGCTGCGTTGTAACACCGCATTACAGTGGAAGCGACCTGGATCGCTTCCACTTCAGGCGTGCAGTTCAGCAATCGCAGCCGATTGCCTGCTCCGCCACGCGCTCTACGGAACCGGTCAGGCGAAAGCCCTCGTCGAGCCAGCCCATGACACCGCCGATCATTTCCTTGACCGGGTACCCGAGGGTCGCCAGGCGCACCGCAGCCTTATTGGCGCCGTTGCAGTGTGGCCCGGCGCAATAAACCACGAACAAGGTCGTCGGGGGATAGGCCGCCAGCGCCTGCGCCGTTAGCGTACGGGTTGGAAGGTTGATTGCGCCCGGTACGTGCCCGCGTTCGTAGGCCAGCGGTCCGCGCACATCCACCAGGACAAAATCGACGTCGCCCGTTTCCTGGCTGGCATGTACGTCGGAACAATCGGTTTCGAACATCAGGCGCTGGCTGAAGTGTTGCAATGCCAGGTCGGATGGCGCGGCAGGCACTGCTCTAACGGGGCTGGTCATAGGTTCTACTCCTGGAACAAAAAGGGCTCGAAGAGACTTTATCGAGCTGGTGCGTACCGCTACAGTGGCGGATACGACACTCTGTGGGAATTTTCCGTCAAATGCAGCCTGCTCCCGGCCTCGTCGCAATCCTTGCCTACGACGGTCTATGCACGTTCGAATTCGGCGTAGCCGTCGAGATATTCGGCCTGGCCCGGCCCGAGTTCGAGTTTCCCTGGTATGAGCACCGCATCGTCGCCGTCGACGACGGCCCGATGCGCGCCATGGGCGGCTTCCAGGTGCTGGCCGATGGTGGTATGGAACTGCTCGACTGCGCCCGGACGATTATCGTGCCGGGCTGGCGCATTCACAGCGGCCCGCCTTCCGAGGCACTGCTCCAGGCCCTACGGCGAGCCCATGATCGCGGCGCCCGCTTGCTGTCGATCTGTTCAGGCGCGTTTGTGCTCGCCGCGACCGGACTGCTCGATGGCCTGGGCGCCACGACTCATTGGCGCTACACCGATGAACTCGCCGCGCGATACCCGGCAATCGATGTAGACCCTGACGTGCTGTATGTCGATTCCGGCCAAGTGATCACGTCGGCTGGCAGCGCGGCCGGCATCGATGCGTGCCTGCATCTGGTCGCGCGCGATTGCGGAGCACAAGTCGCCAACGCCGTGGCACGTCGGCTGGTCATGCCGACGCAACGCACCGGTGGCCAGGCACAGTTCATTCCGTCACCGGTCAGCCGCACGCCGCGCAGCGATCTGTCCGGCGTCATGCAATGGGCCCGGGAGCGTCTCCACGAGCCGCTGGGGGTGCGCGAACTGGCGAGTCACGCCGCCATGAGCGAACGAACATTGCTGCGCCGCTTCACCCAGGCATCTGGCCTCTCACCCAAGGCCTGGCTGCAACATGAGCGCCTGGCGCGGGCGCGGGAATTGCTGGAGAGCACCAAGGACAACACCGACATCATTGCCCAGCTCTGCGGTTACCGCTCGGTGGAAAGTTTTCGCGTGGCGTTTCGTAGCGTAGTGGGGGTGGCGCCCTCGGTGTACCGGGAGCGGTTTGGCCGGGGATAAAGGCGCCATCACTTGCGCAACAGGTATGTATCCATGATCCAGCCATTGGCCTGACGCGCTGCCTTGCGGGTGCGTTCGATGTCATCAGCCACGTCCCCCAGCCGACCTGCGACGAGGATTTCGCCTGCCGTTCCCACATAGGCCCCCCAGTAGATCTGCAGGTCAGGATCGTTCACCTGGCGATACGCATCCTCTGCATCGAGCATCACCACCACGCTCGCGGCGTCGCCGACCTGCCCCGCCGCCAACCGTCGGCCAGTGGTAATCTCCAGCGAACCGCCAATGCTGTTCAACGGTACTTTATGTCGCGCCGCGAGGGCCTGGATGCTGGTAATGCCTGGGATCACCTCGAACTCGAAGACGCAGCGTCCCGCATCGAGGATCGCCTGCAGGATTCGCAGCGTGCTGTCGTACAACGATGGATCGCCCCACACCAGGAAACCGCCGCATTGCCCGTCTGAAAGTTCCTCTTCGATCAGCCTTTCAAAAATGGCCTGCTTCGCGCTGTTCAGCTCGGCGACTGTGCTTGCATAGTCTGGGTCGCCACGCTGGCGCTCGGGGCAGCAGGCTTCGACAAAACGGTACGGATGATCAACGATGTAGCGTCGACAGATGTCGCGGCGCAGGTCCAGCAACGCGTCCTTGGCAGGGCCCTTGTCCATCAGGAAGAACACGTCCACCTGATTCAAGGCTTTCACCGCCTGCATCGTCAAGTAGTCCGGATCGCCTGCTCCAATGCCAATCACTAGAAGCTTTTTCATCATGGTGCCTCCAAGGCTCGCAAGCGCCAGACCTCGTTGAATCGCAGGTCAACGACGCCAAGGGGCTCGATATCGATACGGTTGAACATGGCAGGTGAACAGCCCAGCACATTCACCACGGCGGCGCGGATCACGAATGGATGGGTGACGGCCAAGCAATGGCCAGGGGTCGTTTCCAGGGTCGTCAGCCAGTCACCGACACGCCGACACAAGTGACTGACGGATTCACCGCCGTGCGGCGCGGCATCCGGATCGTCACGCCAGGTCCGCAGGTGTTCCGGCTCGCTGGCGAGCAACTCGTCGACGGACATCCCGCGCCATCGTCCGAAATCGCAATCGGCCAGCGCCGGGACCACCCTCTGTGTGTCACCCAACAAGGCCGCCGTCTGGCGCGTGCGCAGCTCGGGCCCGCAGAGCAGATGCCGGACATCACGGTATTGACGACCGACCTCGGGGCGCTTCGCCAGCCAGCCGGCATCCAGCGGTTCGTCCAGGCCGAAGCGAGCGGCTTTCTGAGCGACGGTGCGGCCATGGCAAATCAAGGTCAATCGGGTGGTTTGCACGCTGGGTACTCGGGCGAATGGATGGCGTTCGTGACAGGAAAATCCCGTCATTTCTTGTACATCACCTTATATGAAGTTAAATAAACTTGGACAAAAAGGCGTTAAGTCCGACACCAACTGAAGCAATACCTGACATATGCGGCCACCTCAACCAAACCCTTGCCCTACAAGGGCTACACATAATTCCAGACTTTTTAAACGGAACGTAAAAACCTCTGGACACGTAGCACCTGCTACCCAAATACTATTTTCGACTTAAGGAAAAACAACCCCGACACCCATCCAGGCAAGGAGCACGGATGCCTCTCTCCAGAGACCAGACCAGCGATCCGTGCCTGTTTTTACCGCCATCGGGACGCCGGGCCGTAGGCGCCCTGCGCAAGTGGATGCTGTTCGAAGCTGCGTCCAACGCGCCGGTTCAAACCAGTCCTGCCTTGGGGGCCCGGGAGCCGGCCTCGCCCAAGGCGCCGCCACCTGCCGAACTTTGTGAACACTATGCGTGAATCCATTGAATGCGCCGAATCGGGTCTATACACCAAGCCTGCTTTTCGATTGCTGCGGGAAGAGTCTGAGCACCCGCTGCTGCTGGTTTGTGAACACGCCAGTCGATTCATCCCAGGCGCGCTGAACGACCTGGGCCTGGATGAGACGGCTTCCCAGGATCATGTCGCCTGGGACATCGGCGCACTGGCCTTGGCCGAGCGATTGTCCGAGACCCTCGGCGCGACGTTGCTGTCGGCCAACTACTCGCGGCTGTTGATCGACTTGAACCGCCCGTTACACGTCCCCGACAGCATTCCGGCGCAAAGCGAGATCTACCAGATCCCCGGTAACCACTCGCTGGACGACGCCACGCGCCAATACCGCCAGCAGTGCCTGTTCCATCCATTCCACGATCAACTGCGAGCCCTGATCGATCGGCGCCTGGCCGACAACCGGGTCGTGCGCGTGGTGGGTATCCACAGCTTCACCCCGGTGTTCTACGGTCAGCCGCGCGCACTCGAGGCCGGCGTGCTGTTCGGCGAAGCCAGGGAATACGCCCAGCGCATCGTCGAGGGGCTGGCCAGGCATTCGCTGCGGGTGGCCGGCAACCAGCCCTACAAGGTCAGCCCGTTGAGTGACATGACGGTTCCTGTCCATGGCGACGGTCGCGGCCTGGATTCGGTGTTGATCGAAGTACGTAACGACCAGTTGCGCTGTCCCGAGTCGGTGCGGACCTGGAGCGCCTACCTCGCCCCCCTGCTATAAACACGACGGTTCGGGATTTTCAGCCGCAAGGCTAGCAATGCGTGGACAACGACAGTGATCGTCAAGCCCGGTATCCATCAGCGGGCTCTTTGGAACAGGAGTGCAATCCATGCTGGCTTTACGTCCAGTTCAATTGACCGATTTGCCGCAACTGCAACAGCTGGCCCGCGATAGCCTCGTAGGCGTCACTTCGCTTCCTGACGACATCGACCACCTGCGGGAAAAAATTCTCGCGTCGTGTGCTTCGTTCGAAGCCGAAGTGCAGACCCCAGGTGGGGAAAATTATTTTTTTGTCTTGCAGGACCTTGAATCGGGCCACCTCGCGGGCTGTTCCGAAATCGTCGCCACCACGGGGTGCGGCGAACCGTTCTACAGCTTGCGTAACCGACCGTTCTCCAGTGAATCCCGGGAGCTGAACATCCAGCACGGCGTACCCGCGCTGTCGCTCTGCCAGGATCTGAGCGGCCAAACGCTGCTGCGGGGGTTCCACATCGACGCTTCACGTGTTCGCACGCCGCAGTCGGAGTTGCTCTCCCGGGCACGGCTGATGTTCATCGGTGCCCATCCCCGGCGCTTTGCCGACTCGGTGATTACCGAAATCGTCGGTTTCAGCAGCGAGGATGGCCAGTCGCCCTTCTGGGACGCCGTGGGGCAGCATTTTTTCGACCTGCCCTACATCGAGGCCGAACGTCTTTGTGGCCTGCGCAGCCGGACCTTCCTGGCTGAGCTGATGCCTCAATACCCGATTTACGTCCCCATGTTGCCGGCCGCGGCCCAGGCCTGTATCGGGCGAGTCCATCCCGAGGGCCAGGAAGCCTTCGATATCCTCGAGCGCGAAGGTTTCGAAACCAACAACTACGTGGACATCTTTGACGGTGGCCCCACCCTGCACGCCCGAATCGCGAACATCCGCTCGATCGCCCAGAGCCGCTTGGCTATCGCGCGCCAGCGCCGACAGATCGACGCCACGGGTCGTTACCTGGTCAGCAATGATCGCCTGGGTAATTTCCGCGCCATCGTCGCCGACCTGGAAGTCAACGGCGAAAGCTCTGTTTTTCTAGCTCCCGACATGCTGGCCGCACTGGACATCGCAGAGGGTGACTGGATCCGGGTGGCCAGCTTATGAATGCCCGGCATGATCAAGGAGCGACACCATGATTGTCCGCCCGGTCGTCCTGACCGACCTGCCTGCATTGATGGACCTGGCGCGCTGTGCCGGCCCTGGGTTTACCAGCCTGCCGGCGAATGAAGAACGCTTGGCGCACCGGGTGCGCTGGGCCCAGCGAACGTTCGCCGGGCAGGTTGAACGGGCCGATGCCGACTACCTGTTCGTGCTGGAGGATGATGACCGGCAGGTGGTGGGGATCAGTGCACTGACCGGTGCGGTTGGGGTACGCGAGCCCTGGTACAACTATCGCGTGGGTGTGACGGTCAGCTCGGCGCCTGAATTGGGCATCCAGCGACAGATCCCGACGCTGTTTCTCAACAACGAAATGACCGGACAATCGGAAATCTGCTCGTTGTTCCTGCGTCCCGAGCAGCGCCGGGGCCATAACGGTCGTTTGCTGTCCTTGGCGCGCTTGCTGTTCGTCGCCGAGTTCCCGACCCTCTTTGGTGAAAAACTCATTGCCGAACTGCGCGGCCATGCCGATGAGCAGGGCTGCTCGCCCTTCTGGGACAGCCTGGGAAGGCACTTCTTCCAGAAGGATTTCAGCTACGCCGATCAGCTGTCCGGCATGGGTAACAAGTCATTCATCGCCGAGCTGATGCCGCGCCAGCCGCTCTATACGTGCCTGCTCACCGAACAAGCCCAGGCCGTGATCGGCAAGGCTCATCCCAACACCGAACCGGCCTTGAGGATCCTCAGTGCAGAAGGTTTCGCCCACAAGGGATACGTCGATATTTTCGATGCTGGCCCGGTGGTCGAGGCAACGGTGTCGAAGATCCGTAGCGTGCGCGACAGCCAACCGCTGACGTTGGCAGTCGGCATACCGGACGAACAGGCGCCGGTCTGGCTGATTCACAACCGACGCTTGGAAAACTGCCGCGTCACCAGCGCCCGCGCCCACTTGCATGGCCACAACCTGCTTGTCGACCGCATCACCGCCAAACGCTTGCAAGTGCAACCGGGGGACACGGTACGGGCCGTACCGCTGCATAAACAAGGCCGGCAGGCGAAGGCGGCATAACGACCCGCTGTATTTCTTTGTAATTACTTGCCCTCATGCAACGTGAGGGCAAGGCAACACAAGCAACGGACAACAACTTCCCCGTCAGCCGACATAGCGACGAAGTACAACTAGCAATACTTATCAACAAATGCAAAGTTGCTCCATCCCCGGGCCAACCCCATACTTTGCGACATCGCCCCGCCGCAATGAAAATGATCATGATAAAAAATCTAATCTCCAAGAAAAATTCGCCTACAGACATAGCGAAAACAATTAAAGAATTGGACATGACATCGGAAGCACGACAACTGATTTCTCAACTGATGGCCGAACCAGCCTTCGCCACGGCGCAATCCCGGCGGGCAACAATAATGAACATCACAAACACACATACGAGAACCCTGGTACTGCACAAGACCAACAAGGTCAACATAAGTATCAAATTATCCAAGTTCGACCCTACCCCCGCCCCGCTGTATTCAGTGCCCGGCCAAAGCATTTTATTCGCGCTCGACCAACCATTCGAGATCCAGCGATACACTGTCAAGGAGGGTCGTATCGAAAAGGCGGACATTGCAACGATCGACAAGAAAAATCCGTTGATCATCGATGGTCATCATACGTTGTTTGACTATATCCAAACACGTCGGGAGCCAGCCAAACTGACAGGGAGAATTAATTTTCCAAACAGAGCCATGGATATCAGCGTATTTGATCGTGTCTCGCTGCGTAAGATCGCCTGGTTACCTCACGATGAAAGTGCTGCCCGTTATCTGGTGAGCCTGGAACTGCTCGACACAATTCAGGACCCTGAAATGCACAAGGTCGCGGGGGAACTGATCTACCACTATCACCCCGCCGTGGCATGGAAGGCCTTTCAGATCCTCTATCGGACCGACCGATTAAACGCTTTGAACTTCGTCCAACTGCTGAAAAAACACCAGAACGCCCGACTGGACGACTTACTCCGGCCTCTGGAGGCAGCATGAACCTAAAGACATTTATCACGCGCTTGGAAACTTATGATAGGCAGCGAGACAATACGAGGATCATCGAAGACCTACGGCAACTAGCCAGAAACCGTTCTTTATTGAGCGATCATCTTTATGCAACGATCCAGCAGGACGGTTTTAGCACGCACAATAGTGTTTACAATGCTTATGTATTTGTTCTGCATAGCAATGAGGAATTCACCCTTCGCCTGGGCTTCTGGTCACCCGTCAACAGCACCGATGAGAGCGAAACATTTATCTATGATTTAAATCATAGTCATGACTTTGAAATGTATGCTGCCGGCTACAGCGGTGATGGTTACATAACCGTCATCCGGGAAATACTCGACGACTTGCCATTGAAAGCGGGTAAACCTCCCCGACTGGGAGAAGAACGCAAAATAAAACTTGCACCGGGTGAAGTCCTTTACATGCCTGCATTACGAGAAGTCCATAAACAAAGCGCGCCGCAGGCAATGTCCGCATCCCTGAGCTTACTCATTCACCCTGAAGGGTTGATAAGGACCGACGAAGCATGGTGCTTCGATAGAAACCATGTCCCGCTTTACCCTGGCATTACTTCGCAAGAGACGGCGCTGTTTACAGACACGCTGTCGTTGCTAAAAACCGAGCTGCCCTGGGCCGCTCAATAATCGGAGATGTAAACCAACCATGAATCATTCGATGAAAAACTGGGATGAAGCTCCCTTGCTACGTGCAGCGGCCAAAGCGCTGGATACAGCCGTCCAATTGAAACAGGAAGGCGACATGCCCTGCGGCGAATACACGCTTCGCTACAACGTCGCAAACATCCATGAAATAAAAAATATATGGCGGGCAACAGCTCAGGAGGATGACAAATAAGTTATAGGGGTTTTTTCATGGCTGCAGACCTTCCCGGTCTGCGGCCCTTTTTTGGTGCACTGCAAAGCATGGCCCATGCGCGTTCGACATAATCTTTTATCCCCACAGCGTGATAGCCTTTGGCTCTTTGGCGTTGACACTTTTGCTCAAGCCTTTCCATTCCATTGGTGGATCTCATATGTCCAGGCTTTCCCATCAAGATTTGCGTCGCAACTTCCGGCAATTGCTGGCCTCCAAGACGTGCTACCACACCGCCTCCGTGTTCGACCCGATGTCGGCGCGCATTGCCGCCGACCTGGGTTTTGAGGTGGGGATCCTCGGCGGCTCGGTGGCGTCATTGCAAGTGTTGGGCGCACCGGACTTTGCCTTGATCACCCTCAGCGAATTTGCCGAACAGGCGACTCGGATTGGCCGCGTGGCACAATTGCCGTTCATTGCCGACGCTGACCATGGCTACGGCAATGCGCTTAACGTGATGCGTACCATCATCGAACTCGAACGCGCCGGCGTGGCTGCGCTGACCATCGAAGACACCTTGCTGCCGGCCCAGTTTGGCCGCAAGTCCACCGACCTGATCAGCGTGGCCGAAGGCGTCGGCAAGATCCGCGCCGCCCTGGAAGCGCGCGTCGATCCGGAGATGGCCATCATTGCCCGGACCAACGCCGGGATACTGCCGGTCCAGGAGATCATCAGCCGCACCCAGCAATACGAACGTGCCGGCGCCGACGGTATCTGCATGGTGGGCGTCCAGGATTTCGAGCACCTGGAAAAGATCAGCGAGAACCTGAACGTGCCGTTGATGCTGGTGACTTACGGCAACCCGTTGCTGCGAGACGACAAGCGCCTGGCCGAGCTGGGTGTTCGGATCACCATCGATGGCCACGGCGCCTATTTCGCCGCGATCAAAGCGACTTACGACAGCCTGCGGGAGCAGCGTCAGATCTTCACCCAGGCATCAGACCTGAGCGCCACCGAGCTGACCCATACCTACACTCAACCCGAGGAATACATCCGTTGGGCAGAGGAATACATGAGCGTCAAGGAGTAACTGGCTCAGTGTCGAAGCGGCCATCATCGCGAACAAGCTCGCTCCCACAGGGTTTACCGGTGGGAGAGCTCACACCTTCAGCGCTCGCTACGCAACATCTCCTTGGGCACGTATTTGCCGATCTCGAACTTGCCGATAGCGGCGCGGTGGACTTCATCCGGGCCGTCGGCCAGGCGTAGCGTGCGCTGCATGGCATACATGTAGGCCAGTGGAAAATCGTTGGAAACCCCAGCCCCGCCGTGAATCTGGATCGCCCGGTCGATGACTTTCAAAGCCACGTTCGGCGCAACGACCTTGATCTGGGCAATTTCGCTCTTGGCCACTTTGTTGCCGACGGTGTCCATCATGTACGCCGCCTTCAACGTCAGCAGGCGAGCCATGTCGATTTCCATACGCGAGTCGGCGATCTTGTCGATGTTGCCGCCCAGGCGCGCCAACGGCTTGCCGAATGCGGTGCGACTGATGGCGCGCTGGCACATCAACTCCAATGCGCGCTCAGCCATGCCGATCGAGCGCATGCAGTGGTGAATCCGACCTGGGCCGAGGCGGCCTTGGGCAATCTCGAAACCGCGGCCCTCGCCCAACAGGACGTTTTCGTAAGGCACCCGCACATTGTCGAACAGCACCTCGGCGTGGCCATGGGGCGCATCGTCATAACCAAACACCGGCAATGGCCGGACGATCTTCACCCCGGGCGTGTCCACCGGCACCAGGATCATCGAGTGCTGGGCGTGACGGGGTGCGTCGGGATTGCTAAGGCCCATGAAAATCAGGATTTTGCAGCGCGGGTCGCAGGCGCCTGAGGTCCACCACTTCTTGCCGTTGATGACCCACTCGTCCCCGTCGCGCTCGGCACGGGCAGCCATGTTGGTGGCGTCGGAGGACGCGACGTCCGGTTCGGTCATGGCGAAGGCCGAGCGAATTTCGCCCCGCAGCAACGGCTCGAGCCAGCGTTGCTTCTGTTCTTCATTGGCGTAGCGCACCAGCACTTCCATGTTGCCGGTGTCCGGCGCCGAGCAGTTGAACGGCTCCGGCCCCAGCAGCGAGCGCCCCATGATTTCCGCCAGCGGCGCGTATTCCAGATTGGTCAGTCCGGCGCCCAGTTCGGATTCGGGCAGGAACAGATTCCACAGCCCCTCGGCCCGGGCCTTGGCCTTGAGCTCCTCCATGATCGCCGTCGGCTGCCAACGGTCGCCTTCGGCCACTTGTCGTTCGAAAACCGCTTCGGCCGGGTAGACATAGGCATCCATGAACGCCGTGACACGCTCACGCAGTTCCTGCACCTTGGGGGAATAGGCAAAATCCATGGGGAAGCACCTTCTTGGCAGAGGTTGTTTTAGGTCATGGAATCGATGCTAGTTGAGCTACGAAAATTTACCTAACCTATTCTCGGCGTGTATTAACATTCATCACCGATATATGGTTCACTGATTTGCATCGCCACCCGGCACCTCATACAAGCCCAAGAATAAGAGTGCAGCGCCATGAATCTGAGCAAGGTCGACCTCAACCTTTTCATTGTCTTCGATGCGATCTACACCGAAGCCAACCTGACCCGCGCCGGGCAGATCGTCGGCATCACTCAGCCGG
>Ga0307412_10000129_pt1 | contig 55318 bp, 44 predicted proteins | sample DK1Cmetagenome_3_FD_203823 | JGI IMG/M metagenome (GOLD analysis project Ga0307412, IMG submission 203823) | Maize rhizosphere microbial communities from greenhouse at UC Davis, California, United States - DK15-C-1 | ecosystem: Host-associated > Plants > Roots > Rhizosphere > Soil | place: USA...
AGCCAGCGCAAGGAAGCGGTAAAGGGCATGGGGGGTCTCCCGGAATCTCAGCAAGGAAAGGCCCGGCCCCGCGCTAGGCTGCCAGGATCGGGCAGCGCCATTGTAGGCGTGCCCCGACCCTGTTTTCACCCCGAAAACACGCTGAAATGGCTATCCGCGGCGTCGGGCGTCGTTACGTCGGGCGTTACGGCGTGGGCGGATCCTGGCGCCGCTCGAATTCCAGGACATCGCCGCCGCGCAGGTTGAACGTCAGGTGCCGCGGCGCCCCGCCGTTATCCAGCGTGAAGGTATCGATGGCCGTCAGGCCGCGCAGATAATCCGCTTCCAGTTTGGCGCGTTCAGGCGCCGGGCAAGCCATGCGGGTCGAGGCCGGCGCATTGATGAAGAGTTTGCCGCTTTCCAGCTTGTACGAACCCATGTAGCGATTGCAGCCCGAAAAGCCGTTCACCTGGTACTGCTTGCCCTGGGCCAGGAACGTCAGGCGCACCGGTTCGCCATTGTCGCCATGCGGAATGTCCCGCAACGCGCCGCCGGCTTGCGTCCAGCGCACCAGTTCCCAACTGGTCTGGGCCAACGAATCCGCGCTGCTGGCCGCGTTGGCCGCCGCGGCGCCTTCCGGACGCGCGCCCCCTGTGGACCCCGCGCAACCCGCCAATGCGACAGTCAGAAGGCTCAGGCACAGCGCCCGGCCGCGCGAAGACAAATGGGTAAGCATGGATGGCACTCCTAAAAAAATCACATCCCCGACTGTAACCGGCACGAGGCCAGGACGTCCTTTCCTCCCCCCTACAGCCGTATCCAAAAGCAGCAAAGGCAGGCCGGTATCCACACCGATGATGCAGGGTCCTGCATCGAATGCCGCATGGCGGCACTGCCGGGCGACGCGCAGAATCGTTGCAGACCACATGTCCGGCAACCCCCAGCAACATGGGGAAACGCCGTCGGTCTTATACATACCGCAAACGCAGGTGTCCGGCCCATGGGGCCAACAATAAAACGACGGGGAGACACGGCGATGGGCTTTTTAAGAACGTTATTGGCGCTATCAGTGGTGCTGGACCACCTGGGCGGCGGCTATGCCGATCACTTGGTCGGCGGCCGGCTTGCGGTGCAGCTGTTTTATGTAATTTCCGGCTTCCTGATTTCATTTGTCCTGACTGCGACGGACAACTATCAGGGCGCCACTGGCAAGTTCTACGCCAATCGCTTCCTGCGGCTCTTTCCCATCTATCTGGCGGTGGCGGCCCTGACGCTGATGGCGCACGTGCTGAGCGGCGGCGCGTTCTTTCGCATCTACGAGGCCCTGCCCTTTTCCGCCGAGCTGTTCCTGGCGCTGGCAAACGTGCTCATCCTGGGCCAGGACTGGCTGATGTTCTTCGGGATCGAGCATGGCGCGCTGGCGTTCACGGGCAACTTCGCGCGCAGCGAAGTGCCCTTGTATCAGGGGCTGCTGGTGCCGCAGGCGTGGACGCTGGGCGTGGAGATGAGCTTCTACCTGGTGGCTCCCTTCGTGCTGCATTCCCCGCGCCGGCTGATGGCGCTGCTTGTGGCATCGATGGCGTTGCGCGCGGTGCTTGTAGCGACCGGCATCGGCATGACCGACCCCTGGACCTATCGCTTCTTCCCGACGGAACTTGCGCTGTTTCTGGTCGGCTCGCTGTCCCACCAAGTGCTGCTGCCGCGCTGCAAAGCCTGGACCCGGCGGATCCCTCGGCTACCCGAAGCGGGCACCGCCGTGCTGGTCGTTTATTGCGTGCTGCACTTTTCGATCGGACTGAACCACAACGTGCGCGATGCGCTGGCGGTGCTGCTGTTCGCAGCCCTGCTGCCGCTGGCGTTCCTGTTTCAGTCGCGCCACCGGCTGGACAAGGCGATCGGGGAATTGAGCTACCCGATCTACATCTGCCATTCACTGGTGATCATGTTCTTCAGTTGGCTGCTGAACGACGTCGAGACGAATCAGCCCATGCTCTTTACGGCACTGGTGGTCACGGGCTGCATCGCGTTTTCAGCACTGCTTAACGGCTTGATCGCGGATCCGGTGGAACGTCTACGCAGCCGGTTGCGCAGCGACCCGCCAAGCGGCGACAAGATTCCGGCGACGAACCCGCGACGGCCCGCGCAACCGGGCCAGGCGTTGGGCTCTATTCACCGCGCGCCTTGATATAGGCGGCAAGCACCAGCTCGATCTGCCGCTTTTCTTGCGAGCTCAACCGCGAATAGGTGGCGTACGACACGGATTCGAACGGCCAGGCGGGCGGGTGCGCGATATCGCCAACATTGACGGCTGGCCCGGAATAACCGGAATTCAACATCGGCCCCTCTCCGGTGCTGAGCCACATCGGGCTGACCCGCAATGCGCGGGCCAACTTGATGAGCGCATCGCTGGAGGGTTGCTGGCGTTGCCCGCTTTCGTAGTTGCCGATGGCGCTTTGCGACAGGTTGCTTGCGACCGCCAAGTCCTTTTGAGTCCATCCCTGAAGCACTCTTGCGTTGCGCAGACGATGGCTAAACGTGTCCAATCGATCAACCTGAGACATTAATATGAATTTATTTATTTAATTAAAACATCTCAATACTGGTGCCAAATAAACGGACTACACCCCAATTTGCGGGCTAATCCATAAATCGCAATATTCACCTGCTTAAGCGCTTTACCCGTTGACCCGCACGGGCGCGGCATTCTTGGCGTAATCCGGAAAAACCCATACCTGCCATTGACTTACCAAGACTTTCCAAGGTGCCAGCGGACTCCTTGCGCCGTCGCGGCCGACGTCCACCCCAGAAAAATCCGTCCCGAGTTTATGGGCAATCCGGGATTAAAAATAGAAAATAATGTATCGCTAATACTAAATAATCTATCGTCGCCGCAGCCTCAATCGACAGCGGCCCAACCGCTTGCCCGGAGTTTGGCCAGGACGCGAAGTTACCATCAGAAACTACAGAAACGTATCTTCACAAAAAAACACGCCCGTGTTTAAATGAAACACGGGCGTGACTTCCATGTGAGCCGAGTCACAGGCGGCCCGGGGCGATAACGCCGCAGCCACGCAGCCGGACAGGATCCCGGCCCGGTCAGGCTGGCCGCTAGCGCACAGAACCTGGACAAGCGTCCAGCCCCTCCGCCCACATTCAAACAACACCGCCAGACGGTCCCGTCATGGCGCGCAGCTTAGAAAGGGAAGCTATGCCAGGACTGCCGAGGCCGACGCGCTTCGCTTTCAAGCGCCGCGCCCAGGCGGGGCCACCTCATTGGAAGCATCAATGAACAATACGCTGGATGTCATTTTCCTGGGGCAGGACGACGCCAGGCATGCCAGGCTGGAAGACGCCCTGTCCCACCTGGGCTTCAGCGTCCGCCGTTGCTACGACCTGGTGGATGTCTATGACCGGTACTCCCGCAGGCCCAGCCCATTAGTCGTGCTGGAAGCGCCGCTGCCCGACATCCACAACGCCGCGGTCCGGCTACGCGCGGTGGACCGCGGCCTGGGCATTGTGGCGATTGCCACGTTCGCCGATACCGAAAGCCGCATCCGCACCCTGCTCTGCGGCGCGGACGCCTGCCTGCCGCCCGACGTGAGCGGACTGGAACTTGCTGCGGTGCTGCAGGCGCTGGTGCGCCGTGCGGTAGGGCTGGATGGCATGGACGCCGCGTCGGACACGCACGCGGAAGAACCCGCCCTGGAAACCTGGCGGCTGGCCAATAAAGGTTGGACGCTGGTCCACCCCGGCGGCCGCACCCTGGGCCTGACGACGGGCGAGCGCGACTTCCTGTCGCGCCTGGTGGCCGCCCCCGACCGCAAGATCAGCCGTGACGCTTTCTATGCCGATGGCGCGGAAGATGCCGATAGCGGCATCACGCGCCGCCGCTTCGTGGACGTGATGATCAGCCGCCTGCGTCGCAAGGCCGCCGCCAATCAGATGACGCTGCCGATCCGCGCCGTGCATGGCTGGGGCTACATGTTCGCCGCGGACATCACGCTGGACCTGGACTATCGGGATACGGGGGAGGACAGCCGCATGGACGGGCTGGAGGATTGGCGCCGCGAGACGGCGGACGCAAGCGCGTCGACATAAGGCGAATCGCTACCCATGGGGCGATTCGCAGCCGCGATGACCGGGCGATGGTGCCCGCGTGCGCGACAGGCGAAAAAAACGCGGCGCTGCCCCCGAGAGGTAAGACGCCGCGCTAAAACAACACGTGAACCCGGAGTCATCAGCCGGCACTGATGCCTTCTACCTGGATCACGCGATTCCAACATTCGTGCCTCATACTACTCACGCACGGTCCGACCGTGAACCTGAGCGGGGTCTCTAGTCCCCGCGCAAGCTGCAACGTGATCAACGCCCGGGGTCCGGGCCCGCCCTGACTACTGGCGGGCTTATCGCCCGTATCAGCGGTTTTCCTCTTGGATAGCCGCGTGATGGAAGAAGTTTAGGACTTCGGGCCTGAATGCAGTAATTCTTTGTTGATAGCCTTCTATACCTATTAGATATAGCAGAGCGGTGTGCCTGCCGCCCTAAAATGGCGAAAAAGGACACGCCCCCAATGCCCCTTCCGTACCTCTCCTTGCGGCATCGTTTCAGAAAAGTGCTGGCGTTCTTTCCGCCCAACTGGTGCCTGGCCATCCTTGTGGCGCTGGACGGATATGCCTTCATGCATCCCGTGCTGCGCGAAGTACGTGCCCGCGAATACTCATTCTGGCTGGCGCTGGACAACTGGCATGAGGTCATGCGCGTGGTGGGGCTGCTGGAGATTCCCCGCCTGGTGCTGGGCGTGGGCCTGCAGGTCATTGCGCTGGGCCTCATATTGAAGGCCCGCATCGCATGGGCGTTCTCGCTGGTGCTGCTGATCGGCATCGGCACCTTCGGCATCCTGGGCCAGGGCGGACGCGCGGGACTGGGCGTCTATACGCTGGTGCTGGTGATCGCGCTGATCGCCTACTGGCGGCGCTTCGACCGCGCCAGCGTCACGGCGGGTTCGCTGTTCGCGCTGGTCAGCGTGTTATCGCTATTGATCTACGCCGTGTTCGGCACGCTATACCTGGGCAACGAATTCAATCCGCCCATCCTGGACGCGGGCACCGCGTTCTATTTCTCGATTGTGTCCATGTCCACGGTGGGCTATGGCGACATCACGCCGCACACCATCACCGCCAGGCTGTTCACGGCGTCGATTATCATTCTTGGCATCACCGTCTTCGCCACTTCCATCAGCGCGATCGCCGGCCCGGTGATCGGCGGAAATCTGAAGCGGCTGGTCAAAGGCAGGTTCTCCACCGCCATGCGCAAAAATCACATCATCATTGCAGGCGAGACCCCGCTGGCGCTAAGCGTCTACGACGGCTTGCGCCGCCGCGGCGAAGAGGTCACGGTCATCGTGCCCGCCGGCGCTCCGCAGGAATATCCAGCCGCCGCCGACCTGATCGAAGGCGATCCCTCAAGCGTGGAAGTGTTGCGCGCCGCGGGCGTCACGCGGGCGCGCTACGTGCTGGCGCTACGTGCCGACGATGCCGAGAACGCATTCATCGTGCTGGCGGCCAAAGAAGCCACCGGCGACAGCGGCGCCAAGACGGTTGCGCTGGTCAACACCAGCAAGCATCTGGAAAAGATCCGGCGCGTGCAGCCGGACATGGTCTTCTCGGTGCAGTTGCTGGGCGCCGAACTGCTGACCCGCGCCATCAATGGCGAGCCCATGGACAGCCAGGCCATCACGGACCTGTTCTTCGCCAAAGCCGCGACAGCGCCCAAGCCGTCCTGACTGGACCAGGCCAGTTCAGGCGGGCTGCGAACCCGGCGGCGAGTGCCTCGCGTACCAACGCAGGAATTCCGCCGAGGGCATCGGCCGGGCAAACAGATAGCCCTGTATGAAGGCCACGCCACGCGAGGTCAGGTAATCGAATTGCACTTGCGTTTCAACGCCTTCAGCCACGACCGCCATGTTCAGCCGGTGCGACAGCGTGATGATGACGTCAAGCACCGGCGCCTCTTCGCCCGTGGGCTGGATGGCGTGCACGAAGCCCTTGTCGATCTTCAGGTAATCCACCGGGAACTTCTGCAGATACGACAGCGAACAGTGGCCCGTACCGAAATCGTCGATAGCCACCCGCACGCCCTCGGCGCGCAATGCATCGATGTTGCGGCGCGCCTGACCGTTGTCCGAGATCAGGCTGCGCTCGGTGATTTCCAGCACGATCAGCGGCCGCCGCGCCGCGACGTTGGCGCGAAAGGCCTGGATTTCAGCGACCAGCCCGCTGCTGGACAGATGCTCGGGCGCCAGGTTCACGCCCACATGGAAGTCTGGCGGCGTGTTCCAGGTTTGCAGGTCGCGTTCGATCAGCCGCAGTAAATGGCGCGTCAACGGAATGATCATGTCCTCGGCCTCGGCGGCCGCGATGAAGATGTCTGGCCGCACGAATCCCACGCCGGGGCGGTTCCAGCGCATCAGCGACTCGACGCCCTCGCATTGGCCTGTCTGTTGGCCATATACCGGCTGGTAGTACACCTGGAATTCGTCGGCCAGCATGGCGCGCCGCAACTGCTCTTTGAACGACAGGCGGTTCACTTGCAGGCGGTAGGCGGCGACGGCCAGCCCCGCGCCGATCAGCATGGCTGCGGGCAAGTAGCTCAACATCAGTTGCTGCCATGCGGTGACCACGCTTTCCGACGGCGCCTTGACATTGATGGACAGCGCCACGCGGCCGCTGTTGCGCGTGACTTCCTCGTACACGAGTCCGGCGGGGCCGGTTGCGCCATTGCCGGATTCGCTGCGAATCGGGGCGCCATCCCCCACCGTGAGTTCCAGTCGGTAATCGCCCAGCGTCGCGACGGCGTTCAGCAAGTCCAGTATGTAGCGCCCGTCCACGGCGACCGCGCCGCCATATCCCGGCGCGCCCGGCTTGCCCAGCAGGATCGCCGGCCGATCCGGTGCCAACGGGGTGCCCGCCACCGAGAAAAGCCAGCGGTCGGGCGTGCCCTTGATGGGCCATTTGCGGAAATCTCCAATGGAGAAATCGACGGTGCCGATCACGGACGAACAATAGATGTGATCGCTGTTGGCCAGGACCAGCGCGCGGAAGTACGGGTTCAGTGCGCTCCAGCGTTGCAGCGACGGCAGCACGGCGGTGCAAGGCTGGGGCGTCAGTTCCGCCACCCGGTCCAGCAGGGACCAGGCCTGCGAAAGGATGTTCTCGACCTGGACGCGGACGATCTTTGCCGCGGCTTCGGCCGCATGGCGCTGTTCGTTCTTGGCATGCAGCCATGTCCAGGCCACGCACAGCAAAACGGGAACGACCAGGGCGAACGCCACCGGCAGATAGCGCCATGATGGCACCCGAACCGTCATTCCTGATGTCGACAATAGTGCCTCGCTGGAAATTCCGTCATTGTGGAATGACTCCCTGGATGGATAGGACACCATGCGCGATCCAGCGTCAAGACGCCGGGCCGGCTTGACCCGCGTCAAGGAACGTATGGGCAGCGGCGTCCACAATGAAAGGGGCCGGGGCTGGCCGTACCGCCCTTGGCTGGGCTATTGTTGACGCTCGTAGTTCGCTACGCCCCCCGGGCGACTTCACGGCGGCGCATATTCGCAAGACCTTGGGCCAGACGGCTTGAGGGCTGATTCGTTTCCCCTTACCACTCTTTTAAAAGGACGGATGATGAAGAAGACTACTGCCCCCACGACCCCAGGAATCGCCGGCGCCAACGCCGCCTACTGCCAACGGCTGGCCCAGCTTGCGCAAGAAAGCCAGGAACGCTGGATGACGCTTGGCCGCCGCCTGGCCGATGACAACGCCGCCCGCTATCTGGCCACCCTCGGCCCGCTGAACCCCGGTGGAGACTGGCACGAAATCGCTCCGGCCCTGGGCGAAATCACCCGCAAGCAATGGCAGTGCCAACTGGAAGCCAGCCAGGCCATCACCCACGCCGCGCTGGAAGAACAGGCGGCCATGGCCGCTGGTTTGGGCGAAGCCATGAGCGGCTGGTTCAAAAGCGCCACCGGCGCCGGCATGGCGGTCGACGCATCGCCCCTGACGCAGATGTGGTCCACGATGTCGAACCAGATGGCGGCGGCATGTTCCGCGATGCGCGATGCGAGCCAACCGGGCGACCGCCATGACGGCTAAGCGCACGGCGCTGGTCACCGGCGGTGGCGGCTTGGGCCGGGCCATCGCGCGGGCGCTGTGCGACGCGGGCCATGACGTCATCGTCACCTACCATGCCAGCGAAGACGCAACGCGGGCATGGGCCGACGAAGAAGCGGCCAACGGGCGCCACTTTGCCCTTTACCAGGTGGACGTGGGCGACTACGCCTCATGCCAGTCACTGATGAGCCGCCTGGAACGCGACGGCCGCCAGATCGACATCCTGGTCAATAATGCCGGCATCACCCGAGACGCCCGCCTGCGAAAAATGAGTTTCGAGAACTGGTCGGAAGTCCTGCGCAGCAACCTGGATTCGATGTTCAACATGACGCAACCGTTGTGCGGCGGCATGGCGGACCGAGGATGGGGCCGTATCGTGAACATTTCGTCCGTGAACGGCAGCAAGGGCGCGTTCGGGCAGACCAACTACGCGGCGTCGAAGGCCGGCATGCACGGCTTTACCAAATCGCTGGCGCTGGAACTTGCCAGCAAGGGGGTCACGGTCAATACCGTGTCGCCCGGCTATCTGGACACGCGGATGGTGCGGGTGGTGCCCGAAGCGGTCTTGAAAGAGAAAATCCTGCCGCAGATCCCGGTCGGACGATTGGGCCAGCCGGAGGAAGTCGCAGCGTTGGTCGCCTTCATCTGCAGCGATGCGGCGGGCTTCATGACCGGCAGCAATGTGGCCATGAACGGCGGCCAGCACATGGACTGACGCCCGGACGGCGCGCGGCGGTCAAGCAGGCTGCGCGCCCAGTTCTTCAAGCAGGAAATCCACAAAGGCCCGCACCTTTGCCACCATGTGGCGGCGCGACGGATAAACCGCATAGACATAGGTTTCGACGGGCCGCCAATCTGGCAGCGCGGCTTGCAGCGCGCCGCTGTCCAGGTCACCCTGCACATACACCCGCGGCACCAGGCTGACCCCGAACCCTGCCCGCAGCGCATCGCGCACCGCCAGGCTGGAACTGACCTTGTAGCGCCCCCGAACCGGCACGCGCTGTGTCTGCCCCGCCCGCGTGAACACCCATTCATCCGCATGGCCGGACAACGTGAACTGCACCCGTTCCATGGTGCGCACGGCCTCGGGCGAAGCCGGCATGCCCACGCGCCGGAAGTAGGACGGAGCCGCGCACAGCACGTGGTCCAGCGTCATCAGCTTGCGGGCGACCAGGCTGGAATCTTCCAGGCGATCGGTGCCCCGGATCGCCAGATCGAATCCTTCTTTGACGATATCGACGCGCCGGTCTTCCAGATTCAGGTCCAGCGACACCTGGGGATAGCGTTCCAGGAATGCCGGAATGGCGGGACAGATGCGAAGCAGGCTGAGCGACATGGGTGCACTGACGCGCAAGGTGCCTGAAGGCTCGCTCTGCAGAGGCCCCAGCGACCGCTCGGCCTCTTGCAGGTCATCCAGAATGCGCGCGACCTGCTCGTAATAGCGCGTGCCCGCTTCGGTAAGGCTCATGCGCCGGGTCGTGCGATTCAGCAACCTTGCGGCCACATGGCGTTCAAGTTCGGCGATGTTCTTGCTGACTGCCGCGGGCGACAAGCCCAACTGGCGCGATGCCGACGCGAAGCCGCCTTGTTCCACGACCTGCCGGAACACCTTCAATGCCGTCAGATGGTCCATTGATTATTCACCGTTAGTGAATGATATTGCGATTGGAATGGATATTATCGTATCGACCGGATTCAATTAGCCTGTGGGAATGGATCCGGCAACGCGAAAAACGGCGCCGCCCCCTTAACGACTGGACACTCCCATGAGCCGCAGTTCCGATCTTCTGCTGACCGCGCTGGCGCCCGCCATCTGGGGCAGCACCTACGTCGTCACCACCTTGATGCTGCCTGCGGACTATCCGTTGACCGTCGCCATGCTGCGCGCGCTGCCCGCGGGCATCCTGCTGCTGCTGGCGGTGCGTCAGTTGCCGCATGGCATCTGGTGGCTGCGCGCCTTCATCCTGGGCGCGCTGAATTTTTCGGTGTTCTGGGCGCTGTTGTTCGTTGCCGCGTACCGCCTGCCCGGCGGCGTGGCGGCCACATTGGGCGCGCTTCAGCCGCTGGGGGTGATCCTGCTGGCCCGCGCGCTGCTGGGTTCGCCCATCCGCAGCCTGTCCGTGGTTGCAGCGATCACCGGTCTGGCTGGCGTGGCGCTGCTGGTCCTGACGCCCAGGGCGGCCTTGGATCCGGTGGGCATTGCCGCCGGCTTGGCCAGCGCGGCATCGATGGCGTTGGGCACCGTGCTAAGCCGGCGTTGGCAGCCTCCTGTGTCGGCGTTGACATTCACATCCTGGCAGTTGTCCGCGGGCGGGATCCTGCTGTTGCCGGTGGCGTTGCTGGCCGAGCCCGCGTTGCCGCCGCTTACCGCCTTGAACGTGACGGGCCTGGCGTATCTGGGGCTGATCGGCGCCGCGTTGACCTACGTGCTGTGGTTCCGTGGCGTATCCAGGTTGGAACCCGCGGTGGTGTCGTCGCTGGGGTTTCTCAGCCCGATATCCGCAGTGTTGTTGGGCTGGAGCATATTGGGTCAAAGCCTGAGCGCCGCGCAAATGGCCGGCATGGCGATCGTGGTGGCCAGCGTCTGGTTAAGTCAGCGCGCGCAACGGCTGCCCGCCGCGCCGCTGGCCGTCAGGCCTGCGCCCTGAGCCGTGCGTCCCGGCCTGCGGATCAGGGGACGCACCCGCAGCGCCTGTACTGCTTTTTTTGTAACTCGCAACCCCGCATCGCATCTGAACTGATGGCTTTTCCCCTATGGCGGGTCGTGAAACCGCCTGCATTTCATACAACTGATCCGCTTTTTTAAGCGTTTTCTGAATCTGTACTAAGCAATCTCCATATCCTAACTTCGTGCGGTAGGTTCAACACCCGCCTGCGCATGCCGTCTTGTGACGGTTGCCCGCGCCGGCGACGAAGTCAGGAAGACCGCTATGGATAGCGACGCGCTATTGCTTGCCCGAATACAGTTCGGCTTCACCATTTCTTTCCACATCGTTTTCCCCGCGATCACCATCGGGCTGGCCAGTTATCTGGCCGTGCTGGAAGGTCTGTGGCTGAAAACGCAAAAAACCGTCTATCGCGACCTTTACCATTTCTGGACCAAGATCTTCGCCGTCAACTTCGGCATGGGCGTCGTGTCCGGTCTGGTGATGGCTTATCAGTTCGGCACCAACTGGAGCTTCTTTTCCGATTTTGCGGGCAGCGTCACGGGGCCGCTCCTGGCCTACGAAGTGCTGACCGCCTTCTTTCTGGAAGCCGGGTTCCTGGGCGTGATGCTGTTCGGCTGGTCGCGCGTGGGCCCCGGCCTGCACTTTTTCTCGACCATCATGGTGGCGCTGGGCACGCTGGTGTCGGCCACCTGGATCCTGGCGTCCAACAGCTGGATGCAGACGCCCGCGGGCTACGAAATCCTGGACGGCCGCGTGGTGCCCACCGATTGGCTGGCCGTGATCTTCAATCCGTCCTTCCCCTACCGCCTGGCGCACATGGGCATCGCCGCCTTCCTGGCCACCGCGCTGATGGTAGGCGCGTCCGGCGCGTGGCACCTGCTGCGCGGCGACCGCAGCCCGGCCGTGAAGAAGATGTTCGCGATGGCAATGGGCATGCTGCTGCTGGTCGCGCCGCTGCAAGCCGTGGTGGGCGACATCCACGGCTTGAACACGCTGAAGCACCAGCCCGCCAAGATCGCGGCCATCGAAGGCCATTGGGAAAACGAGCCGGACGCGGGCGTGCCGCTGACGCTCTTCGGCATTCCCGACATGGAGCGCGAGGAAACGCGATACGCGGTGAACGTGCCGCGCCTGGGCAGCCTGATCCTCACGCACAGCTGGGACGGCCAGTTCCCCGGTTTGAAGTCGTATCCGCCCGAAGACCGGCCGAACGCGACCGTGGTGTTCTGGTCGTTCCGCGTCATGGCCGGGCTTGGCACGCTGATGATCCTGCTGGCGGGCTGGGCGCTGTGGACTCGCTGGCGCGGCCGGCTGTATGAATCGCGCGCGCTGCAACGCTTTGCGCTGTGGATGGGACCGTCTGGCATCGTGGCGATGCTGGCCGGCTGGTATGTCACCGAGATCGGCCGCCAGCCCTGGATCGTCTATGGCGTGATGCGCACGGCGGACGCGGCTACCCCCCACGGGCTGGGCGAACTGACGCTGACGCTGACGTTGTTCGTGGTCGTGTACCTGCTGGTGTTCGGCGCCGGCGTGTCCTACATGCTGCGGCTGATCCGCATGGGTCCCAGCCCCGCGCCCGGCCACGCGCCGCTGTCCGGCGGGCCGGGCGAACCGCGCCAACCGTCTCGACCGTTGTCCGCCGCATCCACCCTGGCGGGCGCCCAGCCCGCGCAACGCACGCAATCAGGAGTCTGAGGCCATGGGCATCGATCTTGCACTGATATGGGCCGTCATCATCCTGTTCGGCGTGATGATGTACGTGGTGATGGACGGCTTCGACCTGGGCATCGGCATTCTTTTCCCGCTGATCCGCGACCGCGATGAACGCGATGTCATGGTCAACACGGTGGCGCCGGTGTGGGACGGCAACGAGACCTGGCTGGTGCTGGGCGGCGCCGGCCTGATGGCGGCATTTCCGTTGGCCTATTCCGTCATCCTCAGCGCACTGCACCTGCCGCTGGTCTTCATGTTGCTGGGCCTGATCTTCCGCGGCGTGGCCTTCGAATTCCGCTTCAAGGCAGACGAACATCACCGCGCCTGGTGGGACCGCGCGTTCGTGTTCGGTTCCGTCTGCGCCACGTTCTTCCAAGGCGTGACGCTGGGCGCCTACATCGAGGGCATCCCGGTGGTTGATCGCGCGTACCACGGCGGCGCGTGGGACTGGATCAGTCCGTTTTCGATATTCACGGGCGTGGGTTTGCTGGCGGGGTACGCGCTGCTGGGCTGCACCTGGCTGATCATGAAGACCGAAGGCCGGTTGCACCGCCACATGTGCGATATCGCCCGGCCGCTGACGCTGGCGCTGCTGGCCGTGATCGCCGTGCTTAGCGTCTGGACGCCGCTGGCGCAGCCACAGATCGCGCAGCGGTGGTTCAGCCTGCCGAACATGTTCTGGTTCTTCCCGGTTCCGCTTCTGGTGGCGGCGGCCGGCTTCGACCTGATCCGCCGCGTGCGCAAGCTGCCTGCCGCTGGCCCGTTCCTGCTGTCGCTGTGCCTGGTGTTCCTGGCCTACAGCGGGTTGGGCATCAGCATCTGGCCCGCGATCATCCCGCCCGACGTATCGATCTGGGCGGCGTCTGCGCCACCGCAAAGTCTGGGCTTCGCATTGGTGGGAGCCTTGCTGATCATTCCCATTATCCTGATGTACACCGCCTGGTCGTACTACGTTTTTCGCGGCAAGGTCCGTACCGGCGAGGAGTTCCACTGATGAACGCGATGAACCGCCCCGCCCCCGCGCCGTCGTGGCGCAACCGCCTGCTGTGGCTGGCGATGATCTGGGCAGCCAGCGTGGCCGCGCTTGGCGTGACCGCCTACGCGCTGCGCCTTGTCATGCGCGCTATCGGGATGTCGCTCTGATTCCCATGAACACGGCCACAAAGAAACGGAGCTTTCATGAAGCGCTATGAACGCCTGACAGAAGACATCACCGCCTCGATCCGATCGGGGCTGCTGCAAGTGGGTGACCGCTTGCCCTCCGTGCGGCAGACCAGCACCAGCCGTGGGGTCAGCCCGTCGACGGTGTTCAAGGCCTATTACCTGCTGGAGGCGCGCGGGCTGATCCGGGCGCGGGACCGCTCCGGCTATTACGTCCTGCGCGACCCGCATGGCGCCCTGCCCGAACCCGACGCCCTGTCAACCGCCAGCGCGGGCCGCCACCCGGTGGATGTCAGCGACAACGTGCTGCAGGTGCTGAACGCCACCTTGCGCCGCGACATGATCCCCTTCGGCTCGGCCTTCCCCAGCCCGTCGCTGCTGCCCTACGGACGCTTGGCCAAATTCATGGCGTCCACCGTGCAGCGGCTGGACCCGTGGGGGTCCATCGACGACCTCAGTCCCGGCGACGCCGCGCTGCGACGCGCCATCGCGCTGCGCTATCTGGCGGACGGCGTGTCCGTGCCGGTCGACGACATCATCATCACCAATGGCGCGCTGGACGCGTTGAACCTGAGCCTGGCCGCGGTCACGAACCCGGGCGACGCGGTGATCGTCGAATCCCCCACGTTCTACGCCGCGCTGCAATCGCTGGAACGCAATCAGCTGCACGCCATTGAAGTGGCGACGCATCCGCGCGAAGGCATCGACCTGCAAGCGCTGGAACAGGCCATCCTGCGACACCGGCCGCGCGCCTGCTGGCTGATGACGACCTTCCAGAATCCGCTGGGCAGCCTGATGCCCGACGGCAAGAAAGAGGCGCTGGTCAAGCTGCTGACCCGGCACGGCGTGGCCCTGATCGAAGACGACGTCTACGGCGAACTCTACTTCGGCGAAACGCGGCCACGTCCGGCCAAGGCCTTCGACAAAGAAGGCATCGTGATGCACTGCTCGTCGTTTTCGAAGACGCTGGCGCCGGGGTATCGCGTGGGCTGGGTGGCGGCCGGGCGCTACACGCGCAAGATCATGCGCAACAAGCTGACCACCAGCCTGGCGACCGCCGCGCCCACGCAAGCCGCCATCGCGGCCTATCTGGAAAAGGGCGGCTTCGACCGCCATCTGCGCCAGTTCCGCCAGGCGCTTGCCTTGCAGCAAGGCGAACTGCTGCAAGCCGTGGCCCGCTACTTTCCGAAGGGCACGCGCGCCACGCGGCCGTCCGGCGGCTATTTCGTGTGGGTGGAACTGCCGGCGCACATCGACACGCTGAAGGTGCACCGTGCCGCGCTGGACCATGGCATCAGCATCGCGCCAGGCCCGTTGTTCTCGTCGTCGGGGGCGTTCGGCAATTTCCTGCGGCTGAACCACGGCCACCCGTGGAGCGTGGATCTGGAGCAAGGGATGGCGACGCTAGGCAAGCTGCTGGGCAGTGCGTGAGTCAGCTGATTAACAGGTTCAGGACATGAAATTCCGATTCTTGATACAGATCGAAACGGGGCCCGCCACAGCCATCCATTAGAGTTCGAGGCCTTTCATTTTCCAGCGGTGCCGCGTTGCGGCCCCTTGCCTATGACCGCCTCTTATCCTCGTGTTTTGCCGCGCTATGCGTTGGGCTGCTACGCCGGCGCGTTCGCCCTGCTTTACCTGTTCAGCGCCCAGTTGCTGGCCGCGCTGGACATCTGGCTGCTGCCTCGCAGCCTGTTGATCGAGATGCTGCGCTACCGCGCGATGTGGCTGGTCTTCTTCCTGACGCTGCCGGCCGTCGGCTATCTGCTGTGGCGCGGATCGGACCTGGTGGCCTGGTGGCGCGCGCCAGATGCACTGACGCTGGACAGCCACGCGCTGCACATCGGCCCCCGCCAGTTGGCCTATGCCGATGTGGCGTCGATCCGCCATCAGCACAACCGCGACCATCTGGTGTTGACCACGCGCGCCGGCGAACGCGTGCGCATCCGCCTGGCGATCTGGGAAGACGGCTACGGGCTGGCCGACCAACTTGAAGAATCGATCGGCGGCAATCTGGAGGCCGTCACGCTGCGCCGGCTGCAGGCCCAGGACACCGTCGGCTTCGGCCCGCTGTCCATGAACGCTTCGGGACTGACCTACAAGGGCCAATTGATTCCGTGGGCCGCCATCGATTCCATCCGCACGCAGTCCGACAGTGAAGGCATGGAAACCGACGAGACGCTGATCATCGTCGCGCGCGGCAAGACCCACAAGATCGACCGTTCCAAGATCGTCAACGAACCGGTCATGCTGGCCTGTCTGCGCCAGTACCTGCCCGGCGCATAAGCCAACGTGCTTGCCGGCGTTGCGCCGGCCACGCATCCCATCATCTTCTTTCGTAGCCTCGACATGGAAATCTACAGCTCTACCGCCCGGCAATCCGAAACGCTTGCGGATCGACCGGTGTACTTTTCTCGCAATCGCCTGATCGCTGGCGCCGTCGTGTGGTTGCTGGCCACACTGGCCTTCGGCGCATTGACGTTGAATGCGCGCGGCAACACCGGCGGGATGGCGTTCTTCGGCGCCATCACCGCCATCGCCATCTGGCTGGTCGTCAAATGCCTGAAGCGCGCGTTCGGCCCCGCCACGCCGGCCATCACGTTCACCCGCGACGGCCTGAAACTGACGGACGGCACCGTCATTCCGTGGGGCGCCATCACCGAGAACACCTACGTCAACCAGAACTACGTGGGCATTCCGACCGCCAAGCAGATCCAGTTGAAGACGTCCCTGCCGGACAGGAAGCGCGTGCTGATTTCGGCGATGGCGCTGGAGATCGACGGCGACGAGTATCTGGCGCTGTGCGACGCGTATCAGGCGCGGTAACACCGACCGCCGGATAGACCGCCAACCCGGTGTTCCACGGCGCGCCGCGCAACGAATGTGCGCCGTTGCGGTACACGTTCCTTGGCGCGCCTATCGCGCGGTGGGCGCAGAGGCGGCGCGTGCCGCCTCGACCTCGCGCAGCAACGATGCCGCATCCGGCCGCAGGGGCAGCACCAACCTGCCCTGGCGGTCGATCGCGCCCCACTCGCCGCCCGTCATGAAGCTGTGTTCGCCATCCGGCGTGAACGCCTTGCGGCAGCCTTCGCACACCACGGCCAGCCCGCCGCTGAACCGGTCGACCCATTCGTAGGGCGTGGCCAGCACGCGATTCAGCGCGGTGTCGTAATAGGCCATGCCGCCAGACCACGGGCCGCGCGTCAGGCCGGCTTCGAAATCATCGGCGGAATTATCGTAGGTCAGCACCGGCACCGACTTGCCATCGGGCCGCACCCAATGCCAGGACTGGTGCGCAAGCAGCGGCGACAGTCCGTCGAGGTTGAAGTCCATCGACCGCAGGATCTCCGGCCGGAGCACCAGCGCATCGCCGTCCAGGCGCGCGCAATGTTCGGCGGATTCGAGCATTCCACCGGTGTCCTTGCGGGCGTAGTAGCAGGTTAGATCAAAGGTGGCGGCATTGCCCGGGACAGCCGCCAGCAGCGAGAACAGCAGGGTCGTCAACATGCCGGGAATCCTAGCATGCGGCGGCAGGCAGCCCGGCGACGGGCCGCCTGCCACGGAGCCTCAATTCGCCGTCGCGCCCGAGTCCTTGACGGCTTGCGCCCACGTGGCGATTTCGGACTGGATGAACGTCCCGAACGCCGCGGTGTTCACGCTGGACGCTTGCGCGCCCTCTTCCATCAGGCGCTGTTTGACCGCAGGTGCGGCCAGCGCCTTGCTTAGCGCCGTATTCAGCGTGGCCACCACCGCATCCGGCGTGCCGGCCGGCGCGACGATGCCATGCCACGATACCGCCTGGAAACCCGGCAGGCCGGATTCCGCCATCGTCGGCACGTCCGGCATCGCCGGCGAACGCTCGGGCGAAGTCACCGCAAGCGCGCGCAAGGTACCTGCCTTCACGTGCGGCAACACGCCGGGGATGGTCGTGAACATGAAATCGATCTGGCCGCCAATCAGGTCGGTAATGGCCGGGCTGCCGCCCTTGTAGGGAACGTGCGTGAATTGCAGCTTGGCGGCGCTCTTGAACATCTCGCCGGCCAGATGGCCCGGTGTGCCGGCACCCGCCGACCCCATGTTGATCTTGTCGCCCTGCGACTGGATGTAGGCGATCAATTCCTTGACGCTGGACGCCTTCACGTTGGGGCCGATGACCAGCACGTTCGGCACGGTCGCCAGCAGCGTCACGGGCGTGAAGTCCTTCACCGCGTCGTAAGAGATGCGCGAATACAGGGATGGATTGATGCCGTGCGTGCTGGCGGTGGCCAGCAGCAGCGTGTAGCCGTCCGGTGCGGACGAGGCCACTTGCTTGGCGGCGATGGTGCCATTGGCACCGCCCTTGTTGTCGATGACGATGGTCTGGCCCAAGGTCTTGGCGGCTTCGGCCGCGATCGTGCGCGCCAGGATATCGGAGGTGCCTCCGGCCGAATGCGGCACCACGACGGTGATCGGCTTGACGGGGAAGGTTTGCGCCTGCGCGGCCGGCAGGGCCGGCGCCAGACAGGCAGCCAGCGCAACGCGCGCCAGCAGTCGGGTACGGAACATGAATGTCTCCTGGTTTGTATTCGAATGCGGCGCTTTCAAGAGGCGCCGTCATGCCCGCGATGGACGGCTCCGCTTAGTCGGATCCGAGTTGCAGTTTGTTGGGCTGGCGCTTTTCGATGGACCACTTCAGCAACGCCGCGCTCCGGTAGATGCCGTGCGCGAACTTGCCGTAAGGCAGCGTCAGGAACAGCGCCATCACCACGCCCAGGTGGATCGCCAACAACAGCGCCATCGCACCGCCATCGCGTCCGGCAAGCAGCGCCAGGCCCGTGGCGCTGGTCAGGAACAGCAGCATGATGAAGCCGCGGTCCATCGGCTTTTGCGCCGCGTCCCCTTGCTGCGGATGGCGCTTGAAGTTCAACCACAGCAACCCCGCCGGACCGATCAAGAGGCCGATGTCGCCCGCCGTACCCAGCAGGACCGGGACGCTCAGCAACGGATAGGGCGCCTGCTGGCCCAGCAGATAGTGGTAGAGCGTGGCCACGCAAGTGGCGGCAAAGCACAGCATGAAGCCGTAGAACGTGAAGTGGTGGAAGCGGCGGCGCCACAGCGTGAAAGCGTCGTCCGCGTTGTTGCAGCCCTTGCCGTGCCCGCCGTCCAGATAGCGCAGGCGCAGCGCGTCGTGCGCCGCTTCCGCCACCGCCGCGCCCGAGGCCGCCCCCGGGCTGACGTTGCGCCAGAAGCGCGTAACGCCCACCCCAAGCGCCAGCATCGAAAACCCAAACACCACGCCGAACATCAGCGCCAGCGTGTTGTGGGGGAACACCGCGTAGAAGTTGCCGGCCATTGGTTCGTGGAACAAGCCGCCCGCCATCAGCACCGCCAGCACCAGGAACAGCGCCAGCCCGCCGGCCGTGGCCAGGGACAAGGCCAGGCCGTTGCGCTTGTACAGCGTGCCCAGCGCGGCGGGCCAGGCGTAGTCGGTATAGGTCTGCATGCGAACGCGGGCCATCGACTGCGGCACATTCACCGCGAATTCATGCGGCGGCGCATACTGACAAGCATGCAGACAGGCGCCACAGTTGTGGCAAAGATTCGCCAGGTAGTTCAAGTCGGCCTTGCCGAACTCCAGCCGGCGCGTCATCGCCGGGAACACCGCGCAGAACCCCTCGCAATAGCGACAGGCGTTGCAAATCTGCATGACGCGGGCAACTTCCGTCTCGTCGGCGGTCAGAAGATCGGCCTGGGGCGTTGCCTGCTTGCCGAGCCAGCGCACCGGCTGCTCGGCCATGGCGGGCGTGGCCTCGGCATGCGGGGTGGAAAACGACTGCGCTTCGCGAGCCAGGGCTTCAAGCTGCTTCATATCGTGCTCTTCGCAAGGGTCTGGGCGCGCGCGGCGGCGGCGGCCCGGGTGCCGGCAATACGGCCGAACGCGGTGCCGATGGACATGCCCACCCCCGCCGTGTAGCCCTTACCCAGCACATTGCCGGCCATCATTTCGCCGGCAACGAACAGGTTGTCGCTGGGCACATCGTTGAACCGGACCGCGGCGGTGTCGTCTACCTTCAGGCCCAGGTAGGTGAAGGTGATGCCCGGGCGCAGCGCATAGCCATAGAACGGCGCGGTATCGATCGGCCTGGCCCAGTGGGTCTTGCCGGGCGTTATGCCTTCGGTATGGCAATCGTCCAGCGCGGTATGGTCGAACGTGCCGACGCGGCAGGACGCGTTGTAGTCGCGCAGGGTTTTCTCGAACGTTGCCGGGTCCAGGCCCAGCTTGGCGGCCAGCTCCGGCAGGGTATTGGCCTGCACGCCCGGAAACACGGGCGGCATGAAGCGCCCGATGGCCTTTGCGTCGATGATGGAATAGGCGATCTGCCCGGGCTGCATGGCCGTCAGGCGGCCCCAGATGGCGTAGCGCTTGGGCCAGAAATCTTCGCCTTCGTCATAGAAGCGCACGGCGTCGCGGTTGACCACCACGCCCAGCGACACGCAGTCGATGCGCGTACAGATTCCCCCGTCGTACAGCGGCGCGCGCGCGTCGATCGCCACGCAATGCGATTGCGACGGATCGCCAATGCTGTCGGCGCCCGCATCCAGCATGAACTTCAGCAGCACGCCCATGTTGAAGCGCGTGCCGCGGATCAGGAAATTGTCGGCCGGCCATTCGCCGCGCTCGTTCTGGCCCCACGCTTCGCGCAGCCATTCCCGGTTGGATTCGAAGCCGCCGGCCGCCAGCACGCAGGCGCGCGCCTCGATGCGTTCCGCGCCGATGCGGGCGGCCTTGAAACGCCCTGCTTCCAGCTCCAGCGCATCGACCGGCGCGTTATAGCGGATCTGCACGCCCAAGGCCTCGGCGCTGCGGTAATACGCGTTCACCAGCGCCTTGCCGCCCCCCATGAAAAACGCATTGGTGCGCGCCACGTGCAGCGCGCCCGACAGCGGCGGCTGGAAGTTCACGCCGTGACGGCGCATCCAGTCGCGACACGTCGACGATTCGCGGATGACCAGCCGCGCCAGATGTTCGTTGGTCAAGCCGCCGGTGACCTTGAGCAGGTCTTGCCAGTATTCCTCTTCGGGATAGGCGTCGGTCAGCACATCCTGCGGCGCATCGTGCATGCAACGCAGATTCCGCGTGTGCTGCGAATTCCCGCCGCGCCATTCCCGTGGCGCGGCTTCAAGCAGCATCACGCTTGCGCCGGCCTCGCGCGCCATCAGGGCCGCGCACAGCGCCGCATTGCCCCCTCCCACCACCAAGACGTCCACCATGCCATCGTCCCCAAATCAATGGGGCGACTGTACTCAGCGGCTGGCAGTTGCGATATCAGGCGGGCGTCAACGGGTGTTCACGATTCGTGAAGGGCCACGACCGCCCATTTTCCGTCGCGCGCCAGCGTGCGCGACACGTCCGCCAGCACCAGCCGGGCCGCCAGCCCGGCGGGCGAGAGTTCGTCGTCGGACAGGCTGGCCAGCAGATTGGGGCGAAACAGATGCGCGTCGTCAATGCGCGCCATGTGCAACTGGCCGGGCGCGATCCGCGCGGTGGCCGAGCTCGGCTGGATGGTGGCGGCGTTGCCCAGCTGCACCACGTCCATCAGCAACGACAGACCGTCGACTTCCGCCACCACGCGCGGCGTCTGCCCCAATTGCTGGAACGCATTGTTGACCAGCGCGCGCAGGCCGTGACGGCCGCTGGGCAACACCAGCGGCAGATGGGCAATGGCGTCCAGCCGCGTCGTGTCGCCATCGGGCACACCCGGCATGTCGCGCCGGGCACAGAGGTACAGCGGTTCGTCCAGGAGCGGCATGATGCTCCAGCGCCGCGCGGACTCGGCATGGAACACGATGGCCAGATCCAGCAGGCGGCCGTTAAGCATGTCGGCCAAGTGACCCGACAGGGCCTCGACCAGATGCAGGCGGATATCCGGATAGCGCTCGTTCATGGCTTGCAGGAAGGGCGCGCCAAGGATGGCCGCCGTGGTCGACGGCAGCCCTACGCTGACATGGCCGGCCAGCCGCGCCTGCTGGGCCGCCGTCACGGCATCGTCGGCATGCCGCAAGGCAAGCTGGGCCTGCCGAAAGAACGCCAGCCCGGCGTCCGTCGGCACGACGCCGCTGGCGCTGCGTTGCAGCAGGCGGGTCGAGAGCTCGCCTTCCAGCCGGCTGATCTGCTGGCTGAGCGCGGACGTGACCATGCCCAGGGACATGGCCGCGCGGCCGATGCTGCCCGCTTCAACGACGCGGACGAAGTAACGCAGCTGGCGGAGTTCCATGGCGGCTGTTTGTCCGCGCCGTTATGCGGCGGGGATCGTCAGGCCTTTCGCCACAGCCGGGCGGGCGACGAAGGCCTCGAGCACGCGAGCCACATTCTTGAACTGCGAGAACTCGACCAGATCGCCGGCGCCGTAGAAGCCGACCAGATTGCGCACCCACGGCAGGATCGCGATGTCGGCAATGGTGTATTCATCGCCCATCACCCAATCGCGGCCTTGCAGGCGCTGGTCCAGCACGCCCAACAGGCGCTTGGACTCGGCCACGTAGCGGTCGCGCGGACGCTTGTCTTCGTATTCCTTGCCGGCGAACGTATGGAAGAAACCCAACTGGCCGAACATGGGCCCGATACCGCCCATCTGGAACATGATCCATTGCAGCGTCTCGTAGCGCCCCGCGGTGTCAGCCGGAATGAACCGGCCCGTCTTGCTGGCCAGGTAGATCAGGATGGCGCCGGATTCGAACAACGCCAGCGGTTTACCGTCCGGGCCGTTGGGGTCCAGGATGGCCGGAATCTTGTTGTTCGGGCTGATCGACAGGAATTCGGGCGTGAACTGGTCCTTCGTGTCGAAACTGACGCGGTGCGGCTCGTAGGGCAAGCCCAGTTCTTCCAGCAGGATCGAGACCTTCACACCGTTGGGCGTGGGCAGCGAATACAGCTGGATGCGGTCCGGGTGGGCGGCGGGCCACTTCATGGTGATGGCAAACGAATCAAGCGAGGTCATGCGGGGTTCTCCAGGCGGGCGGATGCTCTGCGGCGGGATGTGCGCGGTAATCCTAGCGCAAATCCCGGCGATCTCGCGAGATTTCCGGGTGGCCGGCCGGCTCAGCGCCGGCCCTTGCCCCTAGCGCAGCCGCCGGCCAGACAGGCGCCACAGGGCGGCCCGAAGCGCCGCCACGCCCAGCGCGATCGGCAGCACCAGCCGCCACTGCCCCAGGAAGAGTTCCCGCGTCGCTTCGCCAGGCGCCCAGGTATTGCCGAAAACCTGCGGCGAGGGCGGCGCCAGGTACACGGCGACCAGCGCAGCGGCCAATCCCGCCCCGGCCCGCCACGCGGCCGACTGGGGCGCCTTCATTCCCCGTTCGGCCGCGATCAAGGCCAGCAGGCCCGCCAGCCCCGCCAACACGGCGTCGGCATAGAAGTCGCGCGGTTCATAGACGTACGGCGCGTCCGGAATCACCCAGCCATAGGCGTCGGTGGTCAGCACCGAGGTCAGGCAGGCGCCAAAGATCGCCGCGGCGGCGGCCAGCAGCAGAAAGTCGCAAACACGGAGCAGGAACGTGGACATGGCAGGACGGTGTCGCCGCGCGGGAAAATGGATCGGCCGCAGCATGCCACAGGTCGCGGTCCGGCGCAGGCCTAGCACGTGGGCCGCTAGCGCAGCAGGCGCGCCTGGGCCTAACGCAGGTCTTCGGGGTTGATGGATGCGTCGCGCACGTACGGGTCGCCGGGGTCCGGCGAAAGCGACGCTGCGATGTCGGCGGGAAACGCCGGAATCCGGCTGGTCCGCATCACCGCCCACCGCATAAGGGTGTGCAGGTAGTTGAAAGGGATCATCGTGATGTACATCAGGGCGGGGCTTTGCGCGTCGTTGGCGAAGACCCGTTCCTTGCTGAACGCGAAGCTCTCGCGCCTGCCGTCCACCGGCATGCAGAATGTGACCTCCTGGATCACGGCCTGCGGCCCTTCCTCCATGTAGCGGCGCAGGAACTCCCAATGGGAATAGGCGTTCTCCTGCCGGCTGGTGGCAATGGCGAAGACGAAGGTCTCGCGCACGGTCTGGTCGTCATCGTCCAGCACCAGCCCGCGAATGTCCCAGTTGAACGCACCGAACGGTCCCTTGCCTTTTCCCAGCGTGAAATAGATTTTGTCCCACGGCGCCGACAATACGGTGCCGTCCAGGCGAAACACGTGCACCTGGCGATGCTTGCGATCCAGCATGATGGGGTAATGCGTCCAGCGGAACATTTCCTTGCCGGCCAACCAGGCCCCGGCTGCCGCCAATGCGGCCAGCATCGCCATGCTGATGAAGACCGCCTCCCAGAGGCCGTTCTCGTTGGGCAGGTCATCTACGACCAGGATCCAGGCAAGCATCAGAATGCCCCCCAGCCCAAAGCCCACCCCTATCGCGCCGAGCAACGCCACGAAGCCGCGCCATCCATACCAGCGGTCCACCGACACCAGGCTATTGGCGTTCATCGTCACGACGCAATGCTGGGCCAGCAGCGGAACATCCAGGCGCACTTTCTGGGCCAGGCGATGCTGCCGATCGAAATCCCCCAGTGGCCGGTCGTTCTGGAACGTTGAAATGAAACCGGTGAAGTCCATTGCGCGCGGCCCGGTTCAGTACCGGAAATAGCGCATGCCGTAATCCTTCCCATCGCCTGCGCGGCGCTTTTTCCTGGATATTTCACGCAAATTGATGCCGCCGGGATCGGCCCAGCCGAAGCCTTTGAAGATCGTCTCGGCCACCTGCGCGAAACCTTCCGTCTTGCGGCCCCCGCGCCACGCCAGGAAGCCGAACACCAGCACCAGGCCCGGCAGCAGATACATGGCATAGATTCCATAGGCATCCAACTGGTTCTGGATGCTGAACGTGCCCTTGAACAGCGCCAGCACCGCATCCAGGCACATCATGAAGATGAAAATCGCAGCGACGACAATGCCCCAGAACCGGAACGTAGACCGGTAGTGCGACCGGCGTCCCTCGAAACAATGGGGATACACCGCCACCAGGGCATCGGCATCGCGCCGGACGCCATACGCCGTCCAGGCTTGGCCGTCGGGTTCCGCCACCACATCGACCGCATCGCCGTCCTGAAATGGAAACCGCCAGAACCAGCCACGCACGGATTCGCCGTTGACCTGGAACTCTACGAAATCCGCTGTTTCCGAAGTGTCCATCGTGGCGATGGCGATCCCCGCGCCCCCCATGTCTGCCAGGCCCGCCGACACGGCGGACGCGCCAACATCCTTGCCCATCTGGCTAAGGACGAAATCCCGATTGCGGCGGGACTTGCTCAGGCCGCTGATGGTTCCCGTGATCTTGCGGAAGGGATCGTTCGATTCCTTGGTCATCGTATTCCTTACACCACGTCAGCCAGGGCGGCGACGAAACCTTCTTCCTGCTTCTTGGGGTCGTCCACGGGCGTGCCGAAAGTCCGGCGGCCGAAAGCGCTGGTTTCGCACCACTCTTCCAGGGTGTCGGGCGTGAAGTACCACGCCAGCAACTGTATACCGACCAGCACCACCGCGATTTCCCAGCCCACCAGCAGACCGAGCACGCGGGCGACGGATGCGACTGCAACCCGCGCGGCGATGCCATCCACCGCGATCACGACGACGTTCAGCCCCAAGCGCCGGCCCACGATCTTCAATAGGGGCGCGGAAGTGGCGATCGCCGTGATCACCGCAGCGCCCGCGGCGGTAAATCCAAGCGCTGATTTTATGCCGACCAGCACCATCAGCTTGTATTGCTTCTTTTCCCTGCGTTCGGTCGCTTCGTTGAAATCGATCGACGCAGTGATGAACGAGGCCCCTGCCCCGAGCATGCCGCCCATCAGCTTCCACTTCTGGAACCCGAAGGCTTTCTTTCCGGCCAATTGATACGGCACGATCGCAATGTCGATCACGGCGGCGCTCAACGTGGCGGCCGATGCGATCAGCTTCGCATACGTCGTGGTCGTCTTGTCGGTCGACGCGATGAGCTTCGTGAAATTCACGAGTTCAATCAAGCCGACCACGACCGTGATCCGCATGGTGGTCGCGCCATTGCGCCCGTTCTCGGGTCGAACCTTGCTCCACATGTCGCGCATGGCCTGGTGGCCGGGCTCTTTCGCAATGGCCTCGTTGGCCTCAAGGAATGTGCGTGCCGTGCGCAACCGTTGCAGCGCGACCTGGCGCGCCACGCCGTCGTAGCGGGCCTGTTGGCGCACCAGCGCCAGGGCGTCCGCGTCGCTGATGCCCGTGGACATCAGGAATATATTCTGGATGATCTTCTCGCCAACGTAATCGCCCAGGCCGTTCAGGCGCAGCCAACGGAATACCGTGTCCCCGGCCGTCATCATCAGCTTGTCGACACCCGCGTTCTTCATCGCGCGCGGCAAGGGCCCCAACTTCTGCGCATTGCTTTCGCCAACCAGCGAAACCGCTCGCTTGTAGTAGCCGGCAAAGGTCTTCAGGTTATTGGTTGCTCGTTCGACAATCGCCAGGCCCACGGACAGCAGCGTCTGCTTGCCCTTGACGGCCTCATCCACGGCGGCCGTGACCTGCGGTTTAAGCGCTTTCTGGTTCGCGGCCACCGCCCGCCAGAAGAGCGACCGTCGATCGCTGGCGTCCCGCCGCACTTCCACCAGCGTCTTCAGGTAGCGCGCCCCCGCTTCGCTGGCGCCGATGCCTTCCGTCATGTCGGCGACGACTTCAATGAACTCGTGGCCATCGTCTTCGACGTCTTCGCTGTAGTCCTCCAGCGTATCGAACAGAAGATCCCATTCCAGCCACTTGATCAGTTCCACCGTCCTGGCGTTTGCCAGCGTCGTCGCCGCCTCCTGGAACCTGTCGTAGTTTCCCTTGAAACGCCGCAGCTTGTCCCAATCGATATTGTCGTTGTAGCGATCCCAGGCTTGCCGGACGCGGTCCTGGCGATAGTTCTCCAGATTCTGGTCGCGCGTGCGGTCCGCCAGCGCGATCTCGGCGTCGTAGGCGTTGAAGTCCGCCTCTGCCTGCGCCCTGCGCGCCGCCGGCACGTACTGGTCCAGCAACAAGCCACGGCGGCGCTGGTACTCGGCGTTGGATATCACACCGTTCGAGCGCTCGTTCTCCAAGCCCGCGAGCGCCTGCTTGCCTGGCATATCCTGCACATTCTGGTTGATGATCTGATTGCGGCGCATCACCTCGTAGTGCCGGCTTCCGCTGCGCTGGCCAAGCTGCACGGCCTCGGCCGTGCGCCTTGCCGCGTCATCGGCCTTGCTTTCCAACGCCGCCTTCGCACCCTCGATATTGCTGATTGCCGTGATCTCCAACGCGCGCTCTTCGCCGTACCGGGCTATCGCGCCCAGCGCATCGTTGCAGTAACCGTTGAGTTCATCGGCGATGCCGATGGCGTCCCAGAGCGCCAGGGCCATCGGCCAGTAGCTGACGCCCATGGTGGGGTCGCCGCACTTGTCCAGCATCTGCGCCAGCAGTTGCTGAAGCACCAGGTCTTTTCGGTCGCCCACCGGCCGATTTCGGGGATACCAAGGCGTCTTCGTGAATTGCTCCGTCAACAACGCCTCATCGTAAGACCCGTCCGCCCGGCTCAGGACGCGCACGCGATCAAAGCCCGTGCATGGCAGTGCGGGCGGCTCTCCGGTCAAGCTGCTGAATTGATGGTCCCCGTACTCCAGGATTTTCTTGAAATTCGATTCGACGGCAAGAATGGACTGATGGTTCTTGGCCTCGCAGGTGCCCTGGGCCCAAACGGAAGGCTCGATCGCTTGCATCCGCGATGCGCGATGCGCGGGCGTGGCATAGCGCGCGCGCGTTTGCGGGCTCCATTTGTGTTCACTGTAGGCCAGCCATACCGTGCCGCACTGCTCCGGCTTTTCGATGACGATGTAATGCATGCGAAGCGGGTTGTGCCCCTGGCTTGCACATTTCATCGAGGGTTCGAGCCGGGCGCTGTCCGCATCGTCGCAGCGCCACAGCGTGCCGTCGGCGGTTACCGAATAGACTTCCCAGTAATTCGCCCCCTGCGGGCCTTTTTCATAGAAAAGGTACAGGAACCCCTGCCGCAGCGTACGCGTCACGTATTTGTAGCGCGACGCGTCCAACTCCACGCCGGTCACGCGTTCACCACTGAAGTCGCTCAGGCCAGCCTGTGGAAAACTCGCCGGCACCACCGCATACCGCGTGGGAAGAATCGGCAAGCCGCCCGCCTGGCATACGCTACAAGCATTACTCATTCGTGTGTCCTAACCTGGAATGTGCGCGCGACTTGGCTGCCGGCAGTCATGCGCGATCGCCGCCCAGTCCGCCTCCGTCAACGCCATGACAAGCCGCGAAAAGCCGATATCGCCGGGCCGGGCAGCCAGCATTTCCGCCACCGTCGGATGCTGGTCGAATTCGGGATGCACCGTCAGCGCGCGCAAGGCGATGGCCTCCCAATCGCGCAGATCATGCAGCCCGGCTTCGGCGCCTCGGCGCACGCAAGCGACGACCTGCTCCAACGTCTCTGGCAATATCTCGCCGGCCCTGGGCGCCACCGCGCGCCAGGCGCGGTTGACCGCGGCGAAAGTCCGGACCGTTCGCCATTGATCACCGTCCAAACGCATGGCCGAGCCCGTACGCGGCTCGTCGATGTCGTACCGGGCCAGCCGCCTCCAACGGTCGACATTCACCCAAAGGCCTGCCGGACCCAGCAAATCGGCTTTCTGCCGCCGGGAAGCCTGACGCCAGACCAGATCCAGCACCGCCGGATCGTGCAGCCGCAACAGGGTTCTTCCTCCGTCCGCACGGACCGCCAACAGGGTGCGCCCCAGGTGGCCGGCCAATGCCGTTGCGTCGCCCGCCCCGAATATCCATCCCCCTATCCGTCTGCCATCGCCCCTGCCCAAAGCGGCGGGCTCCCAATCGCTGATCGCCATGCCTGCGGCGGCGCGGCTGATGTCGGCATCGCGCGGACGCGCCAAATCCAATCCAATCAGGCGCGGCCATACGCGCGAGTCGATATCCGGGTGCGCCAGCCGCACCGGCGTCTCGCGCGCAGCCAGTTCGCCCGCCAGCCCTTCCCACTCCGGGTCGTCGGCGGGATCTCGCAGCAACGGGTCTATCAGCAGCAGGCAGCGGGAATCCCCACGGGAGGCTGCAAGCCGCTGCAAGGTCTCCGCCAATTCGATGCCCGACGTATAGGAATCCATGTTTGCGCATCCGTCCTAAAGGTCGACCACGGCCGCGCCGGACGCCGCTGCGCTTTGCATCTTCAGTTGGCAGCCTTGGAAGTCCCCCGAAGGCAGCATGTCGGGGATCGGCGCGGATTGCGGCCCGACCCAGTTATGCACGCCCGCCTTCAGTTCCACCTTGCCCGGGGCATGCAACTGGATGCCGCCCCCCTCGATGCGCAGATAGGCGCCGCCCGCCGTGGCCAGCACGCGCTTGGCCGCCTGGACCGTCACGCTGGCGTCCGCCGACGCGACGGTCACGGCCTTTTCGGCCGTCAACGTCATCTTGGCGTCCTGGCTATGCACCCGCAGCTTGCCGCCCGCCGCGTGCAGTCGCAGCCCGCTTTCCTTGACGGGCCGGCCGCCGGACGCCGCAAGCCCCATGGTGTACAGGACCGCGCCCGCGGCCACGCCCATCGCCAGATTGGCGCTGCTGGCCCAGTTCACGTCCGGCGCCACCTGGGCGAAGGTCTTGCCCGCCACCAGGAAAGCGTTGGCGGGCGTGTACTGGCCGATGCCGCTGGGCGCGCTGACCTGGATGTGCGGTTCTCCATAGGCTGCCACCGCCACGCCGGCCGTGTTCGGGTCGTCCTGCGTGGTCTCCACCACGTCCAGGATGTGGGCCAGCGCCTCTTGCGCGGGCAGTGTCTGGGGGTCGTCCTTCAAGATAGCCTTTTGCCTGACCGCGGTCTCGGCAAGCTCTTTGGCGGCCGTCATCGCGGTCTTGACCTGTTTGGCCGCTTCGGCGCTGTCCAACAGCGCGCCATCGGCGTTTTCGCGCAGGTCGGCGCTGATCAGCAGGCCCGAGCCGCCGCGCACCGCCACCGCTTCCTTGGTGGACAGTTCGGCGCCGAAGCCCAGATCATCGAGCCGCTCGTTGTCGCGTTGCTGTTTGATATGGCCCAGGTTCAAACGGCTGTCCGCTTGCGTGGTGGACGCGGTCAACCGCGACTGGCCCGGCGTATCGTCCTGGACCAGCTGGTTGTATCCCCCCGTGCCCGTCCCGCTGTCGGACAATGCCTGGGTCTTGAACCCGGACATCACCACGTTGTGCGCATGGCCGTCCTGGCCCCCGGCGAACCACGCGGGCGCGTTGCCCGTTGCGTTGGCGCCGCCCGCTTGCACCTGATTGTGCGGCGCGTCTTCGGCGCCCTCGCCGTTGTACAGCGCTCCCACCACGACGGGCCGGTCGATATCGCCGTGCAGGAATTCCACCAGCACCTCTTGCCCCACTCTGGGCACGAAATGGCCGCCCCAGTCGCCGCCGGCCACCGGCTCCGCCACGCGGACCCAGGTGCCCAGCTCGTCCTTGGCGGGCGCGTTTTCGTCACCTGACGGATGCGCCAGACGGCTGCTGGAGGCTTTGCCCCGTTGCCAGTGGAACTGCACTTTGATCCGATGGTCGCGATCCGTCAGCACCGGGGCTTCAGCGCCCACCACCAGCGCCGTCTGCGCGCCGAACACCGTGGGGCGCGGATGCACCCGCGCGCCATGACCGTCCACCGTCACGGGACGGAACTCGGTGTCGATGCCGATGCAGGTGAAGCGGTTGCGGTAGAACTCCTCGTCCGCCTCCGCGGCGCCCGATTCGCGGACGGAGCGGCCCAGGTCGGCATCAAAGTTGTTGCGCGCCCGGTGCGTCATGGCGATCACCACGTAGGCAGGTTGCGCGTCTTGCTGATAATGGCCGGTAAGTTCGAACCGTTGCCCGGGCGCCAGCGTGCGCACCGTGCCGGCGCCCTCCACGCAGTCCTGGCGCGCGCGCAGCGCGGCCAGGGCATTGTGCGCCAGCCGTTCGCCCTGCGCGCTGTCCTCGTAGGCGTATTGCCCCGGGTAGTCGTGGTGCACCAGTTCCCTGTCGTTGGCCAGCTTGCCGGCGGCGGCCTGCGCGGACACGGGGCGTGCCTGGGCGCCGCGGTAGTCCCAACTGGCCAGCCGCACGCCGTTGGTCTGCCAACGCTGGCGCCGGCTCCACTGCTGGATGCTGTCTTCGGTTTCGGTGACATCCGCACGGGCAAAACGCACACTGGCTTGCGGCCCGGGCTTGAAGGCGCCGTTGTGGTCGGCGATGACCAGGGTGTGGCCGTCGGCCTCATGCTCTACCCAATAGAAGAGCCCCTCTTCGGCAAGCAACCGTTCCACGAACGCATAGTCGGTCTCGCGGTATTGGATCGTCAGGCTGCGCTTGGCGTAGCTGGCGCGGTCCCGCAGGTCCCAGCGCCATTGGGGCGCCAGCACGCCGCTGCGCTTGTAGTCGGCGAAGATGCTCTCGACGATCTCGAACACCGTCCGGTCCTGGTACGCAAAGCTATCGTGCCGCTGGCGCAGGAAAGCCAGCCACGGCTCCACGGTCAGGCCGTACCGCGCCATGCCGCCATTGGCGCCTTGATACGCGGCGCCGGTCACGTGGCCGTGCCACAGACGGGGCTGGCTGCGGTCAAGCGCGGTTTGCAGCCGCAGCGTCACCGGCTGGCCCAACAGGGCCTTCAGCGGAATATGCGCGTCTTCGGACAACGCCGTCAGGTCCAGGCGGAAACCGCCGTCCGACAGGCTTTCGACGCCCGCCAGCGTTTCGGCCACCAGCTTGTTGGGCCCCAGTGGCGTGCTTAGATCGAGCAGCCGATTGGCCTGGTCGGCGGCGGCGGCAGGCAGGCGGGAGAGGGACGCGGAATCGGGAGGCATGGCTTGGGTTCCGGAGTCAGGTCAGGCGATAGCGGAAATCGCCGTTCTTGCCCGCCGTCACGCGGATACGCGCGATTGCCTCGCCCTGCGCCATGCGGCCCAGGACCTGTTCGGCAATCTGCGGCAGCAGCGTGCCGTTAAGAATGTGATCGACGTTGCGCGCGCCGGTATCGACTTCGGTGCAGCGCGCCAGCACTGCCTCGACCAGCGCATCGTCCCACTCGAACGCCGCGCGGTGGTTGGCCTGCACGCGCGCGGCGATGCGGCCAAGCTTCAGGCCGATGATGCGCACCAGCGCGTCGTCGTCGATTGGATAGTAGGCAACGGTTTTCATGCGGCCCAGGAAGGCGGGCTTGAAGGCCTTGTACAACTGCGGCGCAAGCAGGGCCTGCAGCGCCTCGGCATCAGGCCGTTCAGCCGCGCTTTTGTTCAGGCAGGCCTGCATGATGGCCGATGAGCCCACGTTGGACGTCAGGATGATGAGCGTATTGCGGAAGTCGATTTCGCGGCCTTCGGCGTCGTCCATCACCCCTTTGTCGAACACCTGGAAGAACAGCTCAAGCACATCCGGATGGGCCTTCTCGATCTCGTCCAGCAAGACCACGCTGTAGGGCTGGCGACGCACGGCTTCGGTCAGCACGCCGCCTTCGCCATACCCGACGTAGCCCGGTGGCGAGCCCTTCAGCCCCGACACGCTGTGCGCCTCCTGGTATTCGCTCATGTTGATGGTGACCAGCTTGCGCTCGCCGCCATACAGCACGTCGGCCACGGCCAGCGCGGTTTCGGTCTTGCCGACGCCCGACGGCCCGACGAACAGGAACACACCCTTGGGTTTGTTGGGGTCCTCCAATCCGGCGCGCGCCGTTCGCACACGCTGCGCAATCGCATGCAACGCGTGGTCCTGCCCAATCACGCGTTCCGCCAGCAACGGCTGAAGTTCCAGCACCGTTCGGATTTCGTCGTTCACCATGCGGCCCAGCGGAATGCCGGTCCAGGCCGACACGATCTCGGCGATGACCTGGGCGTCGACGAACGCGGGCACCAGCGGGGCGTCGCCTTGCAGCGCGCGCAACTGTTGTTGCAGTTCGGCCAGCTGCGCCTGGCCCGGCGAAAGTTCCGCCTTGGCTGGCCGCCGCTTGCCTGCGGGTTCGGGCGTTGCCGGAACGCCCGCGGCTTCCAGTTCCTCGCGCAGCGCATGGATCTGACGGACCAGCTCGCTTTCTTGCGCCAATCGCGCTTCGGCCTCTGCCAGCGTCTGCCGCACGGCAGCCATTTCATCGTCCAGATCGCGCAGGCGGGCGGCGGGGCCGCCTGCCGCGGCCTCGCGATGCAGCGCCGCGCGCTCGGTGTCCAACCGCGCCAGGCGATGGCGCGCATCGTCGATCAAGGCCGGCGTGGCGCTGCGGCCTAACGCCACCCTGGCGCACGCCGTGTCCAGCACGCTAACCGCCTTGTCGGGCAATTGCCGGCCGCTGATGTAGCGGTGCGACAGGCGGGCCGCGGCCACGATGGCCTCGTCCAGCACACGCACGCCGAAGTGGCTTTCCATCAGCGGCGCCATGCCGCGCAACATGCTGGCAGCCAGCGCCTCGCTGGGCTCTTCCACCTTGACGACCTGGAAGCGGCGGGCCAGCGCCGCGTCCTTTTCAAAGTACTTTTTGTATTCGCTCCAGGTGGTGGCCGCGATGGTACGCAATTCGCCGCGCGCCAACGCCGGCTTGAGCAGGTTGGCGGCGTCGTTCTGGCCCGCCTGGCCGCCCGCGCCGATCATCGTGTGCGCTTCGTCAATGAACAGGATGACAGGCGTCGGGCTTTGCTTGACCTCGTCGATCACGTGCTTCAGGCGGTTTTCGAATTCGCCCTTGACGCTGGCGCCGGCCTGCAACAGGCCCAGGTCCAGCGTGCGCAGCGCCACGCCCGCCAGCGAAGGCGGAACGTCGCCCGCCACGATGCGCAAAGCCAGCCCCTCGACCACCGCCGTCTTGCCCACGCCGGCCTCGCCAGTCAGGATGGGGTTGTTCTGGCGACGCCGCGTCAGAATGTCGATCATCTGGCGGATTTCGGCGTCTCGCCCGATCACGGGGTCTATCCTGCCCTCGCGCGCACGCTCCGTCAGATTGGCGGTGTATTGATCCAGCGCCGGCGTCTTGGACAAGGCGGCGGCCGGCGCGGCGGCATCCTGGCCGGCGGCGCCATCGGCGCCGTCGCCCAGCGCAACGGCCTGGCCGGCCTCTTCCGAACCCGCCGTCAACGCCGCGAAGTCATGCTTCAGCGCATCCAGCCGAAACGACTCGAACAAGCGCGACCCGCGCCGCGCCAGCGCCGCCAGATCGGGCTCCGCCAACAGCGCCAGCAGCAGATGACCGGAGCGGATGCGCGTGGTCTGCGTATCCAGCGACGCAATCAGCCAGGCGTGTTCGAACAACTTGGGCAAGTGCGGAGAAAAAACCGGTGTGCGCGTATTGCCGTTCTTAAAGCCCCGGATCTCGGTGTTGAGGTCGGCTTCCAGCACCGACGCTTCGATGCCGCTGCGCCGCGCCACCATGCTGAAGTCGCTGGCGGGCCGCTCAAGCAGGGCCAGGAACAGATGCTCAAGATCCACTTCATAGTGCCCTTGCGCCATGCACAGGCTTGCGGCGCGTTCGGCGGCCTGGCGGCAGGTCTGGTTCAGCTTCGCGATCAGGGTTTTTAGCGGAATGGCCATGTTCTCGTTCGTCGTGTTCTCAATGGATGGTGTGCAGTTCGTAGCTGGCATCGTCGCGGTCGGCGTCGACAGGGGCGGTGCAAAGGAAGGAATTCCAGCCCAGGCGGGCCCCCTCGCCCTCACCGCCCAGCACGCTGCCGGCCACATCCGCCTGGGCCATGATCAGCCGCACCTCGTATTCGAAGCTCATGCCGCCAAACATCGTCAGCAACTTTTCCAGCGCCTGCGCGCGCGCGCCGCCGGGCAGGAAATCCGCGAACGCGGTTCGCGACAAAGGGCCGATCCACAAGCGGATGCGCAGGTCGCGCTGCCAGATGCGGTCGCCAGCCATCGCGGATACGCCCAGCACCGCGCCCGGCATGCCCAACTGCGTGCGGTGCTCGGGCGGCACGTGATACCAGCGCCCGACGAACTGTTCCACCCGCATGTCCACCTGGAAGTAGTCGCACAGCACCCGCTGCAGGAATGCCGCCGACACCGGCCGCTGCCGCGCGGCGGCGGCGTAGTGCGCCAGCGATTCGTCGAACACCTGCCCGTCGCCCTGGTGCAGGCGGTCGCGCAGCGCGGGATGGCCGATACCGCCCAGCGCCAGCAACAGCGGCAGATAGTGGTGGTCCTGCTCGGTTTCGTGGCGCATCGGCATGCGGTACTTCTTCCATGCCGCGTAGAAGAGCGCCGCCGCCCGGTTCGAGAAGATGTCGAAGAAGGCGCGCGCGCCGCGATCGCGCTTGGCGCTCTCGCGGTGGCTCAGAATCTCGGAGTAATGCAGCGGCAACGCACCTTGCCCGCCCAGCAGGCCGAAGAAGGCGGGCTCGATTTCCACCCGCCCCAGCTTGCCCTCGGCCAGCGCAGCCAGGCGCGACGCGGTGTCCTCCAGTGGCACGCCGTCCTTGTCGTACGCCATCAACGCCGCGATCTCGCTTGCTGGAAAGCCCAGTGACGATGAGTTCAGGAAGCGCAGGTGGGCAGGCACCGCATTTTTCGCGCGCGTGCCTTCCTGGCGAGCGAACCACAGTTCCAGGACCCGGACGGCCTGGAAGAATTTGAAGCGCTGCGGCTCGGCCAGCAGCGATTCGATTACGCTAGGATCGCGTCGCCGTTGCACGGGGGGCACCGTAAGATTTCTTCCGCGCCACGGCGCGACAACACGACCAGCTGCACGAAGCTGTTGGCGTGCACGTACAGGCCGAAGAAGCGGTTGATCACCGCCACGAAGGCATGCAGGCTGGTTCCGACGAAGTTGTCTTCATTGATCGTCAGGCGGATCTCGATGCCGCGCACGAAGGTGGCGAACGGCTCGCCCGGCATCCAGTGCGTTGCAGGTTTGTAGTCCAACCCCACCAGGCCTTCGATCTGCCGCGCAGCCACCGCCGCATGCGACAAGTCGTACAGCCGCAGTGTCTCTTTCAAGGCGGGCAAGCCGCTTTGCACCAGCGAAAGGTGATTCAGCGCCAGATGCGAGATCAAGCGCCAATGCGCGGCGCGGCCCTGCTGAAATCGATGGGTATGCGTTGGCCGGCGGAGCATGCGGATTTCGCGAGCGACGGACCCGCCTTCCAGGAACAGGTCGCCGCCCGACTGGCCCACCGCCAGATGCGCGGGCAGGTCGCGATTGGTGCAGGTCAGGTCCAGGCTAAGGGTCTCGGTCTGCGGTACCGAAGGATCAAAATCGATATCGACGATGGACATCTCCATCTCGTAGCCGGGGCTGCGTTCCGCCACCATCGAATCGCGCCGCGCCGTCCAGTAGTGGCTTGCGCGCTCTGGCGTTTCACCATGGTGCAGCGAGTAGAACGGACGGAACTCCACCACCGAATCGCCCTGCGCGTTCTGCCGAACCTGCCGGACACGATCGATCGAATACACCTCATAGCCATAGGCGCGCCGGGCGTCCGCCACCACGGGATAGGACGCCGCCGCATGGGTCACGCGGATGGGGTCGGCGCGCTGCGCGAACAGATTGACGACCGGCGTACATCCCAGCCGGAAATGGTCGGGCGACGCCGATTCCAGCAAGCGCGCCGTGTTGGAATCGGCGCGCAGGCCCTTGACGGGCAGATGCAGCGTGAATTCGCGCGCCGTGCCTGCCGCGCGCCGCAACGCGGCCAGGTCGATATCGACGAAATTGAACTTCTCGGCGAAGACGAAATACTCGGCCAGCAACCGATAGGCCGGGTGCGAACTGGCCGGAAAATCGATCAGCGCGTCGTTTTCCGCCAGCCCCACTTGCGCCAGCGGCACCTCATCCAGGCGGTTCCAGCGGCCGGGTAGCGTTTCGATATAGGCGGCAGCCGTGCGCAGGAATAGACAGTCACGCAACGCGGCCACAAACGACGGTTCGCCATGCAGGTACACGCGCAGCGTGTCCAGGGCCAGATTGGAGAAATTCTGCGTCTCGGCCAGGCACGCCAGCGTCAGCGACAGCCGGCCCGTTACGCCGGCCGGCAGCGACGTCGACGAAGGCGCGTTGGCCGTGGACGCGAAACTGGCGCGGCGGATGGCCACCGGCGCCAACGTGACGTCGTATGCGGTGCGAAAGCGGCAGGCCACGCCTCGCACGGGATGGGATTTCAGTTCCGTGCCGCGCGGCATCCGCACCGGCGCCGTCAGTTGGGCCGCCACGCCGCCCATATCGAACTGCGCCACCGAACACGACGGGAATGGACGCAGGTAATGCGGATACATCACCTCGAACAGCGCTTCCGTGAATTCCGGATAGTCGTCGTCCAGCTTCTTGTTGATGCGCGCGCCGAGCAAGGCGAACGACTCGATCATCCGTTCCACGTGCGGGTCTTCGCACGTTTCGCCCGACAAGCCGAGCCGCGCCGCGATCTTGGGATAGCGCTGCGCGAAATCGCGTGACGACCCGCGCAAGAAACCCAGTTCGCGTTCGTAATAGGGCAGCAGTTCTTCCATCTTTCCCTTCCCTCTCCGGCGGCGTGCCGCCCGCGCCCGTGTACGTTGTTGTCTATCCGGCGACGGCAGCAGCCTTGGCCCATCCCTTGCTGACGGAATACTGCAAGGTGGACGGCTGCAACGTCGCGTCGAACGTCACCGGCTCGTGTGCCGGACCTACATCCAGGATCGCGGTGATCGCGAAATACAGCACCGATGTCGCGCGGCTGTCCACCTGCAGCACGACCCTTACGTGCGTCAGCCGCGGCTCATGCCGCGCGATGGCCTGCTCCAGAGACCGGCAAATGAACTCACGGTCGTAGTGGCTGGCCAGGCTGAGCCCCGAGAAATCCGACAGCCCATAGGTCAGGATCGACCGCTGGCAATTGGGGTAGCGCTTCAGCGATTCTTCCGTGAAGACCATGCGCGTGTTCAACAGGGCTTCGATGTCGCGCGCGACCGTTTCCTTGATTTCTTCCACCGACAAGCGTCGCAAGGCATGCGGCGTCTGCCCGTCGCCGTCGAACAATTTGTCGAACAGGCTCGGCTCGAATCCTTTCATCACGGACCTCCGTTCAGCGCAAACCGCGCGCCCGGCAAGGGGCGCGGCATGCGCTGCCTACGCGGTCGCGTTCAGACCGAATACGTCTTGTCGTTCTTGGTCAGGCTCCACGCGCCCTGGGCGTTGCCGCCCTGGTTGCCGCCCACCTTCTGCTGCGTGTATTTCCACTGGACGGCGGCATACTTCAGCGAAAAGGATTCGTGCGGCAGACCTTCGCTGACGACTTCCGGCGCCACGCGCGAAATGATCACGTACTTGAGCTTGATCTCCAGGTACTTGACGCGGTTGCCTTCCCCGTCGGCACGCAGGAAATCAATCGTCACTTCGTCGAAAGTCGTACCGCCGGAGGCGTGCTGATACAGCAGCGGGCTGACGACATCCAGATCTTTGGTGAAGACCATTTCGCCATGCTCGGTGCGCTCGGCGGTGTGGCCGCCCGAGGTCGAGGCCGTGGCCGAACGCGGCTGGATGATCTCGTGGCGCCACGAGCCGACTTCGATCCAGTCCGGGTGGTCCTTGTCCTGGGACTCGCCTTTAAGCGCAGGATTGCCAAATTTGACGTAAATGTCCTTCATTCATAGCCTCTCAAGTTGAAAAACCGCTTATCGGACGGGCGATCAGGACTTCTGGGCCTGGGCGGGAAGCTCCGCGACCAGGCGCAACGAAATCGAAAGCTCGTCGAGCTGAAAGTGGGGCCGCAGAAACGCCACGGCCCGGAACACGCCGGGGCGACCCGGCACTTCGGCGACTTGCACCGAGGCTTCCCGCAACGGGAATTGCGCTTTCTGTTCCTGGCTGGCGTTGTCGTCCAGCAGGACATACTGCGAGACCCAGCGGTTCAGGAAACTTTCGACCGACTGCGCGGACGCAAAGCTGCCGATCTTGTCGCGCATCATGGCCTTCAGGTAGTGGGCCACGCGCGACACCGAAAAGATGTATTGCAACTGGGCCGACAGCACTGCATTGGCGTTGGCGCTATCGGTGTTGTATTTCTTCGCCTTCTGCACCGACTGCGCGCCGAAAAAGGCCGCGTAGTCGGAGTTCTTGCAGTGGACCAGCGGGATCAGGCCCAAGTCGCTCAGTTCCTTTTCGCGCCGATCGGTAATCGCGATTTCGGTCGGGCACTTGAGCGCAATTTCGCCATCGTCGGTCTTGAAGGTATGGGTGGGCAGGTTCTCCACCAGGCCGCCCCCTTCCACGCCACGGATGGCCGCGCACCAGCCGAAGTCGGCGAATGCGGCGGTCAGGCGCGCGCCGAACGCCCAGGCAGCGTTGCACCACAGGTACTTGGCGTGGTCCGTGCCGTCCACGTCTTCGACGAAGTTAAAGCCTTCCACCGACGTGCCCTCCTTCGGGTCGTACGGCAGGCGGCCCAGGAAGCGCGGCATGGTCAGGCCGACATAGCGGGAGTCTTCCGAATCCCGGAAACTGCGCCACTTGGTGTATTCAACGGTATCGAACACCTTGGCCAGGTCGCGCGGGCGGCCCAGGTCAGCAAAGCTGTCCAGGCCCAGCAGTTCGGGCGACGCCGACGCGATGAACGGCGCGTGCGACGCGGCGGCCACGTGCGACATCTGCTCGATGAAATACATGTCTTCGGGCTGGCGCGTAATCTCGAAGTTGCCCAGCAGCGCGCCGAAGGGCGAGCCACCAAACGTGCCGAACTCTTCTTCGTAAACCTTCTTGAACATCAAGCTCTGGTCGAAGTCGATGGCGGTCTGGAAGTCGCGCACCAGATCGCGCTTGGTCACGTTCAGCACCTTAATCTTCAGCATCGGGCCGGTATTGCTCTCCTGGCACAGGTAGTGCAGGCCGCGCCAGGTACTTTCCAGCTTCTGGAATTCAGCGCCGTGCATGACTTCGCTGAGCTGCGCGGAAATCAGGCGGTCCAATTCAGCGACGCGCGCGTCCAGCATGGCCGACAGGTTGTCCGACACCACCACGGTGCCCTTCATGACTTCACGGGCAAGTTCGCCGATCAGATCTTTGGCGCGGTCGTGTTCGGCGGTGGATTTGGCCACCCGGCTCTGTTCCACAATCTGGTCGAGCAGGCCCGAATCGGCCTCGGCGGCTTGAGCGGCCGAGTTCTGCGCGGCGGCGGAATTACTCATGGCTGCCTCCCTTGCCGTTCTTGCCGGCTTCACTGGTCAGTTGCTGCAATTTTTCAGTGCTGCTGAGCACCTCGCCCAACAGATCTTCCAGCCGGTCGTTGCCGGCAAGCTTGTTGCGCAGGTCGGCCAGCTTGGTGCGGATGTCCAGCAGCTCTTTAAGCGGTTCAATCTGCTGCACCACGGCTTCCGGCCGGAAATCTTCCACGGAACGGAATTTCAGGTCCACGCCGAAGGTGCCGCCCTCGTCCGTCAGGCGGTTCTTGACGCGGTAGGCCGCGCGCGGCTCCAACCCGCTCATCACGTCATCGAAGTTGTCCACGTCGATGTTGACGAACTTGCGGTCTTTCAGGCGCGGCAACTCTGCTTCGGATTGCGCGCTGAAGTCGCCCACCACCCCCACGACGAACGGAAGCTCTTTCTGTTCAATCGCATCGCCCTTCTCAACGTCATAAGTCAGTTGGACGCGCGGCGGGCGCACTTTCTGGAGTCGTTTCTGAACGCTTTCTTTCTTAGCCATGAGGGCTCCCAGCGAGGTGCGTGTTGGTTAGGCTGACAAGGCCGGTGGCGCCGGCGCCCGAGAGCCGGTCAGGGTTTGAGAAGGTTGCCGAACGGATCCGGCGCGCGTCCGCCGGTAGCGGCGGGCGTGGCCGGCGTCGTCGCGGATGGCGCGGCGGGTGCCTGGTTCGGAGGAGATGCAACGGGTGACGCGGTTCTGGCGGGCGTCGCCGTGACGGGCGCAGCGGTAGACGGCGAGCCGGCATCCGCGGCGGGCGGCTCAACCCGCTTGACGGGTTGGCGCGACCGCGCGGGCGGCTTGCGTCCTTCGGGGAACAGGACGTCCTGCCCCAGGGTTTCGCGCATCGCGGCGGCCAGCGCCACCGCGTCGGTGCGGGCATTGCCCGCCAGCAGCGCATCCGCGCGCAGATCCGCCAGCGACTGCATGGCCACGCGCAGCCCGCCCACGGCACGCACCGTCTTGGCGGTGAAATCTTCAGGGTCGCGGTTCAGGGCTTCGTCTGCCGCCACGATCGCTTCGCCGTACTTCTGCTCATCGAAACGGATCTTCGCGATGTACGACCAGGGCTCGCCTCGCGAGGGATTGCGCTGCGCGATCTCCTCGAACTCCGCCACGGCCTGGTCGCCTCCCTTCGAGGCAAGGCTCTGCGTGGCCTGCGTGATGGATTGCTTGAATTCGGCGTCGGTCTGCGGTTTGACGGAGGCGGCACAGCCTGTCATCAAAGCCACCATTCCGCCGATCAGAAAGAGACGAGAAAGTTGCATTTTCTGGGCACGTGGGGTTGTAACCAAGGCCGCGTATTTCAACAACTTTTTGTTAGTACACCACTACAGTGATTAACTCGATGTAACTCTGCGCGAAACGTCGCCTAACGTGCTGCGATCTTCATACTGCCGCAATGTTCCGGTATAAAGAGCCATGTCAAAACATCTCAATTTATCGCGATGCTTGGCGGCCTTTTCGCTGATTGCGGCCAGCTCGGCAATCAGCGGTTGCGCGGCCGTTTCGGCGATCGGCGCGGTGGCCGGAATGACCGGCAGCGCGCTCGACATCACGGGCCTGAAAAAGGACCCGAATGCGCCGATCGACGTGAAATTGGCGATCCATGCCGGAGAAAATTTGAATGCGAGCAGCGGCCAGCCCATGGCCATCGTTACGAAAACATACTATTTGAAGAATGCCGAGGCATTCCTGCGCGCGCCGCTCACACAATTGGTTGATACTGCGCAGGAAAAGGCGGCACTGGGCGATAGCCTCGTCGCTTCACGCGAGGTCATCCTGACACCCGGACAGCGCTACGAGAACGTGGAAAAAGTGCCCAAGGGCGCCACGTATATCGCAGTGGCCGCCTTGTTCTACGCGCCTGCGCCGCAGCGCTGGAAATATGTGTTTGAAGTGAAGTCCGCCGAGGACTCCGGCATTGTCTTGGGCGCCCATGCCTGCGCGATGACCGTCGCGACCGGCAAGATCGTGTTGCCCCCCGGGGTGCCTGAATTCGATCCGTCCCGCCTCGCTTCGGTGCAGTGTCCGAACTGAAGGCAGTTGCAACCCACGTCACTACGAAACGCCCGCTACCTATATATCTATAAGAGCCAGCCAACGTGAGTTATTCAGCGAAAGTCCTATGGGGTGAGGGCCTGTTTCTGCGGCCCCAGCATTTTCAGCGGCAAGACGCCTATCACGAGGCCCGCCTGGCCGAAATGAGCCGCGCGCTGCATCCCTACTCATGGGGCCTGCGCACCGTGCGGTTCGACGCCGCGGCCTTGGCCAACGGCATGCTGCGCGCCACCGAACTGTCGGCCATTTTTCCTGACGGCGAAATCTACAACGCGCCCCACAACGACGACCTGCCGCCGGCCGTGGCGCTGGACGGCCTGGATGGCGCGAGCGACGCGGTGTTCTATCTGGCGCTGCATCCCATGAAGGATATTGGCGGCAACTACCGGGACGGCGCGCAAGGCCCGGGCTTCGACGCCCGCTACGCACATCAAGACAGCCCGGCGCCCGACCTCTACACCAACGCCAGCACCGCCAGCCTTGCCTTCCTGCGCAAGAACGTGCGGCTGTTGTCCGAACACGAGCCCCGCGACGCGCTGCTGACCATCCCCGTCGCCCGCGTGCGCCGCACCGCCAGCGCAGGCTATGAACTGGACACCGGCTATATCGCGCCGAGCCTGACCGTGCAGGCCTGCGGCGCGCTGTTCGAACAGTTGCGCCGGCTGCTGGATGCGCTGCAGGCCAAGGTCAATGCGCTGTACGGTTTTCACCGCGAACCCAGCAAGAACATCATCGAATTCCGCTCCGGCGACGTGGCGTCGTTCTGGCTGCTGCACACGGCCAATGAAGCCTATTCGGCGCTGTCTCACCTGTTCCATAACCCGCAACTACACCCCGAGCGCCTGTTCCAGGAAATGCTGCGCCTGGCCGGCGCGCTGATGACGTTCTCGAAGGTGCATACGCTGGCCGACCTGCCCGCGTACCGCCACGACCAGCCCGGCGCCGCCTTCGCGAAACTGGACGACATTCTGCGAGACCTGCTGGACACGGTCATTTCGACCCGCTATTTCTCGGTGGTCCTCGACGAGGTGCGGCCGTCGTTCCACGTCGGCCGGCTGGATTCCGGCAAGCTCGACGAAACCACCGCGCTGTACCTGTCCGTGTCGGCCGCCACGCCGGCCAGCGAACTGGCCGAGACCGTGCCGCTGCGCTTCAAGGTCGGCGCGCCCGACGATGTGGAAAAACTGGTGCTTTCCGCCATGCCCGGCGTGCAGTTGGTCTACACGCCGCAAGTGCCGCCCGCCGTGCCCGTCAAACCAGGCGCCTGCTATTTCACCTTGCAAACGCGCGGGTCGCTCTACGACCGCATGCTGCAGGCACGAAGCATCGCGATCTATGCCCCGTCCGGCATCCCCGAACTGAAGCTGGACCTGATCGCCGTCACCCGTTAACCGCTGTCCACCGAAAGAGCCCGCCATGACCGCCGACGCGCCCTCTCTGATGCCCGGAACCCCGCTTCCTCCCCGTGCCGCCGACTTCTACGGTTCACGGCCCGCGAAGTCTCTGCTGGACCTGCTGTACGACGGATTCCTGATGCTGTTCCTGCTCAAGAGCGGACAGCAGCCCGCCAGCGCGGCGTCTTTCTCGGCGCGCGTGCAGCAGTTCCTGGCGGACTTCGAGCGCACCGCGAAGAAGCTGGAAATTCCCGCCGAAGACGTCTACGCCACCAAGTACGCGTTCTGCGCCGCCGTCGACGAAACCGTGCTGAATTCCGGATTCTCGATCCGCGATGCATGGATGCTGCAACCCCTGCAATTGACGCTGTTCGGCGAACAACTGGCAGGCGAGAATTTCTTCGCCCGTCTTGAAGACCTGCGCGCGCAAGGCGCACCCCGGCTGCAGTCCCTGGAAGTGTTCTACATGTGCCTGCTGCTGGGCTTCCAGGGCAAGTACATGATCGAGGGTCAGGAGAAGCTTGGCTACCTGACGGCGCGCCTGGGCGACGAAATCGCGTTGTTGCGCGGCAAGCGCGCGGGCTTCGCGCCGCACTGGGCGCTGCCCGACAAGATCGCGCACACTTTGAAGCGCGATGTTCCGCTGTGGAGCATCGGCGCCATCTTCGCGCTGCTGGGTTTGCTGGCGTATCTGGGCATGAGCCATTTCCTGAACGGCGACATGCAGACGGCGATGGCCCCGTATCACGACATCGTCAAACTCGGCCCGCGCGCCGCTCACCTGACCATCTCGCTTCCCTGACGGTCCACCCCGGACGGCCACGCACCATGATCGATCGCTCTTTCTCGCCTGCGGGCTACAGCAGCCTGGACGCCGCCGCCTTGTCCCAGAACGCGCGCCTGCTTCAAGTGCGCACGCCGCTGGGCGACACGCTGACGGCCGAGCGCATGCGGCTGCAAGAAGGTGTCTCGGAACTCTTCGCGTTGACCCTGGACTGCCTGGCCCCCTCGGCCGAGCTGGACGTGGAACCGCTGCTGGGCAAGGAAATCAGCGTGGACCTGCTGCTGGCCGACGGCAGCCGCCGCCGCTGGCATGCCGTCGTGGAAGGGGTAGACGCATTGGGGGCAGACGGCGGCCTGGCGCGTTACCGGCTGCACGCCGCGCCCTGGCTGGCGACCCTGCGCCTGCGCCGCGACAGCTTTCTTTATCAGGACAAATCGGCCACCGACATCCTGAGCGAAATCTTCGCGGACTATCCCTTGGCGTCGTTTTCCTTCGACATCACCGAGCCGCTGGCGCCCCGCCCGATCCGCACGCAGTATCGCGAAACCGATCTGGCTTTCGTGCTGCGCCTGATGGCGGAGTCGGGGCTGAGTTTCCGCTTCGACCACCAGCAAGGCGATGGCCAGGATGGCGGCGGCACAGGCGGCGCGCAGCATCGCCTTGTCGTGTTCGACGCCGGCGCCGCGCGCCCGGAGAATCCAGCGTCGCCCCTGCGTTTCCATCGCGCCGACGCCACCGAATCCGAGGACAGCATTTTGCGTTTCGGCGCGGCGCGCAGCGTCCAGCCAAATCGCGTCACTCGTGTCGCCTGGAACGAGCGAGCCCTGCTTGCGCATGGGGCCGAAGCCCGGTCGGACCTGGACGTGGGCGCAGTGCCGCCCTTGGAAGACTACGATTTCGACGGCCACGGCCGCTACACGGACGATGCCGGCGCCGAAGCCCTAGCGGCACGCAGCCTGCAAGCGCATGAATCGCGCACGGTGCGGTTCGACGGCAGCGGCACCGCGCGGCAGATGATGCCGGGCCACACGTTCGCCCTGACGCAGCACGACCGCTATGCGGAAGGTTCGGGCCAGGCGTTGGACGAAATGGGAGGCAACCGCTACACGCTGCTGCGCGTAACGCACGAAGCCGTCAACAACCTGGGCGCCCAGGCCGCGCAGGTACTGGACGCGCCGGACCTGGAACGCGGCGCGTACCGCAACACGTTCAGCGCCGTGCCCGCGGCGGCCGCGCTGTTGCCGGGCTGGCGCGCCAAGCCCACCGCGCCGGAAGGCGTGACGGCCGTGGTCGTGACGGCGCAGGACGCCCCCATCACCTCGGGCCGCGACCTGCGGGTCAAAGTCCAATTCCCCTGGCAGCGCGGCAAGCGCCCGTTGTCCGGCGGCCTGCCCCACCGCAGCCATGGGGACGATGCCGGCAATGCGCCTGGCGACGACAGCTCGGGCACGTGGCTGCGCGTCACCGGCGCGCAGGCGGGTCCCAATTGGGGCGCGCACCACTTGCCGCGCCAAGGCACCGAAGTGGTGGTCGAATTCCTGGACGGCGACATCGATCAGCCGGTCGTGGTCGCGCAGTTGTATAACGACGCCGACTTACCCCCGTGGTCGGCCGGCGTGAACGCCGAGGCCAATCACCCCGGCACGCTGAGCGGCTGGCACAGCCAGGGCCTGGATGGCCAAGGCCACAGCCAATGGCTGTTCGACGACACGGCGGGCCAGGTCCGCACGCGGCTATCCAGTTCGATCGCGGCTTCACAACTGGGCTTGGGCTATCTGGTCAAGCAGGCGCCAGACGACTCCAATCGCGGCGAATGGCGCGGCACCGGTTTCGAACTGCGCTCGGACGCGTGGACCGTGGTTCGATCAGGACAAGGCATGCTGCTGTCGGCCAATGCGCAGACGAATGCCCGATCCACGCTGGCGGACGCCCCCCAAGCGTTGGCGCTCATGCGGGGCGCGCAGCATGCCGCCCAGCGCATCACCGCAGCCGCCACACAGCGCCAGGCACGGTCACTGGCCGCGACCGACACATTTGATGCGCTGATCGAGGCCGTGGACCCCAAGGCGAAAGGGCGCTATCCGGCCAATGTGGGTGGCCAGCAAGCGGTCAAAGCCGCCAACGGCGAACGCAGCGGCACGGACCCGGTCGAACGTATCGATGGCGCGCGCATGCTGATCGACGCGCCTGCATCGCTGAACTTTGCCACCCCCGCGTCGGCCATCGTGCACGCCAGCGAAAACCTGCACGTCACCGCGCAGGCCGACGGCCATGTCGCCGCACGCCAGACCTTCGCCAGCGCATCGGGACGCGCGACCAGCCTGTTCGTGCAGGACGGCGGCATCCGCGCCATCGCGGCCAATGCGCCAGTGTCGATACACGCGCATACCGACATGCTGGAACTGTTGGCCGGACAAGACGTCACCATCACGTCGACCACGGACAGCATCGAGATCCTGGCGAACCAGCGCATCACCCTGCAGGCGGGTGGCGGCAGCATCGTCATGGACGGCGCCGATATCGTGTTCAAGGGGCCGGGCATGTTCTCGGTCAAAGGCGCGTCGCACAATCTGATCGGTCCGGCCAGCGACGCAGCGGCCTTGCCGGCGCTGCCCTCCACCCAGGTGGGTGACGTGATGCTGGTGAAGGCTGAACTCGTGCACCGGCCCGAGCAAATGCTGCAAGCCCTGGCGGGATCCGGCCAGGCCGTCAACGCTGCCGGGGCATCCGACGCGCTGGCTGGCACTGCCGCGGCCACCACAGCCTCTACAGGCGCTTCGAGCGCTGCGGCGGCAGGTGGGATAGGAGCGACGCTGGCCAAGGGCGCCAGCGCCGTATCCAGCGGTCTGGCATCCCTGCAGGACAGCGCGTCGGGCATGCTCGACCGCGCCAAGTCGATGGCCAGCGATGCGCTCAAGCCCATCCAGGACATTGCCACCCGGGCGAATGACGCGGTGGCCTCGGTGCAGCAGACCGGTACGGGCATGATGTCCGCCGCGGCCGGCAAGGCGGGCGACATGGCTGGCGCCGCCATCGGCAGCACCGGAGCCGGCCAGATGGCCAGCAGCGCCATCGCCAACGCGACGCCGTCGCTGATGGCCGGTGCGGCGCCGTCGCTAATGGGCGGAGCTACCCCGTCACTAATGGGCGGTGCGACGCCGTCGCTGATGGCTGGCGCCGCGCCGTCGTTGACGGAAGGCGCGGCGGGCGCATTGGCGTCGGCGATGCCGGCGTCGGTCACGCAGGCCGCCGGTGCCGCCGCCCGGGCCAGCGGCATGGCGGCGCAAGCCGGCGATATGGCCGCGCAGGCGGGCAACATGGCCTCGACGTTGTCGGCCGCCTCCGGCCTGGCCGCGGCGGGCGGCTCGCAGGGCGGCGTCGGCGCGGCGATCCAGCCCCTGATGACGCAGGCGATGAACGCCATGGGCGACAAGGGCGCAACGCTCGGGTCCGCCGTCAACACGCTGTTGGCCATGCCGGACGTCAACGCAGACAACATCCCGGCGGTGGCCGGCGCGATCCTGAGCACGCCCGGCCTTAGCGATTCCGCCATTCCCACCGTGGTGGGCGCGATCCTCCAGTCGCCCAGCGTGACCAGCATCACGCTCCCCAAGGTGGCCGAGACCATCATGAATATCCCGGCCGTGGCGAATTCGCCCTATCCGGGCCTGGTCCGCCGCGCCATGGACGCGGCAGGCATCGGGCTGCCGGGCACCGCGACGCGGCCCGCCGGCCAGGACGGCACGGGCGGCGCGAGCGGTCCGGCGGACGGTGGCGGCGCCCCGGGCGGCACGCTCGCCGTGTCGACCTACCGCAGCCAGAGCGGCGCGCAATTGCAGTACGTGAACCTGAAGACCTCGGAAGCGCGCTGGAACGACGGCCAGGCACTGAACAGCCTGGACCGCCAGACCAACCGGCCCAAGATCCGCGTGTCGTTCAATCGCCGCGGAGAACACCGGTTCACGGTCAAAGTCATGGCCCGCCGGACCAACGCCGTCTATACGGCCCGCGAACGCGATCGGCAGCCGCTGTACCGCGACCCCGACCAGTCCACCTACCAGTACGTGACCGATCCCGACGGCACAAAGGTCGTCGACAACATCACGTTGCCCGCCGCGGGCTTGAACAGCTATCTGTTCGAGGTCCTGAACGACCAGAACCAGACGGTCATGACCGAGATGATCGAAACCGTGCGCCGCATGTACATCCAGGAGATCCGCATGCCCGGCCCGGAAAACATGGAGCGTCGCTACGGCTTCCAGCCGACCGCCGACGAATACGCGCGCCATGGCATCGACGTGCTGCAACTGCCCTACGTACAGACGCGCGGCGACGCCAATTCGGATGTCTGGACGGACGAAGGCGACGCGCGGATGCGCCAGCTGGTCCAGTCGGTCTATCCGCGCTCGGAGGGCGCCCGGCACGAGCCCTACACCATCGCGGTCTGCCATATCGACCGGTTGGCGGCGCAATGGCCCATCGCCCCGCTGATCATCCGTGCCAACGCCGGCCCCGGCGTGGGCGACGTTGAAATGGACCTGCTTGGCCCCGACGGCAACCCCGCCTACCTCTGGTTGAACATCGACCCGAACGACGATTGGTTCCTGGAGTGCCTGTTCGAATATACGGATGCCGCAGGGACGGTCAAACGGGCCGTGGTGCCGAAGGATCGCGTCACGCCGATCGCGGGCGACGCCAGCGAACCCAGTGCGTGCCCGAGCGTCAGGGTACGCATGGCGGGCCTGTTACCCGTGCCCACGTCGGGCCGGATCATTCTGCGCGTCAAGCTCTTGGAGAGCGCCGCCGGCGGCGTGGCCTTCCTGGGCACCAACATCCTGGGCGTCGCCGTGCGCACGCCCTGGCAGCTGGCGACGATGGCGTACCAGCAGGAAACGCTGGTCCACGAGATGGGCCACTTGCTGGGCATGACGCCCAGCGGGCCGGAATGGGCCAACGCCAACGAAGGCGGCGAACTGTATGACGCGTCGAAGCTGGACGGAGGACGCTACTTCTATTCGGACGCGGGCAACCACTGCCACTTCGGCCTGCCTGCCAACCAGGCCAATTCCAGCAACGTCGGCGCATGCGTGATGTTCGGCGGCGACTGCCAGAGCATCCGCTTCTGCCCGTCGTGCTCGGAAGCCGTACGCAAGGTGGACATGTCCAATGGCTGGACCACGTCCTGACGCGTGGCGCCGCTTCCCGGCGCGCGCCTTTGTCCTGCTGTTCACCGCCGCCGCCTGGGCATTCACCCCGGCAGCGTCCGCCCAACCCCCATCCGTCACGCCGCAGAAGACCATGAATTCCGACTGGACCGAACCCGCTTCCTTCGCATCCGTGCCGATCAACAGCATGCGCGACCATGCCTGCATGCCCGCCAACGACGGCTACGACGAACAACTCCACATCGCGGCGCCTGCCCGCGTCTGGCCGCAGGCGCCCGGCGTGCTGGTCATTCCCGTGTGTGTACGCGGCATCGTGCCTGCCGTGCAGCACCCGACCTTGCCGCGCATCGTGGCGACCGATCTTGATACACGCAAGGCCTACGATGAGGTGGCGTTCGAATACAAGCTGCCGACACGTCCCGGCGTCGAGGTCGACACCATCGCAAGCTCGCGCCCGCCACGAGGGAAACCCGTCGCACCGGGCATGAGTGTCGGCACGCAGTTCAGCACGGACCTGGCGGCCCGCGCCGGGCTACCGGCCAGCCCGGCCAAGTATGAGGTGTATGTCGAGTCCAACGGCTTGCGGTCGAACACCGTCACGATCGAAGTGCTGCCCCCGCGGTAGGCGCGGCCTGATCAGCCGTTCTTGTCACCCGGCGGCGTCCCGGCCGCCCTGATGCGCGCTATCTGGGCTTGCGACATGGCACCGGCGGCGGCGCCAAAGTCGCCCGGCTTCCGACCCGGCTTGGCCAACATCGCCGCCACGTCGGGATCGGCATCAAAGTTCGACGCCACCGTGAAATACAGGAACATGTACTGCTGCAGGTAGCGGGCCCTTGCCCTGCGGCAGATCGGTCGGCGGAAAATGAACGTGAGCCTCTTTGTTGAAGATCACCTCATCCAGTTTTCCATCAAACATGTGCTTTTGAGCCAGAGCCCCATCGGCACCACGCCATTTCACCGTGAACTCCGTGCCATTCAAGGTATAGCAACACGTTCCCGATCCTTCTCCGCCACCCACGCCCATCGCACCGGAAGTCGCCGTATGTCCGTCGCTATCGATAATCTGTATGGTGTCGATGTCCCAGGGCGTGTAGTTGAAGGCGACGAACGTCAAACCCCGGTAACCAGGCTCATCGGTACAACCCGACAGCAGTCCAAGCCCCGCCAGCAAGACGATCAGCCCTTTGTTCATCCTTCCCCCCTGAATAGCGCTTCCTTGTGATGACCCCGATGGCCTAGCGATTCGGCCTGGTGCTTTCGATGAACTGCCGCAGCTCCGCTTCGGTTGCCTCTCCGGGCTCGGGTAGCCCTTGCAAGAAATCCGGTGCCCCCGGGCTCGTCGGGCCGGGCTGCACACGTACTTCACCCCCGGGCAGGAAAATCGCCCAGGCATAGCCGCTGTGGAAGGGTTCGTATGGAAGGACGGGCGCATCCCGAGCGATCAGTTCATTTTCCCCGCGCTTGAACATCGAATCGGAGTTCCACTCGATCCGCATCGTCATGCCCGGCTTCCACTGGGAAGGGATCGAAACGCAGCACGTTCCCGAGGTAGAGGCAAGGGCTTGCGCATTTCCCGCCCAGCCTTGATTGATGTAGACGGGAGCCAGCGCTTCATTCAGGTAATTGATGATCCCCAACCGCACCCCGATCGTCTCGGGAATCGGCATCGGCTGCGCCTGCGCGATCGCTCCCGCAAGACCGGAAGCGCTCATGCACAGCCACAGCATCCGTTTGATGCCAAACCGGAGCAAGCGAAGCCCGAGCGGCCAGAACGTTGGCGATTGCGATGTCTGCATGATCGGCATCCTGTGGGAAATTGAGTCGCCTTTTTTCCCGGTCTATCCGGCGACCTTATCGCCTGGCGGCGTTCCCGTCGCCTTTAGTCGGGCGACCGTCTCCGGGGAAAGGGATTCGACAGCCGCCGCGAAATCTCCGGGTTTCCTGCCAGGACTTGCCAGTAAAGCGGCAATATCCGGATCCGAATCAAAGTTCGATGCCACCGTGAAATACAGGAACATGTACTGTCGCATGTCCTGCGGGTCCTCGATGCGATACTTGACCCACGCCCTCTTGGCGACTTTGGCGACCACGCGCCTGAGTTCCGAGCTGCTTCGATAACTTCCCAATGCGTCGCGATGCTGCGCATACAGCCAGCGCGTCGCATCGACAATGGGAATCCGAACCTGGCCCAGCAGCTTGCGGCTGAGCGCTATTTCCATGTGTTCGTCGGGATAGATGTGCAGTTCGAGATAAAGCGGCCCATCGCCTGCTGGCATCTCCGAAGGCGGGAAATGGACCGGCGTTTCTTTATTGAAAATGATTTCGTCCAACTTGCCGTCGAACATGTGCTTTCTGGCCAATTCGCCGTCCGCGCCACGCCATTCGACTTTGAAGTCGCTGCCCGTCAAGGTATAGCAGCATGTCACCGAGCCCTCGCCCCCGCCGGCTCCGATCGAGCCCGAGACCGCCGAATTGCCTTTTCCGTCCTTCAACTCGATCCTGTCCAGGTCCCAGGGCGTGTAGTTGTATGCCACAAAGGAAAGTCCTTGGTAGCGGGGCTCACCATTGCAACCCGACAGCAGACCGACGTACGCCAATGCAAGACCGGTGATTATGCGCTTGTGCATCTGCACTCCTGAACGTTCGCTTATGGCTTCGGCCTGGTCCTTTCGATAAAGCTCCGCAGTTCAACCTCGGTCGCCTCTCCGGGCTCGGGTAGTCCTTGCAAGAAATCCGGTGCCCCCGGGCTCGTCGGGCCGGGCTGCACACGTACTTCACCCCCAGGCAGGAAAATCGCCCAGGCATAACCACTGTGAAACGGCGGGTAGGGCAAGACTGGAGCATCCCGTGCGGCCAGATCGTTTTCCCCACGCTCGAACATCGAATCGGAGTTCCACTCGATCCGCATCGTCATGCCAGGCTTCCACTGAGAGGGAATTGAAACGCAGCAGGTGCCCGAGGTATAGGCACGGCCTCGGACGCCCCCCGCCCAGCTTTGATTGATGTAGACCGGAGCCAGACCTTCATCCAGATAGTTGATAATGCCCAGCCGCACCCCAAGCGTCTCCGGAATCGGCATAGGCTGCGCCTGCGCGATCGCTCCCGCAAGACCGGAAGCGCTCATGCACAGCCACAGCATCCGTTTGATGCCAAACCGGAGCAAGCGAAGTCCGAGCGGCCAGAACGTTGGCGATTGCGATGTCTGCATGATCGGCATCCTGTGGGAAATTGAGTCGCCTTTTTTCCCGGTCTATCCGGCGACCTTATCGCCTGGCGGCGTTCCCGTCGCCTTTGGTCGGGCGACCGTCTCCGGGGAAAGGGATTCGACAGCCGCCGCGAAATCTCCGGGTTTCCTGCCGGGACTTGCCAGTAAAGCGGCAATATCCGGATCCGAATCAAAGTTCGATGCCACCGTGAAATACAGGAACATGTACTGCTGCAGGTCCAGCCTGTCTTCAAGTCGGTATTTGATCCAGGCCGTCTTGGCGACTTTTGCCAGCACGCGCTGCACTTCATAGATATCACGATACGCGGTCAGCGCGTCGCGATGCTGCCTGTACAGCCATCGAGTCGTTTCAATAATCGGAATCCGCGTTTGCCCAAGCAACTTTCGGCTAAGCGCGATTTCGACGTGCTCGTCGGGATAGATATGCAGCTCCAGGTACAGCGGCGCGTCCCCCGGCGGCAAATCGGATGCGGGAAAGTGCACGCGGGCTTCCTTGTGAAAAAACAGCTCGTCCATTTTTCCGTCATAGAGGTGCCGGATCGCCTCTTCGCCGTCCAGACCCGACCACTTCACGGCAAAATCGGTACCTCGCAACGTGAAGCAGCAGGTGACGGTGCCCTCTCCACCACCAGGACCGATCGACCCTGTGCCCCCAGAACGGCTTTCGCTGTCGGTGATCTGAACGGCATCCAGGTCCCAGGGCGTGTAGTTATACGCCACGAACGAAAATCCTTGGTAGCTTGGTTCGCCATTGCAGCCGGTCAGCAAGCCACCCAAGACCAGTGCCGCTATCACGTGCCTACGCATACTCACCAGCGCGCCTCCGGGGTTGGCCACGTCACCTACGCTAAAGGCGCGCAGGCGTCAGCCCTTCCAGGTTCGCGCGCATCTTCTCCGTGCGCGCCACGTTTTCAAGATCCGCCTTCATCTTCGCGTCCTCGGACTTATAGTTGGTCTTGCCGAAGATATCCTTGTCGCGTACTCGGAAATACATCGACGTGCTGGCCAGCAAATGATCAGGCCAGCTGCTCAGCATCGCGTCGTGCACCAGGAAGTCGAACAGCGCCATGACCTTTTCGGGCAGGGGGTTAGTGCCCGCGCTGGCGTCCCGCCATACCGTCAGCAAGCGTTGCTGCATGGCGCGCTTCGCCTTCATGTCGGCCAGCGGATCCTTCGGCTTGGCATCCTCGTCGACGGTGCCGCCATTACGCCGCGTTATCTCGTCGCGCACTCTTGCCGGCTCGTTCATGATGGCGGTGACCTGTTCGATGCGCCGCACCCGCTCCGGATCGGTGCGAGCCACCTCCGCCCGATATCTTTCCAGCTCGGCCTCGTCTTTTTCGCCCTTTTCGAGCGCGCGATACTCTTCTTCCAGGCGTTGCCACAGCGGTTTGAAGCGTTTGGGAGGCAGTTCGCCGCGGCTGGCTTCGGCGGTCGCCCGGCGCTGATCCTTCAAGGCTTTCAGCTCCTCTAACCGAGCGCTGTTTTCGGGTTTGGCCCGCTCCTCCCTGGGCAGCATGCCGACGCGGCGCAACTCTTCGTTGTAGGCCTGCTCGGGCGTGAAGAAGTCCCGATCCTGAATCCACTTCTCCGCAGGATCCGACAGTTCACTCTTGAAGACGGGGTCTTGGTATCGAACGGCGAGCCAGCGCAGGAACACCTCCATGTGCGGCAAGAATTCGACGCCGGGTTCGTACTTCACTACTGAGCGATAAGCCTCCACCAACTCCGTAATGTGATAATTCTGATGTCCCTCCGCGAGCTTTTGGCCCATCGAGAATTTGCCGAACGTGACAGGTCTAAGCAAGGCCAACCGTTCCATGCTGTAGAGCGCCACGCCATGAGACAGCGCCAGATTCATCATGTCGCGCAGCGGCACACGAGACAACTCTGCACGCGATCCCAGAGAACCCGGGGGACTTACGCCAGTCACATCGCCACTAGATCCCGGGTAGAGATACTGTTCCCCACGCGTCTTCTCCAAGCTGTCCAGCCGCTGGTTGGCGCGAAGTTCGTGACCGGCGGCAAAGTGGACGCATTTCTCCACTGCGGCAGGGACAGTCAATGTACGATCTTTGTGCGTCTGCTTTAGCAGGTCGGTGAATGGCATAAATCCTAGGAAGGTGCTCTCGTCCATAATGGAAGATACCGAGTCAAACAATCCTAGAAACCGAATTCGTATCTCTGCTTGGGGTGCTCCGTTTTCCCCCGGAATCGCCAAATCCCGGTCGTGGCGGAGTCGGTATTTTTTCACCACGTCGTTGACGAATTGGCGAGCCATTACTCCGCCGCGATCACCGCCAAACACTGAAATCTCGATGCGGCGTACGTTGTTCATCTCCGCGCTCACCGCTTCGTGAGCCGCCTTGAGCTGCCGCATTGCTGCGTCGACCCTGACGTCGACTCCTGTCCCCATCAGATAGGCGACAGTTTCATTGTCCCGGATGATGGGCACCCCTTCCATCACCGTGGACTTCGCGACTTCTTTTCCCGCGGTCCATGCCACCTTCAGAGGATTCTTCTTAAAACCAGACCAGAAGCCGCGCAAAGTGCCTTTCGCGCGATTAACCAACCGCTCCGGATCCCATGCATTCCAGATTCGAACCACTTTATCGGGAAGCGTCTTTACGTCCTTCACCACGTCCTTGTATGCCTTGACCATGGGTTGGAAGGAACCGTCTTTAACCATCTTTTGTGTTGCGCTACGCAACCGTTTCATCACGTCATGCTCGGGAATTTCGTCCGTTCGCGTGATGTTCTTGGCCGCCGACTTTGCGTCTTTCCCGACCTCGCTCAGTAGCTTCTTTCCCGCCGTGGTTGCCCCATAAATAAGATCATCGTTCTTAGCGAGGTC
>Ga0307412_10000130_pt1 | contig 54382 bp, 41 predicted proteins | sample DK1Cmetagenome_3_FD_203823 | JGI IMG/M metagenome (GOLD analysis project Ga0307412, IMG submission 203823) | Maize rhizosphere microbial communities from greenhouse at UC Davis, California, United States - DK15-C-1 | ecosystem: Host-associated > Plants > Roots > Rhizosphere > Soil | place: USA...
CGAATGCAGGTCAATGCCGCTATAGTTCATGATGACCTCCTTCCGGTTAAAGCGGTTTTGGCAAACTCACTTTAACCCCGTCGCCCGACAGGGCGGCGGCAGGAGGTCCGCTAGATGATTTTCAATCCTTCATGGGCACGCAAACTCGGCCTTGCTGATAGGCTTGCTACAGCGGCTGCTTCAGCGACCTGACGTGCTGCGCTGGCTCTCGCGCGAATAGTCGCGTAGTAGCTACACTGCGTCAGGCGGCCTCTCCAGCCCGCAACACAACGGTCTGCTCCCGGCGGCGGGCGACGACGTTTTGCGATGGAAATAGCGGATAGCTAGCGGCACATCGCGGGGCGGATACAGGGCGGATTTAAGCGCAAGGCCGTCGATAGAGCGGTTCGCTATTCAACAGCCTCGGCGGCGCTCGATCGAACGACATTCACAGCGGAGGGCGCTCGTCGGAAGTGCCAGAAGGCGGGTATACGATAACAATAACGCCAATGAATTTCGCCTATTACTCTAATGTTATTCAAGTTAGGCAGATTATGGAATTAGATGTTGGCTGATCGATCTAGCTAGTCGTGAGCGTTTGGAGGCGATATGGAACTGGCGTTGAAGACATTCTCTCAGCTCCTTGTATTTGCCGTTATCGTCGAGCGGGTGGTCGAACTTATCCGCGGCTTTACTTCCCCCCCAATCGTGCCACTTGTAGGCGGGTTTCCATCCGGATGGGGATTCGGCAGCAAGCTGTTAGCCATCGTGGTTTCGCTCTTGGTCGTACTCGCGTCCGGTAGTTACAACGCGATTCAACAGCTCACTGATAGTCAGCACAACGCCGCAAGCGCCGATAAGCCAAAGCAGCAGAGAGGCAAGGATGAATCTGGTGGAAAGACGGATGCGTCCGAACCAAAGGGGCAAACGGAAGCTATCGCAACAGGCGCGGCATCTGCTCCGGAGAAGGAGAGCGTAAACCCGCCGCCGACGGCCTGGACATGGGACCAATGGATGCGGGGTATCGGCATCGCTTTAACCGTCGTTATTATTGCAGGCGGCGGTGCTGGCATTCGTGTGATGATGCAATCGATCGAGACGAAGGCGAAAGAAAAGCTGGATAGGGCAGCCTTGAATATAGAACAATCTAGGAAGCAGAGTCGTTAGAACGGCGCGTACAACGGGTAGCGCAGCGAGTCTGCTTCTTCATCGATGATCTGAAGGAACGCCGGAGGCCTCAAAAGCTCAGCTCAGGGCAGTGGTATCCAGCGGGTTTTTGGATTAGGGAACTCCGCCCCCGATTACCCTTAAGTCAATGTTCAATACGCTCCCAGTGCTCCCGGGGGAAGCACGTTGAGCGATGCATTGCTACCGCGGCGTTGACGTTTGAGAGCCCGTCGTTTCAGGTGGTTACGCACAGTCTGGCGCGCGGTCATGGCGGGCATTGCGGCGGGGGGCGTCCAGAGTCTGCTCAGAGCGCGCCGATCGACGCGGGACACGTTGGCTTGGCTGGCGCCAATGGTGCAGGCATGGGGATCCGCTAAGAGGTACTTCCGGCAGTCCGTCGCCGTCGCGGGACGGGCCGGGGTCGCTCGACGCTGACAGCGTGGCTCGTTTCCGCGAAAAGGGATAGGCGGGGCTCTTGCCTCAGTTTTCGACCCCGAGCATGCCTAATACTAGCTACCAGCGCATTGCGCTTGCATCGGTTGACCGCGTCGGTCGCGATCTCGATGAACTGCTGGGGGCTTCGCTTGAAGTCGCCGAGACGGTTGCTCTCAGTCAGGATGCGCCCAATGCTCCGCCGGGTCCCGCTGCGTTCGATCCTGCAGCTCGGTTAGCATGTCGGGTAGCTCGAGTCCGCCTCGTTCTGGTTGACGATGTCCGCTCCACCGCGCTCGGTGGCTTCGACCCCTGCTTTGCCGATGGCCATTCCCGCCCTGCGCCACTGCAGCCGTGTCTTGGTGATTGGTGGTGCGTCGGCGAGCGCTTTGATGCAGTCGCCGATCGGTGCCAACGGTCACACGACAGCTTTAGGCTTCACGGCATCTGACTGACGGTGCGGTGATGGAGCACGCTTGCCCATTTTATCGATGCGAGGAGGAACGGCCGTACGGGGTCGGCGGATTCGCGCGCGCTTGGCCAAAATGCGGCGATACGATCGCGGACGCTTTTACGCTGTCACGTATCGCCGATATGGATCACATCTACATCAACACCTATCCTTCCCGATCTCGAAGGCCACAGCGCTTATCGCAGCCGGTCGTGTTTAGGTGGCGTGGTGAGTGCAGTTTTACTAGTGTCGCGCTCACCGAATTTTTGTCCGCCCCCACAATTAATGAAGATCAATATCGGTTCAATAAGCGAGTTTCATGTAGGCTACACTATCACTCCGTCACTGGCGAAAAGCCTCACCGCGCCCGTTCCCGGTTTATCACAAAGGTTTGCGAGCGCTCGCCATAGTGTTTTGTCACTTCAGCATTGGCCAACAACTTTGATGATCTAAGGATAGAACTTGTCGCGTCGTATAACCGATCTGGATCTGGTCCATACATATACAGATAGCCGTCGTTGCCGTCTATATGAAGTTCGGATTCACCGAGTTCCCCAGCCCTCGCACGCGTAATCGCGCTAGCCAGTTTCTGCTCCAAGGCATGAATTCGAGGGCGATCTTTCGAATAGTAATCGAAATGGACCATTATGGCCGGTCCTGGGGGGCGCAGCGGCTGATCCGAAGCGGCACTACCACCGAAAAAAGCCATACAAAGAAGTGAGACGAATACCTTTGCTTTCAACATGGTCGCGACTTATATCTACATGTACTGAAGGCCAATTGTCGTCGATGCTGCCCGTTGTGTCGAGCATGCTGTAATTGTCTTGCCAAGACGGGCGACGCTAGCATCGGCCCCGACCGATCTAAGCGAACCGCATATTACAAAGATGAGAAATAGCACCCTCAGCATCTCAAAAGTTAACCCTCGTAGACCCCCACCTCAATCGGCGATGATGCGATACTTAATACGCATAACCGTTGTGCAGGCATTGGCTGGATCCAGTGCGTTCTTCAGTTTTGTAATGAAAAAATAATTGACCGGATAACCTCAGTCGGAGTAAAAAGTATTCCGCTTCGCGAATCGAATCCCACTCAATCGTCTCTCGATAAAGGGCACAGATTGAGGTGCCCCGGAAAGAGCATTGCGAAAACCGATTTTGAATCAAGAGGGCGATGTGGCATCGAACGGCATCTTCGTTTTTAATGGCGACGCGGACGGACTCTGCGCGTTGCACCAACTTCGGTTGAGCGAAGGTGCGGGCGCTACGCTTGTGACCGGCGTCAAGCGCGACATCCAACTTCTAGCGCACGTCGAGGCCGCTCCCGGGGGCCGTGTGACCGCGCTCGATATATCGCATGATAAAAACCGCGACGACGTTTTGCGCCTTCTGAACGCAGGCGTGACGGTACGGTACTTCGATCACCACTTCGCAGGCGAACTGCCTGTTCATCCGCGCTTTGATCCCCATATCGAGACGGTCTCGGATGTCTGTACGGGCGTGCTCGTGAATCGCTATCTGAACCAGCGCCACCCGAAGTGGGCGGTGGTGGCCGCTTTCGGCGACGCGCTGCCAAACGTCGGCTATTCGCTCGCACGCGAGCACGGCCTTACTGCCGAGGTGATCGACGCGCTCGCGCAGCTTGGCCGCTGCCTGAACTACAACGCGTACGGCGAGGACGTCGACGACCTGTTTTATGCGCCGCATTTTCTCGCGGACGCAATGCTGCCCCATGCGGACCCGCTCGACTTCATCGCGAGTTCCGAAGTGTTGCCGGTATTGGACGATGGCTATCGCGACGATCTGTACGCCGCGCGTGCCGTTGCGCCCGAGTTCGAAGTGCCCGGCGCGGCGATGCTGGTGCTGCCGGCCGAACGATGGGCGCGCCGCGTAAGCGGCGTGCTCGCGAACGAACTGGTGAAACTCGGCGAGAAGCGGGCGCTGGCGGTCCTGAGTCCGCGGCGCGGCGGCGGGTACGTGGTCAGCGTGCGCGTGCCTGCCACCAGCCCGCTCGGTGCAGACGACTTCTGCCGCTCCTTCGAGACGGGGGGTGGACGCCGGATTGCGGCCGGCATCAATTATCTCCCCGACGTCGACGTCGACCGTTTCACCGCGAGATTCAAGGCCACCTTCGCCGATTGAACGGCGATCCTCATCCGCGTATCACGAACGCGTATCGCGCATCAAAGAGCGCTTCGCAACGCGCGCCACGTGCCCCGGGCGCCGACGAGCTGCGCGCCCGCACTATTTCAATAACGAAGACGGCGTTCCTACCGATGAAAATCCATTGTTCGATCCCTCGATCCATCCGGGCGATTGTGCTCGGCGCTGCGTTCGCCGCGCACATCCAAGCCCAAGCCTATGAGCTCTATGCGTTGGGCGACAGCCTGACCGACAATGGCCGCGTCGTCAGGTTGACTGGCATCCTACCGAACGCGACATCGACGATTTTCCGCGCCGGCCGTTCATCGAACGGACCGGTCTGGGCCGAATATCTGCCGGGTTTGATCGGCGCAAACTCCACGACCGACGACGACTACGCGATCAACGGCGCGCTAAGCGGTCATGGCGGCTATCTGAACATCGTTCCCAACCGGCCGACGTGGCGGAACCTGCCGGGCATGATCGATGAAGTTGACGAATTGCTCGCCGCGCATCCGCGTCTGCAATCGGACGATCTGGTCAGCATCTGGATCGGAACCAACGACCAGGATCTGACCAAGGCAAGTCTGAATGGCATCGAACCGTTCCTCGGCGTGCCGAGGCCGGCCAGTATCGAGCAAATGAGCACCTACACGCTGTCGAACGTCAATTCGCAGATGCAACGCCTTATCGATGCAGGTGGGCGCCAGTTCCTGATCCTCAATCTGAACGACGATGCCGGCACGCGCCCCGGATATGTCGATTACAACAGGAAGCTGCCAAGCGATCTGGTCCAGTACGCACGACAAGGCGTCAACGTTCATCTGTTCGACGTTGCGGGGCTGCTGAACCAGATGCGCCGGAATCCGGGCGCGTATGGGTTGAACGACACACCCGAGGTTCAGTGTCGCAATGTACCGGCGTGCAGCACTGGCTCCGTCGCGCTGCAGAACACGTACCTGACCGCGGACGGAACCCACGTGATGACGAGCGTCCATGCGTTCATCGCGCGTTATATCGCGAACCAGCTCAATGCCCCGGCAGCGATCGCGACCGCACCGCAGATGGGCCTCGACGCCGCGCGCGCAAGCGCGCTGCAGGCGCTGGCGAGCGCCGACGGTAATCCGGCCGGTGCCGCGCGGATTGCGGTCACAGACCGCTTGTCGGTATTCGCCGACGGCGGCTATACGCGTAATTTTCATGGGGCGGCCACCGGAGTCGATGCATTCGACAGCGCTGTCGACCTGTTTTCGCTCGGCGCGGAATACCGGGTGTCGGGCGCGTCGCGATTCGGCGCACTGTTTTCAAGCGGCAATGCGAGCGCGTCGGTCGCGGCTGGTCAGGGCGACCTCGGCCTCCACTCGTACCGACTCGCTTTCTATCACGCCTTCGACCGCGCGGGACTGTTCGCGCGCACCTACATCGGCGCCGGCTGGGACAACTACGGTCTCAATCGCCAGGCGGTTCTTGCGCCGTCGATCAGCGCGAGTACCAACGGTTTCGACTTCGGCGGGCTGGTCAAGGTGGGCTATCTGTTTTCGCTCGGTCTCGTCAGTGCCGGGCCGGTGGCCGATATCGGCTACACGCAGGTCGTCACGCGGGGCTATACGGAAAGCGGCGACGCGATCCTCGTGCAGAACGTCGGCATGCAGCGGCTCAAAGGCATCAGCGGCGGCGCGGGTGTTCGCGTCGCGGCGCCGCTCGCGTTGCCGGGTCTGCGCGGCGGCGAACTGAGCGCCGAGGCGACGCTGCGTCACGACGATTTCAACGACCGGACGCTCGTCACGTCGCAGCGCTATGCGCCGGAACTGCCGATCAATACGGCGGTCGACGGCGCGAGCATGACTTACGGAAGACTGACGATCGCCGCGAGCATTCAGGCCACGCGCACGTGGAGCGGCAAGTTGGCCGTGCAGACGGACGTCGGCAATGCGCAGCGCCGCTCCTACAATCTGTTCGCGACGCTGGGCGCGACGTTCTGAGCACTGCGCCGACGGCGTTTCGTCAATCGGTCGGCGCGAGTGGCCCGGGGGCGGCCGGTGCGTCGTCGACAAAGCGGATCGCCGCATACAGGGCCGCCGCGACGACGATCCCGACCGCGCCGATCACGAGCACGGACGGATACGCGGTGGTGGCGGCGGTCACGAGTCCGGCGATCGGCAGGAACGCGGTGGTGACCGACGTGGTGGCGCCGATGCCCTGCGCGAGCTGCTGTTCGGCAATCAGTTCGTAGCGCATGTGGCGGAAGAAAATCCCGAATAGCGCGCTGCCGACGATCAGTAATCCGAAGGCGATGCAGAACGGCCAGACGCCCAGGTTGCTGGCCGACACCAACGCGGCCGCGGCAAGGCACGCGGTGCCGATGGTGCCGAACTCCATGGGATGCAGATTCTTCGCGAGACGCGGGATCAGGAAGCACAGCACGAACGAAAGTGCTCCGCCGACCAGACTCGGCATTGCGCTGTACGCGACGGGCAGGCCGTAGAGCCCCATCATGGTCGGCGCGATCAGCGCCTGGAACACGCCGAAAAACACGTTCAGCAAACCGGCGGCGAAGGTGAGCGCGAGCAGCTTCGCGTTCGTCGCGAGCGTCGCCAGACGCTGCCACTCCAAGGCCAGCGTCCATCGCTCTGCGACCACGGCGACGAGCCGCGTCGTTACCGGTCGCCATGCTATCGATGCCGCGAGCAGCAGCGCGTAGCCGAGCGCGAGCAGGCCGACCGCCGTGGGCGGAGCAAGATGCGCTTGCGCTAGGGCGGCGAGGCCGGGTCCGGTGAGTCGGGCGAGCGGCTCGAGCAATTGGGAGCGGGTCTGAAAACGCTGGAGCGGGGCGGGCGCAAGCCGTTGTGCGGCGGTCGCCTCGTAATATACGAGCGACATGCCGGACAGCAGCGAAACGAGGCTCGACAGCATCCAGCCGAAGTGGGTCGTGCACAGCAGCGTCCACGCGAGCATCAGCGCCAGCCGGCCGCCCTCAACGCCGAATGCGAGCCGCTTGCCGACGCTGCGATCGACGATCGAGCCGAACACCGGCGACAGCAGCGCGCGCGGCATGAACTCGACGAAGTAGGCCATTCCCACGGCGGTGGTACTTCCGCCGCTCTGCTGGTACACCAGCAGCGGCAGCATAAAACCTTTCGCGTAGTCGAGCGCGAGCGTCGCGACTCGCAGCAGGGTAAAGGGGAATTCGCCATTGCTGGCGTGACGCGTGGGGGTCATGAGGGATTTACCAGCGCACGCCGCAAGGTCAAAGGGGGAATCGCATCAGTCATTTGTCTTTAATCATCAGTCGTGCATGCTCTGCGCGACTGCTTTCGCCAGGTCGGCGAACAGCGTGTCGCGGTCTGCGCGGCTACCGGACGAGGCGCTGAGGAACGCCGCGATGATCACGCGGTGCCCGTCCGGCCAGCTCACGATGCCGATGTCGTTGAACGCCGCGGTCACGCCGTTGACCGTCAGCGAGGTGCCGCATTTGTCGGCGAATGTGAGGTCGTCGGGCAAGCCAGCGCGCAGACGGCGCGGGCGGGTCTGCTTCTGCATCAGCGTCAGCAGTTGCTGCGTCGAAGCCGGCGAGAGCAGCGCGCCACTTGCCAGCTTGCGCAGAAAGTCCACTGCGGCGACCGGCGTGCTGCGGTTGCGTGGATCATTCAGGTACGCGCTTAGGCCGGCTTGCTGACGTTGCCGGCGCTGCTGCGCGGTTTCGTCGGCGGCCGGGGCGGGAGCGCTGCCGGTATGGCGAAACAGATCGGCAACCTGGCCTTCGTCCATCTCGACGTGCATGCCGTCGATACCGTGGGCATGCAAAAAAGCGGTGACGACGGCGGGGCCGCCGATTGCCCGCATCAGCGCGTCGGCGGCGGTGTTGTCGCTCTCGCTGACGGCCGCGCGCAGCAACTCTGCGATCGTGAACGACATGCGCTCGCCCTGGAAATTGGTGCGGATCGCGCTCTGGCCGGCACGTAGCTGATCGCGCGTGATCGTGAAGCGGCGCGCCAGCGGCAACCGGCCTTTGTCGACGAGGTCGAGCGCTGCGGCGGCGAGCGGCGCCTTGAAGACGCTCATCATCGGAAACGGCCGCTCGCCGTTGACACGCCATTCGGCTGAACTGCGCAGGTCGAGCACGGCAACGCCGAGCACGCCCGGTTGCGCGCTGCGCGCGTATTGATCGAGCGCCGCTTGCAGTCGAGCGTGCCGTGCGGCGGCGGGGTTGGTCGTGGCCGTGGCCGCGACGGTGGCGGTCGCGCTAGAGCCGGACGTAAACGCCAGTCGCGGCGTCGGGCTCACGGTGAAAATCGCGCAGAGGGCGGCGCATAGCGCGATGCGCATGCTGCCCGGTGTGAATTGCGTTCTCATCGAGGTGGGTTCCTGTTGGGCGGCCGCTCTGCCGTCACGCGCTCACTCCTGAATCGCGCGTTCCGCGGCCGGTTCCGACGATGAAAATGCGTCGCGCCGTTTGAACCAGCCCATCAGCCGGTTCGATAGTGTATCGAGGTACAGGTAGATGACGGGCGTCGTGAACAGCGTCAGCATCTGGCTGAAGACCAGGCCGCCCACCATCGAATAGCCGAGCGGCCGGCGCAGTTCCGAACCCATGCCGGACGCGAAGATCAGCGGCAACGCGCCGACCAGCGCGGTCATCGTCGTCATCATGATCGGCCGGAAGCGCAGCAGGCAGGCTGCGCGGATCGCGTCGAACGAACTCATCTGCTGTTCGCGCGTCGCCGCGATCGCGAAGTCGACCATCATGATGCCGTTCTTCTTCACGATGCCGATCAGCAGAATCACGCCGATCAGCGCGATCAGGTTGAAGTCGTACTTGAACAGCCACAAGGTCGCGATCGCTCCGACGCCCGCCGACGGCAGCGTCGACAGAATGGTCCACGGGTGAATAAAGCTGCCGTACAGCGCGCCGAGCACCAGATACGCGACGATCAGCGCGGACACGATCAGGATCGGCATGGTCGCCAGCGTGCTCTGGAACGCCTGGGCGGTTCCCTGGAACGAACTGACGATCGCGGGCGGCAGGTTGAGGGCCGCCTGGGCGGTGTCGACGGCGGCGGTCGCTTCGCCGAGCGAGGTGCCCGGAGCAAGGTTGAAGCTGATCGTCACCGACGGAAAATGCGCCTGGTGATTGACCGACAGCGGTTGCACGGCATCGGTTGTCCAGCGCGCCACCGAGGAGAGCGGCACCTGTTCGCCGGACGGCGATTTCAGATACATCTTGTCGAGCGTGGCGGGGTCGCGTTGCAGCGACGGCAAGGTTTCCATCACCACCTTGTAGGTCGATAGCTGGGTGAAATACTGTCCCACCTGACGCGAGCCGAACGCGTCGTACAGCGTGCCGTCGATCGCCTCGGGCGTGAGCCCATAGCGGGCGCTCTGATCGCGATCGATCGTGATGCTGAGCGAGGAACCGTTGACCTGCTGGTCGCTGGCGACGTCGCGCAGTTGCGGAAGATCGGACAGCCGCGCCAGCACGCGCGGCGCCCAGGAGGTCAGCAGCCCGACGTCGGCGCTTTGCAGCGTCAACTGATATTGGGTGCGCGCGGGGCGCGCGCCGATGATCACGTCCTGCGCCGCCTGCAGATACATGCGCACTCCCGGCACTTTCGCGAATTGCGGGCGCAGACGGCGGATTACCTCGTCGGCGCTGGCGTCGCGCTGCTCGCGCGGTTTCAGCGTGATGTACCAGCGGCCGTTGTTCACGGTGGTGCCCGCGTACGCGCTGCCGCCCACGGCCATCTGGCAATGTTCGACGGCCGGATCGGCGCGAATGATGTCGGCCAGCGCGGACGAATGGCGCGCCATGTCCTCGACGGAAATGGTTTGCGACGCTTCCGAAATACCGCTGATCACGCCGGTGTCCTGTTGCGGAAAAAATCCTTTCGGAATGCCGATGTACAGATACGCGGACGCCGCGACCGACGCGAGGAACACGCACAGCGTGATGAAGCGATGCCGCAGCGCGAGATCGAGCAGCCGCTCGTAGGTGACCGCCATCCGCGCGAAACCGCGCGCGACCCGGCCAGGCTTCGCTTTTTCGAGGCCGGGCCGGTAGCGCCGCGTGCCCAGCAGGTAGGCCGTCATCATCGGCGTCAGCGTCAGCGAGACGAAGGCCGACACGAGAATCGTCAGCGACAGCGTGACCGCGAACTCGCGGAACATGCGCCCGATGACGCCGCTCATCAGCAGCAGCGGCAGCAGCACCGCGACCAGCGAGAGGCTGATCGACGCAATCGTGAAGCTGGTCTCGGAGAGCCCTTTCAGCGCGGCCCGCCGTGGCGGTTCGCCGTGTTCGATGTGGCGCGCGATATTCTCGACCATGACGATTGCATCGTCGACCACGAAGCCCACCGCGATCGTCATCGCCATCAGCGAGATGTTGTCGAGGTTGTATCCGCAGACCCACATCAGCGCGCACGCGCCGAACAGCGACACCGGCACCGTGACCGCCGGGATGACTGTCGTCAGCGCGTTGCCGAGGAACGCGTAGATCACCACCACGACCAGCACCACGTTCAGCAGCAGCGTCAGTTCGATATCGAGTAGCGACGCGCGGATCGTCTGCGTGCGGTCGGCCAGCACGGCGACTTTCAGCGACGGCGGCAGCGATGCCTGAAGTTCGGGCAGCATCGCTTTGATCTTGTCGACGGTCGTCACGGTGTTGGCGCCCGGCTTCTTGTAGATACCGACTGAGATCGCCCGCTTGCCGTCGATCCATGCCGCGAGCGTACTGTCTTCGGGGCCGAGTACCGCCCGGCCGAGATCGCGAATGCGGATCGGAGCACCGTCGCGATAGGCGACGATCGCGTCGTTCCATTGCGCTGGTTCGCTCAGTTGTCCGTTGGTATAGATCGTGTACGAGCGGGTCGTGCCGTTGAACACGCCTTTCGGATTCACGCCCGACAGCCCGTTCAGCGCGTGGCGCACGTCCTCGGACGACAGGTTGCGGGCGGCGAGCTTGAGCGGGTCGAGCTGGATCCGGATCGACGGCTTCTGCTGGCCCCCGATCGACACGCTTCCGACCCCGTCGATCTGACTCAGGCTCTTGGCGAGGCGCGTCTCGACATAGTCGTCGATGGTGGTCAGCGGCAGGGTGTCGGAGGTCGCGCCGAGCAGGAGGATCGGGGCGTCGGCCGGATTGACTTTCTGGAAGGTCGGAGGCGAGGGCAGGTTGGCCGGCAATTGCGCGGCGGCCGCGTCGATGGCGGACTGCACGTCGTTGGCCGCCGCGTCGATGCTGCGATCAAGGCTAAACTGCAGCACGATCGAGGTCGAACTCAAGGTGCTTTGTGACGTCATCTGCGTGACGTACGGAATCTTCGAGAACTGGGTTTCGAGCGGCTGCGCCAGCGTCGACGCGACCGAGACCGGATCGGCACCAGGCAGAACCGCTGACACTTGGATGGTCGGAAATTCGACCTGCGGCAGCGGCGCGACCGGCAGATGAAAATACGCGGCGATGCCCGCGAACAGAATGCCCGCCATCATCAGGCAGGTGGCGACCGGATAGCGGATAAAAATCGCGAAGATGTTCTTGCTCATGTCAGTGCGCGCCCGCCGCCGCCGTCGTGGTCGCCGTTGCTGTCCCGCTGCGCAGATCCATGTCGTGCGGCACGTCACTGGTGCGGTCGGCCGGCAGGTCTCCCGTGGGCGCGGGCTGGATCGTCGCGGCGACCTTCTCGCCGTCCTGCAACCGGTATTGGCCCTGCACGACAACCCGTTGCCCGACCCGCAGACCGCTCGTGACGGCGGCGAAACCGAGTACCCGGTGCGCGACCTTGACGGACTGGATCGCGACCTTGTCGCCGGTTCCGATCACGTAGACGAAGCTGCCGTCCGGGCCGGTCTGGATCGCGTCTTCCGGCACGGTGATCGCGTCGCGCAACTGGTCGACCACGGTGCGGATCATCACCGATTGCCCCGGCCACAACGCGCCGTCGGCGTTGTCGAACTCCGCTTTCATCTGGATCGCGCCGCTATTGGCGTTGACCCGATTCGCGATCGAGCTCACGTGTCCGTGCGACAGCACCGTCGCGCCGTCGGTACTCATCGCGACAGCCTGTACTGCGCCGCGTCCGAGTGCGCTGTGGATAACCGGCAGCACGTCTTGCGATGCCGAATACACCACCGTGATCGGAGCCGTTGTGACGATGCTGAGCAGCGCGGTCTCATTGGCCTTGACGAGATTGCCCTGATCGACCAGACGGAAGCCGACGCGGCCCGAGATCGGCGCGCGCACCGTCGTATAACCGACCGACACTCGCGCGCGCTTAAGCGTGGCCTGGTCGCCGCGGATCTGCGCGATCAGTTCGTCGACGCGGGCCTGTTGCGCGTCGAGCAGTTGCTTAGACGTCGCGTTCGCCTCGGCGAGCCGCTGCTGACGCCCGAGGTCGACTTTGGCGTTCGCTAGCGTCGCTTGATCCTGCTGGAGCTTCGAGGCCGCCTGATCGGCGTCGGCTTCGAACGCCTGCCGGTCGATCTCGACCAGCACGTCGCCCTCGTGTACCTGCTGCCCTTCCTTGAAATGCAGGCGGGTAATCTGTCCGTCGACCTGGCTGCGCACGGTCACGTCGTACAGCGGCGTAACCGCTCCGACGCCCGTCAGATAGACCGGCAGTGTCATGGTGCCGACTCTCGTCGCGGTCACGGGGATCGCAGGATCGGCCTGCTTCGAGGCCGCCGCGTGCGCGGTTGTGGTGGGCTTGACGACGAGCCACACCAGCAGCGTGATGAAGACGAGCGAGATTGAGACGTACGTAACAAAGGTGCGGGACGTGCGACGCGTGGCGAAAGGCATGGGCATGCGGATAGTGTGCGAAGGGTAAAAGCAGGGACGCAAACGGAGCTGCAAACGGGAGCAGCCCATGTCACGACGCCGGCAGGCAACGTGACACGGGCGAAAGCGTAAGAACGAACGGGTGCGCTGTTACTGATCACGCGGCGTCATTGGCTCCAGCGGTGGGTGGCCGCAAAAAAATCGGGGATCGGATGCGCGGCGTGGTCGGCCAGCGCGCGCTCGTAGATGAACATGGATACCGCGAGATCGAGCACGCCGAGCCCGAACGGCGAGAACACGGTCGGCTTGCCGGGATCGAGACGCAGCTCGCCGAGCAGGCTCTGGCCGATCGTACCCGACACGAAATCGCGATGGCCGTAACGTTGTTCGGCGAGATGCGGTGAGGTGTTCGCTTTCATGCAGTGTTCGACGTCGTCGAAAACATTGTTGGCGGCCAGCAGCGTTTCGGGCTGCAGATCGCGCAGCGACACGTTCAGCACCAGTTGGCCCGGTCCGAAGCGGCGTTCGGCGGGTATCCATGGCGTGCCGGCGGTGGTCGCGAGAACGACGACATCGGCGTCGAGGGCTTCGTCACACGTGCCGTCGCGGACCGGATACAGGCCGCGCGCCACCAGATTGCGCGAGAACGCCGCCGCATGCTCGGGCGACTGGTCATGCACGCAGACGTCGTCGAACTCCCAGCCGGCGGCCTTGAAGTAATCGAGAACAGTACTGGCGATCAGCCCGCCGCCGATCACGCCCAGCCGGCGCGTGCGCCGTGCTGCTGGGCCGAATTGTGCGGCTGCCAGAACCGCTGACGCCGCAGTGCGCGCCGAGCTGATCTGCGAGGCTTCGAGGCACGCAAACGGATAACCGGTTTCGTAATCGTTCAGCACGACGACCGCGGACGCGCGTTGCAAGTTCGATTCGATATTGCGCGGATAGCTGCCGATCCACTTGATGCCGGACACGAAGGTCGCTCGGTCGACGTCGCGCAGCGCGGCCGGCAACGCGATGAGCCGGGCTTCCGGCTTGTCGTCGAAGCGCAGGAAGTAGCTGTCCGGATTGTGCGTACCGCCGCGTTGATGCAACTTGTAGCATTGCCCCACGATATCGATGATCTCGGTTTTGGCTTTCGAGAGCAGCGCGGCGGTATAGCCGCCGCTGATGACGCTGAAGCCCCGCTGTGGGTTAGGCATTTTCGAGGTTCTCCATGGTTTTGGTCAGCGACGCGCGCCATGCGTCGCCGTAGGTGCGGTCGCACCACATGTCGTTGTAGACGGTATCGACGTAGGCGCCACCGAGGTCAGGCGAGATCGCGACGATCGTTGCATCGGACGGCAACTCGCCCGCCAGCCGCTTGACGGCGGCGAGTACCGTGCCGGTCGACGCGCCGCACAGGCTGCCGTAGCGATGGGCCAGATCGCGGCACGCGGCGATCGTTTCCGTCTCGGGGATCTGCACGAGTCGGTCGAGCCGGTCGGCGTCAAAGAAGTGCGGCATCACACTGGAACCGAGGCCCGGGAGTTGGCGGCGCCCTCCCGGCGTTCCGAAAGTGATTGAGCCGACGGAATCGACCGCTATCAGCTGCGTAGCAGGCGAATGCCGGCGAAAGAAATCGACACAGCCCATCAGGGTGCCTGTGGTGCCCGCACCGATGAAAAGAACATCCACGCGATCGAATTCCTCGTGAATCGAGCGCGCGGTCATTTCGCTGTGCACCGCGGGATTAGCCGGATTCTGGTACTGGTTAAGCCAAGTCAGGTCCGGGTCGCGCGCGAGCGCGTCGCGAATATAGGCAAGGCGGTTGCCGAGAAAGCCGCCCTGTTCGTCGCGCTGGTCGATTACGATCACTTCGGTGCCGAACGCGCGCATCGCTCCAATCGCCTGTTGGCTTGTATTCGCGTCAACCACGCACGTGAAACGGTAACCGCGCGCGGCCGCGATCATGCCTAGCGACAGTCCGAGGTTTCCAGAGCTTGATTCGATCATTTTGCGGTTGACCTGCAAGCTGCCATTCCTCTCGGCGTGCTCAACCAAGGCTAGAGCGGTTTTTATCTTGATCGACCCGCCCGGATTAAACCCTTCTATTTTAAGATAAACGTCGCGGTCGTGACAAAACTCGTTGAGCAATAGGAAGACCCTGTCATTCACTATCTGTTCGATCGACGTAAATTTCATGTCATGCCTGCCATTCTGATAATCGCAACCGTTTCGGCTGGGGAATGCGCGTAGATTTCGGCTGAACCGCTCTCACAGTGTGGGACATTCAAAAGGAAAACATCTCCTAGCTCATAAGGCTTTCAAGGGGGAAGTGACAGGCGACCGTCAGATTGTTGATAACTGTGTGACGGGTTGATTTTGGGGGATATAGGCGGCCTTGCATGCCCCTCTTAATCACTTCTTGTGGATTGATGTCTTGGTCTTCGCGACGAGACCCCAGCACTACATCGGAATATGACAATAATATGCATGGCACTCTTGCCAGCTTATGGGCTATTGCGAAAGCTCTTCGGTGGTGTCCGTCCATGATGACCAAGGATGAGCGTTCTACCAGAATCGGTGTCTGCCATACCCCGTCGCTAAACAGCCGATCACTCACTTCCTCCAGTCGGGAAGCCATGATTTCCTCGGTCGGCCGCAGAGAAGCTGGTGGTAGCAATATCACTCGGAGGGTTCCAGTTACAGAACGTGAGTGAATCTGTGAATTCATGGTCGCGCGTTCCCTCTGTGAATAAAAATGAAAGAATTCTTTATGCGGTTCTGCAATTTTTCGCACAACCATTGCGGCAAGTTGGTGCATTCAACAGCAGCGCTTTTGATTTGTCAATGGAGCCAAGATATCAAAAATATATGCTGGTTGAATAATAATTTGTTGCGCATGATTTCTCGCTTGGGGGACGAGGTTAATCGGCTTCACGTGAGGACTCTTGCTTATGAATGAAAAGCATATGCTCTTGCATAAGAAAGTTAAGTCGTGTACAAAACGCTTGTTTTCATTTTCCCGTTTGACAAATATTCGGAAATATTTGAAAGGTATACAGCCTTTCAGTTAGGAGAGCATTGCCGGAGATTTAACGCATCCATGATGCATGCGCGAAACGCTGATTCAGTGTCGCATGCCTAATAACAGTTTGACGATAAACGCCATGAAAAAGCATAGCCGCGGCATTGCTGCCATTCGCTCCCGCCGTGAATTCCTGCGCGCGTTAGATCTATCCATCGCGGCAATAAACGGTGTGCGGCGCGCGATCGCGCCCGCCCATCGCGTGTTGGACGCAAGCGGCGCTGGCGCGGCTGGTTTGCTTGCGCTGCGCCATGGCGCGCGGCGGGTCGTATTGCTGGAGGCGCACAACACAACGTCAATCAGGGCTGGTGTGCAGCAGGCTGGTCCCGATAGTCGGCTGACGTTCGCTGACGTCGAGCGGTTAGCATCGCTGGTGGATCAGGGCGAACGCTTCGATGTTGTACTCGGGCCGATGCCGGCAGCCGGACTTCCGCTTGATCTGCAATACGCCGGGAGGCTCGACGACCTTGCGCAGCGCTTCGGCACGGCTAACGTCGCGGTCGTTCCGAACGGCATTCGCTATAGCGCGCAGCTCGTCGAGTGGGGCGGTGCAGAGGGGCTGGATGTGGACGTTGCCTCGCTGGCCCGCGATCTCCAATCGCGCTACGCGTTCGATCTCGAGCCAATGCTCGAACAACGGGATGGGTCGGCTACCGCCTCCGGTCGTGTGCGCGCAGACCAGTTGAGAGCGCTGGGTGCGCCACTACCGTTCCTGATCTACCGCCCCGGTGCCGGCCAGCACTACGCGAGTGGCGCGGCCACGCCAGCACACATCGCACTGACCGCCGCGCAAGCTGGTCGAGCCGATGGCGTCGTGTGGGTTCAGGAACTGGTCCATGACGGCATCGTGATCGGGCGTGCACAAGGATGCGGCTGGCTTGAGACGCGCGTCGAACTCGCCAAGGGCGACACGATGGAGGTTCCGGTTGCCGACCTTGCTCACGCGGTGCCGTTCGAGGACGACGAAGTCGCGCCGCGGCTCGCGCCGGTCGCGCGCGGCGTGAGCCACGGTGCGCCGCTGGTGTTTTGGCTCACCGGCATCTCGGGTGCAGGCAAGACGACCATTGCGACGCGCTTCGGCCAGCAGGCGGACACGCTCGGCTGGCCGGTCACCGTGCTGGACGGCGATGCATTGCGCGGCGGCCTCAATGCGGACCTCGGGTTTTCCGATCCCGATCGCGCGGAGAACGTACGGCGCATCGCCGAAGTCGCCGCGTTGATGGCGGACACCGGACGCACTGTCGTCGTCTCGTGCATTTCGCCGAAGCGGGTGTTTCGCGATGCCGCGCGCGCGATCATCGGCACCGAGCGTTTCGTTGAGGTGTTCGTAGATGCGCCTCCCTCGGTCGCCGAGGCGCGCGATCCGAAAGGTCTTTATCGGCGCGCGCGTGCCGGCCTGATCGCATCGTTTACCTCAATCGATTCCGGCTACGAGCCACCTCAGTACCCGCAGCTTCACCTCGATACGACCGTGCTGGACGTCGAGAGCTCGGTACGGGCGCTGTGCCGCCATTACGACGAGGTCCGGCGGCCCGCCGCGAGCCTCACCGATTCAGTCGCCGTCTGACGTGCTTGCCCGGACGACATCGACAGCCCGAACGCCATAGCACCCATAGCGAGACACACGATGGACATGCAAGACGTGGCCGGCAAGCAACATATGCCGCTGATGCGAGAGGATGGATTCGGCCGGCGTTTTGCCACCGAGGCCGCTGCCGAGATTGCCGTCGCCGGATCGGTGACGGCGCGGTTTGCGGAGGTCGTGGCGCGCGGCCGTGAGGCACTAGCGCTCGAACAGAACGGCGAACGCTGGACCTACGGCATGCTTGCCGCGCGCGCCGCGAGGATCGCTGGCGCGTTGCGCGTCGCGGGCGGCGAGCATGAGGAGCCTGTCGCGCTGCTCTATCCGCACGGCGCGGCGATGATCGCGGGGATTCTGGGCGTACTCGGCGCCGGCAAGTTCTACGTGCCGCTGCTCGCCGATCATCCATTGCCGCACCTGCAGGCCGTCGTGCGCGAGTGCGGATGCCGGATTGTACTTGCCGCGCCGGAGTTCTCGGAACTGGCCGGGCAACTCGGCGTGACATTGTGTGTGATCGACGACGCCTCGCTGCCGGACGCGCAGGCCCTGCCGCACGAGCCCGCCGAGCCCCTCGCGCGCCGCGCCGATTCGATTGCTTACCTGCTGTTCACGTCGGGCACGACAGGCGCGCCGAAAGGCGTTATGCAATGCGATCGCAACGTACTGCATCACGCGGCCTGCTACGCGTCGTCGATCGGACTCGATATCGGCGACCGGATGACACTGCTGCCATATTACGGTTTCGACGCCTCGGTGATGGACATTTTCGCGACGCTGCTGACGGGCGCGAGCCTGCATCTGTGGGACGTGCGCCAACTTGGTGTCGAAGGGATCGGCGACTGGCTCTACCGCGAGCGCATCACCATCTGGCATTCGACGCCGAGCGTCATGCGCGCGGCCTTCCCGGCCTTAGCGCGGCCAACCGCGCTACGCTGGGTCGTGCTGGGCGGCGAGGCAGCCGTGGGCAGCGACGTCGCCCTCGTTGTCCGCCACGCTGGTCCGGGATGCGGGCTGATCAATGGCTTGGGTCCGACCGAATGTACCACCGCGCTTCAGTACGTGGCGGACCCAGTCGCCGATACGACGGCCGTGCGTCTGCCGGTCGGAAAACCGGTGCCGGGCATCGAAGCCATGTTGCTCGACGCCGAGGGGCAGCCTTGCGCGGACGAGGGCGAACTGGCGATCGTCAGCCCGTTCGTCGCGCTCGGTTACTGGAACCGTCCGGACCTGACGGCCGAGCGTTTCAGCGAAGCGGCCAGGCCGGACGGCGCACGGCGGTATCGCACCGGCGACATATTGCGGCTGAACCGGAATGGTTGCTACGAGCATCTGACCCGTGTCGACGACCAGATCAAGATCCGCGGAATGCGCGTTGAGCTTGGCGAGATCCAGGCAGCGCTGGGCACGCACGACGAGGTGCTGCAGGCGATCGTGCTGCCGCGCACCGACGAGCCCACCCAGCAGGCGGCCCTCGTAGCCTATGTCGTGCTGCGCGGCCCGCGGGTCTCCGTTGCCGCGCTGCGCGAGCACGTTGCCGCGCGTCTTCCAGCCTACATGGTGCCGGGCGCGATCGTTGCACTCGACGCAATCCCGCTGCTGCCGAACGGCAAGCTCGATCGACGCGCGCTGCCGGCGCCGCGTGCGGCGGCGGCTTACAAGGCGCCGCGCACGCCGCTGCAGCGCATGCTCGCCAGCTGCTGGGCCGACGTGTTACGCCGCGACGCCGTCGGTATCGACCAGAATTTTTTCGAACTCGGGGGCGATTCACTTCTCGGCACGCAACTACTCGTGCGTATCAAACGGGATCTCGAAGTCGAAGCGCAACTCGGTGATCTGTTCCGTCATCCGACGGTAGAGGCGCTTGCCGCCCATCTTCTGGAATCCCAATGAGCGGGCTGCTCGACACGCGAAGCGAGGCTGGGGCCAGCGGAGCCACCGAGGCCGGCGAGCGGCCGGATACGAATGCCGCGGACCGTAACCGCGACGGCGAAACTATCCGTCCACAGCCGCGTTCGTGGTACGCGGCACTGCGTGGCCCATTCGCATACCGCACCTTCGCGTCGATCTGGATCGCGAGTCTGATCGGCAACATCGGCGTATCCATCCAGACGGTCGCCGCCGGCTGGATGATGACGTCGATGGCGCCGTCGCCCGCGATGGTCGCGCTCGTGCAGACCTCATCGACGCTGCCGATCGCGCTGTTCGCGCTGATGTCGGGCGTCGCCGCCGATGCATGGGACCGCCGCACGGTGATGCTGGTATCGCAGTCGGTGATGCTCGCGGTTGCGGTGTGTCTCGCGGGACTCGCGATGACAGGTGCGATGACGCCTCTGCGCATGCTGCTCTGCCTGTTCGCCGGCGGATGCGCCAGCGCGATGTTCCAGCCGGCGTGGCAGTCGGCGGTCACCGAGCAGGTGCCCGCGCGCGAGTTGTCCGCGGCGATCGCGCTCGACAGTTTCTCGCTGAATTTCGCGCGCACCGCTGGTCCAGCGCTGGGCGGTTTTGTGCTTGCGTCGCTATCGTCGACGGTGGCGTTCATCATCAGCGCGCTCGCATGCGCTGGACTCGTCCAGGCCCTGTCGCGTTCGATCCGTAGCGGCGCTCGCCGGACGGCGCGCGTGCGCGAACGTCTGACGTCGATGCTGTACCAGGGCATGCGCTACAGCTTCGGGACCTCGGGGATTTGCCGCGCGCTGATCCGCAGCACGCTGTTTGGTTTTCTCGGCAGCCCCGTATGGGCGTTGCTGCCGCTTTTCGCGAAAACGCAGTTCGGCGGCGAGGCATCGACCTACGGAACGTTGCTCGCGTCGTTCGGTGCGGGCGCGGCGTCAGGTGCGCTTGGCGCCGTGCCGCTGCGCGCGCGGTTTGGCCGCGAGACGTTGATCTGCGTGTGCACGCTGACCTTCGCCGCGGGCGCGCTGCTGACCGCCTGGAGCCCGCTTAAGGCAGCCACCATGGTCGGTCTCGCCGTCGAGGGCGGCAGTTGGGTCGCGGTCGTCTCCACCTACAACCTGACGATCCAGACGGCGTCGCCGGCGTGGGTGGCGGGACGCTCGCTCTCGCTGTTCCACTCCTGCATCATCGGCGGACTCTCGATCGGCAGCTATCTCTGGGGCCTTGCCGCGACGAGCACCTCGATCAATCTCGCGTTCACGGTGTCGGGATCGTTGATGGCGGCGTCGGCCGGCCTCGCGAAATGGATGTCGCTACCGACGCACGAGCCGGCTAGTCCGAATGCCGGGCCGCAACTCACATGAATCGCCGCGTTATCAATCAATCCGGCTGCGCGCCAGCCGTGCCCTTCGCGCGCTACCCGTCGCCTGCGGCGGGCGAGGGGGGCTTCGTGCCGCGCCTAGTGCCAGCATGTCGAGCCGTTGCTATGCTGCTATGCGTGTCGCTCGCCGGCTGTTCGGTCGGCCCGGACTACCGGCGCGCGGGCCTGCCGGCGCCGCAGGCGTGGCGAATCGATCCCGAGTATTCGTACTGGCATCGCGCAGAGCCTGCCGGCGCGTCGCTCGATCAGAGTTGGTGGAACGCGCTCGGCATCGACGAACTCGATGCGCTGGAACAGCGGGCGCTCGAGAACAATCAGAGGCTGCGCGAGGCGGTTGCACACTACGATCAGGCGCAGGCGGTGTTCGCGGCCCTCTCGTCGGCCCAGTTGCCAGAAGTCGGTGTCGGCGCCGAAGCGGCACGCGCCAAGATCTCGGCGAATCGTCCTCTTACCGAGTACGGGTCGCCGAACTATTCGACGGTTCAGAACGATTTCCGTGCGGGCGCATGGGCCTCGTGGGAGATCGATCTGTTCGGCCGGCTGCGTCGCGCCGTCGAGGCGGCGAAAGCTGACACGCAGCAATCGGTCGACGATCTCGCGAATGCGCGCGTGGCGTTGACCGTTCAGGTCGCATACGCCTACTTCGAACTGCGCACGATCGATGACGAGCGCGACGTGCTAGGCCATTCGATCAAATGGCAGCAAAAAGCACTCGATTTCTTAATGGCGCAGGAACGGTTCCGCCAGGTTTCGCAACTGAGCGTGCTCCAGCAACAGACGCAACTGGATACCACGCGCGTCCAGTTGCGCCTGCTGATGACGCAACGCACGCAGTACGAGCACGCGATCGCGACGCTGATCGGCGAACCAGCGCCGCAATTCGCCCTCGCGCCCAACCGCACGCCCTACACGCTGCCGGGGTTGCCGCTCGGCTTGCCGAGCGAGCTACTGGAGCGGCGGCCCGATGTTGCCGCCGCCGAGCGGCAGATGGCGGCAGCGAATGCGCGGATCGGCGGTGCGCGCGCCGCGTACTTTCCGAGCCTGGCGCTGTCGCCGACGCTTGGTTGGGACAGCGTACGCTTCGCGTCGTTGTTTTCACTACCGAGCCTCGTTTGGTCGTTGAGCGGTTCGTTCGGTGAAACGCTATTCGATGGCGGCAAGCGGGCTGCAGGCATCGCTTACGCGGCGGCCGGCTACTCGGCTGCCCAGGCGCATTACCGCCAGGCAGTCCTCACTGCATTTCAGCAAGTCCAGGACGGCGTGGCGAACCTTGCCGTGCTCGATGCCGCCCGGCAGGAAGCGCAGGTCGCCGTCGCCGATGTGCGGCGCCTGCTGACCCTCGCGACCTATCGGTACGACAACGGCACCGCCGACTACCTCGACGTGATTTTCGCGCAGCGACAAGTGCTCTCGAATGAGCGCGAAGACAGGCGCATTCGCGGGCAGCAGGCGCGCACGGTGGTGTACCTGGCGAAGGCGCTCGGAGGTGGATGGCGTGACAACGCGCCGGTATCGGCGCAGCAGAGATCGACGCAGCAAACATCGACGCGATGAGCGGCGCATGCATGCGCCGCGCGGCAACGTCGGGGGACGCGATGCGAGGTTCGTCGCCGATGACGGATAAGTGACGGATAAGGAAAGGCTGGTCGGGCGAACAGAGGAGATGTGGAGATGGAGATGAAGACGGTCGCGGTAGTCGGCGCAGGCTTTTGTGGCGCCATGATGGCGGTGCATCTGCTGCGCCAGCCTCCCAGCGTGCCGCTGCAGATCGTGCTCGTGAACCGTTCCGGGCCGACGGCGCGTGGTGTTGCGTATGGCACGTCCAGCAAAACCCACGTGCTCAACGTGCCAGCCGGTCGCATGAGTGCATTTGCCGGTGAAGAAAACGGCTTTCACGAATTCGTGCGGCGACTTGATCCGGCCTTCGAAGCCGGCAGCTTCGTGCCGCGCAGCCTGTACGGCGACTATCTCGATCAACTGCTGACCGATGCGGCGCACTGCGCTCCCGCCGGCTGCAGCCTGCGCACGGTGGTCGGCAACATCCTGCGGATCGCGCAGGCGAATGGCGGCGATGGTGGCGACGGCCGCAATGGCGCGCGCCTCACGATGAGCGACGGCGCGGTGATCGACGCCGATCACGTTGTGCTGTGCGTCGGCAACTATGCACCTGCCGATCCGCCGATTGGCGCGGATCAGCGATCTTTCTACATGAGTTCCCGCTACATACGTGATCCCTGGTCGCCCGGCATCCTGTCGCACGTTGTGCCCGATCGGCCGGCGCTCGTCATCGGTACCGGCTTGACGATGCTGGACATCGTGCTCGAACTGCGCAATCGCGGCCATCGCGCGCCGATCTTCGCAGTGTCGCGGCGCGGGCTGCTGCCGCAAGCGCATCGTGAGCTGGACAACCAGCCGTCGCATGACGATTCGCTGGTGGACGCCATGCTGCTGCAGCCGTGCGCGCGTCATTACATGCGAGTGGTGTCGCGCAGCGTGAAGCAAGCCGCGACCGCAGGCCGGGACTGGCGCGACGTGATCGGTAGCCTGCGCGCGCGGACCCCGCAGTTGTGGCACGCGCTGCCGCTCGCCGAGCGACGGCGTTTTCTGATGCGTTTGCGTTCGTACTGGGAAGTGCATCGGCACCGCTGCGCGCCGCAACTCGGCGCGCGCATGCAGTCGGAACTGGCGAGCGGTGCGTTGCGCGTGCTTGCGGGAAGCGTCACCGGTTACCGCCAGCACGACGATCACGTCACTGTCACGCTGAAGCTGCGCGGACAGGCTGCGCCGCTAAGCGTCGAGGTCGCCTCGGTCATCAACTGCACTGGACCTGCGGCGAATGTGGACCAGATCGACGAGCCGCTGCTCAACGGATTGCGCGCGGACGGTTTGCTCGTCCCCGATGCGCTCGGACTCGGGTTCGAAATCGATGACGAATACCGGCTTATCGCTCGCGACGGCAAAGCGTCGCGCTGGCTTTACTACGTCGGCCCGTTTCTCAAGGGGCGCGATTGGGAGGCCACCGCGGTGCCGGAACTGCGCCGCCATGTGGCGACGCTGGTCGACGTGCTTCACCGCAGAGACGTGTCTCCCAAGGAGCTGCGCGTCTGAACCAAGGCTGGAAATCAGGCGCGTTTTTTTCGAATCAACCCTACGTATTGAGACACTATCTTGAGCACCTTGATCATCGAGAAGACCGAAGACGAGCGAGATGAATTTGTGCAGGCTCTGTGTGCGGCGCTTTCGGATGCACTGAACCTCGACCGCCTGGACATCGATCAGCCGCTCGACCTGTACTTCGATTCGACGCCCGCGTTGCAGGCGCTGGCAAAGGCCATCCGGCAAGCGAGCGGCGTGGCGATGACGCCACTCGACATACTGAAGCTCGAAACCGGCCGGGGGCTGGTTGACTTCGTCGTTGCGCGGCGCACGCAGGGCAGCCATCAGCAGCACGCCGAAAACGCGCGCGACGCGGGCCCGGTCGGGCCGGTGCACGGCGGCGGCGAGCCCGTGTCGTTCGCACAGGAAGATTTGTGGATGGTCGACGAGATCGAGCCGGGCTCGGCTGCATACCACCTGTCGACGGCATTGCGCTTTGAGCATGGGTTGAATTTGGCGGTTCTGCGCGAGGCGATCGGCTGCGTGGTGGCGCGGCATCCAGCGTTGCGTACGACGTTTCGCCGCGGCGCGCACCGTCTTGTGCAGCTCGTGAATGCGGACTGTGGGTTCGACTGGTCGGAGGATGCCATCGCCGCCGATCCGGAGCCGCAGTCTCAGGTGAACGACGACGCGTTGCACGCGCGCCTCGCGTCGTTTGCACGGTTACCGTTCGATCTGGAACGCGGGCCGCTGTTGCGCGTGCAAGTGGTCGGGCTGGCGCCGGACGTGCACGTATTGCAGTTCGTCGTCCATCACATCGTGTTCGACGGCATGTCGCGCGTGCTGCTAACGCGTGAGATCGAATCCGTCTACGACGCGCTCGTGCGGTGCCAAACGTCAGCGCAGTCGACGCTACCGGCACTGCCGGAGCCCGGCGGTACGCCGGCTGCCTTTGCCGCTTCGCAGCGGCAACGTCTCAATGGCGAGCGGCTCGACCGGTTGTGCACGTACTGGTCCGCGCGGCTTGACGGCATGCCTCACGTACTCGATCTGCCTACCGACTACACGCGGCCGCCGCTGCGGCGTCTGCAAGGGGAGCGTCTGTTCCGCGTCGTGCCGGTCGAACTGGCGGATGCGCTCGCAGCCGCCGGCCGGCGCTCGGGCGCGACCTTGTTCATGACGCTGCTGGCGGCGTTCGAGGTGCTGTTGTGGCGCTATGCGCGGCAAGCCGATTTCGGCGTGGGCGTGCCGATGGCGACGCGCGACATGCCCGAGTACGAACGGACGATTGGCTATTTCGTGAATACGGTCGTGGTGCGTGCGCAGATCGATCCGGATGAGCGTTTCGCCGATCTGCTGCGGCGCGTATCGGAGGTCGTCCTCGAGGCGCACGAACACAAGGCCTTGCCGTTCAGCCAGGTGGTCGAACTGACCCGGCCCGAGCGTAGCATGAGCCGCTCGCCTCTGTTCCAAGCGATGTTCGAATTCCACAACGAGCGCGCCGACGCGACACCGGCCCAGCAGGGTTCCGGTGGTTTCGGCAAAGCGGTGCTGCACGATACGGGCACCGCGAAGTACGACCTCAGCTTCGAGCTCTCGAACACCCAGGACGGGTTGGTCTGCGCGCTCGAATACATGACGTCGCTGTTCGATCGTGCGACGATCGCCGGCATGCTCGCGTCGTACGAGGCCTTGCTGCGCTCGATCGTGGCGGCCCCGGACGAGATCGTGTCGCGGCTGTCGTGTCTGCCGCCCGGGCAGCGGGAGCGGACCTTCGTCGAATGGAACGACACGGCGCGAAGCTACGTGACGGGTGAGTGCATTCACGAACGGTTCGTGGCGCGCGCCCGCGCGTGTCCGGACGCGCCCGCGGTCCACGCCGGAGAGGCGACGCTGTCGTATCACGAACTCGACGCGCGAACGGACGCGCTGGCCGCGCAACTGCGTCGGCGCATCGCGGCACCCGGCGATCGCATCGCCCTCTGCGTCGAGCGATCGCTTAACATGATCGTGGCGATCATCGCGACCTTGAAGGCCGGCGCCGCCTACGTACCGATCGATCCGCGACTGCCCGCGCAGCGTATTTACTTCATGCTCGACGACAGTGGCGCAACGCTGCTGGTGACGGATTCGACGATCGACCCGGCAAAATTCCGGCAGATAGCGATCGATGTGCTGTCGCTCGACGAGCCCGTAACCGCCTGTGACACGCCTGGCGATCGCCTTGAAGCGACGCACGAAACACCTGCCTATGTCATGTACACGTCTGGCTCGACGGGCCAGCCGAAAGGTGTCGTCGTCACGCACGGCAATGTGATGAATCTTCTGGATGCGCTCGAAGAGCGCTACCCGATGGCGAGCGGCGACCGGTATCTGCTAAAGACCAACTACGCGTTTGACGTATCGGTGCCGGAACTGTTCGGATGGTTCGTGGGCCGCGGCTCGGTCGTCGTGCTGTCCGCACAGGCCGAGGGCTCGCCCGATCTGATCGCCGCCGCCGTCACGCGCGGCCGCGTCACGCATATCAACTTCACGCCGTCGATGCTACGTCCGTTCGTTGCGGAAGTCGGCGCGGATGCTTCGTTCCGGCAGACGCACGTGCTCAAATACGTATTCGTGGCCGGAGAGGATCTGTCGCGTCAACTGGCGAACGAAGCCGTTGTCGCGCTGACGCCGGCTTCGGTCGAGAACCTGTACGGTCCGACGGAGGCGACCGTCTTCTCGACCGCCCACCGCTGCCGTCCCGGCGCCGATCACGCGCGCACACCGATCGGCCGGCCGCTTGCTAACGTGCGGACCTACGTGCTCGACGAGCACATGCAGCCAGTGCCGGCCGGCATGCCGGGCAATCTGTACATCGCGGGTAGTGGCGTCGCGGCGGGTTATCTCAATCTGGCGCAACTCACGCTCGAACGCTTCGTCGACGATCCGTTCAGCGCAGGCGGCCGTCTCTACCGGACGGGCGACCTCGCGCGCTGGCGTGCGGATGGCGAGGTCGAATTCCTCGGGCGCGAGGATCACCAGGTGAAGATCCGCGGTCTGCGTATCGAGCTCGATGAGATCGAGAACCTGCTGGGCGCGCAGCCTGGCGTGCTAGAAGCCGCCGTTACGGTCAAGCCGGGAAGCGGCGCGCAGCCGACGATCGTCGCCTGCGTGGCGTTCGGCGACGCGCCTGCGGTTTGCGCCTCCGATCCTGACTTTGGCTCGGATCGTCACGCAGCGCTCGCGCGCACGCTGAACGATGCGTTGAAGAAGCGGCTGCCCGAATACATGGCGCCGGGCGCGTACGTGTTCGTCGAGCGGTTGCCGAAGGGCATCACCGGCAAGCTCGACCGCAAGGCGCTGGCGTCGCTGCCGGGCGAGGTACGCATCGCGCACGCGGGCAACGTGGCGCCGCGCAACGCGCGCGAAGCCGCGCTCTGTGCGATCTGGCGAGACACGCTCGGCGCGCCGGACCTAGGCGTCACCGATAACTTCTTTACGTCCGGCGGCGACTCGATCCTGTCGATCCAGATCGCTGCGCAGGCGCGCGCGCAGGGGATGAGGCTGTCGGCCCGCGACGTCTTCCTGCATCAGACGATCGAAGCGCTCGCGGCCCGGCTCGGCGACGCAGACATCGATACCCATATCGACGCTGGCATCGGGAACGCTGCGCCCGAGCGTTTCGCACTCGCAGGCCTGACACCGCACGAACTGGCGGAGTGGACCAGACGCTTTCCCGCGTTGGAAGATCTTTACCCGGCGACCGGCATTCAGCTCGGCATGGTGTTTCACAGTCTGTTGCCGGGACACGCCGACGCCTACACGAATCAGTCGTTCGTGACTTTCGACGGCAACTTCGAGCCGACTCGCTTCAAGACGGCCTGGCAGCACGTCATCGACCGGCATCCGGTTCTGCGCACGGGCTTCGCCGGCTTCGACCGCACCGAGCCGCTGCAGTTCGTGCTCGGAGGCGTCGTGGGTGTATGGCGCGACGTCGATTACACGAATCTGCCGCCGGCGCAGCAACACGAAGCATTCGAAGCGCTGCGCCTCGCCGACAAGTCGGCGCCGTTCGATTTTGGGAATCCGCCGCTGATGCGTTTCGCGCTGATGCGGCTCGGCGCCGGACGCTACCGTTTCCTCTGGACCTATCACCACAGCATTCTCGACGGCTGGAGCATCACGCTGGTCTGGCAGGAGGTGTTCGGCGCCTACAGCGCTAGCGTGACGACCTCGGAACGCGGATCCGGTCTGCCTGCAGCCGTGCCGTTCAGCGACGTGATCCGCTGGCGCCACCGGCAGCCGACCGAGGCGGCAAAACGCTATTGGCGCGACAGCCTTGTTGACGCGGGACCGTTCCGGGCGCTACCCATCGAGCAGAATGATCTGCCTCGCGGGGACGGACCGGCGAAGGTGCAGCGCCTGCTCGACGAAACGGCTTCACGACGACTGGAAGCGCTGGCGAGGACGAGCCACGTCACGCTGGCCGCTTCAATCCAGGCGGCTTGGGCGTTGCTGCTGCATCGGTATGGCGGTGAGCGCGACGTCGTGTTCGGCGTCACGCTCACCGGCCGCACGATCGATCTGTCAGGCGTCGAGCGTGCGATCGGCCCATTGCTCAACACCGTTCCCGCACGGCTCGGAATCGATCCCGGCATGCGCGTCGATGCCTGGCTGCGCAGCGTGCAAGACCGGCATCTCCAGCGCGAGGCCCACGCCCACCTGGACCTGATCGAGATCCAGCGCGAAAGCGGCTTGCGCGGGGATCAGGCGTTATTCGACAGCGTGCTGATCGTCGACAACTATCCGGACATCGATTTCGCCGCGGTCGACGGTCTTGACGTGTCGGAGCGCGGTTATGCAGGCGAAACGCATTACGGACTCACGCTCACGGTCGTACCGGGAGCGCGTTTGCGCATCTGTCTCGAGTACGACGCATTGCGATTTCACAGAGAGGACATCAACGTCATGGCGGATAAGTTTCAACTCATGCTCGCCGCTTTGCCGGCGGTTTCAGATCAGCCAGTGCTGGAGGCGCTTCGTCGTGCGGATACCGTGCCGCACGCGCCCGACGCGCTGGATGGATCCGGCGCGGCCGATGCCGGCCTCAGCCGGGTATTGCGGCAAGGCGATCTCCGGCTGGGCCGGGATCTCGTGCCGCAACTGGTCGAAAATCATGCGCAGGCCTCGCCGGACGCGCTCGCGCTCGTCTGCAACCGCGCGCGCTACACCTATGACGAACTGAATCGCGCCGCGAACCGCCTCGCGAACCATCTGCTCGACATCTATCCCCGGCTGGGCGCCGACAGCCTGATCGGCGTGCGGATTCCGCGCGGCGACAAGCTGATCATCACGATCCTTGCGATCTGGAAAGCGGGCGCCGCCTATATCCCAATCGATCCGGTGCTACCGGATCAGCGCGTTCGCGACATGCTTGAAACCGCCAGCGCAAGCCTGCTGATCACCGATACCGTCGATGCGGCCGGACATGCCGCGACGATCGGCATCGAGACGTTCGCGTACGACGCCGTCGCGAGAACGGCTGGGCTTGACGACGACAACCCTGACGTTCATCTGTCCGGCAACGACCTCAGCTACGTACTGTACACGTCGGGCTCGACCGGCAAGCCCAAAGGCGCGATGGTCGAGCATATCGGTATGCTGAACAACATCGCGAATAAGGCGATCGATCTGAAACTCACGGCCGCCAGCCGTGTGGCGCAGAACGCGTCGATGAGCTTCGACGTCTCGGTGTGGCAAATGTTTATCGCACTGACGAAGGGCGGCACCACGGTCGTCTATGACGACCGCGCGGTCAACGACATCGCTGGCCTCGTCGGCAGCCTCGCCATCGACGGCGTCACGGTGCTCGAAGTCGTGCCGACCTATCTGCTGGCGATTGTCGAGTACATCGAGGAGCGTTTTCCCGGCGGCCTAGGGTTGCCGCTGGAATGCCTAGTGGTGACGGGCGAGACGATCGACGCGGCACTGCTGCAGCGCTGGTTCAGGCTGTTCCCGGCTACTACGGTGATGAACGCGTACGGTCCAACCGAAGCGTCCGACGACATCACGCACCATCTGATCACCGCGTCGGACCCGCTGGAGAACCCGGTGCCGATCGGCCGGGCGCTCGCGAACTTCGACATCTATATCGTTGACGACGAGTTGCGGCCGGTGCCGTTCGGCACCAAGGGCGAGATTGTCGTAACCGGCGTCGGTGTGGGCCGCGGCTATGTAGGGATGGCGGGTGCGACCGCGAAGGCGTTCGTCGAGAGCCCGTTTCCCGACAAATACAAAAAGCGCTTGTACCGGACAGGCGACATCGGCTCGATGCAGGCGGACGGCCTTGTGTTCTATCACGGTCGCGGGGACAAGCAGGTGAAGATCCGCGGGATGCGCATCGAGCTCGAGGAGATCGAACTGACGCTGCGGGAGTTGCACGCCGTCCGTCAGGCCGCCGTGTTAGACGTCCGGCCGCCAGGGCGCGAAGCGTATCTATGTGCATTCGTTGTACCGCGTGCCGATGAGGACCGCGATGCGATCGTCCGCGAACTGAAGGACCGGCTGCCGCCGTACATGATGCCGTCGGTATTCCGCTTCGAGACCACGCTGCCGCAGCTCACGAGCGGCAAGCTCGACCGTCAGACGTTGCTCGCCGGGCTGTCCGTCGGTGCGCCGCGAGTAGCTGTTGTCGAGCCGCGGACCGATCTCGAGCAGCGCCTCGTCGCGCTGTGGCGCGAAGTGCTGGACGATCCGGCGCTTGGCATTCGCGACGACTTCTTCGCGGTGGGCGGCGATTCTTTCAAGGCGATCCGCATCGCGGCGAAATTCGGACCGCCGCTCGAGGTGACGCATATCTACGACTGCCCGACCATCGAGATGCTCGCGGCGCGTCTGGAAGGAGAAAGCTCGAACACGCACCGGGTGCTCACGCATCTGTGCGGCGACCCGGCCGACGCCGACGCGCTGTTCGTCTGCATCGCCAATTCGGGCGGCGGTCCTGTGAGCTTCATCGAAACCAGCCGTGAACTCGCGCTGCGCGACGCCCGGCTGGTGGCCTATGCGGTGAATCTGCCCCGCAGCGAGATTGAGGACGACGACGCGGGGATGATCGGCGAGGTAGAGCGTCTGACGGCGGAAGTGTGCGACGCGCTCGCGCAAGAAAAGGCCTTGCCGATCGTCGTGTTCGCGCAGTGCAACGGCTCCGCGCTCGCGATTAGCCTTGCCCGCGAACTTAAGCGGCGCCGCGCCGACCTGCGCGCGCTTTGCATCGGCGGCGCGCTGCTGCGCACCGAACTGACGCGCAAGGACACGCGCTCAGACGAAACCATCGTCGAGTTCCTGGAATCGCTCGGCGCGACAATGCCGACGCGGCCGGACGAATTCCTGTTCTTCCTCGACGATTTTCGCTACGACTGCCGGATGGCCGACGAGTACTACAACCGTCTGCTGGAAGACATCAATGGCGGACGCGTCGACCGGCTCGATGTGCCGATCTTCAATCTGGTCGGCACGCTCGACGCAATCGTGCCGAACTATCAGACGCGGCACCTCGACTGGACCCATCTGTCGGACGACGTGCGCCTCGTCGAATATCCGGACGTCGGCCACTATCTGTTGCGCGACTGTCCAGACCGTGTCGCCGAAACGCTTTGTAGCGTGTGGCACAGCGTGCAAAACACGGAGCGGCGCGATGGCAGCTGAGCGTCTCCGGATTGCGTTCGTGCATATTCCACGCACGGCCGGTACGACGTTCGGCGTCGCGCTCGACGCGCTGTACGCGAACCGCCGGATCGTGAAGTTTTACGGCGACGATGAGGGCGGCGTCGCCAATCGCCGGATCGAAGCGTTCCGCTCGCTCGATCCGCGCGAGAAGAACGACGTCGATCTGCTGCGCGGCCACTTCGTCTACGGCTTCGATACCGGGCTGAACGGTGTACGTCACGTGACACTGCTACGTGATCCGCTACGCCGCCTGATCTCGTTCTACTTCTACGCGTTGAAGGATCGCGGCAACTATTTGCACGCATATCTGAAGCAGCGGCGCATGGGACTCGAGCAGTTTCTCGCGAGCGATGTGTGCCTCGATCTCGACAATTACCAAGTCCGCGCGATCTCCGGCGCGCAGTTCGCGTCGGTGCGAGAGCCCGTGGCACAACAGCATTGCGACGACGCGAAGCGGCGTCTCGAACGCGAATTCGCGGCCTTCGGACTAACCGAGCAGTTCGACCGGTCGATCGGGCTGTTCAACCACACGTTCGGCTGGAACCTGCCCTCCATCGAGCAGCGTAACGTCGGCGGTTACGCTGCCGACCTGACCTTATCGGACGAGTGTCTGCAAGTGGTGCGCGAGAAAAATCGCTTCGACATCGAGTTGTACCAGTTTGCCGCGGGCTTGTTCGAAGCAAGAGCGAGTGGGCTTCAACCCACTCAATGAGTTTATATAGACAGGAGTTATAGGCATGACGAGACTAGACATTCATCCGCTGAGCGGCACCATCGGCGCCGAGGTGCGCGGTTGCGACATTGCGAGGCTCAACCCGACCGAGTGCGCCGCCGATATCCGGCAGGCGGTGCTGCGCTATAAGGCGCTGCTGTTTACGGGTCAGTCCGAGCTTTCGATGGACGCGCAGATCGGCTTCGCGCGCGCGTTCGGCGCGATCGAGACCGAGTTCCCGTCGTTCGCCGCGAAGCCCGATGGGCGGCCCGAGGTGACGGTGTTCGACGCTCAATACGCGAACGGTCGCGCATCGATCTGGCACACCGACCTGACAGTGTCGAAAACGCCGACCGCGTTTGGCGTGCTGTGCGTGAAGCAATCGCCTACCTGCGGCGGCGACACGATGTGGTCGGACACTGAGGCGGCCTACGACGCGCTGTCGCCCGGTATGCAGCGTTTTCTCGAAGGGCAGCGTGCGATGCACGACATGTTCTCGAAGGAATACGCGGAACGCCCCGGCGGCTTCAAGACGGAGGGGCGCTCCGATCTCGATCTGTCGCGCGTGTCGCGCGCCGAACATCCGGTGGTGCGGGTTCATCCGGAGACCGGGCGCAAGTGCCTGTTCGTCAATCCGTTCCTGACGTCGCATATCGTCGGCTTTAGCTCGAGCGAGAGCGCGCACATCCTGAACTTCCTCTATGCGCACATGCAGCGGCCCGAGTTCATCGTCCGCTGGCACTGGTCGGCGGGCGACGTCGCGTTCTGGGACAACCGCTGCACGATGCACGTGGCGGTCGACGATTACGGTGCAGGGCGCCGGCTTGCGCATCGCGTGTGCGTCAGGGGCGACGAGCCGTTTGGCGCCGGCGAGACGAACGAGGCGAAATCGGCAAACCGCAGCAGCGAGGCAAGCGTCGCGTGCGTTTGAACAGGTAACTTCATTTCATCCATCGATCTTTCAACGAGCCAAAAGATGCCGAATGAGACAGGTGTGGGAACAGTCGATTTCACCGATTCGATATTTCTGGAATCGAGCAGCGTGCGCGCAAACGTGAATCGTCTCAACTGGCGCGCAGAGGTGCTGATCAAGCGCAACACCGAGTCGTTCCGGGGCAAGCGGGTACTCGATCTGGCGAGCCACGACGGGCGCTTCATGCATGCGGCGCTCGCGAACGGCGCGCAGAAGGTCATCGGCGTTGAGGCCCGCGAGGAACACGTCGCGCAGGCCCGGCACAATCTCGGCCGCGTCGGCCACGCGCACGATTCGTACGAAGTGCTGTGCGGCGATCTGGTCGAGCATCTTCGCGCCATGGAGCCGGGTTCGATCGACACGGTGATGTGTCTGGGCGTGTTCAGTCATCTGATCGAACAGGTCGAGATCATCCGAGAGATTCGCCGGATTGCGCCGAGCACGTTCATCCTGGACACGTGGGTCGCGATGGAGCAGTGGAATCTCGGCGAGCGTATTCGCAATCATCGTGTGAACGTATTCGTTAGGGACACACAGCAAGGCGGTGATGGTGGCATCTCGCTGGTCGCGCGGCTCAAGCGCCTGTTGACCGCGGTAGTGCCAGGACCGGGCAGCAAGGTCGGCAACCTTGTGTTCCTGTACGAAGACCCGCAGGCGCCGGGCGCGACGGTGCGGCCTAGCGGACTGATGGCGTGGGCGAACCGGTCGGTCGTCGAAATGCTGTTCGAGCATTACGGCCTCAGCTATGAACGGGTCATCTGGCATTCGCAGGGCGTGACCGACTGGACCGACCTCGGAGATTACCGCCGCGGTGCGCGCGAGACCTGGATCGTGCATCCCAGTCACGGTTGAAACACAGACGATCATTGCGCGAGGAGAGGCAATGCAGACATTCAGAGAGAAGGTCAAGGCCAGGTGGCCGCACTACGACGACCGGCGCAACGTGTTCCTGCACGGCGCGACCCCGGACGAAATGCGGCGGGTCGCGCTCGAAACACAGCTCGACTGCAAGCTGCAGTGCCGTGCGCACCTGGGCGCTTATGCGGAGTATCTGCCGAAGCTGTACTTCGAGGGCAACGTTGAGGATTGCGATTTCGCAGCGTTGCCCAAGCGTTACGTGATCAAGCCCCGTTGCCAGACCGGCGTGCTAATGCTCATGAACGACGGCGTTGATCTGAAGAGCGGGCAGCAGGTCGGCCACGAAGAGATTCGCGCATTCTTTGCCCGGCAGTGGTGCTATCGCGGCCTGAACAACGACGTGCTGGTCGAGGAGATGGTCGAGAACCGCGACGGGTCGCCGTGCGTGTCGCAGTTCAAATGCCTGACGTTCCATGGGCGCGTCGAGTACATCCACTACGTGACGGCCGGCTATGACCTCGGCTGCGTCGCGTATGACTACGATCGCGACTGGAATCGCGTTGCGCTCTATCACAGTGCCGAGCCGGTCGAGCGCACGATGCCGCGCCCGGAGCATTTTCCGATGGTGGTCGCGCTGGCGGAGCGGCTGGCCGACTACTACCGGAACTGGACCGGCATCGAGCACGTACGAGTCGATCTGTTCGATTCCGACAAAGGGCCTTTGTTCGGCGAATACGCAGGCGGCACGAACGGCGGCGAAGGCTTTACCGAGGAAGCGCAAGTCCGGCTCGGCGCGCTGTGGTGACACGGCGCTGCGCAATCAGGGAGGCGACATGATGAACACTCAGGCGAGCTCGATTGGGCAGTTGGTTCAGCGGGTGCGCATTCGGCGCGTACTGGCCGCGCATCATGTGGATTCAACGCGCATGGTTCGACCGCGAGATTTCGAAACGGAGATCGTCGGCGAGGTGGCGCATCCTCTGGAGATCGATGGCTGGCGGGATTTCGTGCCGCTCTGCGTCGACTGGAGGGGCGCGCGGATGGTCTACAGCCGCTGGGACGATGATCGTGCGATGACCGACGTGCCGTTTCTCTATCAGCGCCAGCGCCAGCATGCACGTTTGCTGGTCGACGTGCCGTTCGACCGGCTCGATGCGCTCGATCACGCGGAGCGGATGACGCCCACCTTCATTTTCTCGATCGGACGTTGCGGCTCGACCTTGTTGTCGCGTCTGCTGACGGCGGTCGGCGAGCAAGCCGTATCGGAACCCGACGTGCTTACCAACGTTGCGCATCTCGACGACGACGCGGACCGCGCTGCCGCTGAGAGCGTACGCGAGCGCGTGGTACGTAGCTGCGTGTCGGCGTTCGCGCACGCCTGCGGACCGACGCCGGTCATCAAGCTGCGGGCCCGTTGCAATCGTGCGGTCGACGTGTTCCTGAACGCGATGCCGCGTGCGCGCTACGTGTTCATGTGCCGCAATCGGGTCGACTGGGTCCGCTCGAATTCGCACGCTTTCGACGACACCGGGGAGTCGCTTGCCGATCTGCTGAAGGTCTCGGTCGAGGCGTTCGACCGGATGCGTTCGAGCGGCGTCGATCCCGCGCTCGTCTGGTATGAAGATCTGCTGTCCGACCCGCTTGGCGCGCTGCAACGCATCTTGCCTGCGCGGCACGACCTGGCCGTGCGCGGCGCCGCGATCCAGCGCGCGTTGCTGGCCGATTCGCAGGAGGGTTCGGGACTGTCGCGGGCGTCTCTCGCGGCGCGCGTAGGCGATGTCGAGGCCAATGCCGCTGCTGGTGCGGATGCGCTCCGCGCATTCGAGGTGCGCTGGCGAGAAATCCGGCCGGAAAGGCTTCTATGCGAACACGGCATGTCGCGTCTGCTCTGAGTGAAATTTTTCAACGGAAACCCACGATGAATCTCGAAAACGAAGTGCTGGAAAATCGCAAGCGCGTGCTGCAGATGCTCCATGCGGCGAACGGCGGCCATTTTGGCGGCGCGATAAGCGTGCTGGACACGCTCGTCGTTCTGTATCACCGGATTCTCCGATTCGATCCCGCCCGTCCCACGGCGGCAGGTAGGGACCGGCTGATCCTGTCGAAAGGCCATGCGTCAGCGGCACTATACGCGGTGCTCGCGTCGGTTGGCGCATTGCCGGAGTCGGAGCTGGCGACCTATGGTGCAAGCGGCAGCCGTCTGGCTTGCCATCCGGATATGACGCTCCTCGATGCGATCGATTTCTCGACCGGATCGCTCGGTCAGGGACTATCGGTCGGCCTAGGCATGGCGTTCGCGTTGCGCGGCACAGGCTCACGCGTCTGGGTTGTGCTCGGAGATGGCGAATGTCAGGAAGGGCAGGTGTGGGAGGCGGCCCAGTTCGCGTCACGTTACGGCGTCGACAACTTGCACGTGATTGTCGATCTGAACGGTTTTCAGGAGATGGGCTGGCACGGTATCGACGGTGTCGCGCCGGAGCCGTTGTCGGACGCGCCAGGCAAATGGTCCGCGTTCGGCTGGCAGGTGTTCGAGGCGCCGGGACACGATCTCGTGCGGCTCGAATCCACGATGCGCGCGATGACGGCGTCGCAAGGCCGTCCTGGGGTGCTGCTTGCAAAGACGGTGAAGGGGCGTGGCATTCCCGCCTTCGAGGGTAAACCGGAGTTGTCGCACTGCACCTCGCTCACTGACGACGAGTATCGGGATGCCGTCACGCTGACCGGGAGCGTCGCATGAGGCCCGCCGCGCATTGCGCGCAAACGCTGGTTGAGCGCGCGCGGCACGACAGTCGCATCTGGGTGCTCGACGGCGATCTCGCCGACTCGTACGGCGCCGACCGCTTTGCGCAAGCCTACCCCGAGCGCTTCCTGATGGCCGGGATCGCCGAGCAGGCCATGGTGTCGACGGCAGCCGGGATGGCGGCCTGCGGACTACGGCCCTGGGTGTTTTCGTTCGCGGCATTTTTGTGTTTTCGCGCCTATGACCAGATTCGCGTCGGTCTCGCGCAGACCGGCATGCCAGTGACGCTGATCGGCTCGCACAGTGGCGGGTGTGGCGGCCCTAACGGCAAGACCCACCAAGCGCTGAACGATATCGCCGCGATGGCCTCGCTGCCGAACCTTGACATCTGGGCACCCGGAAGCGACGGCGATACCCGTTTCGTGGTGGACCAGGTCATGAACCGCGAGCGGCCTGCCTATGTTCGATATCCGCGCGAACCGTGGGGCGAGCTGCCCGGCGAGCCGGCCGAGTGCCGCTGGATCGGCGAACGCGGCCGGTTCGCGCTGGTCAGTTGCGGCTTGTTCACGCATGTCGCGCTCCAGGCCGCGCGGCGTTTGCGCGAATTCGATGTTGACGTGGGTGTGATTCATCTCGCGCGACTCGCGCCGTTTCCGGCCGTTGCACTCGGCACCTTGCTTCAGCGCGTCGAGGGTCTCTGGGTCGTGGACGATCACACGAGGTTCGGTGGTCTCTCGGATTTGCTTCGCTCGAATGGCTACCCGGCGCGCGAACCGGTGTTCAGCTGGCCGGCGAACTGGACGGGCGACACCGGTCGTACTGAAGAACTGCTGCAACGCCATGGACTGACCGGGCACGATATTGCCACCCGTGTTTTCGCCCAACTGAACGGGACTGTGATTACCGGGCAAGGACAGTGACGGCCGATCTCCTGGTGACGGGCACGGGCTCGCTTGCCGAGGCCGTGCTGTTCGATCTCGCGACGCTGCCGGCGCTTGGGCGCCCCATGCGTGTGGTGCTGGCTGGCCGGAACGCGGCGCGTCTTGCATGGCTAACGCGGGCCGCGAATGCGCGCGCGTACGCGCTCGATGCACGACACGTCTTCGACTGCCGGGTCATCAATTGGGACCTAGAGGACGATCTCGCGCGCTTGCTCTCGCAGACGCGGCCAAACGTGGTGTTTCATGCTGCCTCGCTGCAATCGATGTGGGAGATTGCCGCCGGAGGCGATGGGTGGTCCGCCGAGGTTCGCGCTAGTGGCTACGGCGCGACTTTGCCGCTGCAGCTGGTGCTTGCGCTGCGGGTTGCGCGCGCGATCGGCGCGCATTCGCCGGCGAGCCGCCTCGTCAACGCCTGCTATCCGGATGCGACGAACGAGATTCTGGCGAGGCTGGGCCACGAGGTAGTTTGCGGCATCGGCAACGTCGCGACACTCGCCGCGATCTATGGCGCGGCACTGCACATCGATGCGCCGGCGCAGTTGCGGATACTCGCGCATCACCGGCAGGTGAGCGCGGCGATTAGCGGCGAGAGTCACCTGCATCCGCCGCGCCTGTGGATCGATGGAGTGCCGGCGGCGTCGCCGGGTGTTTTGCCGAATGAGCTGACAGACCTGCGGCTGCCGGCTGGGCCGTCGCTGAACCTGGTGACGGGGGCAACCGGCGCGCAATTGCTTGCCGCGTTGCTCGGGCGCGTGGAGAGACATGTCGGGCATGCGCCAGGCCCAGCCGGCTTGCCGGGAGGCTATCCGGTCCTGATCGACGGTGGGTGGCTCAGGTTGGACCTGCCAATGGGTATGACGACCGACGCCGCTGTCGCGATCAATCGCGAATGGGGCGCCGACGAAGGTGTCTCACTTGACTCAGACGGCGTCGTGCGGATCGTGACAGGACAGCGAGCCGGTGGCGGCCGCTCACGCGTGCCCGATACTTATCGGATCTATGAGATCGAGGACGTAGCGCGCCGGATGCTTTGTATCAGGACTGAACTGCAGCGATCTGCGGCCTAATCGTCGGCACGCTGCCTTACGTATATTCTGCCGGCTCAATGTCGCCGGCGCGTAACAACATTCTGTAATGGGAGAACCCAATGGACTTGGACAAGCGTAGTAATGGGGTGGATCTGCTGCGAGGGATTGCGATACTGCTCGTGCTGATTCTGCATTTTCACCTGACGTACCGGCTTCATCTCTTGCCGTTCGATTTGCCGTGGTTGTCCGACGCGATCAAGGCAGTCTCGCGCAACGGCAACTACGGCGTCACGATGTTCTTCACCGTGTCGGGTTTCCTGATCACATCGACGTCGCTGCGGCGCTTCGGCTCGCCGGCCAGCATCCAGCCCGGCACATTCTATCGTTTCCGCGCGTCGCGCATTCTGCCGTGCCTCGTGCTGGTGCTGGCGGTGATCGTCGCGCTCGGATCCCTCCACATGCGCTCGTTCGTGAACAAGCCTGATACCGCCAGCACCTCTGTCGCCGTGCTGTCGGTGCTGACGTTCTGGCATAACGTGTTGATGGCGAAGGTCGGCTACTTTAACTACAGCATGAACATTCTCTGGTCGCTGTCGGTCGAGGAAGTGTTTTATCTGACGTTCCCCATGTTCTTCCTGCTCCTGCGCCGCCGCCGATATATCTTTCCGCTGCTGCTCGTGCCGATCGTGACTGCGCCGTTCTACCGGAACCTGCACGCGGACAACGAGATCGTCGCGCTCTACGGGTATCTGTCCTGCTTCGATGCCATTGCGCTGGGCTGCTGCGTCGCTCTACTGCCCGCATGGCGAATCCAGCGCGGGTGGAGCATCGCGCTGCAGAGCGTCGCTGGCCTCGCGCTCGCCGCGACTTATCTGTCCGGGCCAATCATGTTGCATGTGGTCTGGGGCGTCTCGGTGGTCGCATTCTGTACCGCTGTGCTGCTCTACTGTTTCAGGAACGGCGAGGCCGCCGATCGCGAAGCATCCTCATTCGTGCCGCGTACGGTCCGCTGGTTCGGACAGCGTAGCTACGAGCTCTACCTGTTTCATATCGTCGTGCTCGGCATTCTGCGCGAATACGTGACGAGGGATAACGTCGGTCTGTATGCGAAACCGCTCTGGTTCGTGTTCTACCTGTGTGCGGCGTCGCTCGTCGCGCATATCGTCTTCCGGTATTTCTCCGAGCCTCTCAATCAGGCGTTACGGCGCGGGCTGGCGCACTCGTCTCCGGGGTATCTGAGGAAATGAGTACAGAAATCGGTCTGGCAATAAGGACAGAATCGGGAAGCGTTCGGGCTTCTAACTCGTATTTGGAGTGACTTTACATGCATCGCAATCAACTGAATTTTTCAGGCGGACCCGGCGCGTTACCGGACACCGTGCTCGAACAGGTGCGGCAGACGGTAATCGAACTACCCGAGACCGGTTTGTCTGTGCTCGGCATGAGCCATCGCTCACCCTGGTTCCTGCGGCTGCTCGAAGAGACCGAGGCTGATCTGCGCGCTTTGCTGCGCATCCCCAACGACTACAGCGTCGTGTTCCTGCAGGGCGGGAGCAGCCTGCAGTTCTCGATGATTCCGATGAACTTCGCGGTGCCCGGCGCCGCGGCGCCCGACTACGTGACGAGTGGCTACTGGAGCCGGAAAGTCGTTGACGAGGCGTCGCGCGTCGTGGCCATGCGGACCGTCTGGGACGGTAGAGAGAGCGGGTACCGGACGCTGCCGGACCTTACTGGGCTCGACTGGGATCCTCGCGCCTCATACCGTCACTACGTGTCGAACGAAACGGTCGAGGGGCTGCAATTTCCTGCGGTGACGGATTCGGGCGGCAGTCAGTTGATCGCCGACATGTCGTCGGATTTCATGTCGAGGACGTTCGACGTCGGCGCGTACGGCATGGTCTATGCCCATGCGCAGAAAAACCTCGGGCCTGCCGGCGTCACCGTCGCGATTATTCGCAATGCGCTGCTCGACCGTATTCCCGACACGCTGCCACCTATGCTCGACTACCGGACGCACATCCGGCACCGGTCCAATTTCAACACCCCACCAGTCTTCGCGATCGACGTCATGGCGCGGGTGCTGCGCTGGATTCGCGATGATATCGGCGGTCTCGACGCGATGGCCGACATCAACGCGCGCAAGGCCGCCGCGCTCTATGCGGTGCTGGACGAATTGCGCGAGGTCATCGTGGGCCACGCGCAGAAGGCGGTGCGCTCGACCATGAACGTCGCGTTCCGCTTCAAGGACTCCCGGCTCGACACACGTTTCATCGAACTCGCCGCCGAAGCAGGGCTGTCGGGTTTGAACGGCCATCGCTCAATTGGAGGGCTACGCGCCTCGCTTTACAACGCGGTGTCGGAGCAGGCTGTCGGCCGTCTGACCGCGTTCCTTAAGGAATTCGCGCTCCGTCATGCGTGAGTGATCCGACTTCGTATCCCCCCGCGTCGTTCCTCATGTAATCGACGCTATCTTAAGGAGATCGAACATGCTTTCTATCATCGTGACATGGCGGAACCGCAATGAACTGGGCCGCGCATTGCCCGGTCTTGTCGAGACGGCTCGCCGCCTGGACGGGGAGGTCGTCGTCGTGAACTTCGGCGGCGATGCCGATGCGCTGGAACGTCAACTCAAAGGCCAAGAAGGCGCGGTCCAGGTCGTCGAGCTACGCGACCAGAGTTACTTTCACAAGACGAAGGCGCAGAATCTGGGCGCGCATTTTTCACACGGCGATACGCTATTTTTTTGCGACTGCGACATCGTCGTTGAGCCCGACGTGATTGCGTCGCTCGTGCGCCGGCTCGAAGCAACCGTCGGCGTTTTCGCAACGCTGAAGGGCGTGCGCGAGACCGAGCAGAATTCGCGTCAGGCGAACAACGTCGTTCGCTTTGGCTACCGTCTGGATGTGAAGATCAGGAACGGGCGCCAGTTATCAATCGTCGACAATGAGGAAGACGCGCAGGACGGCACCCGCCAGGCGCCTGGGCTTCTGATCGTGCGGCGGCGCGATTTTCTGTCGGTGAACGGTTATAACGGCCGGCTACACGGCTGGGGCTGGGAGGATCAGGACATGATCTCGCGGCTTACGCTCGGCGCGGGACTCGAGCGTTTAATCGATGGACACGCGCTGCATATTTCGCACGACGATCACGCGCGCGTGTCGCAGTACCCGGTGGAAAATCGCTGGGAAAGCCGCGATAGAATGTTTCGCCAGGCGCTCGCGTATTACGATCAGGACGATTTTTGCGGTACGTTCGCAGAGGACGTTGAGCGGTCTGGGGCGTACGTTATTGGGGCTGGCCGTGATGAGGGGGGGAAGAGGGCGGTGGGGACGGGTCAAGGCGTTGCCATGTAAGTCTTGTGGTCCCAGCAGTTCGGTAGACGTTCCTCAGAAGCAGGCGGACCTCGGCTAGGCGGGTGGAAGGAGACCACGCCGCGAAACGCTCGCCGAGTTATTTTTGACGAGCGACGCGTGCAGCACATGTCGCTTCAGGGCGACATGCCGCGGAATTCGCCCTAAACTCGAGAGGAGCGTCTGCATACGTATCGCGGAAACCGCACACATGACGCTCGCGTTCACGCGTTGGGCATCACTGTCTTCGGCGCGGTTGTTGACTCATGCACTGGCTTTAACGAAGACGGGTTTCACGTTTGCTAGCCCAAGGATTTCGGGTTTCGCAGCCTGATGGCTGCGCAGCCAACCGGTCACGGTCTTGCGTGGCCCTTCGAGACAAGCGGCAAGTACCCGCTGGACGTATCCGTTATTTCTTGGGCGACATATATTGTGACGGGTAAAGGTCATCGATATACCGACGAAGAAGCGCACGTTCGTCTCGCAGGCAGCCCGGCCAGGACATCTGCTTGACGGACCGCTCGCAACGGTCCGATGACACCGCCAAGACCAGCATCTGCGGACCTAGCATGTACAGGCTGGACTGCGCAGACGAACTAGGCGCTGATCGCAAGCAAAATACAATCACCCGGTTCAATAGAGACAGCGCTGCGGTAGGCACGTGGGCGGCAGGCGCGCAGCGAGCAGTTGCGAATGCGTTGAACTAGGTGCTCGCCGACCGCGCGTGCGCCAAGGCCCGGCACGACGCACCGCAGACAACGGGGACGGCTCAAGCGACGGAACTGACGCAGGCGCGTGAAACACGTGACTCGTTGGCCGTGGATCTGACGCCGCGCGCAAGGCATGTACAACGTGCAGCAGCAACTGCTTGGGGGCTACCTGATTCATCTGGGCCTCGCGGACGCGGCCGGATGGAAGCTCCAGATTCGGTGTCAAAAGGGGACCGTCTGACGAAGCATCCTTCCCGCAGTCCAGCAACGTAGCCAATTCGCTCCGGATGCGGTCGAGATTCTCGACGATCGCCGCGTGAGCGATCGCTCAACTGGCCGCAGTGGACGACTACTAATAGCATTCCCCTTTACGGTCGTTCAGCGCGAGTTTGATGCCGACTGCAGACGGCGGAGTGCGGTCCGACGCTATCAGCGCTCAGCGGCTGTTACGCCCAGCGATCAGTATCGGTTGAGCCCATGCGACGGTTAACGGCCTGACGCACTACTGAAGTCAATCGCTGATGAAATCGCGAATGATTAAATGGAATTGGATAGCGCGAGCGCGGCGGGCGTCTTATCTGCGGCATCGGAATGAGTTCTGCGGAAGTTGCCTGCCTAGCACTCTCGATGTGCTGTTGCACGAATGAACGCTAGCATGGCTAGACGCTGGTGGGCGCACTCATCTCTTGCGTATGACCCCTTCACGCTACCTCGCACGCGAACCGACGCATCTGGTCAACGAGTCCGGCGCGGCGCTCATAGGCGGCTGTTGCGCCGCGCGGCGTCGACCTGTTCCTCAAGGCAGGCCACGCCTGGCAAAGGGCGCGGCGGGTAATATCGATTCGGCCGTGTACGCGCGGTGTTTCAGCCACCGGATTCATCTGCGCCAATCGACGGCGGGCCGGTTGCCTACTGCCGCGACATGTCCGAACAGCGCGTCGACGCGGGCGCGGTTGTGGACAGGCGCATCACTACGTGTGCTGCGGCGATGTTCATTTGGCAGAAGTGCATTCCACACGGCGCCCAAAACCGGCGGTAGCCTATCCTGCCATCCCTTGTTTTTCCGTTGTTCAGTTTGTCGTTCGCAAATCCCATTAGTGGGGTAGCGGATGCCGTGCAAAAAGAGCGATTGCCCGGCGCAAGAAAGACGATCCATCGGCGCGGAAAAACTATCTGCGGCACGCGACAAAATGAACTGTGCACGGGAGAAAGGACGCAGCATCGTACGGGGAGATTTTCCTGCTCGCGCAAGAGGTTGACCCATCTAGAACGCGGAGTCATGAGCGTTGATGCAGCATGGGGAAACGCAGGTTTCCGTGCTTCGCGCAGGAAAATTCAAATGACCGGTTGGATTTCTATGCAAGAAGGTAGTCTCTTCTGCAACTTGACGATGCCGGGTATTGACGAGCAGCGCAGGAAAAAACCGTGTAACGAAGCGGATTAAATCAAATCCTGCGATTGCCCGGCGCAACGTGCGCGACCGCAGTCTCCTACGGTGAGCAATGTTGCGACGGGTCAAACCTGTATCGGCGCGCAACCATTGATTGCTATCGCTGGGTAGCCTGGACGGTCGTGCCTTCTCGCACGAATCCTAGCGTGTTGCACGTGCAGAACGACGCAAAAAATTTCCTGTTCCGGTCAGTTCCGCTGTATTCCGCCGTGTTCCCGTGCCTTGCTTCACGCCTGATTCGGGGTATTGACGATCACCGGGAATCGTTTGCAAGATGGCATTCAGGCCGTACACCGGAGCGAGTCATGCCGATGGTGAAGAGCTTTACCCGGGCGCAATGGGACGCCGCCTCGCGCCGTCTCGATACGCTGCCGGCAAAGCCTGCGCATGAGCATCGCGTCAATGTCCGGGATGCAATCAAGTCGATGCAGGCCCAGATCAGCAGCGCCCAGAAAAAGGGACACACGCTGGAGGAAATCGTTCATCAGCTTGCCCAGGATGGCGTCGAGATCAGCGCTAGCACGTTGAGATACGCGATGCAGCGCGTGGCGAAAGAGAGTCAACCTGTGCAGGCAGAAGCGACCGCTGTGCAGAGGGCGACGACGGCAACACGCGCGAAGAAGGGTAGTCAGGAAAGAGCATCACATGCTGGCAGCAAGCCTGCCGGGAAAACGCAGGATGGGGGAAGGGCAGTCAGTCAGCAGGGATCAATGGTGATTCGGGACGCGTTCTCGTTCGAGATCACGCCCGATGTTGAAAACTTGTAGAGGGCTCAAATGGACACGACGATTCCCCCCATTTATCTGGTTGGTGGCAGCAAGGGCGGTGTGGGTAAGAGCTTTGTATCGCTTGCGCTGGCCGATTATCTCCAGCGGCAGGATATCCATGCCGCGCTGGTTGAAACCGACACCTCAAATCCAGACGTCATGAAAGCAGTGCAGGACGAGATGCATTGCGTTGCCTATAGTCTGGACGATGCAGACGGCTGGATTGGCCTCGTCAATTTCTGCGACCGACACCGGGACGCGGCAGTAATCGTCAATACGGCGGCGCGTAATCAGACGGGTGTTGCGCGATTTGGTGCGATGCTGGCCGGTACATTGGGCGAGCTTCAACGCCGACTCGTCGTCCTGTGGGTGATTAACCGGCAGCGCGACAGTCTGGAACTGCTGCATGGTTTCAGCCGGACCTTCCCTGATGCGCTAACACACGTTGTACGCAACGGGTACTTTGGCACGCCGGACAAGTTCACGCTGTATCAGACGTCGGAGCTTCGAAAGACCATCGAAACGAAGGGCAAGTCGCTCGATTTTCCCGAACTCGCGGATCGGGTTGCCGACGAACTTCGTGGTCAGCGTCTGTCGATACGCAAGGCTGCAGAGACGATGCATATCGGCGAACGGGCTGAACTGCTGCGATGGCGCGCGCTGTACGGAACGATGTTTGACAGGGTGACGGTCGATGGGTAACAGGCGAGGCAGGCCGCCGGATGCACTTGCCCGCCTGTTTCTCGACGTCACGGGTGAATTACCCGACGACGCCAGTATCTTGCGGATGCGGCGGGTGTCGGGGGCGCTGAACCTGCGCGATAACGATGCGCTGTGGTCTGTGCTGGTCATGCTCGAATACTACGGGCGGCTCTATGAGGCGATGCCGGAACGCATCCGGCAGGCGGGCGCAGGCAGTCTCGATGCGGTACGGGCCGAGACGCGCACGGCGGCAGATGCGCTGATGGCGCAGCATTGCGACGCGCTCGCGCGCTGCAAAGCGACGATTGAACTGGCCGAACAGATGATCAGCGAGCACGAAACGCGCTATCGGGTCGCGCTCGCGGAATTGAACAGCGAGGCGTTGACGTTGCTGTCGGACCGGGCCGCGAACCTGATTGCTCATGCAGCAGGGAACCGGCTAGTGGGTGCGATGGCTATCGCGGCACGCGATCAGCGACAACGGCTCGATGCAGCGGTGGCGTCGTATGAGCGGGTTGCCGCACGGCGGTTCGTGAGGGTGTGTTACGGGCTGGCAATCGGCGGGCTGGTTGTGATGCTGCTGGCGGTGGGCTTTGGAGGGCTGGCAGCTTGGTGGGCGAGCAGCCATGCTGTGCGGCCAGACGATTCGCCGTCCGCCCGCACAGCCTACACCTCATCGGTCTCGCTTTCCATGAACGCGGTGGCGTGGCGGAGCATGCCTGCTGCCGCGTCGTTCTGGTCGAAGGCAATCATCGGTGGACGGTAGCCTTCATCTTTCGGCGCGCGCGAGCGCCATGTCGTAGTGCTGCCCTTCGTTGTATTGCAGGTCGGTCGCCTCGACGAACGTCAGATAGAGGTCGGGCGAGCCCTCTGCATTGGTGGCGAGCACGGTCAAGCGGATGCGGTTGGTCATGATGGTTTTCTCCGTCAGACAAGCAGGCAGCGGGTACGGACCTGTCGCCTGCCTCGCCCCGTTGCCAGGGCGAGGGGTAGGGTTAGGCCGCGCGCGGGCCAGATTGCGTGCCGTTCATGCCATCCGCAGTGGGGAAGGGCCACGGCGCCAGCGGGCTGCTGGCGACGGGAGCGGCTTCTGCATTGGCAGGTGTGTTGTTGATGTGTTCCGTGCCGGTCCCGGCATCCGGTTCCGTGTCGCCGTCCTCAGCTTCCAGCGTGTCGTTCCCTCCGTCCCCGGTATTGGCATCGTCGCTGTCGTCCTCATCCTCGTCGTCTCGGCTTTCCCATGATCGTGTGGCCGGGACTTCACGATCGGTGAGGATTTCCGGGACCCATGCGGCTTTCACGAGCCGCAGTTCAGCGGCGGCTGCCGCGTCGACCTTCTTCATCTTGCTGAGGTCGGCGGCCACCTTCGGCGACACGGCGCTGGCGACGACCTCCGTGATGCGCGCCTTGCTGACGTGATCGAAATACGAGGCGCGCGTGGGCGTCCAGTACCGCGTCATGTCAAGGTTCAGTGCACTCGCGAGCGCGTTGATGGCGTGAGGTTTTTCGTCACCCGCGACGCCGTCAAGCAACGCGCCGGTGCAGAAGGCGAGCAGGTCGAGCAGGGTCGTGCCGGGATCCTGTTCAATCAGCCACGGCAGCAGGTCCGCTCGCCGCGCAGGGAGTTCACGTCCCCACCGCTCGCGCTGTGCCTCAATGAGAGTCCACGCAGTGCTCGTGGGCAGATCGTCCGCCGCGCCGAGCAGACCGTCGCGGTTGCTCGTGCAGGACAGTTTCAGCGCGTGCGGTGCGAAACGCGTCCCATATCCGTCCGGAAAGACTTTCGGAATCAGGCTTTGCAGGACGGCGGCGAGGGCGACGGTTGGCTGCGCGATCAGTTCCGCGTGAACAGCGGCGGTGCGATGCGCAGTGAGGCGCTGGCACAGCTTCGCACTGTGAACAGGCTTCTCGGTCGCTTCGGGTTTCTCTTTCTCGCCGGATGTGCGTTCAGTTTCCGGCGTGCCGGTCACGGTCGCGCCCACCGCATCCAGTGCAGCGCTGTTTTCACGGCGTACCAGACCCCGCTCGATGATCAGTTCGCCCTGCGGGCCGACCATCACGAATGCGCCCGCTTCGGCCATCTGTTGCGCGTCCCATGTTTCCGCTCGGCTTTCGAGTGCGAAAATGGCCGCGTTGACCCTGTCGATTTCGGCTTCGAGGCGTTCGCCTTCCTCGTAGGCGTTCTCGTTGTCCTCCGACAGTGCTTCGAACTTTTCGGCCAGTTCATCTTGCTGCGCGGTGAGCGCGTCCATTTCCCGCTGTTCGTCGTCGGTGAAGGGGCGCAGCACAGGTTGCAGTCTGCCGTAGCGGTTCAGTTCGAACACGTCGCGCTCGATACGCTGTTCGGTCCAGCCCCAACCTTCGGCCCGGACTTCTTCGGCGGCGTCGTCGAGCGTCGCGGCGGCGAGACGTTGCAGCAACTCGGGGTCGGCAATGTAGCCCGCGTTTTCGTCGTCACTGAAGAGATCACGTCTCACGTAACCTCCCGCTGCCTCATAGACGTCCAACCCCACGAAGCGCACCAGACGGCTGCGGCTCGCGTCGATCTCGGTGCGCGTGATCGCCTGCCGCAGATAGTTGGGCTGGCGTTGCCAGATATCCGTTCATACGCTCGACCTTGCCCTTCGTCTTCGCGCGGTATGGCTTGCACACGCGAGGTACGAACCCATGGTGTTTGGCGAAGTCAGCGAACCCCGGATGATATCGGTGCTGCTTCTTGCCATAGGCATCGCGCTTCAAGATCACCGTTTTCATATTGTCATAAACGATTTCTCTGGTGACGCCGCCGAAGGCATCAAATGCCCGCACGTGGCAAGCCAGTAGCGTTTCGATGCGCATGTCGGTGACAAACTCCGCGTAGCTGACGCGGCTGTAGCCCAACGTCGCAACGAACGCCGCGAGCATGCCGAGTTTGTGGCCCGGCTTACGAAACTCAATCCAGTCCATCTGCATCTGATGTCCCGGCTCTGTCTCGAATCTCACCACCGGGTCGAGGCGTCCAGCGGGTCGAAGCTTCTGCAGATACTCCTGCACGCGGCGTAACCCGCCCGTGTAGCCGCGCTCCTCAATCTCCCGCTTGAGCACCGTCGCCGGAATCCAGTCCGGCTTCGCTGCTTCAACGCGTTCCTGCAGATACCCTTTGAACGGCTCAAGCTTGCCGGCGACAGGCTGACGGGCCTTACGCAGCGGTGGCCCCGATTCCAGATACTTCCTGACGGTGTTGACTGCCATGCCGGTCTCGACCGCGATGTCCCGGAGGCTGTTTCCCTGGCGACGCAGAATCTCGATTTCCATGTACTCCTCGTAGCTGATCACGGGCCGCCCAAAAGGAGCAACCCTACAACGAGGTGTATCAATTCCTAACTGCGTTGCTGTATCAATTTACAACTGCGCGCGACATCATACTGCCGCTCCCACACTGCGATGATATTGAAATTGCGAACGTTCGCGAGCGCCGCGACCTGACGGAATGAAAGGCCTTCCCTCCGCATCCGCTCCACAACTGCACCCTTGAATTCAGCGCTATATCGCACGCGGCTGGTTCTTGTTCGCAAACCTTCCTCGCCGTGCGCTTGATATGCCGCTATCCATTTCCGAAGTGACGAAACGTCCACGTTGTGGCGGGCCGCAACTCTCTTTAGCCCGGCATGGCCGGCGCAGTAATCCTGCGTTGCCGACAGTTTCTTCTTCTCGCTGTATTTCACCAAAAACACCCTAAAAAGGGTGTCCAACTTCGTGGGGTCAGTTCAATTTTCAGTGGACACCTTATGACAGAACAACACTCAGAAACGTCGGGCCTGAAGGTCGTCAGCGTTGGCATAGACGGTAAGCGTCGATTCGATCGGCATACCAAACGCCGACTCGTCGAGGCTTGCCTGGAGCCGGGAGCATCAGTCGCAGGACTCGCACTGCAGCACGGCGTTAATGCGAATCTCCTGCGCAAATGGATCAAGCTGCATCAGCAACGGCTCTCTGAGGATTCGACGCAGTCGTCGACCGCAGAGTCGGCATTCGTGCCGGTCGTTATGGTTAGCAGTGAACAGGCGCTCGTCGAGCACAATTCCGTCAGGTCTTCATCGTTGGCCGCGACCGCTAGTTCGCCAGCAAATGCAGCGGCCGCGTCGACGCTGACGGCGCAGATGCCCACGCGTGGCGACCTGCGTGGACCTATCAAATCCCTTTCCGGCGGCAATCAGCAGAAGGTTCTGCTCGCTCGCGTCATTGGGCAGGATGCAAAACTGGTGTTGCTCGACGAGCCAACGAAAGGTGTCGACATTGGAGCGAAAGCCGACATCTACGCCATCATCCGTCGCATGGCTGCCGAAGGGCGCTGCGTAGTCGTCGTCTCCAGTGAAGAGGAGGAGTTGCTCGAACTGGCGGACCGCGTTCTCGTGTTCCATCAGGGCAGCTGCGATGGCGTTTCGGTGTCCGCGGACAAACTAAGCATCGCGGGTCTGCGCAAAGCAGCCTGGAGCGGCAATACGAGCATGCTGTAAGCAAAGTTCTTCGGACGCTCCTTTACCGGCCGTGCGACCTACGCCAACGAGCAGCTATGCCTTCAGAATTCCTCGTCATCTTCCAGTATCACGAGCCGGAACCGTTCCACCAGTTCGAGCAAGGCATGCTTGAAGAGTATGAGTCGACGACCGGCATCTATATCGACGCCGAAACAGAAAATGAGGCGCAGAAATGGGCGGAAGCTATTGCGAGCGAGCTGCTTAAGCACTGCAATGCGGACGTGCACCTCAACTGGAATCAGTTCAAATATTCGTGCTGGGTTGAACATCACCCTGACGAGTCTCCATGGAGCCACTGCCTCGACTTCTTCCAGCACGTCCGGGTCGGCCAACTCCCAGTCTTGGATGGCATGGACAGCACTGCATACCTAAGCTGGAGCGCGTCGCAGCCGCGATAGCTGCGCGAGATATTCCGGCGTTATGTCGAACACTCGCTCCCGAGCTTTGACTGTCAGCGCGCAATGATGGGCCGCTCCCGGCGCAAGTTGAAGAGCGAGCGGAGGACGGCTCAATGTCTCCGGTCCGCACTTTGGCAATAACGACCATTCGGGCCCATCAATATCGCTGGTTGGATGTGGTCTCGGCAAACGACGCGTTATCGGCTTCCTCGAGGCGAAGCGTTGCCGCGCCCACCGCCTAACGGAATTCCAGTCGTACTCGGCCAATTACAATCGGAAGAAGCACATTCCGGCCGGCCACCGTCTCCGCCCGACTTGGCCCTACTGAAAGAGCCTTTCGATGCTCCGCCTGAGTTACCGCGGCCGCCACCGTGGTTGCCCCGTTCCTTTGCTCATCGTCGCCTCCGTCAATAACCTGCGAACGCCAAACGCTGCTATCGGTATGTCGAGCTGCGCATGTAAATCGCGGCCACAAAATCATACCCCTCCTTGTGACGTGCTTCTTGCTGCCGACCGTCCGTCCTACATTGAGTTGGTAACATTGAAGGCAATCTTTCAAACAACCGAATAGTTAATGCGAGGGTGTTGATTTGCACTGAATCCTGACCCCCCGTGGGTCAGGATTCAGTGCAAATCAACACCGCGTAACAACTTCTTTGCCAGAAATTTCGCAGTTGTGTAACGACTTCTAATCCGAATTGCCAAGTCGTTCTATCAGATCCTGACAAACGAGCCAGGCAAGACCGCACGGCCGATCGTCGCTGCAACGTTCATGCTGGTGCACACGACGCAGGGAAATCTGGAGCAGGGTAAGGAAACGCTGAAGTTCTTTGACTGGGCTTCAGGAACGGCACACAGGCAGCAAACGAACTCGACTACATCCCGCTCCCGGAATCGGTTGTCTCAAGAATCCGTGCGCAATGGAAGGCGAAGGTGAAGGACGCGTCGGGTAAGTCGGTGGCCAAATAAGTCACGGGACCATCAGGCGACGCTTTTGAGACGGGCCATCCGGGTCACACGCGCCCGGATGCGTTCCGGCCGCGCGGTCCAATGCTGATTTCGACGCTTATGGATGTCCCAGTGCTTTGGCTACGAGGGCGAGCCAGACCAAAGTCAGAGATCGGCGGCCGATAGCGTTATCCGCTCGCCGGTGCGGTGGAGTGCTTTGTGCTCGACGGCCTGCAGAATCTTGCGCTTGCCAAGCTCGAAGGCAAGCATCAGTTGTTTTGGGGTCTCGTTTGCAGCGCCGAGTTTTTCATAAACCGTTTCAGCGGGGAGCGCAAAGGCGCAGTATCCCCAACCAAAGCCGTAGGCCGAAAACCATAGTGTCGAGTCGACGGTAAGAAGCGGTGCCGTAAGATTCGCATTGGGCTGGTTCATGGCTGTCACCTCCTTCCCGATAGGGCGATTCCATTGGCGCATGGCGGACCTACAGGAGTCCTTCCCCAACTGCCTCGATGGCGAGTCGCGCGCAGGATCGCTGTCGGCCAGGTTGATCAATGCTTGCTCGCCGTCCGTGCGGGCGGCGTCCTCAACCGGGAAAGTGCTTTCACTGAATGCAATGAGCTTGAACCCGCTCCCCCTTGCACGCGGGACGGTGATGCCCCAATGCCAGCCTCCGGCTTGTTCGAAGACATGCAATACAGGGGCGGTTGACGTGTAAGCCTGAGAAGTCGTCATGGCACATTCTCCTCTCATATCGCGACCGCTGCAGCACGACTGCGGATGCTCTTCCTTTAGGCTACAGCTTTTTGCTGCACCGCAATATCCCCCCGTGGTAAAAACGTCAAATCATGAAGCGTCATAATTTTGAAATGCTTCCCCTCGCGTAGAGGTGTGTGAGCACGAATCGACGAACTTTTGAGGTACACGATTCAAGGGGGGCTGTAAGACTAGCCATTCGCTCATCGGTGCCGCGGCGCCGCACAACGGTGACGGCGTCGTCTTCCCGACTCGTATTGTCCATGGACTTCAGCGTTTCCACTAATCGCGTCGCGTAGAGCGTATTACATCTATGGTCCCTCCCATTTTTGCAACCACGATTTTCGATGTCATTGCAGGCTCGCTTGAATCTATCCGGCGTCGATTGTGGGGATCATGCCCCGCGCCACGATGAGGTTCGCGCCTGAAGGTCCTAAAAACTGTCTCGGCTTGGGAAAGCCTATTTAATACCTAGGTTGTCCTTCAGGCCGATGTGCCGTTCATGTCATCAAATTTCAGTCGTCGCAAAACCAGTTGGGTGATTCGCCAGAAGTTGAGCCGCTCAGTCAGTCCGGCAGCGACCGTCAATCCCGCACAGTACGCGGTGCCGTGGGCTGCCATTGACCACGCAGTTCGAGCCAGCTTGTTAGCCAGCGCGCACGCTACAACGTTTGAATGTCGCCGGGTGAGCATGGCACGAACCCAGTCCGCGAGTTGGCCTGTCCGTCCCTCAAGCCGCAGCATGTAGGCTCGAGCGCACGTGACGAGCAGCCGTCGAATATTCTTGTCGCCACGCCGGCTGATACCAAGCAACGTCGCCTTCCCACCGGTACTGTACTGCCTGGGAACGAGACCTACCGACGCTGCAAAATCGAGACCGCACCTGTACTGCTTGCCGCCTCCCATTTCTGCGGCCAGAACACTGGCGGTGATGGGGCCGATGCCCGGGATCGTCAGCAGGCGTTGGCCGAGCTCGTCGTCTGCGAGCTGGGCGTTAATCTCTTTCTCGATATGGCCAACTTCGCTGTCGAGATACTTGTAGTGCTCGTGCAGACGCTGAAGGATCGCGATCAGGCGTGGTCGCAGTGAATGCTCAGAGAGGAGGGCCGGAAGACGGGCAACGGAAGCCTTTCCAACTGGCAAACTAACGCCGAATTCCAGCAATAAGCCGTGCATCTGGTTGATGGTTCTGGTGCGATCCCGCGCGAATGACTCCCGTAGGCGATGTGGTGCGGAGAGCGTCTGTTGCGATTCGGTTTTCGTGGTGACAAACCGCATGGTAGGCCGGGAGGCAGCTTCGCAGATACGGCGACAGCGGCAAGCCGCCCGGCGACCCGGCTCACGCCAACTATGCGAAGCGGCGCATGGCGCTCGATCATCCGCAAGTCGTGACGCGCCTGGTGACGCTGGATGTCGCGCCCACGCTCGCCATGTACGAACAGACCTCGTTCGAGTTCGCGCGCGCCTACTGGCACTGGTTCATGCTGGTGCGCCCCGCGCCGTTTCCTGAGACGCTGATCCGCGCCAACCCCGATCTCTATCTGAAGCAGACCATCGGCGCGCGCAGCGCCGGCCTCGCGCCGTTCACGCCGGCGGCTTACGCGGAATATCTGCGCTGCCTGTCCGATCCGGCGACGGCGCACGGCATCTGCGAAGACTATCGCGCGAGCGTGACGATCGACCTTGAACACGATCGCGCGACCCTCGCGTCGCAGCAGCGGATTGACTGCCCATTCATGGCGTTGTGGGGCGCGCAGGGTGTGATCGAGCAATGCTTCGATCCGCTTGCCGAGTGGCGGGCGTACGCGCCGGACGTGCAGGGCGAGGCCCTGCCTTGCGGCCACTACATTCCCGAAGAAG
>Ga0307412_10000131_pt1 | contig 54361 bp, 47 predicted proteins | sample DK1Cmetagenome_3_FD_203823 | JGI IMG/M metagenome (GOLD analysis project Ga0307412, IMG submission 203823) | Maize rhizosphere microbial communities from greenhouse at UC Davis, California, United States - DK15-C-1 | ecosystem: Host-associated > Plants > Roots > Rhizosphere > Soil | place: USA...
ATCGGGCCGTAATTCCGCCTCAATCTGGTCAATGGTCGGCAAATCCGTCTCCAGTGATTCGGGCACTTCGCGCATGAACTGGTACTCGGCGACGCCCATCGGCTTGGCTACGCCGCGCAACGCATATGCCGCCACAAGCCGGTTCTTTTCCTTGCACAGCAGCAGACCGATGGTCGGCTGGTCTTCCTGTGCCTTCACCTGCGCGTCGATCGCAGAAAGATAGAAGTTCAGCTGGCCTGCATACTCCGGTTTAAACGGCGTCGTTTTTAGTTCGACAACGACGTAGCAACGCAGCTTGAGGTGGTAGAAAAGTAGATCGATAAAAAACTCGTCACCACCTACCTGGCCGCGCGGCGAGAGGTACTTCGCTAGTCTGCTTGCAAGTAATCGTCCATCCATTGCGATGAACTGCATCTGCGCACTGCTCGCATGTTATCAGAGACCGCCAGTAAGATCGGCTTTCACGCCGCGCCAGCCTCGCTCTCGTTCGGCGCCAGCAACTGGCTGTCGGGCAGGCGAAAGGGCACGAGACTGTCGGCGTTATTCGCTTCCACCAGCCGGATCATTTGCAGCATGAACACATCGCGTTCGACGGGCGACAGGTGCTCGATGGTGCGATCGTGCGCGCGCTGCACGGCTTTTGCCATCTTCCTGACAAGGCGCTTGCCGGCGGGCGTCAGCTTGACGAGCCGCAAACGCTTGTCGTGTTCCGCCTGCGTACGGCTCAGCAGTCCGCGCGCGTTAAGGCGTGGAATCACTTCCGCGACGCTGGAACGCTCCAGCCCCACTTCGATCGCGAGCGAGTTCTGATCGATTTCGCCAAGCGTCTCCAGCGTGGTGAGCAGGCTGTATTGCACCGGCGTGATGTTGAACTCGCTGGTTTCCTGCGCGAACAGGAAAGTATGGATCTGATGCATGCGGCGAATCAGAAAGCCTGGGCGCGAGAACAGCGGCGAGCGCGCCTGCCGTTCGGCGAGCTCTGCACGCACGCTTTGGATGTCGAGGTGGTCGGTGGTCGTGGATCGCATGAGAGGCATTGGATGGAGAGGGGCACGCACGAGGCGCTCTGTCGCGCATTCTAGGCTGAAACCGGCATGCGTCGCAAATCGGGGGTACACCAACGGATCACCATAAAAAGGCATTGCGCATGCGCATGGTGCGCACCCACGCCGGGGCCGTCCGAGTTGGTGCGAAGCTTGTGCGCGCAGATCCGTGGTACGGCACGGATAACACAGGAGGCGATTTTGTTAAGTCGTTGTCGTGCAAGGAGAAATCCGATGCTGAAGTTCACCGTTGCCAACCGGCATGCAACTTGCGGTACACCACGCATCTCTTCACTCGGCTATCGCACCGCACATGTCACAAGTCCTGCTCAAAGGGGGCCGCGTCATCGACCCCGCCCAGAACATCGACGCCACGCTGGACGTCCTGGTGGACAACGGCGTTATTGCCGCCATCGGCACCGACCTCGCGCGCGAGGCGCCGCTGGCGGAGGCGGTCGATTGCAGCGGCAAGCTGGTGCTGCCTGGTCTCATCGATACGCACGGCCACGTCTTTCAGTATGTCACCGGCCGCTTCGGGCTCAACGCCGATCAGTGCGGCGTGCAGTCGGGCGTGACGACGATCGTGGACCAGGGCGGACCAAGCTGCATCACGATTCCCGGTTTCCGGCATTACGTGGCGGAGCGCTCGTCCACGCGCGTGCTGGCATTTATCTCCGCCTATCTGGTCGGCGGCCTCGAAGGCCATTATTACCCGGACCTCTATCGACCCGATTGTCTCGATGCCGATGCGACCATCAAGTCCATTCGCGCGAATCCCGATCTCGTGAAGGGTATCAAGGCTCATGCGGAAATCGGCGGCTTCGCGCGCTGGGGTCTTGATGTAATGAAGATCGCCGCGAAGATCGGCCGCGGCGCGCAACTGCCCTTATACATCCACTTCGGGCAGCTTTGGCCGAAGCCCGATAGCGGCGGCTTGCCCGTGCAGCCGAATTCGATCTTCAATCAGGTTGTCGAAACGTTAAAGCCGGGTGACATCCTCGCGCATCCGTTCAGCCGTCATCCGGGCGGTTTTGTCGAAGAAAACGGGCGACTGCATCCGCTCGTGCATGAGGCCGTCGCACGCGGGCTCAAGATCGACGTGGGCCACGGCTCGCATTTCAGCTTCAAGACCGCGCGCATCGTGCTGGACGAGGGCGTCGTTCCCGACACGCTCGGCGCCGACATGCACGGCTACAACACCCACGTGCCCGCGCCCGCCGGCACGCCTGACAGCCATCCCGACGAGGAGCATTCGTTCCTTGGCCGCACGCAGTTCAGCCTCGTGAGCGCGATGACCAGCATGCTCGCGCTCGGCCTGCCGCTGCAACATGTTGTGGCCATGGCCACCTGCAATGCCGCGAGGATGATCGGAATGGAAGACGTGATCGGCTCGCTGCAGGTGGGGCGCGGCGCGGACATCAGCGTGCTCGACGATCGTCGCGGCCGCTGGGTGCTCGAGGACAACGAGGGCACCCAGGTCATCACCGAACGCATGCTGTCGCCGCTCTTTTGCCTGCGCGACGGCGAGCGTCACGATGCCGTCTCGCCGACCCTGCCGCTCGCGCGCGCTGCCTGACCACGCAAGGCTTATTCATGATCAAACGTTCGCAACCACGTGCCGGCGATCATCGCCCGCAAGGCATCGGCGCATCGCTCGCACGCAAGGAAGACGACCGCTTCATGCACGGACGCGGCGAATACGTGCCCAACGTCCGCATGGTCGGCATGGTCGACGTCGCGTTCGTGCGCAGCCCGATCGCACACGGCCATATCGTCGGCATCGAAAAGCCGCAGGCGTTCACACAGGCCGTCTATACGCTCGCCGACCTGGACGGCGTGAAGCCGATCGTCGCTGATTCGGGGTTGCCGGGATTCAAAAGCTCGCGGCAGCACGTGCTCGCAAGCGGCAAGGTGCGTCAGGTCGGCGAACCCATTGCCATGTGCGTGGCCGCGAGCCGCGCGCAAGCCGAGGATATCGCCGCGCAGGTCTTCGTCGATTTCGAGGAACTGCCTGCCGTGGTCGACATGCTTGACGCTTGCCGGGAAGGCTCGCCGCTCGTGCATGAACATTGGGGCGACAACGTCTTTCTGGAGACTTTCGTCGACGCGAAGCCGGATGTCGATCTCGAAGCGATCCGCCGCGACGCGCCGATTCGCGTTCATCGCACGCTACGCACTGCGCGTCAGAGCATGGCGCCCATGGAGGGGCGCGGCGTCGTCGTGCATTGGGATCGCCGCCTCTCGCAGTTGATCGTGCATACGTCCGCGCAGATGCCGCACATCACGCGTACCGGGCTCGCCGAATGTCTCGGGCTCGACGAAGGGCAAGTGCGCGTAATCGCGCCGGATGTCGGCGGCGGCTTCGGCTACAAGGGTATTCTGTTGCCGGAGGAAGTCTGCTGCGGCTGGCTCGCGATGCAACTGGACAGACCCGTGCGCTGGATCGAGGACCGTCGCGAGCAACTTACGGCCAACGCGAACTGCCGCGAGCACCACTACGATATCACCGGTTACGCGGATCGCGACGGCCGCCTGCTTGCACTCGAATGCGATGCCCACGTGGATTCGGGCGCGTATTCATCGTATCCGTTCTCCGCGTGCCTGGAAGCGGCGCAGGTTGGCAGCATCCTGCCCGGCCCATACAAGATGGAGCGCTTTCGCTGCCGCACCTGGTCGGTGGCGACCAACAAGCCGCCGATCCTGCCGTATCGCGGCGTCGCGCGCACGGGCGTGTGTTACGCGATCGAAACCGTCATGGATGCGATCGCGCTCGAAGCGGGCATCGAGCCTTACGAGGTACGGCTGCGCAATCTCGTCGAGGCGCACGAAATGCCGTACGACAACATCACCGGCAAGCATTTCGATAGCGGCGATTATCCCGAGGCGGTGCGCCGCGCGGTGGCGGCCATAAATCTGGGCGCAGTGCGCGCGCGGCAACGGCGCGGCGAACCGGACGGCAGGCGCATTGGCGTGGGCATCTCGGTGTTTTGCGAGCAGGGCGCGCACGGCACGTCGGTGTATCACGGCTGGGGCATTCCAATGGTGCCGGGCCACGAGCCCGCGGTGATTCGCCTGACGCCCGACGGCGTGCTGGAAGTGCGCGCCGGCGTGCATTCGCACGGGCAGAGCATGGAGACCACGCTCGCGCAGATCGCTCACGAGGTGCTGGGCATCGATACGGACCGCGTGCGCATCGTGCTCGGCGATACCGGCGTCACGCCGTATTCCACCGGCACCTGGGGCTCGCGTTCGATCGTGATGGCGGGCGGCGCGGTCGGCCGTGCGTCTAAGGAACTCAAGGAACGCCTGATGAAAATCGGCGCGCATCTGCTTGGCGAGCCATTGGGCGATTTGCGCTGGGAAAGCGGATCGGTAGTCGGCAAGCATGGCTCGCGCAGTTTGCGGGAACTGGCCCGCACCTGGTATCTCGCACCGCAACTTCTGCCGCCCGATGTCGATCCGCGCGGCCTCGAAGTGTCAACCTCGTATCAGGCGAAGCGCGATTCGGGCACGTTCAGCTACGCATGTCATGCGGTGGTGGTCGCAGTGGACCCGGCGCTCGGCAAGACCGAGATTCTCGATTATGCGATCGTGGAGGACGGCGGCGTGCTGATCAACCCGATGGTGGTCGACGGACAAGTGTACGGCGGCGCGGCCCAGGGTATCGGCACCGCGCTCTATGAGGCGATGCCCTATAGCGAAGACGGGCAGCCGCTCGCCTCGACGCTCGCTGACTACATTCTGCCGGGCGCGACGGAGGTGCCTGCGATTCGCATCGAACACATGGAAACGCCCGCCCCGTACACGGAGTTCGGGCAGAAGGGCATTGGCGAAAGCGGGGCGATCGGGCCGCCCGCCGCGCTCGCGAACGCCGTCAACGATGCACTGCGCGGCCTCGGTGTGCGCATCGACCAGTTGCCGATCACGCCGCGCCTGATCGTCGAAGCGCTCGCAAGACAGCGCAAACAGCAGGCCAACGCGCCGAAGGAAATGCCCGTATGAAAGCCGCAGCCTACGACTACGCCCGTCCGCTCGCCTGCGACGAGGCCATCGCGCTCGTCGCGCCGACCGGCGGCATGGGCAAGTTCGTCTCCGGCAGTCAGTCGCTCGGACCAATGATGAACCTGCGCCTCGCGCAGCCGGAAATGCTCGTCGATCTGCGCGGCATCGCTGCCTTGCGTGCCTGCCGAACAGAAGGTGAAGCCGTCGAGCTAGGCGCGTGCATCACGCATGCGGAGATCGAAGACGGCAAGATAGAAACCGGCACGCGCGGTCTGATGGAGTATGTCGCTCAAGGCATCGCCTATCGCGCGGTGCGCAATCGCGGCACGCTCGGCGGCAGTCTCGCGCATGCCGATCCCGCCGCCGACTGGATCAACACCATGTGCGCGCTGAATGCGCAATACCTGGTCACGGGACCGACCGGCGCGCGGGTGATCGAAAGCGGTGAGTGGATGGCCGGCGCGTTCACGACCGCGCTCGAACCCGATGAAATTCTCACTGGCGTGCGCTTCACCCGTCTGTCACCGACAGCCCGCTGGAGCTATTACAAGTTCAACCGCAAGCCGGGCGAGTTCGCGGAAGCCATTGCCGTTTTTATCGACGACGCGGCTCGCGGCGTGTGCCGTGCAGTCATCGGCGCGATCGACGCGCCGCCTTACGCAATCGACGATGCCCGCGGCTTGCTGCACGACGCCGATCCGCGGACTTCGTGCTTCGATGCTCATCTCGAAGCGGCGGGCATCGAGGCGGGAAGCTATGAGCATGAGGTGCATCGCGTCGCGCTCGTGCGCGCGGCGGGGATCATCCGCAATCAGAACGGGAACGCGCCATGAGCGACGCATTCATCAGGACGATCGAACTGGTCGTCAATCAGGAGACGGTCGCGGAGCGCGTCGAACCGCGCACGAGTCTCGCGGATTTTCTGCGCGATCAGCGGATGTTGTGCGGCACGAACATCGGTTGCGAACAGGGTGTATGCGGCGCATGCACGATCGAGGTGGACGGCGTGCCGACGCGCTCGTGCATCACGCCGGCAATCAGTTGTGCTGGCAGCGCGGTGCGCACTATCGAAGGCTTCGACGACGACGCCACCATGAACGAGCTGCGCGCGGCCTTCACCGCCGAGCACGCGCTGCAATGCGGCTACTGCACGCCGGGCATGCTGATGACCGCCCGCGACATCGTCACGCGCCTGCCCAATGCCGACGACGCGCGCGTGCGCCTCGAACTCTCCGGCAATCTGTGCCGCTGCACCGGCTACGTCGGCATCGTCCGCGCGATCCGTCGCGTGCTCGATGCACGCCGTGCGCGCGCGGCCGTGCCGCTAGCGGCGGACGCGGCAACGGCCTGAACCATCGGATACGGACTGATACGCAATGGAAATCGAACAAAGTTTTACCGTGCCGTATCCACGCGAACTCGTGTGGGCACGCTTTCACGATACGCCCGGCATCGTCGGGTGCCTGCCGGGGGCGTCGCTCGCCGCGCCCGTCGAGAACGGCATGCTCAAGCTCACGACGACCGTCAAGCTCGGGCCGATCGTCGCCTCGTTCGCAGGCGACGGCGAGATCGCTTTCGACGACGCGCATTACAGCGGCAGCATCACCGGAGCGGGCGTGGACCGCAAGAGTTCGTCGCGCGTGAAGGGTGTGGCTTCGTTCGCGCTCGAAGAGGCGGGGGCCGGCGAGACACGCGTCGACGTGAAGGTCGATTACACGATAGGCGGCACTCTCGCGCAGTTCTCGCGCGGCGGCATCGTAAAGGAACTGGCGACGCGCATGACTGAAGCGTTTGCGTCCAACCTGAAGGCGAAGCTCGATCAAGCGGGAGCATCGGCGAGCGTCGACGATACGGCAGAGGCGACGCATACGGCGCGGGAGGCACGGGAGGCACGGGAGGCACGGGAGGCGCAGATCGTGCAGCAGGCTGCTGTAGCACAAGCGTCGATGCCCGAAGCGCAGGCATCCGCGCGCGAAGCGCGAGCCCACGTGCCAGCGGACAAGCAACCGAAAGCGGAACCGGAAGCGCAAGCCCGGCCCCAAAACCCGCCGCGTGCCGTCGTGCGCCCCCAGCCGGCGAACGCGCCGCTCGATGTCGGCAATCTGTTCTGGAAGATGCTGTGGTCGCGCTTGCGCAGCCTCTTTAGCTTCGCGGGCCGCTGATCATGCTCAGCGACGATGCCAACTCGCTCGCCCTGGGCCGTGTCCATGCGGTACGGCCGCACTGGCGCAATGTGGTCGCCGCGCGCGACGCCGTGGGACTGCCGGACTTTACGCTGCTGCATGCTGGGCCGCCGTTCGACGATGCCCGTGCGCCTTCCGCACCCGTGGCCTCGTCGGCGGTCTTGTGCTGTCTGTACGAGGGCTGGGCGCAGGACGAGGCGCACGCTGAGCGGCTGATCGCGCAAGGCGAAGTGCGCCTGGAATGCGCGCAGTCGTACGGGGTGGTAACGCCGCTCGCGGCGGTCGTCTCGCCGCGCACGATGCTGGTCGAAGTCACGGACGCCAACGATCCCGACGCGTGCGCGTGGTCGTTGCTGGGCAGCGGCGCAGGTCCGCAGATTCGCTTCGGCAGCCGCGACCGGCGCGTCCTCGACCGCATGAAATGGCGCGACGAAGTGCTCGCGCCCGCGCTTGGAGAGGCGCTCGTATCGGGCTCGCTCGATCTTTTCCCGCTGGCGCAGGCCGGCATCGAGAGCGGCGACGATCTGCATGCCCGCACGACGGGAGCGACGGCCGCGCTGCGCGCGCTGCTTGCTCCGCGTATCGAAGATACCGGCATCGATACGATGCTCGCGCAAACACCGCTCTTTTTCCTCACGCTATGGATGGCCGCGTGCGCCCTGATGCTGTCGGCGGCGGGCGCGGATCGGTCCGGGTCGACGCTTGTCGTGGCGCTGGCTGGCAACGGCGAGCGGGTGGGCATCCGTCTCGCTGGCGCGCCTGAGCGCTGGATCACAGCGCAGGCAGGCGCGCCCGAAGGTCCGCGTATCGATCCGCAGCAGCAGGCCGTCGCGGCGCCGCTTACCGGCGACAGCGGCGTGATCGACGCCGCCGGCTTCGGCGCGCAGGCGCTTCTTTTCGCGCCCGAACCGGCGCACGCGTTCGAAGCCTTTTTGCCCACCGGCTGGCGCGGGCGGCAGGCGCGCATCCATACGGCTGCCCATCCCGCATTCGGGCGGTTGCCCGGCGTGCTCGATGCCGCGCGCGTGGTTCGCGAAGGCATTGCGCCGCTTGCCGCCATCGCGATGATCGGCGCCGACGGACGCGCGGGTCTGCTAGGCCGCGGGCTGTATACGGCGCCGCTCGAACTCTTCGCGCGGGCCTTGTCCGATCTGCCGGATCTGCACGCATGAGCGCCCAGCCGATCAACGATCCCGCGACGCTCTCAGCCGTGAATGCTGCGTTCGACGAATACGAGCGCGCGCTCACGACCAACGACGTTGCCGTTCTCGATGCGCTCTTCTGGCGGAGCCCGCACACACTGCGCTATGGCGCGACGGAAAACCTGCAAGGTTACGACGCGATCCGCGCTTTCCGCGCCGCGCGTCCGGGCAAGGGGCTGATGCGCACCGTGATCGATCGCTCGATAACGACCTTTGGCGAGGACTTCGCCGTCGCCAATATCACGTTCTCGCGCGCAGGCGAGCCGCGCATCGGACGGCAATCGCAGACGTGGGCCCGCTTCCACGGGCAATGGCGTGTCGTCGCGGCCCATGTCAGCTGGATGGACCCTGCATGATGCAGAACGATTTGCTGCAAGCGGGCCTGCATGGCTCGTTCGTCGCCGATGGCTTCGACTCGCTGCCAGCCGCCGCCTTGCCGCCTCGCGCCGGCGGCAAGCTGGCGGGCGAGCGGCTGGCAGTAAAAGACGTGTTCGATGTCGCCGGGCTTCGCACGGGTAGCGGCAATCTGGCGTGGCGCGACGAACAGCCTGTCGCCACGCGGACCGCGCTCGCCGTTCGCGCGCTGCTCGAAGAGGGCGCGCAATGGCTCGGCAAGACCGTCACCGATGAGCTGACCTACAGTCTCGCCGGCGTCAACGCGCACTACGGCACGCCCGTGAATCCCTCGGACCCGGCGCGCATTCCGGGCGGTTCGTCGTCGGGGTCCGTCGTCGCGGTGGCGGCGGGCCACGCCGATATCGCGCTCGGCACCGATTGCGGCGGTTCGGTGCGCCTGCCTGCGAGCTACTGCGGCGTATGGGGCATGCGGCCCACGCATGGCCGCATTGCGGCAGACGGCTGCCTCACGCTCGCGCACAGCTTCGATACGGTCGGCTGGTTCGCGCGCGACGCGCGCCTGCTCGCGGACACGTTTGAAGTGCTGGCGCGCAGCCTCGTCCCAGCGGATCAGGCGGCGTTCGCGCTGCACGTGCCGCGCAACCTGCTTGCCTGCGTGGATCCGGACGTCGCGGCACGCTTCGAGGCGTCGCTGCCGGCGCTCGGCGAACGCGCGAGGTTCGTCGCGCCTGAAGCATCGCTTGCCGATTGGGCGCAGGCTTTCCGCGTGTTGCAGGCCGCGGAGATTGCGCAACGCTACGGGCAATGGGCGCGTGAACATGCCGCGAGCTTCGGTGCCGATGTGGGCGCGCGCTTCGCCATGAGCCTCGGCATTACGCGCGAACAGATCGCCGATGCACAGCGTATTCGCGCGGAAGCAATTCGTGCGATGGCCCACGCGCTGCCCCAACGCACATATTGGCTGGTGCCGACTGTGCCGGGCGTCGCGCCTCGCGCGGACGCATCGGCGCAAACGCTCGACCACGTGCGCGCGCGGTCGCAACAGATGCTGTGCGCGGCGGGGCTGGCGGGTCTGCCGCAGGTGAGCATGCCTTGGACTCGCTTTGACGGCGCGCCCGTGGGCCTTTCGGTCATCGGCGCGCGCGGCGCTGACGAGGGCGTGCTGGCCGCCGCGCGCGCGGTGCACGACGTGATGCGGGATGCCGGCGTCTAGCCTTATGCCAGGACGGCGCCTCGCGTTTTTGATGAGCAGTAAGCGTCTTTTCGATCGAAGCACACTCAAAGGAGCGTCCATGACAAAGCACTTGACCGAAGCGCAGGTCGAGCATTTCAGGCAGCACGGCTACGTGTATCCCATGCGCGCGCTCGACGCGCAGCAAGCGGCGGACTATCGTCGCATCATCGAACAGTACGAGGCGACGACCGGCGAGGACGTCAACAGGACCCTGAAAATCAAGGGTCATCTGGCCTTGCCGGCGATCGTCGAACTCGGACGTCACCCCGCTATCCTCGACGCGGTGGAGGATATCATCGGGCCTGACATCATGCTTTTCGGCGCGTCGATCTTCGCGAAGAATGGCCGCGATCCGCGCTATGTGTCGTGGCATCAGGACTCCACTTACTTCGGCCTCACGCCGCACGAGGAGGTGACCGTCTGGGTCGCGCTCACGCCCGCGAACTCGCTCAACGGTGTTCTGCGCGTGTTGCCGGGCTCGCACCGCGGCCCCGACCTGAAGCATGTCGAAACCTATGCAAAAGACAACATGCTTGCAAAGGGGCAGACGCTCGTCGGCATCGACGAAAACCTTGCTGTCGAAATGCCGCTTCAGCCCGGTGAGTTCTCGATGCATCACGAACGCACCGCGCACAGTTCGCTGCCCAACCGCTCGGACGACAGGCGCATCGGCTTCGCATTCTTCTATGTGCCGGCGCACGTGCGCTCGGCTACGGGCCGCCGTCGCGCGACGCTGGTGCGCGGCGCCGACCGCTTCGGTCACTGGGATGCCGACACGCTGCCGGAGTACGATTGCGATCCGCGCTCGATGAGCGAGCTTGCGCAAACCTGGGGCAAGTACAAGGATGGGGAAGTCAGGCAGGCCGCCGACATGATCGCCCCGCAGTAAATGGCGAAGCACCCGTCGCAGCATGCACAATGCCGCGACGGGTGCTGCGCTTACAGGAGTTTCGGAGCGTCGCCAGCGGTGTCGTCGAAAGGCTGATGCGGAGAACGGAAACGCGCGAGGAACTGCCGCGCGCGCGGCGTCTGCGGCGCGCCGAAGAACTGTTCGGGCGGCGCGCTTTCGATCACCTGGCCTGCGTCCATGAAGACAATGCGGCTGGCGACTTGCCGCGCGAATTCCATCTCGTGCGTGACGATTACCATGGTCGCGCCTTCCTGCGCGAGCGAGTGCATCACGTTCAGGACTTCGCCGACGAGCATCGGATCGAGCGCGCTGGTCGGCTCGTCGAACAGCAGAATGTCGGGCTTCATGGCAAGCGCGCGCGCGATGCCGACGCGCTGCTTCTGTCCCCCCGAGAGGCGCGACGGAAATGCCTCCATTTTGCCCGCAAGGCCGACGCGTTCGAGCAGGCGTTCCGCATCCGCGCGTGCTTCGTCGCGTGGGCGGCCGAGCACGTGCAGCGGCGCTTCCATCACGTTTTGCAGCACGGTCAGATGCGGCCAGAGCGCGAAGTGCTGGAAGACCATGCCGATGCGTGCGCGTGAACGCGCGAGCTCGGCATCGCTCATTTTGATGGACGAGCCTTCGCGCACACCTATTCGCCGGTTCGACACATGGACCGTGCCCGCGTCGGGAATTTCCAGCCAGTTCACGCAGCGCAACAGCGTGGACTTGCCGCAACCGGAGGGCCCCAGCAGGCAGACCGTTTCTCCCTTGTGGACGGTCAGCGAGACATCGCGCAGCACATGGTTTTCGCCGAAGGACTTGGAAATACCGTTGAGGTGCAGGACGGTATCCGTCGCCGGACGGGCAGTGTTGCCGGATGCCGCGGCTGCCGCGGACGGCGCGGATGCAGTCCCGTCTGCGGCGACCTCGCGCAGCATCGTGAGCGCGGCGTCGTTGGAAGTGTTCATGCTCTGCGTTCCTCGGCGAATCTGGACAATAACCCGCTGCCGCCTTCGATCACGAGACAGATGGCCCAGTACAGCACCACCGCCGTGATGAAGGCCGCGAACGGAATGAAGTAAGTAGCCTGAATGCCGTTCATCTGATGCGTTAGTTCGCCTACGGCGATCACCGTGAGAAACGCGCTGTCCTTGACGATCTGCACAAGCTGGTTGCCGATCATCGGCAAGGAAACCGTGAAGACCTGCGGCAGAATGATGCGGCGAACCAGGCTGAAGCCGTGGAAGCCATATGCGCGCGCGGCTTCGATCATCGGCGCGGGCAGACCGGCCCAGGCGCCTCGCAGCAGTTCGGCCATGTAGGCCGTGTTGTAGAGAATCAGCGCGATCGCGCCCGCCCACCAGTTCGACAACCGGATTCCGGCCGTCGGCAGGCCGAAATAGATCAGATAGACGAACAGCAGAAAAGGCGCGCAGCGCATCGCGTCGACATAAAGCGTCGCGAGCCGCGCGATGGCCGCACGCCTCGACATCAGCGCGGGCGTCAGCAGTGCGCCGAGCACAAGCGAGGCGAGGGCCGCGACCGCAAGCAGACCGAGTGTGTCGAGCAGACCCGACAGCACATCCGCGCGCTGCTGCCAGACGATCAGGAAGTGCTCCATCATACGCGGGCCTCGACGGGTTGACGGCGCTCGATCACGCGCTGCGCCCTGATGAGGACGAACACGATCAGACCGTATAGCACGAGCGCAAAAACGAAGGGAGGCAGCGGCTCATAGGTGCGCGCGCCGACCCGCAATGCCGCGCGCGTGATCTCGACGATGCCGATGACGGCGACCGCGGGCGTCGACTTGATCTGCAACGTCATTTCGCTGACGAGACCCGGCAAAGCCGCACGCCAGATCTGCGGCATCACGATGCGGCGAAACCGCAGCCTTCGCGGCATGGCGAAGGCGAGGGCGGCGTCGTACTGATCGCGTGGAAAGTTGATCAGGGCAGCGCGCCAGATTTCGCAGTTGAACGCGGCGGTGCTGAGCGTGAGCGCGAGGATCGCAGCGGGCGTCGGATCGAGCGAGATGCCGAACTGCGGCAGCGCGAAGAAGATGAGCAATGTGAGCGTCACGGCGGGACACGAGCGGATCAGACTCACGTAAGCCACGACGATGCGGTGGAAAAAGGGCACGCGCGCCCAGCGGATCAGCGCGAGGCCCAGACCCAACGGTATGCCGAGGGCGATGCTCGCGACCGAGAGAACCACAGTCGCGAGCGCGCCCTGCACGATACTCCAGTAATCGAAGGCGTTCATCGATGCGGGATCATAGAGTCTGACAGACGGTATGGCGTCAATTGACGGACTGCGGCATGTCCTTGTAGCTCGCGCCTAGCCACTTCTGCTGAAGCTGATACATCTCACCGCTCTTGCGCAATTCAAGCAGCGCGGCATCGACCATCTTCAGCACGTCGGTGTTGCCCTTCTTCACGGCCCACGCAATGTAGGTGGGCTTGCCGATCGGCTGGCCGATCAGAAACGTATCGGGACGCGTCTTGACGAGCGAGTTCAGGCTGATCTGCGTATTCGCCACCGCGTCGACGCGTCCCAAGGCCAGGTCCTGATAGGCTTCCGGATACGACTGGTATTCGACGATCTGCTTGATTCCGCTGCCGCCGTGCTTCTTCTTCAGCTCCTCGTTGAAGAGCTTCAGGTCCGTGAGCATCGCGCTGCCGGTTTCCGCGCCGACCACCTTGCCGACGAGATCGTCCGGCCCCTTGATCGATGAGCCCTTTTTGGTCGCATAGAACGTGATGGCCTCGCAGGTCGGCGACGCGAAGTCGAAGGTCTTGCGGCGTTCGTCGGTGACGAGCACGGCGCTCAGCGCCATGTCGTACTTGCCCGTCGTCACGCCGGGCAGGATGCCGGACCAGGGCATCACCTGCTGCTTCACTTCGACGCCGATCTTCTTGCGCACCAGCGCGAGAAGGTCGTTGTCGTAGCCCGTGTTCTTGCCGTCGGCGACGAACTCGAACGGAGTGTAGTCATCTTCTGTTGCGACGGTGATATAGCCCCGTGCCTTGATTTCCTCGGCGCTCGCGGCGTGCGCCGCATGACTGATGCCGAACGTGGCGATGAGCGCGAGCGCGCACGTGCGAAAGAGTGTGACGGCCGTGCGCTGTTTCGAGTGAACCGGATCGCGGCGGATAATGCGGACTGACATGGAGAGGCCCCTTTGGTGGCGGCGAGCGCATACAACGCTTGAGCGAGCATGCGCTCACCGGATGATGACCGGCAAAGCGATCATTCGTGTGGGTACGGACGAATCGCTGAGCATCAATGCAAGTGGTATGCCAACGATCTGTTTTCGGTTGCCTGCCCGTTGCTCGTGGGATCGGCGCCCCATCAGCACTCACGAATTGCGGTCGCCGCAATCCGTGGTGCACCACGGAAGTCTTTTGGCCTTGTGTTCGTGCATTTGCGCACCGACTTGCAACATGCGGCGCGCGCACTGGCGCCCGCCCAGTTGCGCCAGCCGCGTTGTGTGCTGCAAAGTGGCCGCAAGCCAGTTTCTTTCCGTCGTTTCCGCTTTCGGGGACGAGGCGAGGATGCGATGGATAAAAATATGGCCGTTGATGCGCTCACGGTTTCTTCAGTTCGATGATAGTGAGCGTGCCGTTGACTTACTCGGCCACGAAGTCGATCTGGTCGCCGGCCTTGACTTGCGAAAGCATCTCCGGGCCTTGACCTTGAACACCATCGTCATCGCGTCCATACCGAGGTTTTCGAGCGCGCCATGCTTGATGGTCAGCTTGCCGGCGGCGAAATCGACTTTCTTCACTTCGCCATGCGACATACCGTACTTTGCCTCGGTGCCCGGCGCGGGATCGCCGCTTGTCTCCATGCTGCCCATGTCGGCGGCGGCATATGACATAGCCGGGAAGGCAACGGCGCAGCCCATCGCAATCGAGATCAGTGTTTGTTTCATCTGCTTTTTCCATAGTCATGTTGGTGAAACCGGTGGCCGGGTCACAGCCGACGCTCGCGTACTCAGCTATCCGGCGAGTCCCCGGTGCATTCGATCGCCACGGTCCCTTTCGGGTGCCTGAACCAGCCTGGATCGCGGTAGTCGTTGCGCCCGAGTCCTTCCCGAACCTTCACGACGGTGAACATGCCGCCTATCTCCAGCGCGCCGAAGGGACCGTTGCCGGTCATCATCGGCAAAGTGTTTTCCGGGAGCGGCATTTCCATCGCGCCCATCGAGCCTCCGGTGCTGCCCATTGCCGTGTAGTCAGGAACCAGCTTGTTGATGCGCTTCGCGAGGTCTTTCTGCGGTACGCCGATCAGATTCGGCACCTGATGGCCCATCGCATTCATCGTGTGGTGCGACTTGTGGCAGTGAAACGCCCAGTCGCCGGGACGGTTCGCGGTGAACTCGATGGCGCGCATCTGACCGACAGCGACGTCTACCGTCACCTCGGGCCAGCGCGCTGAAGAGGGTATCCATCCGCCGTCGGTGCCGGCTACCTCGAAGCTGTAACCGTGCAGATAAATCGGGCGATTCGTCATAGTCAGGTTACCGAAACGAATACGAACCCGATCCCCGGCGCGCAGAGGGAGCGGGTCGATGCCGGGGAACACACGCGCATTCCACGTCCACATGTTGAAGTCCATCATTTCGTTGACGCGCGGTGTGAAGCTGCCAGGGTCGATGTCGTAGGCCGCTTCCAACGCTTTGTCTCTCCGCGAAATAGCTCATCTTTCAGTGCTTTGTGTCACCTAACAACGCAACTAACCGTCCGGCGCGGCCTACTCGCCGCCAACTTCGAGCACCGTCAATAAACAAGTGGGCTGCCAATCCCGCTCAGGAGTAGGCAGACTGGCCTGCAATCCATCGTCGGGCGAAATCTGGTGGCTGGATTAAAGATGCTCAGGAGAGCGAAGAGGCTGGGAGGGTGCAAGTGTTTCCTCGCGACGGGAGCCCACGCTCTCCGCCACATAGTCTGGCTGGCCACAATCTGTTCCCGCAACGTCGGCATCTGTGTCTTCTGGACCAACCCATCGGGACTCCCCGTCGCCAGAACCCGCCGACCAAGACGCGCCAGTTGCCGATGAATCGGGCGTCGGCAAGCGAACGGTACTTCAAATCACGTTGCACCAGTTGTTGACGTTCACAATTGCCACTAGCCATGTTCACAGGAATGTTAGCGGCCAAAACGCCGGGATGGCTTGCTGCGCATTGCGTTGCGTGCGATCAGCGCCATTTGACGCCTGTTGCGACGGTACAACATTCGTGATGATGCCTGTTCAGTAACTCTGCTAGCGTCGCGTCGGTGCTGGATATCAAGTCTCACGGACGATGCGATCCAAAAGACACTTTTCATGGGTGGAGTTCAGGATCGTTATCGGCCGCATTCAATCAAAAAGCGCTTTTTAATTTTCTGATTGGTTTAAGGAACGGTAGCTTTAGCTCTTGTGCAAAGAGCTATTTTGATTGGCACGTATGGTAGTGTTCGACGGCGGCCATATTCCGCGAGACGCTTCCTCCGCGAAGAGCGGTGCTGTGTCTGCAAGTTTAAGCGCCATGCTCGAATGATTCATCAGCATATGCAAGGCACGCTAGCATAGTTAATGGACATGCTAGCGGTGCTATGAACGCCGGCTAGCACCAATTCGCTCCAACATCGGCAACGAAGAAGTCGGCATGACGACCGCCTCACCCTCCAATACGACGCGGCCATTCACTTCGCAGATGGTGGCCAGCGTCGCGCGGCCGCGATCCGCATGTATCGCTTTTACCGTCACCGTCGCACGAACTGTTTCGCCGATTTTCACCGGACGCCGAAACATCAAGGTCTGCGATATGTAGATTGAACCCGGTCCTGGAAGACGCATGGCGATCGCAGCGGAGATGATCGAGGCGGAGAGCATTCCGTGCGCAATGCGTTCGCCGAACTGCGTTTGCCTGGCGTATTCTTCGTCGAGGTGGACCGGGTTGTGGTCACCGGAAGCGCTCGCGAATTGAAGAACGTCGCGCTCGGAAAGCGTTTTCATGAATTGCGCGCTTAGACCGACCGTCAGGTCTTCAAGATGGTATCCACCCGTCTCGTTCATCGTTTATCTCCTGGTTGATCCGTACCGTTGGCTGAGAAGCCGTCATGCTGCCGAGCGCAATAAGCGGCATGCGCTGCGTGCGTGAAAAGACCGTTCCCTCTTCCAGGCGAGCGCTCACAGTCATTAGCGTCCTCAACGCGGACACGCGGCGCCGTCCGGTGGGCGTAGCAAAGAGTGAACGTCGACAACTTCCTTCACTACCCGGTTCACCACGAGCAAGCCCGATTGAACCGACAGCAGACCAGCATGCGGCAACGCCCTCATCATCGCGTCTGCGATTTCGCGCTCAGATACGCCGAGCGTAAGAGCTCGTCTCACGTGCATGGACAGAATCTCAGTATCGGTACTGCGCGAAAGACAGGTCAGGCAGGCGATGTCCGTCAAGCACTGCCGTCTGGCCCGTTCAGGCGGCTCCACCTGTGCCTTTGGCGCGCCGATATCGGCAAGATACCGACCAACCAGCGGCGACATGTCCGCGACGTACTCGGGCACTGCAAACACAGACAGTTCCGGCGATTCTCCGGGCATATGCCGGCCGACTGACTCGATTAGGGACGACTCACAGGAAGAATCGTCTTCTGTCGGCTGCGCAAACACATCCAATGCGATTCGCGTGAGAGGAAGGACGAGAGGCCAGCCAATGTAGCCGGTGAGTTGAATGAGAACTTCGGTCAACTCCTTACGCGTCCAGCCAAGGCGCCTGCAGACCTTCAGGTGCTGTCTGACCGCCGGATGCTGGTTTGGCAGAGCCATGACGATAGCCAATGTCGCAAGCTCGCGGTCCCTGACAGTCAGCGCAGATTCGCTCAAGGCCGTGCCATATGCGACGTCGGCGATCAACGCCTGCATCTCTTCCGGCAATGATTCAAGGTACTGGTGTTCCCGAAGAAGCAGCCGCGAGACATCGGTCCGCGAGCCACTGGCGACGCGGTCGGCATATGCAACCGTGATGCCCCGCTCGGCGAAGAGCTCAAGGGCAACTCCAATGCCTGCTATTGCGACGGGTACCCCGCCATAGAGCAGGGTTTGCCACATCGTACCGAGCAATGCTTCGGGCGACCAGCCCGTGTTGAGCATGCCGCCCGCATGATATTTGAGCGCGGACTTCGCATTGCCCATGGTGGTCAAAACTGCAACCGTGACCAGTTCGCGACGTTTAAGCGAAAGGTTGGGCCGACCGATGATTTCTGCATACGCGCCTTCCACGAGCAGGCGCTTGAAGTCCGGGTCCAGACTGTCCAGGGCAGAAGAGAGGCTGTCGAAGCCCTCATTCCCAATTTCGCTGATGACTGCCATTCCCAGTTCGTGCAGTGAGCTTCGTTGTTCATGCATACGGTGTGGGTCCAGAACGAACATCGATTGAGGTTTCGATCGCATGATATTTCGCGCCGGATGCGCCGAATCTGAACTTTTGTGAACTTCGATCGACGGCGTTATTTCGCGCAATAGAATCCACTGCGACGCACGTCCGCGTTCAATCTTTCTTGACGCACTAGCTTCGACGCTCGTTTCGAACAACGCAACCGGGAGAGTAATTTGCGCAAGCTACAGGAGAAGACGGCACTGGTGACAGGCGGAAGTTCAGGTATCGGTCGGACCACCGCACTGCTTTTTGCAAAAGAAGGCGCACAAGTCGCCATTGCTTCCCGGCGCCAGCAAGAAGGCATGGACGTCGTGGAAGAGATTCGCCAGGCAGGCGGAGAAGCCATCTTCGTGAAAACGGATGTTTCCATCGCGGACGACTGTGCGAACGCAGTCGCGCAAACAGTCAGGGCCTTTGGCAAGCTGGATGTCGCGTTCAACAATGCGGGCGTCGAGGTCTTCGGCAAGCCTGTAGCAGAGATGGACGAAGCCACGTGGGATTTCGTCGTGGACATTAACCTGAAAGGTATTTTTCTGTCGATGAAGCATGAGTTGCCCCAGATGCTCAAGGCCGGCGGCGGCTCGATCGTCAACATGTCGTCGACTTACGGGCTCGTCGCCTCTTCATTCGGCGGGTGTGGCTACCACGCGTCCAAGGCGGGAATCATCGGACTGACGAAAGCGGCTGCGCTCGAATACGCAAGCCAGGGCATCCGGGTCAACTCCGTCTGCCCCGCGTTTGTCGCGACTGCCATGGTCGAAAAGTTTCTGCAGGAAACCGACATGACGGAGCAGATCAAGCGCTTCCATCCCATTGGCCGTCTCGGCACGGAGAGCGAGATTGCACAGGCGGTACTGTTCCTCGCAAGCAGCGACGCTTCTTTCATGACGGGAGCCGCACTTTCCGTGGACGGCGGCATGGCGGCGGCCTGATCCGTGGCAAGAGGCGCAGTCCAGGCATTTCATTGACGATAAGAATCAACGAAACCGACAGACAATCCCATCATGGTTAATATGGATACCTTACTGATAGACAGACCAGTCGACTTGCGCGCAGACCAGCCAGATTTGTTCGACGTTGGACAGCCCATCCCGCTTGGCCAAGTGCCGAAACAGATGCACGCCTGGACGATCCGTCGCGAGAATCACGGCGAGCCCGCCACCGCATTTTCGAAGGAAATCGTTGCCGTGCCGCATATCGGCGCCAACGACGTACTGATTCTCGTGATGGCGGCCGGGGTGAACTACAACGGTGTTTGGGCCGCGCTTGGCCAGCCGTTCTCGGTACTTGACCTGCATGACGACCCCTATCACATCACCGGTTCGGACGCTTCTGGCATCGTCTGGGCGGTCGGCTCCAACGTTACCAAGTGGCGGGTCGGCGACGAGGTCGTCGCGCACTGCTCACAGGTGGACGGCGACGACGAGGAATGCAACGGCGGCGATCCGATGCTCTCTCCCTCGCAGCGCATCTGGGGATATGAGACCACGTATGGCTCATTTGCGCAGTTCGCGCGAGTGCGGGCCACCCAGTTGATGCCGCGTCCCAGACATCTCACATGGGCGGCGAGCGCCTGCTACACGCTCACGCTCGCGACCGCCTATCGGATGCTGTTCGGTCACAAGCCGCATGCGTTGTCGCCGGGGCAATCGGTCCTGGTGTGGGGTGCGGCGGGGGGCCTCGGAACCATGGCCATTCAGCTCGCCGCGTTGGCGGGCGCGCGGGCCGTTGCCGTGGTCTCGGACGAATCGAAAGCGAGCTTCGTCAAAAGTCTCGGCGCGGTCGGCGTCATCAACCGGTCAGACTTCTCCTGTTGGGGTGCGCCACCGTCCGTCGATTCCGCACTGGACTACGCGCTTTACATCGATTCTGTGAAGAAGTTCGGCAAGGCCATCTGGGATGCGCTCGGAGAGAAGCGCGACGTCGACATGGTGTTCGAGCATCCCGGCCGGAACACGTTCGCTGCCTCCTGCTATGTGGTGAAGCGTGGCGGCATGGTGGTCTTTTGCGCGGCGACGAGCGGATACGACCTGACCTGTGACGCGCGCTATGTCTGGATGCGCCAGAAGCGCATCCAAGGCAGCCATTTCGCGAGTCTGAAGGAAGCCGCTCAGGCCAACAGGCTTGTCATGAGCGGCCGCATCGACCCATGCCTTTCCGAAGTCTTTCCGTGGGAGCGGTTGCCCGAGGCTCACGCGAAGATTCGCGCCAACCAGCATCTGCCCGGCAACATGGCCGTGCTGGTGCAGGCGAGCAGCAGCGACGATCTCGACGCGGCACGCCGCCGCAAGTAATGCACGCCTCTTCCTCTGGTGACAACGGTATGGACAACTCAAACGTTTTCGCGGGCCGGATCGCCATCGTCGGCATGTCGTGCCGGTTCCCGGGCGGTGCGTCTTGTGCATCGACGTACTGGGACTTTCTGAACTCGGGGCAATCGGCCATTCGCGAAACGCCCCCTGAGCGGTTCGACATCGACGCCTTTTACTCACCGGACCCCGACGAGCCGGGGACCACGTACTCGCGCGTTGCCGGCTACGTCGACGATCCGTTTTTCTTCGATCGAAGATTTTTTCGCACGTCCGCCGCCGAGGCGATGGAAATGGACCCGCAGCAACGCTGGATGCTGGAGCTGACATGGGCCGCGCTCGAGAATGCAGGCCTCGTGCCAAGCCAGTTGCGAGGGACGAGCGCCGGCGTTTTCATGACTACGGGCGAAGCGGACTATGGTCGCAGAACGGTGTGGTCCGGCGATCCGCGCGGCATCACGACTTATTCCAAGCTCGGCAATCTGCGCGCAATGGCCCCCGGGCGCGTAGCGCACATATTGGGTCTCGGCGGACCTGCGATATTCGTCGACACTACCTGTTCTTCCTCGCTTGTCGCGATTCATCTTGCTGCACAGAGTCTGCGGGAAGGCGACTGCGACGTAGCGATCGCCGGCGGTGTGAACCTGATCCTCGGTCCCGAAGAAACGATTGGCGTCGCGCGGCTGAAAGCGATGTCGCCGTCGGGCCAATGCCGCCCTTTCGACGCGAACGCCGATGGCTACATACGTGGCGAAGGCGGCGGTGTCATCGTCATGAAGCGGTTAGAGGATGCGCTCGCGCACGGCGACCGCATCGATGCAGTGTTGGCCGGATCGGCGGTAAACAGCGACGGTGCAAGCAATGGCTTGACCGCACCTAACGGCGCGGCACAGGAAGCAGTGATTCGCCGCGCACTGGCTCGCGCCCGCGCGAGACCGCAAGACGTCGCCTACATCGAAGCGCATGGCACTGGAACATCGCTTGGTGATCCTATCGAACTGTCCGCGCTGCGCAATGTGTACGCGCGATCGGTCGCGCGGCCGAAGCCGATTCTCGTGGGTTCCGTCAAGTCACAGGTCGGCCACCTCGAGGGCGCTGCCGGCATGGCCGGCATCATCAAGGCAATTCTGATTCTGCGTCACCGTCATGTGCCGGCTCAGGTCAACTTTTCAACGCCGAACCCTCGATTCCGCTGGAGCGATGAGCAACTCGATGTCGCTCGCTGCCGCGCCCCGCTCGACGACCCTCGCGCGCTCGTCGGCGTTAGCGGTTTTGGCATTACAGGCACCAATGTGCATTTGATCCTAGCGCCGAGGCCAACTCGCGAGGTCGCCGCGAACGATGCCGATCGGCAGCGAGTGCTGACACTTTCGGGCCGTTCAGCCGAGGCAAGGCAGCGACTCGCCCGCGAGTTCCGCACGAAGCTCGCGGCCTCCCCGGTGTCCCTGCGGGATGTTTGCTACACAGCGAGCGTGCGGCGGGAGAACTTCGACCATCGCGTCGCGTTCGTAGGTACGACGAGTGCGGATTTCATCCAGGCAATCGACGATTTTCTGCAAGCCGATGCGTCGGGCACCTGGCACGCCGGCAGCAGCCCGAAAAAGCCGCGCCTTGCCTTTGTCTTCCCTGGGCAGGGCTCATGGCATCCCGGCGTTGGGGCGGAGCTGTATAACGGCAACTGGATCTTCCGCAAGTTCGCTGACATCTCTCTTGCGCAACTTGGCGACGGCGCGGCCCGTGACGTGCTTCAGGCAATCCTCGGGGAAAACGCGGACGCAGTGCGCCACCATCCCGGTCAACTCGCGCATTTCGTCGTGTGCTTTTCGCTCGCACGGACCTGGATGGAACTTGGCCTGCAGCCAGATCTTCTGATCGGTCATTCGCTCGGCGAACATGTGGCAGCCGTTATCGGCGGCGTCATGACACTAGCCGACGGAATCAAGGCAGTCGAGGCGCGAGGGCGGCTCTTCGATTCCGAAACACCGCGCGGCGCCATGCTTGCGGTCGCCGCCAGCATCGACGAACTCCGGCAACAGTTTGTGTTCGGCACGAACCTGTTCGTCGCCGGGGTGAATGGGCGCGGTCAAACCGTTGTCAGCGGTACGGAGGAAGCGGTGAGCCAGGTGCAGGAAGCGATGGCGGCGGCGGGGAAACGCTTTTCGCTTCTGAAGACCTACGATACGCCCGGGCATTCGCCGCTGCTGCGATCCATGCGCGAGTCGTTCCGTCGCGAACTGGAGCGATTGACCTTCTCGGTGCCGACCATTCCCATCGTTTCGACGCTCACGGGCAAGCTTGCGACTGACGCGATAGCCCGCGTCGAGCATTGGCTGGATCTCGTCGAAGAGCCGGTAATGTTCGACGACGCGCTGCATGCCGCCCTCGACGGCCACACGGCTTTCCTTGAAGTCGGCCCCGGGGCCGCGCTCGCCAAACTCGCGCGTGCCGCGGCGGGCGGCGACTGGCAGTGCGCGGTCTCCTCGCTTTCCGACGGGCCGGACGGCGACGACGAAACGGAAACTACCGGCTTCGCGCATGCATGTGCGCACCTGTACAGCGCGGGACACGCGATCGCGTGGAGCAAGATGTATGGCAATGCGCCAGAGCCGGCAGAGCTGCCTACCTACGCGTTTGACCGGGAGCGGTTCGAACTGTCGCCGGCTACCCGTAGTCCGGTCGCGCCCGCTTTGTACAAGGATCCATCACGGCGCGGCACGTCGGAAGCCGAAGCCTTCGCCACAGAAGCGACTCTCGCGGCGCAAACGGCGCAACATTTGGCACCGGCGCCTGCGTCGCAGGACGGCACGCAGGTGCTCATCGCGTTGCGCGAGATCGCCGCGTCTGTCGCACCGGATACGGCCGACTTCGCGGACGATCTACCGCTTGTCAGTCAAGGCATGGACTCTCTCGCATTGACGGAACTGCGAGTACGTCTGCACCAGAAGTTTGGGAAGATGGCGCCCATGTCGATGCTCGCTCGCGGTGCATCGCTGATCGCGCTGGCCGGCTGGCTCGGGGCATCGAGTCATGGCTCCCGGATGCCGGACGGTCCAGGCCCATTGAGCGACGCCCCGCCTGAAGTCCGCCACGACGTGGACGAAAGCGCGCTCGTCGTGGTGTTGCGTGAAGGCAGCGGACCGGTCATTGCGCTAGTGCATCCAGTGGGCGGCGACGTGCTGTGTTACGAGGCGCTCGCCGCGGCGTGGCCGGGCGACCCCTCGATTATCGCGGTTCGCCATCCGTATTCGGATCCGGGTCGAGAGGTGAAGTATCTCTCCATCGGGCAACTGGCGTCGCTCTATCGCTCTGCATTCGTCAGAGCCGCAGGCCGGATTCCCGACCTGCTCGGCGGCTGGTCTTTCGGCGGTCTCGTCGCCCAGGAAATGGCCGTGCAATGGGAAGCGAAAGACATTGATGCACCGCCGCTTCTCATCGTCGACAGTCCACTTCACGGCGAATCGTTCGTGACGCGACTCGAGCGGATAGTCAGTGAATTCGATGGCGAAGAAGGTTCCCGGCTTGCCGCCACGCTGCTCGCCGACGCACGCTTTGATGCAATGCTCGACAACGACTTCTTTCTCGCCGAGGCAAGGCGCCGCGCTCACCCGGACACGTTCGCTCACCTCGCGCGGCTTCATGCGGCGTGCGCCGCGGCCCTCGCACGGCATAGGGTCAGGCAGGTGCGTGCCAGCATCCACTATGCGCTCGCCGGGCGCGGAAAAACGGGGGCCTCGAACGACAAGGTCACTGCCCGTCTGCGTCCGCTGACCGATGGGAACATCATCGTCACCGTCTTCGATGACGACCATAACTCCATCGTTCGCGCTCCTTCTGCCGGGCGTCTCGCCCGTTTGCTCAACGTTGTGGCAAGCGACGACGCACAGGTTCGGCGGATGACGCAGGCGGATGTCTCGTGACTCATGTTGTTGTTACGCCTCGCACCACCGGGGTTTTCTCTTCTTAACCTGATTTCGGGGAATCGACGCAATGAGCAATCCACTCGAAGCGATATCTATGAACGGTGTCAACGTGACCAAAGAAACGATCCTGAGCTGGATTCAGGAATGGAGCGAGGCGAACAATCTGAAGATCCCGCCGGATCTGGATCAGACCTTCGCCGAGGCAGGTTTCGACTCTATGCACTCCGTCGAACTCGCGTTCCACCTGGAGGACAAGCTCAAGATCAAGATCGACGAGACGGTGCTTTACGACTACCCGACCTTCGCATCGCTCGCGGAGTATCTCGTCTCGCAGGTCAAGCCTGACGACGGGCCGGACCCGCAACTCGGCGCGGTATCGGGAAATGCGGCCGGCGGCGCCGGCAGCTGGTAGTCGAGACGCATATGGCGCTGCGGCAAGGCCGTAGCTTGCACGGCGCCAACAGACATTTATCGGAGCGAAAAAGATGGCCGAAGTAAACCGTGCTGAGAGTCAGAGGTCCGCCGATCACGCGACGATGGGTTGGAGTTCCCGAATCGTGGGGTGCGGGTCGGCGTTGCCCGAACGCCGAATGAGCAATCAGGAACTCGCCACGATGGTCGACACGTCGGAGGAATGGATCACGCAGCGTACTGGCATCAAGGAACGACGCATAGCGGCCAACGGCGAATGCACTTCTGACCTTGCGATCCGGGCTGCGGTGTCGGCACTCGAACAGGCGGGCATGCGCGGCTCCGAAATCGATGTCGTGGTCCTGGCCACTTGCACGCCGGACCGGACCATGCCTGCAACGGCAGTGCGCGTGCAAGAAGCCCTCGGCATGACAGGAGGCGTTGCATTCGACGTGCAGGCGGTTTGCTCGGGATTCGTCTTCGCGCTCTCGGTAGCCGACAACATGATCCGGTTGGGGCAGGCGCGCAATGCCGTGGTAATCGGAGCGGAAACAATGTCGCGAATTATCGACTGGAACGACCGCAATAGCTGTGTGCTGTTCGGCGACGGCGCGGGCGCGGTCGTCTTGCGCGGCGAGCGACATGCGGGAGGAAGCCGACGGGGCATCTTGTCCACTCATCTGCATTCGGACGGGAGGCACCACGACAAGATCCACACCGACGGTGGGACATCTTCCACGCAGACTGCCGGCAAAATGCATCTGGCGGGACGCGAAGTGTTTCTCCACGCTGTCGTGAACCTTTCCGATGCATCGCAGGAAGCATTGGCCGCACACGGTCTTAGCAATGACGACCTCGACTGGGTCGTCCCCCACCAGGCCAATCAGCGAATCGTGCAGACCTTAGCGGAAAAACTGCATCTGCCGATGGAGAAAGTCGTGCTGACCGTCGACCATCACGGCAACACCTCGGCCGCGTCCATTCCGCTCGCGCTTAGCGAGGCCGTCGCCGACGGACGCATCAAGGAAAACGACCTTGTGCTGACCCCGACCATGGGTTCCGGCTTTACCTGGGGCGCCGCACTGATCCGGTGGTAGCCGCTCTCATTGGGTCGTGCGATTCACGTGCACAGTGGCACCTTCGTGATGCGTGTGACGATGGTGCCTGTCACTGTCCATAACGCCGTGCTCCTTCGGGCCTGTTCGATCAGCAACCAGAGCTATCCATAACGATGAAGCACATCGTCAATGCGAGCTTCTTCGTGTTGCCTATCGATGTACCCCCCGCACTCGTACCCTCAACGCGCGGAGCGCACGTATCTCTTCCGCGAGAAAGTCGAGCTGGTCCGCTCGCAGCGCACCCGTAAGGCCGATCCGATTCATTGATTCGGTCGGAACTAACCTCTATTCAGGTACCCGGCGAGGTAACAGCCGCGACGCTGCTTAACGCTTTTTCATGCCGATCAATATTATTATGCTTATTGATTGAAGGCGGAAAAAACGTAACACATTGTTCAAAAAAGCAACGTTATACTGGTCGAACTTTGGCATCCCTACTTCGCGGTTCGGCTCAACATTTTCATTGTAGTTTAGGACCGTCTAATAGCGGTTTTCTTGCGTCGACAATCCGGTCAATACGGCTCCCAGTCTTCGCTTTCACAACTATCTGGACGCGGTTTGCACATCCGTCACTTATTAAACGTACGTAAATTCCACAACTTTTTATTCGAGATGAATTGCAGATACAACGTCCATTTAGACAAGCGATTTGCCACTATTTTTTATGTATATCCTTTCGCCATCCATCGCCGCCCATCTTTCTGTTATTGGTTTGGAACGAGGTCGCTGTTGGCGGCAAAGCTGAATAGCCGCCGTATGTCGGTGCTTCACGTCGAGCGGCAATGAAAGACATGAGTTCCGGCTGCAGTGAGCGGCGCTCGTTTACCGAAACGTCGGTTCTTGCCGGGCCGTCGACGGATGTTGCACGTGCATGGCTCCGGCTGATGGCGGTGCTCATGTCGTGCTGCCTGATCTTGTGCAGCATTCCCTTGCTGCACCGCCTGGACCTTGTGCTTCTGGACGTCGCCTCGCACTCCGCGGAGGGAATCGAGGCCTCCGCGCTGCCTCTCCCTTTCGGCTTCCTGATCACATTCCTTTTCAATGAAAGTGTCGTGCCGCTCGTGTGCGTCGCCCTGTACCTGCTGGGCCCGCGCGACAGTCTTATCGTATCGGCCTGCCTCGCATGTGCACTGATTGCAATTGCCTATGCCGTCCTGCGATGGGGACATGCATTCCTCTCACCCACGGCCGGCGTACTCACGTGCATGACGGCATGGCCCCTATGGGCGTTGCGGCGTCAGGAGGCATTGCTTCACTATTTGTCGCGGGACATGGATGCGGTAATGCGCCAACTGTCCCTGACCCAGGGTCTTGCGCGTGCGAGCCGGTTCAGCGATCCAGTCCAGCGTCAGCTCGACGCTATGACGTCGTTATCGGAGCGCGTGCATCGTTATCGGGAGTTTCTGGCGCATTGGATCGACACGCTGCCAGAAGCCACGCTGGTAACATCGCGAGACGGTGTCGTGCTGCGCGCGAACGAAAGGGTCCTGTCGCTAATGCGGGAATCAGAGGCCAGGTGCGGCGCAAGCGGTTCTCCCTCTGGCCGACAGGTAGCCGACGTGCTGTTCGATATTACCGCGTCGCAGCGTGCGATCGAATTCGCCGCCCGGGCACTGTCCTCGATAAAGCCGCTGAACGCGGATGACACGTTACCGCCAGACGTAACGATGCTACTCGGTCAAGGTACAGAGATCGCCAGTGCACGCGGAGCACGCTCGTTACTCGTCAAATGCGCGCCAATCTTTGCCTCTGACGGGCACGGTACTTCACTCATTTTCCATATCGCCGACGTGTCATCGATCCGCAAAGCCGAGCGGCAACGCGACACGGCGCTGCGTTTCCTCTCGCATGACATGCGGTCTCCCCAAGCAGCCCTGCTTGCTCTCGTCGAGCAGATGCGACATCAGCCGCCGCGTTTCACACAGCAACGCTTCACCGAACTCGTAGCGCACTATGCGAGCGCGGCGCTTCGGCTCTCGGATGACTTTCTGTTTCTCGCGCGCGCTGAAGGCGTGGCGCCAAAACTGACCCGCGTGGATCCCGCACTCGCGCTGGGCGATGCAGTCGATGACTTCTGGCCGCAGGCGAGTCTCAAATCCACCATGGTCGATCTGATCGCCGAACCTGGAACCAGCCTGATCGCCGATGCGCAGTTGCTGCGCCGGGCCTTCGGCAATCTGATCGGCAATGCAATCAAATATAGCCCGCCCGCATCCACCGTGAGAGTGCGGCTGTCTGAAACGCCGCGGCACCTGCGTATCTCCGTCGTGGATCAGGGCATTGGTATTTCCGTACCAGACAAACAGCAGTTATTTACACAGTTCCGTCAGTTCGATGAGCGTTTCGCGGGCTTAGGTCACGGATTGGGACTTGCATTTGTGAAGACGGTTGTGGATTCGCTCGACGGACGTCTATTCGTGCGCTCAAAGGCTGGGAAAGGCACCGTTTTCACGGTTCGGCTTCCGAGGGCCGACGCTGCGCTAACGCGCGAGTAGATTCCAGGGCGGTGATTCCTGCTGACGTTCGATGCTGTGTTGGGACATCGAGGCGGTTCACGGTTGCGCGACTGATTGAAGGCAAACGTTTGCGGGATGCTGACGAACGGGAATACGGCGCATGTTGCAGAGACAACGGCGCGATTTGAACCATGCACGGGGTAGAGAATGCGCATACTGATTGTCGAGGATGATCCTGTTCAGGCCGACGCGGTATCGGACGTGCTGTCACGGCATCGCCATACCGTGAGCATCGTGAGCGACGGCGAGAAGGCAGTGCAGGCACTGCGCACTGCGTCGGTGGATGCGGTCGTGCTTGACTGGCAGCTACCGAAGATGAGCGGAATTGAAGTGCTCAACTGGATTCGTGACGGTCTCGGAGCCGGGTTCGGCGTTTTGTTTCTGACGAGCCGCGTGCAGGAGTCCGACGTGGTTCGCGCGCTCGAAGCAGGCGCCGACGACTATCTCATCAAGCCGTTCCGGGCGGATGAACTGGCCGCGCGCGTTAACGCGCTTCTACGCCGGAGTGCTCGACATGTGGTATTCGACGGCCCAATTCGCGCAGGCGACTACGTTCTTGACCCGAAGGAGCGCTCCATCATGCTGCGCGATCAGCCGATCGAGTTGACAACCAAGGAATTCCAGCTAGCCGCAGCGCTGTTTAGCAATCTGGGCAAGATCATGTCGCGGGAGCTTCTTGCAAGGGCCGCGTGGGGTCGAGAACTCGGCGTGGAGTCGAGGTCACTCGACACCCACATCTATCGGATCCGCCAGAAATTGAATTTGCGACCGGAGAACAGCTTGCGCCTGACCTCTATTTACACAGCCGGATATCGCCTCGATGCAGTCAAGCCGCGAGTTTTGGACGCAGTAAATGAGTTGACCAGTGGCAGTGCATTCGCCCCCCGCGAAGCCGCCGACATCGCTGCTGCTTCTTGAGAGAGGCCAATCGCGGCAAAAGGCAAAAGCGCGAGCCCCCGTCCGGGCATTGCAGACAACGGGGTGCCTGATGGACGCGCCCTCACGCCGTATGACTGAAGCGCAATTGAGTCTTCAGGTAATGCAGGAACGCTCGCACCTTCGGCGACGGCGCTCGTTCCTTGCGGAACAACGCATTGAGATGCGATGCGGACGCGGCGTCGGTAATCTTGGTCGACCATCCGGCACGCCTTATGCGCTGGGTTTTCAGGGCGGGATCGATCAGAAATGTACCCTTTCGTCAGTAAGAGTGACGGGTATGAAAGTAGGAGCTTTCATAGCCTTCATTTCTGGACAGATGCTCTTTAAGAGGCAGCACCGTGTAGGCCTTCGCGCAAGGGGCAGCTAAGCGCGTCGGAACTGTGTTGCTCGCTGGTTCTGCCGGATGCCCGTCGCTGGGTTAGAGGGCGGTCAGTTATCGTCCGACCGGGGCGGAAGGTGCTCGTGCGGAGCGGGCTCGGCGGGCGTCGGCGTCGTGAACGTGGTCGTCAGAAGAGATGGGTGCCGTGCTGGGTGGCGCTTCGCCCGTCGCGCCGGGCGATGGCCGTGCGGGATCGGGGACGGTATCGGAAGGATCGGTAGACATACTGGGCTCCTAAGATGACGGATGGCGTCTTTAGCAATATAGGCGGCTCAGCGAGACAAGGGAGCAGAACTGGTCGGCAGTGAAGGAGCGGATAGTTGTGGCTATCCGTCCGACCCTTCGTTTCACTGCGTTGGGGAGGAGGGCGGAAAAATGCCCGCTCACACAACTAATTTCGGCACTAGTCGTCAAGTAAATCTGTGACCACGACGGGCGGGTGGTCGTCGCTTGCGCACGACGCTCAGCCGACCTTGTGGTTGCGGCGTGTCCGCTTCACTCAAGAAACAGTGAGGGGCCTCCGCAGTCGATAAACAGTTAACTAGCGGCCACGCTTGCGGCCATCGGGGCTCGCGTTGATCACTCGCGCCAAGGCAGGGTAGGGCAGCGGGACACTGCTGTTATGACGGGGCATCCTCGCGGAGCGCCCCAGTCCCGCTAGTCGGTGACTGTCGGCGCGCACGCCTGCATGTCGAGCGTTTCCAGAGCGGGGGCTCTCGGGGGGGGGCGTGGTCGATGTGGCGAGAGACGCTTGTCGACCCCATTGCTGCCGGTCGAGCTATTAATGTCGCAGGAGCGATATTAGAGTACAGCGGTCACCGGGATGAACCCGTCTCAGCAATGGCGAACGGCAGATTCTTGGGCCGACAGGCAAAAGGCTCTACCAAGCCGGCAAACTAAACACTTTCGCCAGAACGTCAATATCAGGCATCCTGCCCCGCAGCCCTGACATATCTCCCCGGCGTCTCGCCAAAAGCCTTGCGGAACATCGCGATGAAACTGCTTGGGCTGGCATAGCCCAAGACGTCTGCGACCGCCGAGACGCACTCGCCCTGCGCGAGCACATCCACGGCACGCAGCAGCAACGCCTGCTGTCGCCACTCGGCCAACGATATGCCGAGCGATACGGAAAACAGGCGCCGAGCGGTTCTAGCCGACAGGCCGGCCATTGACGACAGTGCTTCCAGAGAGTGTTCCCGGCTCAAATCGTTCAGCACGATGCTGACCATCTTCAGCAGGCGCTTGTCGTCCGGTATGGGAAGGTGTAGTGGTTCATGCTCTGCCGCGCGCATTTCGTCTATCAGCACTGAGACGACCCGCGCCTCTTCAGGCGTCCGCTCGACGGTATGGTCCCACGGTGCGACGCGCTGTATCAGCGCTCCGAGCAAAGGTCCGACCGCCAGGACCTGCGGTAGCTCCGGTAGCAGATTGCAGGGTCCGGGCGGTAGCAGGATGTGCGACCAGGCTTTGACGCCTCCTAGGTCGCCGGTATGCATGAGGTTGGGGGGGATCCAGATCGCACGCCTCGGCGGCAGCAGCCACGCACCGACCTCGGTTCGAACCTGCAAGCATCCCGTCGCGATGTAGATGAGTTGTCCTTCCGTATGCCGGTGAAATCCGGTGAGCCGTTTGCGCTCAGCCGAGGACACGCGAGCGGATATCTCCATTGGCTCCCCCATTGGGCGTAACAGGTTGGCACTGACGGGCTCGCGAGCGAGCATGGCCGGCGTATAAGAGTTTGGCCGGTATTCAGTATATTCCGACCAAATCTCGATAACGGATCGGTCCTCACGACAGTTAAGGTTCAAGCCTTCCGAGACTTGCATCTAACGCCCGACCAAAGGAGCCGACATGTCATCGAAACCATCCATCCTGATTGCGGGCGGTGGCCCGGCCGGGCTCGTCGCCGCGAACATGCTGTGGCGGCACAGATTCGACGTGACCGTACTGGAAGCCGACGCCTCCCTGTCTTCGCGAGACCAGGGTGGCACATTGGATCTGCACCCGCATGAAGGGCAACTGGCGTTACAAAAGGCGGGTTTGCTGGAGACCTTTCTTACTCTTGCCCGCCATGACGATCAGGAGCAACGAGTTGTCGATGCCTTGACGGGCACTGTTTTACGCGAAGAGATTCCAGAACCAGGAACAGGAAAACGTCCGGAGATCGACAGGATCGTGTTGCGAAAAATGTTGCTTGATCCGCTCCCACCGGAGATTGTCGTGTGGGGCGCGCGCGTCGTCGATGTCGTCGGAGCAGCAAACGGGCGCTGGTCGGTCCGCCTGCAAGGCGGCGCTGTGGATGAATGCGATCTGGTCATCGGTGCGGATGGCGCCGGGTCGACAGTGAGGGCGGCACTCACCGACACACGCCCGGTCTACACCGGTGTAACTTTCGTTGAGTTGTGGATCACTGACGTGGACCGCAAGCACCCCGCAATTGCACGATTCGTCGGGCGCGGCACGCTCTTCGCACTGCATAACGAGAAAGGAATCTTTGCTCAGCGCAATGGTAATGCCGTAGTGCGGGTGTACGCCGCATTCAAAACGCCTGATACCCCTACCAAACAGCCTGAACGAGCCTCGGCAGGGATCAGCAGATACGACCTTCAGACCCGATACGAAGGCTGGTCGCCCGCGTTGCGTTCGCTTATCGAGGACGCCGATCGGATCGCTGCCATCCGCCCGATCGTTAGTCTTCCTGCTGGGACGAAATGGCCCGCGAAGTCGGGACTGACGCTCGTAGGAGATGCCGCCCATGTAATGCCGCCAATGGGCGCAGGCGTCACTCTTGCCATGCTTGACGCTGCCGAACTCGCTGAAGCAATCGTCGCGGCGGCAAACTGGCGAGACGCGGTTCGCGGACAGGAGCAAGTCATGCTTGATCGAGCCGCGCCTATCGTTGAAGAATGTTTGCGCGGTTTCGGCGAATGGTTTCACGCGTAGTGGCGCTCACACACACACTTGGGCGCTCTGAGGCGGTACTTGGCCGGGCATGTCTCTGTGCAACTGGCGCGCGCGCTCGGTGCGCAGGTCTTCACGACAGCGAGTTCGCGGGACTAGGATCTCGTTGCGCGCCTGGGTGCTACGCCGATCGATTACCGGGCGCAGTCCATCGAGCAATACGTCGAATCATTGACCCAGGGCGCGGGCTTTGACCTGGTGGTAGACACCGTTGGCGGCCCAGCGCTCGATGCTTCGTTCGCCGCGGTCAAACATTTTGGTCACGTGGTCAGCGCATTGGGCTGGGGTACACATTCACTCGCTCCGCTATCGTTTCGCAAAGCGACGTACTCAGGGGTGTTCACCCCTCTATCCGCTCCTGACCGGCCTGCATTGCGCGCACCATGGAGAGATCCTGCGCGAAGCCGCACGGCTCGCAGAAGCGGGCATGCTTACGCCGAATCTCGATCCTCGCCGGTTCGATCTCGTAGAGCGAAGTAAATTGTCACGGGCCGAGCCCCGCCCGCAGGAGGTCGAAGCCTCCGAGTTGACAACATTACTTCGCTTCTGAACGAAGTATAGTCGTCAACCATGCATCAGCGCGAAGTGAACTTGTCAATTCGCGTTAGTCCTCGACTACAAATACTCGAGTAGGTGGCGAGCATAGTTGGCGGTTTGCGACGTTTCGTGCGTCTAACATTCCAGCGTTCCTTCATGCGAGGCGATGAGGCGGGCGGTTGCCCGATCACCATGAAAACTGAGCCAACGTCAATGATTGGTACCGCTATCAACCGCCTTACGAATTTCGCAGCAAACCGGCTGTCGAGCGCGCAGCCTGGCTGCTCTACCCCCGCCCGTTGAATCGACAGCCGGGTAGACCGATACGGCGCTGAGCGCTCACCAGTGGCCTGAAAAGCCCCCGCTTCCGGCCTCTGATCGATGGTTTGCGGCCCGTCGGGTGCCGCTATTCTGAAGCCGTCTAATCTTCCCTCGCTGGGCGGTAAAAGTTTGCTCTTTATGGGCGAAATGCCAGAAAGCGGGCCGGAAGCCGGTTTCATGTTGCGTCATTTTAAATCTAACAATCTTTAAAGAAGATTATTTTCGAATTTATCGGGAACCAATTCATAATCGCCGCGCAGGCCGGGGGCCCATAAATGGCGAGGCGGTGCATAAAGGCTCTAATTAAATTAAATGTTGCGCCCGGACCGGGCGCACAGTGGGGGCAGTCTTCCAATGAAAGATAAGCATTCTGGCGCATATTCAGCCCGCCACGCCGTAAGGTCCATACGTGATGGTGTGACATCGTCGCCATTCCGCGATTTTGTAATCCTGGAACGGATGCGCGCCGTGAGCCGCATGCGTGACGCAGCAGATCCTGAACGATGCGGGAGACGCAATTTCGCATTCGGGCCAAAGCACATTGACGGCGCCGTCGGGCGCGCTGGTGAACGACGGCGGTTCGTTGGGGCCGAACGGCTCGTGCCCACGCTTATAGCAAGTCTCGTCGACGGCAGCGCTCGTCACGTCGGACAGATCAATCTCGACCAACGCCAGTTCGACGTAGCGCTTGCAAATCGCGCGTACGCGGTGCCGCGACTCGCGGACGGCGTGGGCCACCGCGGCAAATGGCACCTGCCGGGCGAGTGTGAGCACCCATCACCTCAAACAGCAGCGTGAAGCGACGGAGCTTGCTGGCCCAACTGGGTTCGACGAGCGCGACGCGGCCATCGGGCAGCCTCACCCGGCGGGTGCGCTCCGGATGGCAGCCATGCCGGAAGAAGCTCAGGTGCCGGTTGCGCTCGGACACAGTGTTATCCACGGGATGCGCGCCAGCCACTTCCGGATACGGAAGCGAGTGCCGGCAGTGAAGTCGATCTGAATCGTGAGCCGTTTGGCGGTGGAGTCGAAATCAACGTCGCTCAAGAACCACCGATAGCTCACACCCAATGCGGCTTCGAACAACTAATAAACAGAGGCAATTTTTAAGTCTCTACCAACGGCCATAACCCATCCGTGTTCATCCAGGCAGCGGATTCCGTCGACCACAATACGGCCAACGTCGGCAGCGATGCAAACGCAGACCAAACGGTAACGAGCACAGGCCGTGGCAACGTCGTGATCACGAAGAATGGCACGGTCACGGCCGAAACGAACGCGATCCTCGCAGCAGCAACGGCAGACCACAAGTCCACCGACGTGCAGGAGTCACAAGGCGGCAACTTCGTGAACGACCGTGGCTCTGATGCGATGACGGTAGGGACGGGCGGTCGTTGGCTCGTCTACTCCACGACGCCGGACAAGGATGTCGGCCGCGAGCTGAACGTCGATTTCAAGGTCTATGAAGCGACGTATAAGGAATCGGACGGCACGTACAAGAACGTCAACGGAAACTCGGTCGGCACTGACGTTGCGTCGCTCGATGACCGTGGTCAACCGGACCTGAACGGTGTCATCACCGATCCGGTCGGCAACCGCGCCGATCTCGTTCAAATCCTGAACGGCGACCAGGCGGGCAAGAACGGTTACCTGTACTCGCGTTCTGCGGTCCTGACCGGTACGCTTGTCGGCAACGTCACGAAGACGTATGACGGCACGACCGCCACGCAAACGAACACGACCGTTGTCACGGATGCAAATGGTACGCAGACTGGCAACACGGTTACGCTCGGTAACGTCGCGGTCTCGGTCTGTCGTTGGCTGGCGCGGATGCAGGGAACTACATCCTCGACACGTCGGCGGTCGTCGCACAAGCAGACGTTCGCCCGACCTACAACCCGTCTGCGCTCGTTGCTGACGCCACGGGTGTGAACGGTACGGCGCAAGCCACGAATAACGCGGGCAAGGTCGTCAGCGACGGAGCAATCGCGAAGACGGAAGCTCCGGCGCTCGTCGTTGGTCTGCCGGTGAGCCCGGCTTAACGTGGTGATGCAGTCGATATCGCTGACGGTGCGCTCTCGACTTCTGTCCTGAGTATGGACGGCAAGGCGAGTCTGGGGCTGAATGACGCACTTGAAGAACGCCCACAACGTAACACGCTTGTTGTGTTCCGCTCGGATCGTCCGGAAGCGCTGGACAACCGTGGCACGTTCCACGTGGTCGATCGCGGCAACGCTATTGAACTGGAAGGTACGCCGAGCCTGATCAACAAGACGCCGGACCTGAAGGGCACGGGCACCGACTGGAAGAACGGCACGGTTGTTCGTGCAGACGGCGCGGTGACGGAATACCGCGTTCGGATGCTCAACGACGGTACGCTGGTCGTTATCGTGCCGAACGGCGTCAACGACAGCGACGAAATCGCTGCGAGCTACGGTCTGGCCGTCGCGAAGAAGCAACTCGGCATCGGCGTCAAGGCAGTGAAGGCCGTCGTTATCGAAGCACGCAACAATAACGGCGCGAACAACGCCTGATGCTGTCACCGCTGAAACCTGGCGGCCTCCGAAGCCCGGCGAGAAATCGCCGGGTTTTTTTAGTTGTGACTCCAGCGATCTAAGCGTCCAACGAACTCCGCATTGACACTGGCGAGGCAGAATCTCGATTTCCCTGTACTCCTGGTAGCTGATCACGGGCGCCCAAAAGGAGCAACCGTACAACGAGGCGTATCAATTCCTGGACGCGTCGCTGTATTAATTTGCAACCGCCCGCGACATCGTTTTGAGGACGCGCGAATCGATAACCCTCACAAAACGCCACTCAAATAATGGCAGAGGACGTGGCACTGCAAGCAGTTGGACGTATCTGTGCCGCTAGGTGAGCGACTGGGCCGGCCCCTCTCGACATTAACGTCATCGAGCGGGACATCCGTCCGATCTGTACCGGCAGGAAGGTGGGCTGTTCAGCGACACGGTTGCCCGTGTGAAGCCAAACGCCATGATCTACAGAGCCTGAGCTGCAGGGTGTGCAACGTCGACGCCTGCGCCGTACCTCGTGCAATATACCGCTCTGTCAGCGTCCGGTAGCCGATCCCACAACGCACTTGCAATTTGCCGCCGGCAGCCCCCGCAGACCACTCTCGCCCGTCAGATTGCAATCGTCTGATGATAGCGTGCGCGGTCAGACTTTTGTACTACCTGAACAGGCAGTTAGCCGGGAGGTCAGCAGCGTATAAGGTGGTCGCCCGGGACCATGCCACGCCAACTTCGCGCAGCGTTGTGCGCGGAGTGGCGGGGCACCGCTTCCACCCGGGACCGAAACGGCTACGATCCGCTAGCCGTTGCCAGAAGCGCTTAACCGACGAGGAAAGACATGCAACAGCCCTTCACTCATGACGACCTGTATGCTCTCTTGCAGCAGGCCGCTAACGATGCCGCCGCGGTGCAGGCCAGCGGCGCGCAGGCCGTGGTCGACAGAATGCGGCAATTCATGACCGCGCAGCTCGCAGAGAAACTATCTGCGTACGACGTGTTTGTTCACATCTCGATCTCGCCTTATAGTTTTGACGTAGGTAGCTGGATGAATAAGGTCAAGACGGATGCGAGCGGACAGATTGCCGCCTGCACCGTCACCTGGGCGGGTGCGCCCGGCGTGCTGCCTGCCGGTGCTTCGAATCTTGGCATCGGTTGCGTGGTCACCTACTTTGCAAAGGCGGCATTGCAACCGCAACCCGAGCCACAACCGTCCGGTGGCGGCGAACGGGACGGCGTCTTTAGCCTGCCGCCCAATACGTCGTTCGGCGTGACGGCGCTCGTGAACTCGTCGGCGCAGCAGACAATAGCCGTCTACGTGGACGACAATCAGAGCCCCGCAGCCACGTTTCAGGGCAACGGCACCCAGGACAAGAACCTTCAGACGCAGGTGTTGAACTCCGGCAAGGGCAAAGTGAAGGTTGTGGTCTCGGCAAACGGAAAGCCGTCCAAGCTGGGGTCGCGGCAAGTCGACATCTTCAAGAAGAGTTTCTTTGGCCTCGTCGGATCGGAGGACGGTACCGATAACGATTACAACGATAGTCTGGTGGTGCTGAACTGGCCGCTGGGCTGATTGGCAGGACCGGCTAAGGATGCGGTCGCTGCCTGACCGCATCTGATGTGACGGTGTCCAGACTGTGCCTCCTTCCGAAACAGCAGACTTTCAACTAAACGCCACGGGTTACGTCAACTATCACATCGTTCTTAATGGCTTCATCGGTGCGGTGGCCTGCATCGCGAGCACGTCTTCGCGATTCAACGCACGCATGTGCAAACCACTGCCGTCTGGGATCACGCCACGGGTCCAATTCCAACGCGTCATGGACGAATAGCGGACTCATGGCATTAGACTCGAAAATCGTCAGGCCGCATTGCGGTTTGCGCCTCTGCGCAAAGTTCCGCAAAAATGTTGCCGTCGACGGGGCGTGCAGGAAGAGATTCCGATACCGTTCGACATCGCGTACTTAAGGCCGGTCGAAGTGACGCGCCAGCCCGTCTGGTTTGAGGATCATGGGGCGGCCGGAGCATAACGACGGGCTTGGGTGCCAGTTGGTCCAGTGCAGGACGAAAGAGGCGCAGTTCACCGCAGCCCGTCTGCTGCACGAGCAGATCGGTCAGTGCGCCACGTGGCAGCCGCCGCCCGGCAGTACCTCGGCAAGAGTTGCGTCGCCACATTCAACGATCCGTGACCGCGCACACGCAAGCTGGTTGCCGCGCCACAGGTCGGGATGGATCGTTTTGGGCAGCATAACCGCGCTCATGGCTCCCCCCACTCGATAGCACTGTATAAAAACACAGTATAGCCTGGAAGTCTCAGCGAACAAGGGCGCTCCCGACGGTTTGCGGGAAAGCGAATTCGTTGGGCCATCACTCGGTTCCAGTCCTTCCTGCTAGACAACCTTCACAGCCTGTGCGACTACGCCACCGAGATTGCTACAGATAAGCCCCGGCGCATTACTTCGACCGACTCATCAGGCGCGTAAAAGAACGATACGCCGAACCCAGCGGACCCCGGCGGCGCCTCGGGGATCGGCCTGGTGTCTTCCTCCTCGTTGCCCGAGAGTTTTACGGTCCGTACACGTTCGCCGAAGCGGCGCTCCAGTCGACAGTGCTAATGCTGGTGTGGCGGGCCTTCACGGACCTCGGGAGCTACACGAGGTAGTCGAACGGTAAAGACGGTTTCCGATTCGTCAGACTGTGCAGCCACATCGCCGCCGTGGGCATGGGCGATTTCTCTTGCAATGTAGAGGCCCAGACCGAGGCTGTCCACTGAGCCCGGCCGCGTTTCAGCGCCCGGACCGCGCTCAAGCGGTTCAAACACGCGACATAGGAAGGACGGCGGTATGGCCGGTCCGCGGTTCCTGACAGCGATGGATATCTCGCGATCGCCTCCAGTGACAGTCACCTGCACGCCCCCCGCTGGCTCCCCGTACGTGATCGCGTTTCCCACGAGGTTGCCAAGCATCTGCTGGATGCGCCGGCCGTCGCACAGGGCCGCGGTGTCCCCGGTCACATCGAGTTCCACCCTCTGTGTCCCGTGCGCCACGCGTAGCTGTTCCAGTTCGTCGGCAACGAGAACGGCGACGTCGACGGGCGCAGGCGCGACCCTTATGCCCAGGCCAAGCTTCGTTCGGCTGAAGTCCAGCATGTCGTCGAGTAGGCCTTGCATGCGCGCGCCGCTCCTGATCAGCCGGGTTGCAGCGGCGGACACCTGCGGGTCATCGTCGAGCTTCGCAAGGTGATGCGCGGTCATCTGGATGGTCTGCAGGGGACTGCGCATGTCGTGCCCGAGCATACCCAGGAGAAGGTTGCGTGAGCGGTCCACCTGGCTGCTGAAGAAACTTACCGACTCTGTCAGCGCCTGATCAATCGCTTCGTTAAAGCGAACGATATCGTCCAGTCCGAGTGGTTCAGCCCCGCCTTCATCCAGCCAGAGTCGAAGTACAACGGCGCGCAACGCACGGTATTCCGCGCACAGCTGGTTGATATCAAAACCATGCCGCGCGCGCAGCACCGCATGGGTTTGCGCAGCCGTTTCCGGAGCCTGGTCAGACACGTGCGTGAGACCTCTCGACTTGTCGATTTGCGCCTGTTTCCCCTGCGGTGCGGAGAGGTCCCTGGCGATCGCCTCGAGGATCTGCTGCGCATGGTCGCGCAACTCAAGGGGCGACAGTCCCTGCGCGGCCGGCAGTAACGTGGCGGCAAAGGACTCCCATTCGGCAAGAATCGCTTCGATGTTGGCCGGGATAAACAGCGAGAGTCGCATGGCTTTCCTGAGGGTATAGTCCCGACGACGGGCTAACTAACGATGCGTCAGCTTCCTAGGAATGAAACACGGCCTGAGAGGGTGGCTGTTTGAATATAGACCCGCTCAGGCGCAATCCTTTCAATAACCTTCTTTTTTCCTCGCGCGCGAGGGAGGAAGAGCCCAACAATTCCTGACAGATGAATGACATTGACCCGCGACCGGCAGGATTCAGCGCTGTCTGGCTCCAGCTATGGGCTGAATCCACCGACGACCACTCCATCTTCGCGCTCTCGCCGAATGGCGTCGTCCTGACGTGGAACCCCGGCGGCGAACGCATCCAAGGTTACCAGCCTGAGGAAATTATAGGACAGCCATATTCGGTCATGTTTTCCGAGGCCGATCGCGCCGCGGGTGTACCTGAGGTGGCGCTTGGGGTGGCGACGGCGACTGGACGCTATGAGACGGAGGGCTGGCGTGTTCGCAGGGATGGCACGACCTTCTGGGCGAACGCGGTGATGACGGCGCTACGCGACAGCGAGGGGCGGCTGATCGGTTTCGCAAAGGTGATTCGCGACGTCAGCGACAAGAGGGCGATTCACGACGCCGTGCTCAAGAGCGAACGGAACTTCCGCCTGCTGGTTCAGGGCGTCATCGACTACGCCATCTTCATGCTCTCGCCGGATGGACACATCACGAGCTGGAACGCCGGAGCGCGGCGCATCAAGGGGTATAGCGAGGCCGAAATCATCGGCTTACATTTCTCGCGCTTTTACACCCCGGAGGACGTCGTCGAGGGTGTGCCTTTCAGGGGGCTTGAGACAGCGAGGCGCGAGGGCCGTTTTGAGGCCGAAGGCTGGCGGGTGCGGCGCGACGGCAGCCGCTTTTTTGCGCACGTGGTCATCGACGCCATCTACGAGGACGGCGAGCTCGTCGGGTTCGCAAAGATCACGCGGGACATCACTGAGCGACGGCGCGCGGGCGAGCTTCTTGAGCAAACGCAGAGCGCATTGTTCCAGGCGCAGAAGATGGAGGCGCTCGGGAAACTGACGGGCGGGGTGGCGCACGACTTCAACAATGTCCTTCAGGTACTGCGAGGCAACCTGGAACTGCTTGAGAGCCGGCATGGTCGCGACCACTGGAGCGCCGAACGGCTCGGTAACGCGATCGACGCCGTCGATCGCGGCGCCAAGCTCGCATCCCAGCTGCTTGCGTTCGGTCGCCAGCAGCCTCTGGCTCCGGTCGTCATCAATCCCGCACGTCAGCTTCGCGCACTTGACGACCTTCTGCGACGGGCGCTGGGCGAGATGATCGAGATCGAGTCGGTCGTTGCCGGGGGGCTATGGAACACCACCGTCGATCCGCATCACCTGGAAAACGTGATCCTGAATCTGGCGATCAATGCGCGGGACGCCATGCCCGACGGCGGCAAGCTCACTCTTGAGCTATCGAATGCCACGCTCGACGACGAATATGTGCTGGCATTCCCCGACGTCGCGGCTGGGCAGTATGTGATGCTGGCCGTGACAGACACCGGAGCCGGCATGGGCCCGGAAGTGATGGAACGTGCATTCGACCCGTTCTTCACCACCAAGCCGGAGGGTCAGGGCACGGGGCTAGGTCTGAGCATGGCCTACGGCTTTGTCAAGCAGAGCGGCGGCCACATCCGCCTGTACAGCGAGATCGGCGAGGGAACAACCATCAGGATCTATCTGCCCCGGTCCACCGGTGTGGCGGTTGACACCAGGTCTGCCACGCCCGGTCGACTGAAGCACGGCACCGAGACGATTCTCGTCGTTGAGGACGATCTGAAGGTGCAATCGACCGTCGTCGAATTACTCTCCGGTCTGGGCTACGCGGTGCTCAAGGCCAATAACGCCGATCAGGCACTGACCATCGCGGCGAGTGGCGTGCACATCGATCTTCTGTTCACAGACGTAGTGATGCCAGGCGTGCTGCGCAGTCCGGAAATGGCTCGAAGGGCCGTCCAGATGTTGCCGGGGCTGAAGGTCCTTTTTACGTCGGGCTACACGCAGAACGCGATCGTGCACGGTGGGCGACTGGATCCGGGCGTGGAACTGCTGAGCAAGCCGTACAGCCGCCAGCAGCTCGCCTCGAAGGTGAGGCAGGTGCTCGGCAACAGCGACGCCAAAGCGGACGAAAGCGCTCCAGGCCACGCCCGCTCCGGCGAGGCGCCCGTGTCAGCCGAAGGCGGGGATGCGGACGGCTTGCGCATCCTGGTCGCGGATGACGACGTCGCGTCGCTTGACGCGACGTGCGAACTGCTGATGCTGATCGGGATGCGTCCGCAACCCGCAGCAAGCGCGGCGCAGGCGCTGAACATCCTTGACGGGAATGACTTTGACGTCCTGTTCACTGACGTCGTCATGCCTGACATGTCGGGCACCGAACTGGCGCGACGCGCGTCTGCCATCCGCCCGCGGCTCACGATTATTTTCGCTTCGGGAAACGCTGTCCCGCAGGACGAGGCGCACGGCTTCGAATGGTCGGCGCTGCGTAAGCCTTTTACGCTTGATCAGCTGCGTGCGGCGCTGCAGCCCGCTGAGAAGCGGCAGGCGGCCCGTCCTGCCAGTGACGACTAGGCCGATACGACCGGCGCGACAAGTAAGCGCACTCGGTCCCGCTTGCGCGTCGCATCCAGGCTCGACGAAAAGAGCGGGTCCAGACTTCCTCGTCAGCTGAGCTAATGACGGCAGCGAAGAAAGCATGTAAAGGCATGCCCAATCACCCGATTAAGTCCCGCCCAGACCTTGCAAATCGGGCCCGCGAAGTCGTTTATGCAAATCCGCGCTAGGCGGCTGCAAGGACCTTGAACCCGGCCACCACGCCACGTATTCTTGACGCCTGCTCCTTCATGGATTCAGACGCGGCGGCAGCCTCTTCGACGAGGGCCGCATTCTGCTGTGTCACTTCGTCCATGTGGGAGACGGCTGTATTGACCTGCTCGATGCCGCGCGCCTGCTCCTGCGAGGCCGTCGCGATTTGACCGAGCAACACGGCAACGCGATCCATCGCCACGAGCATTTGATCCATCCGCTTGGCCGCATCGACAGCTTGCGTCGCGCCGTCCTCGACGCGCGCCACCGATGCACCGATCAGATCCTTGATTTCCTCGCCGCCTTGCCGGAACGCTGTGCGAGTGCACCGAACTTCGGTCGCCACGACAGCGAACCCACGCCCTTGTTCGCCCGCGCGCGGCCTCGACCGCCGCGTTGAGCGCAAGAATATTGGTCTTGAACGCGATGCCCTCGATGATCTCTGCGATCTCGCTCGATCCGAGCCTCAGTTCGCTCATGGTGTCCGCAAGCCGTTTGACAGCATCGGCAGTGCCGCCGGCAGCATCGCTGACCACCCCTGGCGAGATTGCTCGCTTCACGCGTGTTGTCTGCCGTCTGTTTTACCGTCGCGGTCAGCTCTTCCATGCTCGCCGCTGTTTCCTCGAGCGAAGCGGCCTGCCTTCAGTGCGTTTTGACAGATCGCCATTGCCCGAGGCAATTTCATCGGCCGCGTCAGCTAGCACCATGTCATTCGAACCGCGCACATGACGGTCGCAGCCGACGGTCAAAGAGCAGGGGGCTCGTTGCAGGAAAGGGCAGTGACGTGACTCGACTTCAGCGAGATCATGTCCGCGTCGTTTGTATGGATCGAAAGCAGCGGCCGATCGGGTAACTCCATCTGCATTGCGTAGCCCACGTTGTCCGACATTTTTGAAAGCAGCACCTTGGCGCCTTTTGGCGCAAGCGGGCAGTTGTATCGGTCGGTGAAATCCAGATCATAGGCCGCGTGCACCGCGATCGCGTCCACGGCGACGGAGTTAGCGATCCGAAACGACACAACCAAGACTATCAGGAACGTTAGAGTCATCCCGAGCGATACGCAGCCGAACCACCAGTCGGCGCGCGACCGCCCATTCATAGGGCTCGTGAATCCGCAAGAGTACGCAACCGTCATGGCAGCGATGAAGCCAACGATGGCGCTCCCCGCCGCGACCTCGATAGCGTAGAGGTTCTTAGTTCCCGTCAAGGTAGCTTGCGTCAGCTGCGATACGTCGAAGCCAAAATACCGATGCAGCAATAAGACGATTTGATTATTTGCGTCCTGATATAGCCACGCCGACGCGGCCAAAAGCAAAACGCCGATCACTGGCAGGCCGACCGACCGTCGAAGCAGTTTTATCTGTAGCAAGGAGCTAGCCGCAGTTGCCATCGAAAGGGCACCCGTCATGAATATCATATTCAGGTTCGGCCAGAAGTGATCTTGTGCGAAGTACGCATTCCAAACTAGCGCTCCCGACAAGATGAGGCTCAAAGCGTTTGTCAAGTAGTACGCCGCAGGGTGATCAACGTGGCGCGCAGCATCCGATTCGCGTGATTGCCACCACGGTTTCGAGGGGACGTTCTGTATGGTTTTCACTAGGTCTCCCTGGGCTTATAGACCGGACGCGGAACGGTTGCCAAAGCGTTGCATATAAGCCGATGTACCGTAGTTATAGACCGCCTCGCTCGCAAGCCGAGCTTGCGCGATGGCTGATACGAAAGTCGGCTCTTTGTCGTCAATGACGATGTACTGCGACCCGTCAACGAGAAGTAGGCGAACGCCATTTAGCACGTCGGACTTGTTCTCGTTGGTGCCGGGGCGACCATTTGTCCAGACTCGGATCGTCTCAAAAGACAAAATACCACCCAGGTTAATCGGCCGATGGCGCACTTTGAGTCGACGCATATCCAGATGAGCGTCCAGCAACGATCCGAATCCTACTGGCTGTCCGTTGTCATGCCGCAGTTCCTCGTCCCAGATTTCAAGGTTGATAAACATGTCGATGGTCTCTGATAAATCGTGAAGAAACGCTGGCAACGCTCGCTACGCCCGTACTATTAGCGACGACGGGCGAGCACACTACTCGGAGTCCGCACAGCTCTCAAGGTGACTGGCAGTATGAAGGTGCGTGCTTGTCGGGTATAACGGCCAATCGAACGTAACCTTTAGAGCCGCGGTATCAACTACGAGCGTTATCCGGCGCGCTAGCGTTAGGATCAAGATTTCGTGCTCAGACAGCCGAACTGCGTTTCGATAGTAACCCTATGTATTCGACATAAACAAAGTTCTATGTCGATGACCGAGCACATGTTGTCAGCGGCCGCTTCAGCTTTCTATGGTTGCTATCAAAAACGGTAACTTTAGCGGATGAATGAAGGGCTATTCTGGTTATCACGCGTCGTAGTGTTCAGCGACAGGCCAGCTGTGCGGACACCCGATATAGTCATCGACACATTCGGGAAGCAGTGCGACCTGCCTGCGGTCATCGCCTTCAACGTATCGCTTCATGAGTCACCTGGTCTCAGCGCGTTGATTTAGTTTAGGCGATCAATGCGTTTTCACACAGGCTGGACCAGTTGCGGCCAGTCGCATTTTTACAGCCGAACGTCTTATATTCGAGCGAAGCAGACGTGCTAATGCCCCTGTCTGAGCGAATACGATCGCGCTTAATCGAACGACACCTCGTGATTGACGGTGTCAAGGGAGAAGAAGGCGGAGCTAGATCTCGACACAAACCGGACGTACCATTAGTCGGAGCGATGAGCCGACTGAACACCGATAAAGCGGGTTCTGTGTGAATCTTCCGGATCTATATCGAAGGCGTAGGCCGACATTTGCGATCATCGATGCAAATGAGAGCCTGGTTTCAAGCCGATGATGTCGCGAGCCTCCGCCGGTGTGGCCGGCTCGTAACCCATCTCGCGCACGAGCCGCACGATGCGCTCGGTGAGTTGCACGTTCGTGGCGAGTTCGCCGGGACCGTAGTACAGATTGTCTTCGAGACCCACGCGCACGTGGCCGCCTAGCAGGAGCGAATTCATCGCCGAAGGCAGTTGCGCCGGGCCAATGCCACTCACGCAAAAGATACTGCCTTTCGGCAGTAGATCCACCATCGACTGCAACACGCGCGGCGTATACGGCATGGCGTTCTGAAAGCCACGATGCGCGCCCAGCACGATGTTGACGAAGAACGGTTCGGTGTCGAAATCGGCGGCCGTGAGCGTCGCTACGTCCTGCGCGATATGCGTCGGGCTGAAAACTTCCCACTCGGGTTTGATGCCGCGCTTTTTCATTTCCGCCGCGAGCTGCTTCGAGCGCTGCGGCGATGTATGCATGAGCAGTTCCTTGTCGTCGAAACTCGCAATGATGGTGGTCGCGTCGAGCGTGCACATTTCCGCGCCCGCTTCGAGTCCCTTCAGCCGTTCCTCCCAGAGAATCTCCCAATAGCCGTTTGGAGCCTGCGCGATCATGTCGCCGTGCACGCCGCCACCCGTCGAGTTGTTGATGACGATGTCGCATTGCGCGCGAATGCGGGCGTTGATGTCGCGATAGATCGCGGGATCGCAGGTCGCGCCGTCGTCGGGCCGGCGCGCGTGGATCGCCACGACGCTCGCGCCCGCGTTGAAGCAGTCGTACACGTCGCGCGCGATTTCGTCGGGTTGCGTGGGCAAGTACGGATTCTGCTTCTTGCTCGCCATGCCGCCCGTTGGCGCAATGGTCACGATGACTTTCGGTTTGCTCATGGGTGTCGTCTCCGGGAAACGTTGTTTCGGCGAAATTCTTTTGACCGAAGAACAGTTTTCTGTTGTTCAGCGTACAATTAAATCTATTCCCGCTTGGCGGACGCATCAACCTGGGGATAACGTGAGCCTGTACCAAGTTCACGCTCGCCCCTTCCGCCGCTCTCATGGATGCCGCAACATGAACGAACCGCTTTCACGCAAGGGTCGCATTCAGACCGTGCTCGGTCTGATCGAGCCCGACGCGCTCGGTCCCACGCTGATGCATGAACATCTGCTGATCGACCTCGTGCCGCCGCGCCTGGCCGAAGACGCGGATCACGACCAGACCGACATCGACATTTGCAATTGCTGGAAGATTAACTACGGGCAGGTGCCCTCGCTGAAGAACTATCGGCTCGACCAGAAAGACGTGGCGATCGAGGAACTGGCGGAATTGCGCGTGGCGGGCGGCGCGGCCATTGTCGATTTGACTACTGGCGGGCTAAAGCCCGATCCGGAAGGACTCGCGCAGATTGCGCGCGAAACGGGCGTGCAGGTGGTGATGGGTTGCGGCCATTACGTGCACGAGTATCAAGACCCGGCAAACGCGCAGCGCAGCGTCGACGACTTTGCGCGCGAGATGATCGGGCAGATCACGGAAGGCGCGTGGGGCACGGCGGTGCGCGCGGGCATGATCGGCGAGATAGGCTGCCAGTCGCCGTGGACGGACCAGGAAAAGCGCGTCGTGCATGGCGCGCTGCTCGCGCAGCAGGAAACCGGCGCGGCGCTCAACCTTCATCCCGGACGCCACGCCGATCAGCCGCAGGAGCTCGTCGACACGATCCGGCGTTTGGGCTTTCCGGTGGAGCGCGTGATCATCAGCCATATCGACCGCACGATTTTCGACGACGAACGTCTGCTGCGTCTCGCTGACTCGGGCTGCGTGATCGAATTCGATCTGTTCGGCTGGGAGCAGAGCGCGTATCCAATGTCCGACATCGACATGCCCAACGACGGCGCGCGCCTGCGCATGGTGCGCACGCTGTTCGACCACGGTCACGCCGAGCGGGTGCTGATCAGCCATGACATCTGCACGCGCACGCGCCTGGGTCGGTACGGCGGCCACGGCTATCAGCACATCTTCGCCAATATCGTACCGCGCATGCTGCGGCGTGGCTTCACGCAGGACGAAATCGACACGCTGCTTACGCGCAATCCGCGCCGTCTGCTGACATTCCTTTGACGCGGCTGGACCCCAAACTCACTGCACGAGCATGCGCTCCATGCCCGCGATGGTGACTTCCACGAAGGTGTCGAAGCTCGAATCGAGCGGCACCTCGCTGCCGCTTTGCCAGCGCACGATAAACGCGCGATTCGCGAGCGCGGGGAGATGACGCGCAAGTGTCGGGTATTCGAGCGCGCGAATATCGTGAACTTTCGCCTGCAACTGGTTGGTCCAGATCGCGAGATCGTCGGTGGGCAGCGGCGCAAATTCGAGCGTGGCGAAGCCGACCATGCTCGCGATCGCCACGTTGTACATGTCGACGAGGCGCGTTTCGTCGCAGCCTGCCTGCAATAGCACTGCGAGGATGCGGTCGATCAGCAGCGGGCTCAGACTCGCGTTCGACACGAGTTGCGCGCCCACGAGTTGCGCCACATTCGGATGCTGCTGCACCGACTTGCGGTAGCGGCGGAACAACTCGCGAAACCAATCCTGCCAGCTGAGCTTGCCGATTTCGGGCGTGACGCCCGCCATGGTTGCTTCGACCACGGCGGCGAGCAGCGCGTCGCGATTTGGCACGTGCCAATACACGGCGGTGGGATAGACGTCTAGCTGGCGCGCCACTTCGCGCAGACTGAAGGCCGTAAGGCCGTTCTGGTCGATCTGCTCGATCGCCACCGCGACGATGCGCTCGCGCGTAAGCGCCTTGTTGGCAGGTGCCGCTTTCTTTCTGGTCGTGCTGCTGGTGCTTTTCGCGGGCGTTTCCCCCGATGCTTTGGCTGACGTTTTAGCCGCCGACTTGACTGACGTTTTAGCCGGCGCTTTCGTTGAACGCGCCGTGCCGTTTGACGCGGCTTTCGCCGCCGTCCTGCTCGTTTTTGCTGCGGCTTCGTTTGCAGTGGTGGCTTTCTTCACATGTGATCCGTTATTCGATGAAGCGCCCAGTGCACCACCCTTGCCAGTGCGGTCAAGTGGGGCCGGGTCGGACAAGGCTTTCATTGTATACCGCACAACTGTCTCTTCACCGCGACGCCGGACCCATCTCCGTTTTTTTCCTGGTTGCGTTTCCATTTTGATCGCCCTATAACCGTGCCTTGTTCACTGAACAATGGTCTACTGTTCGAAGAACAGATAAGCGGCTTGCACGTTCAGCCGCGACATTCACACGACGGGTATCGGAGATCGTTATGAAATGGAAAGTGTTGGGAAGCGCAATGATGGCGGCAAGCGCCGCGGCACACGCGCAATCGTCGGTCACGTTGTACGGGGTGATCGACGACGGGCTCACATTCGTGTCGAATCAGGGCGGCCATCACGCGTATCGCATGGACGACAGCATCAGCCAGGGCGACCGCTTTGGTTTTCGCGGCGTGGAAGACTTGGGCGGCGGCCTGAAGACTATCTTCAATCTCGAAGGCGGCTTCAATCCCAACACGGGAGCGTCGCGTCAGGGCGGCCTCGAATTCGGACGTCAGGCATACGTTGGGCTGCAAAGCGACCACTTCGGCACGCTCTCCCTCGGCCGCACCTACGACCAGATGACGACCACGCTGATCCGCTACCACTCGGGCTACTGGTCCGGCATCTACGCGTTCGACGCGGGCGATCACGATCGCATCTCCGGCAACTGGCTCAACAACGTCGTGACCTACGTGAGCCCGACCGTGCGCGGCCTGCATTTCTCGGCGCAATACGCTTTCAATTCGCTCAGCGCCACGGCGAACAACTACGGCGTGGCGTACAGCCTGAGCGCGAGCTACGAGCATGGGCCGTTCAGCATCGGCGCGGCGGCCACCAGCATTCACGACTACACGGTCACGCCCGGCAGCAGCCTTGGCGTGGGAAGCTTCCTCGGCACGAACGTGGCGTTCTCGTCGCAAGCCGTGGTGGTTGATCGGTATCGCACGGCCGGCGTGGGCGCGTCGTACGATTTCGGCATCGTCGGCCTCTCGGGCTTGTATACGAATACGCGCTACGAAAAGGGCGCGAATGCCTCGACGATGCAGAGCTTCAACGTGATCCTGCACGGCAATCTGCGGCCGGATGTTGTGCTCGCGGGCGGCTACGGTTACTCGAAGATGTCATCGTATCAGTGGAACGAATTCAACGCGGTGCTCGACTATCTGCTTTCAAAGCGTACCGATGTGTACTTGAGCGCGAACTACGACAAGGCCAACGGCGGCGCGCGCGCTGTGCTCGTGACGCTGCCGATCTCGGGCAACGACAAACAGCTTGCCGTGCGCGTGGGCATTCGCCACAAGTTCTGATGCTCGCCACTGCGCCAACGCACTCCTATTTCCTGTCTCTCTGCCGGACGCGAACATGAACAGCAGCTCGTCTCACGCAGCTCCCTTCGATGCCACCACGCCCGCTACGCTGCTCGCCGAGCAGCGGCGCGCCATCGGCGCAGGTATGGTCGGCTATATCCTCGAGTGGTTCGATTTCGGAGTGTACGGTTTTCTCGCGGCGATCATCGCGAAGAACTTTTTCCCGTCGACAGACGAATTCACCTCGTTGTTGGCCTCATTCGGGGTGTTCGGCGTGGGCTTCGTCGCTCGGCCCATTGGCAGCGTCGTGCTCGGCCGAATCGCCGACGTGCGCGGCCGCCACATCACGCTCGCGACCACCATGATCCTGATGGCGCTCAGTACTGTTGCGATTGGCTTTCTGCCCACCTACGAGCGCATCGGCATCTGGGCGCCCGTGCTGCTGGTAGCGGCGCGTCTCGTGCAGGGTTTCGCGGCGGGTGGAGAGTGGGGCACGGCGGCGGCGTTTCTGGTGGAGTGGGGCGGCGCGAACCGGCGCGGCTTCTTCGGCGCGTTTCAGCAATCGAGCATCGCAGCAGGCCTGCTGCTGGGCTCGCTCGTCGCGGCCATACTGAGCAGCGCGCTCGATTCGAACGCACTCGCCTCGTGGGGTTGGCGCATTCCGTTCTTTCTCGGCGCATTGCTCGGGCCGGTGGGCATGTATGTGCGCCGTCGCGTGCGGGAGTCGCCGTCGTTCGAAAGCGAGGCCGCGCGCGCTCAAACACTGAGCGGCGTGCAATTCGCCAAGTCGCTGTTTCACGCGTTTTCGTTCGTGATCTTCTGGGCCGTGAGTTCGTACATGGTCGCGGTGTATATGCCCACGTTCGCGAACAAGTATGCGCATATCTCGCGCACGCAGGCACTGTGGACCAGCACCGCCTCGCTCGCCACGGTGATGATCGTCGCGCCGCTCATGGGCGCGCTGTCCGACCGCATCGGCCGCAAGCCTGTGTTGCTCGCGAGTTGCGTGTTCTTCGTGCTGCTCTCGTATCCGCTTTATGCGTTCATTGTCTCGGGCATCGGTTTCATGACGTTCTTCTGGACGCAATTGCTCATGAATGTGGTGTTCACAATGTATTCGGGTGCAGGCCCGGCGGCGCTCGCGGAGATGTTCCCGACGCGGGTGCGCTCCACCGGCGTGGCGTTCGGCGGCGCGCTTGCGACCATCCTCGGCGGCTTCTCGCCGTTCCTCACCACGTGGACGATCGCCTCGACGGGCGCGAGCGCGAACGCGGGTTGGCTGCTCGCGGGCAGCGCGTTGTTTACGCTTCCCGCGCTCGTTGTGATGAAAGACCGCGCGCGCGAACAGTCGATTTGATGTGCGCTCCACTGTGAAATTCACTTGTTCGCCGTACAATGAAACATTGTTTGACTATCCATCGCTCAACGAAGCAGGAACACACAGAATGACGACGTCGATCCTTCCCGAAACGCAGATCCGCGTTCGCAGCGATGCCGCGACGGTCGGCGAGGCGCTGGCCGCTGCTACTGCCGCGTTCGCCGCGCGCAACGCGCAAAGCGCGCAGCAATACGAACGCGCGACCGAAGTCATGCCCGGCGGTAACACGCGTTCGGTGTTGTTTTACGAGCCGTTTCCACTGGCAATGGCGAAAGGCGAAGGCTGCCGCCTGTGGGACGCGGACGGTCACGAATACCTCGATTTCATCGCCGAATTCAGCGCGGGCATTTATGGCCACTCGCATCCGCAGATTCGCGCGGCTATCGACGCGGCGCTCGACGACGGCCTGAATCTGAGCGGCCACAATCTGCTCGAATCGCGTCTGGCCAAAGCGGTGTGCGAGCGTTTCGCCTCGATCGAAACGGTGCGCTTCACAAACTCGGGCACCGAGGCCAACCTGATGATGCTGGCCACTGCGAGAGCCTTCACGCGGCGCAGCAAGGTGATCGTGTTCGTGGGCGGCTATCACGGGGGCGTGCTCACGTTCGGGCGCGGTGCGAATATCGTCAACGTGCCGCACGCGTTCCTCTATGCCGAGTACAACGATCTCGACAGCGTGCGTCGTCTGCTTGACGAAAACGCCAACGAAGTCGCGGCGATTCTAGTTGAACCAATGCAAGGCGCGTCGGGTTGCATCGTCGGCGAAGCGGCCTTTTTGCAGGGCTTGCGCGAGCTTTCCACGGCGCATGGCGCATTGTTGATGTTCGACGAAGTGATGACCTCGCGGCTCGCGCCTGGCGGCTTGCAAGCCGAAATCGGCATTGCGCCCGATCTCACGTCGCTTGGAAAGTACATCGGCGGCGGCATGTCGTTCGGAGCGTTTGGCGGCCGCGCCGAAATCATGGCGTTGTTCGATCCGCGCAGGAGCGGGGCATTGCAACATGCGGGCACCTTCAACAACAACGTGATGACGATGGCGGCGGGCTGGACAGGCCTCACGCAGATCTTCACGCCCGAGGCCGCGCGTGCGCTCACGGCGCGCGGCGACGCATTGCGCGAAGCGTTGAACTCGCTTTTTGCGGCATCAAACGTTGCGATGCGATTTATCGGCATTGGCTCGTTGATGAATTTGCAGATCACCGGGCGGCCCGTGCGTTCGGTACGCGACATCGACGCCGCGATGGACCAGTTCAAGGACCTGTTCTTCTTCCATTTGATCGAGCAGGGCATTTACATCGCCCGGCGCGGCTATGTGGTGCTGAGTTTGCCGGTGGGCGACGCGGAAACGGCGCGCTTTGAAGCGGCACTCGCGAGCTTCATCGAACGCTACGCACACCTGCTGCCGCGCGACGACAATTCGGATCGCTAGCGAGATGAAGATCGTCGAATTGCCCGCGCCCGAGTTGCGCAAGATGATCGGCAGCAAGGCCATTTCGCCGATCGAACTCACCGAGGCGTGTATCGCGCGTATCGAGGCGCTCGATCCCTACGTGAATGCCATGGCGGCCACCGACTTCGGAGCGGCTCGCCGCGCCGCGCAAGCGGCGGAAGACGCTGTGATGCGCGGCGTGCCGCTTGGTCTGCTGCATGGTTTGCCCGCAAGCATCAAGGATCTCGAAGCCACGGCGGGCTTGCTCACCACCCACGGCTCGCCGCTGTATCGCGATCTCGTGCCAGCCGAGGACAATCTGCTTGTCGCGCGCTTGCGGGCGGCAGGCGCGATCGTCGTCGGCAAGACCAACGTGCCGGAACTGGGCGCCGGCGCGAATACGCGCAACCCCGTGTGGGGCGCAACCGGCAATCTGTTCGATCCGAACCGCAACGCGGGCGGCTCGTCCGGCGGTTCGGCGGCGGCGCTCGCGTGCGACATGCTGCCCGTGTGTACCGGCTCCGACACGGGCGGCTCGCTGCGCATTCCGGCGGCTTTGTGCGGCGTGGTGGGCTTTCGGCCGTTGCCGGGGCTCGTGCCGAGTCCACGCAAGCTGTTGGGATGGACGCCCATTTTCCGTGGTCGGGCCGATGGGGCGCAACGTGGCGGAAGCGCGCCTGCAACTCGCGGCCACGGTCGGCCTCGATAGCGGCGATCTGCTCAGCTACGAGGTGGATTGGAAGGCGTTTCTCGCGCCGCGCGAGATTGACTTGAGCCGCCTGCGCGTGGGCTGGACCGAAGATTTTGGCGTGTGCGATGTCGACGACGATATTCGCCGCACGTTCCGCCGCAAGCTCGAGGCAATGGGTGGGATGTTCGCGGTTTGCGAGCCGATCGACGTGGATTTCGCCGATGCACATCGCGCATTCGACGTGATTCGTGCCGAGAGTTTCGTTGCGGGTCTGCGCGCGGCGTATGAGAACGATCCCGAGTCGCTCGGCCCAAATACGTGCGCCAATTACGAGCTGGGCGCGGCGACGACGCTCGCCGATTCCGCCTCGGCGCACGCGGCACAAACGGCCATCGCGCGACGCTTCCAACAGCTATTCGGCCGCTACGACGTGATACTCGCGCCGACCACGCCGGTTACGCCGTTCCCGTGGACGCGGATATTCGCGAGCCGCGTAGGCGGTCGTGCGCAGGAAAACTACTATCGATGGCTCGCACTGACGTATGTGACCACGCTGCGCACGAATCCGGCCGCAAGGACCAGTGATGTCAGAAACAGCAGGTTTAAATGATTCTCCAGGAATATATCATCGGCCAGATGAGAGGCTGCATAGGGCGGCTTCGGCCCTGGGGATGAAACATGGCAGACCACAGCATCAAAGGCAAAACCGTCATCATTGCGGGCGGGGCGAAGAATCTCGGTGGACTGATTGCACGCGATCTCGCCGCGCAGGGCGCGAGGGCAGTGGCGGTCCA
>Ga0307412_10000133_pt1 | contig 53878 bp, 57 predicted proteins | sample DK1Cmetagenome_3_FD_203823 | JGI IMG/M metagenome (GOLD analysis project Ga0307412, IMG submission 203823) | Maize rhizosphere microbial communities from greenhouse at UC Davis, California, United States - DK15-C-1 | ecosystem: Host-associated > Plants > Roots > Rhizosphere > Soil | place: USA...
GCCTGCACGGCGAGGATCTTGTAGAGGGGCAGGGGAGACATGTTGAGGAGCTGGATCTCGGCCGTATCAAGCGCCTGATCCGACCGGATCTTGGTGTTCATGGACGCAATCATGTCCTTCACCCGCTGGCGTAGCGCGGATGCCTTCGGAATGGTCAGGTTCTGCTCTGTCGGTTTGAGGCACTTCACGTCTTCGTCGCACTTGAGGATCTTGACCGGTGTGCCGCCATCGGTGCCATCCAGTAGGGCGGTGACCACCGCGTCCTCCCCGGGACCAAAGTAGCGAATGGAAGGCGTTCCGTCGGTTGCCGCGGTATTCACGACAACAGTCCCGACCAGCGTCATCAGGTACTCGGAAAACTGCGTGTCGTAGCCGCCAAACTTGTTGGAGCGCTTGATGGCCTCCCAGGTGTAATTCCGCGGTTCACCGGGAATGTGATCCGCCATTTTCGGATCGTTGTTGCCGGCAAGGATGGAATCCTGCTCGCCATCAGCGTTGCAGCCTTGGCGCGATCGAGCCCAATCGCTGAACTTGCCCTGGGAGTTGGCGACCGCGGTGCAAATCGTCGAGCGGGCACCCTGCATCTTCGGCCAGACCGAGCCAACCAGGCCTTGCGCCGCTTCGCAGGACGAGATGTTCATCTGGTTCATCTGCTGAGCGGCCTGCTGAAACTCGCTCATCACCTTGCCGATCTGCGGAGAAACGCTGTCGATCGCGAGCTTGAAGGCGAAACCTAGGGCGTTGTTCGCCGTCGCCTTCAGCATGGCGATCATCTCGGAGGCGTTGATGAACGAGAAGGAGCCGGTGAACAGGTCGATGCCCCCGCAGCCGGCACGCGCGCTCGGCAGCTGCAGGTTAAAGGGCGAGACGCTTTTCTGCGGGAATCGCGTCCAGACATTGCCGCCCGTGTAATAGCCGGCGGTCTGCCCCTGATAGGCCGACGGGCCGCTGACATTGGCGGCCCCGCCAGCCTCATTGAAGAAGCTGTTCATCTGCCCCGCGACGTCTGCGCGGGCGATGCCGATTGGGATCATACTGGCCGCCGCAAGGGCGGCGACGCTCGATGACAGCTTTCGGCCTAAGGCGCGGAGAAAGGGGAAGCGAGGGGGAAGGGGAGGGCGCATCAGTAGTCACTCCCGGGCTTGGTCTGGGTGAGGGTGAAGATCCGGTCCATGATTTCGTCGGCCGTGAGGATGCCGTAGCCGATCGGAACCGTCCGCTTGGTGGCGGTGTCGAAGAGGACGAGCGCCGGCGTCACATTGCCAGGGACACCCATCTTCGCGCGTTGGCCGGAATCTACGACGTAATTCGGGAAGTCCTTGCTCGGGCCGCCATCCATCGAGACGGCCATCACCGCGATACCGTTGCTGTCGGCAACCGAGCGAAGGATCGGGCCGAACACCTCGCAGGCGCCACAGGACTGCGCGAAGAAGTAGAACATGCCGTAGCGCTGGCTCAGGTGCTGCAGAGCCTGGGTGCGATCTGCCTTGCGGTTATCGGTCCACGCGCGCTTGCCGACCGTCGAGACGGGGCGCTGCAGCGTGTAGTCGATGTCGGGGTTCTGCCAGAGCGCGCGCTGCCAGGTGTCTGAGAACAGCGAGGCGCGATCGAGCTGCTCACGCTGGAAGCGAACATAGGCGATGATGTTCTCTTCCGTGGGGTTGAGGACCGCGCGGGCCTTCAGCTCGTCCAGCTGCTTGCCGATCGCCGCCAGCTGCTCCGTGGCCGACTGCTGGGGAGCCGGAGCCGCCTGCTGCTGCTTAGGCTTCTCCACCTTCGGGCGCTCGCAGTAGAACCACTGGCCAAGGCGACGCTCACGGCAATAGAAGTCGTCGCCCTGCTGGACGTCGCCGGCGTCGCGATCCTGGTCGATCGCCTGAGCCGCCTGTGGCTCGTCTGCCTGAGCGGCAGCGTGCATCGGCGTGCCGAGCCCGATCAGGGCGGCGAATGCGAGGCTCACAAGTTTGCGCATCGAGAGATCCTTCCCCTCAATCAACGATGGTTTCGTTGTCGATTTCGCCGTCGAGCTCGTGTGCCGCGATGCCGACCAGCGAGAGCATGACGGCCGCGTCCAGCATCTTGGTGCCGGAATCGAGCATCTGGACAACGCCGTAGAGATGCGGCCGCGCATGCCGGCGGCCGTGGCTGGTAGCCCGGACAAAGCCGTGGGCATGGTTCGCAAGAAATCCGCGGCCGACCATGCCGGTGAGCATGTCACGGAGGTCAGCGCCTACCAGATCACAGCGGAACCAGATGCTCAGCGTGGCCGCGATTTCCTCGGCCGAGCTGGGCTTGCCCGAGCGGTAGACCCGCATGAAGGTCGCCAGCTCGAGCACCGACAAGTCGATCGCGCAAGGGTGCCGCGGCATCGCCACGGGCAGGTCATTTGCCGGTGTTAAGGTCATAATAGTCCTGAATTTTCTTCTGGATGTCGGTCATGGTCTGGACTTCATCCGGAAGCTTCACGGCCTCGGTGAACTCGGCATAGACCTCGGAAAAATCCATCTTCGACAGGTCGAGGCGCTGGAACTCCTCGATCGTGAAGCCCTTGCACTGCTCGTCCTTCGGGCTGCCCCAGGGCTTGTTGATCTGGGGACGACCCTGGACCTGCAGGATCCGGCTCAGCTTGCTGCCGAAGCAGCAATAGGCATCGCGCGAGGTGATGCAGACGCCGAGAATCTTGGAGGCGCAGTAGGATCCGACCTTGTAGCAAAGGCCCTTGTCGTCTTTCTTATCCAACTCCTTCTCGGCCGAGCTGCACAGCCACGGGGTGAGCAACGGCACGCCCTTGCCGGAACAGCAGTTGGAGGCGCCGAAGATCTGCTTGCTGCAGGTGTCGCGCTCACCGGTGAAGACCGTCAACTTGTCCGGATCGAACTCCTTGCCGGCTTGGCCGAGGGCGTTCAGGGCGACGAGCGCGTCCTTGAACTCGGTCGAGGCCTCGCGCTCGATCGGCTCGCAGTTGCCGTTCATGCAGTAGACGTCGTTGCCGCAGATATACTCGCTCTGCCCCGGCGCCGGCGCGTCAGGCAGCGGGCAGCTATAGACGCGCTGGCTGACCTGACAGGCGCCCGACTGCGGATCATCCAGGCACTCGTCGCGGAGGAACTTGCACTTGGGATCCCCATCGAGCGTGCTGCAGTCGCTGGCCTTAACGATCCGCTGGCACATAAACGGCTTCGACCAGGCCCAGCAGCTCTGGGTGACCGACACGCCCTCGATCACACGCGTTTCAGGGCCTTCCGTGCAGACCTCGGCACCTTGCGCGGTGCAGTTGGGGTCCCCGTCGAGCGCACCGCAGGTGGTGGTCCGGTGAACGTCGACCGTCTTGGTGCCCTGCTTTGCATACCAGCTATAGCCGGTCTTGCTCGGGCTGAAGGTCGCCATCTCCGGGAAGTCGGCCTTGCAGATGTACTCGCGCGCCGTGAAGTCGCCGCAGAACTTGTTGCGGGCGAAGCCGAACATGTCGTGCGCGATGCAGCCGCCGTAGGAGGCACCCGACGCTCGGCACTGGCCGGAGGCGACGAGAGGATCCACCTGCGATTGCCGGGTAAGGGGGGTGCCATAGGCGTTGCTCGGCACCACCAGGTACTTGAACTCCTCGGTATTCTTGACCTCGGTCTCGATCCGGCTCGTGCAGCTCTCCTGGCGCTCCTCAGGCTTGGAGCCCTGATTGCAGGTCGCCTCGTAATAGCCCTTCTGGCCTGCACCCGGGGGGAGCGGCTTGCAGGTCCCTTGCGAGCCGCCGAGGCTTTCGCCGCCAAGGTAGCTGTTCGGGTCCTGCTCAACGGCGGTCGCGCGATTGGTCGTGTCGATCAGCTCGTTGTTGGTGAACTGCGCACGCGTGCCCTGCTTGTCGATGACGGTATCGAAGGTCTCATTGCCCTGCGCCGCGATCGCGCCGTCCGTAGTCAGCTGCTCCGGATTGTTGAAATAGCCAGTCTGCGGGAGGTTCGTGCCGGCGTAGCCAGGCACCTGGTTTTCCATCCCGTTCGTGGGCTTCTCCGCGCCGGCACGGGTCGCCTTGCCGAACGAGTTGCCCTCATCGCGCGCCTGCTGCGTGGTCTGCGCGGACTGCTGCGCGACGCCCGCGGCCGAGCCGAGCGCGACCGAGATCAGGAGGGTGAGGGCGAGGCGCTTCACGACCCGGCCTTTGCCATATTGGCCAGCGCGATCTTCGAGACGGCGGCACCTGGTCCACGCGCATCGGAGAAGGTCTCGAGCGCATAGCGAACGGTCACGTTGCCGGTCATCCGGTCATAGGGCGGAAGCTTGTCCTGGCAGGTGAAGCCCGAGCACAGGTCGAAGTCTGAAGAGACCGCGACATAGGCGGGCACGGCCTGCACGTTGAAGGCGCGGAAGAGGCGGGGATCGATGCCGACGTTGGAGAGCTGATCCTCCTTCTTCACGACGTTCCGCATCGCCGCGCTGAACTCCTTCAGCGAGTTGTTGGGGAAGCCTCGGAACACCACGATGCCGCCGGCCTTGGTCGTGTCGGCGATCATGCGGCGAAGCGATTCCGGCGGCATGGAGAGGCTTGCAAAGGCGATGATCTGCGGAGCCTGGCCGCGCGTCGCGGTCGCATTCTGGCTTGCGCCCTTGATGATCTCGTTGAAGTCGAAGGCGCCTTCCGGTCCGCGCGGCAGATCCGTCTTGGCAAGGTTCGTCAGGGTTTGCGGCAGCCTGTCCTGCATCTCGAGTGCTTCGTCTCGGAAGGCATCGCCGCGATTGCGGACATGCTCGGCGAACTTGGCCGCATCCTCCTGCATCGCGGCCGCACGCTTCTGGATGGCGTTCACGTCGAGGTCCTGGACCTGCTGCATCACCGCCGGGGCATTCTGGGCGAGCGCCTGAATGCCAGCACCGGCGGCGAGGGCAGCTGCTACGATCAGGAAGCGGCGCATGTCTGGTGTCTCCTCAAAGCACGCAGCAGTTGCGCTTGCGCCACACGAGGTAGCCCATGTCCTCGCCGATGACGGGGAAGGCACGGCCTGTCGTGGGGAGCAGGGTCGAGCCGCCGAGCGGCCCACAGGATCCGGGACCGAAGACGGTCGGGATCGGATTGGTCATCTGGACGCGGTATTGCTGCTTGCGCAGCACCGGCATCAGATACTTGTTGCACAGACCCGCCGAGCCCATCGTTCCCCAGGCCAAGCCCTCGCGGTGCAGCTTGAAGGCGAAGCGGGTGAGGGCGAGGCGTGACGCCTGCACATGGTCGACATGCGCCGGCACGTTGCCGTTCACCGGGTACATCGGGCCCTGACAACCAGCGCACCAGAAGAGCGGATCGAGGGGCAGTCCAACCGTGCCCGCGATGCAGTCTGCGGCGCACGCCGCCTGCGCGATCGGGTTCGAGAAGAGGACCGCTTCGGGGTTCAGGATCGTGGTGAGGCTGTCATCCTGCCACAGCGGATCGATCTCGGTGATGTAGGCAATGTCAAAGCTGGTTTGCTCGAAGCAGATGAAGTCGGTGAGAATTTCCATCCAGTAGAGCAACGGGTAGATATACCAGTGGACGTGCCACTTCGACGTGCTCTGCGACTTGCCGCCGATCTGCGATGGACCCTGGACGTAGCCATTGCCGATGTTGAAGTTGGGCGCGATCTTGGCGCCGCCGAGTGAGACGAAGCACCAGGGCTTGGTCGACACATCGGCGAGACGGACAGGCTCCCAGAAGCCAGCGGCGATGCCGATGCGCGGCACAGGCGACCCGCATGCGCAGATCGGTAGGGCGGGGTTGCTGGTGTCGGGGCGCGTGCTCGGCCAGATCGACAGGCCGCCGATCGACAACGGAAAGAGGCACGACCAGCAGACGTCCGTGATGGGGTTCACGAACCGCCCGCTGCACGTCGTTACCTGCGCGTTGGCACGTGGTGCGATCGTGGCGCCGGCGAAGATCGCAAGGAACACGACCAGGAGGTGGCGGAAGGCCTTCATCGCCGCATATCCGCGACACTGATCAGCACGACTGCGGCTGAGGCGAAGGTGACGATCGCGCACGCGACCTGCCAAGGATCGATATGTGCGATCACAGGCCGTCCTCCGTCACGACCTCGAGGTAGCGATCGTCGGCGGCCTTCTTTCGACCGAGATAGAAGCAGGTCTTGATCGCCGTCATGGCGAGAAGGGCGCCCACCAAAACGGCCGCGGCGCTGCCCAGAAGCTTGGTCAGCGGAACGATCAGCAGAACGGAGGCTGCCGACGCGACACAAAGCGCCTGCCAGATCCGGCGATCGGCGCGGAGGGCAGGGGTCTCGGGCGCTGCCATGGGCGTGCGAAGCATGTCGAGCCAGAGGGGCATCAGTCGGCTCCCTTGAGGACGATTTCGGAGATCTTCAGGACGCGGCCCGCCTGCTCGACGATTGCCGGCGTGTGGCGAATGCCAAGCCGACCCGTGAGGCGACCCTCCTGGTCGAAGTAGAAGCGCCGCTGGCGATTGGTCATTTCCTCGAGCGGTGCGCCGCTCACGAGGATGATCTTGGCCTTCAGGTCGCTGTAGCGCTCGGTCGCCCAGGCCATCTGCGTCTTGCTGTCGCCGTCGACGAAGACGAGCGCCTGATGCATGGACACGAAGTCGAGCGGGTTCACCGCCTGCCCCGCGCGAGCGATCATGTTGCCCTTGGTGTCCCGCACGTCGTGATCGACGGAGACGGAGGGGTCATAGTCCCACACACGCGCCTCGGTGGCGCGGGAGATGCCTGCCACTGGAACGGGGCGACGCACCTTCGCCTCCGCACGCTTGGCGAAGACCGCGTTCATGCGGTCGATCTCGCCGGTTGCCTGCAGGTGCTTGAGGCGGCCCTCGATAGTCGCGAGCAGATCCGGCTCGATGATGGGGAAGGTCTGCCCCATTGTGCCGTGATCCCTGGCCTGGATCGACGAAGTGAGGCTCACCGAGAGCAGCGCCACGATCGCGACGGACTCGAGGGCGCGCTTCACAGGATCGGCACTCCCGTGCCGATGATCTTGCCCGCGCACGCATAGCCGATCTCGGCATAGCGACTGTCGAAGCCGTCCTTGTGCGGCGTGCCGACATAGTAGCAGCCGGCGGGGATCTTGCCTGTCGGACCAGCGGTCAGCGGCTCGCCGGCTTTGGTCAGCGGCTTCATGTGGGCGACGAGCTTCCCGTTCACGAAGACATCGGCCGCATGGTGCGTCACCGTGTCGCCAGGCATGCCGTAGACGATCTTGCCGAACATCTCCGGCTTGTTCCCGAAGTGTCGGACGACGAGGGCATTGGCGGGCGGCTTGAAGAACACGTACTGGCCGCGCTCGGGCATATGGTTCTTGTGGATCCAGAAGGCCCAGACCGGCAGCGAGTCCGTGCGGTTGATCAGGAAGGCATGCTCCTCCCGCCACGCGCTGATGCCCTGGTAGCAGGCGGTGCCGCCGATCATTAGCGCCACGGCCGCCCAGAGGTGCTTGCGAGGCCGCCAGCGCTGAGGCGCCGCTGCAGCTGCTTCAGTAGCCGCCGGCATCGGGGCCTCCGAAGGACGGCATCGCGGCGCCGACAGGTCCGTTCGACGGCGCTGCGGCTGCAGGCCCGCCCTGCGGCGCTGCGAAGCCGCTCATGTCGGGTGCGGCAGCTGCGGGCGCGGGCATCTGCGGGGCGAGCTGCTGCTGCGGCGCAGCCTGCTGACCCGTCTGCATCTGCTGGCGCTGGATCGCCGCGCGCAGCTCAGCCTCAGAGGCAGGCTTCGGCCGATTGACGCCAGAGGCGTATACCGCCTTCGCAACGTCGTCGGTAATGTCCGGCACGCCCTTCGACAAGACTGCCTCGCCGACGAGCACGACCTGGCCCTTGGCCCCGCGCCGGCCAAGCTCGGCGTCGAGCGAGGACATGAACTGCTTCATTTCGGTCTGGACGCGCTCGGGCGGGGTGAGCGTGCGCGACTGCGCCGTCACATACTCTCCAACGATACGGGAGAGGTCGGCGCGAACGATGTGCTGTTCGCGCGGCATCATCAGCGTGCGCGTGACCCAGATCCCCCAGATCGCGAGCGCTAGGATCACAAGGCCAAGGAGCAGCTGGGCGGCCGTGTAGCCGGCGAAGACAGTCCGAGCCCGCTTGACCTCAGCCGCGGAGGTCGCGGACGGGGACGGCGAAGCAGCGGGCTCGGTGCTCTCGATCACATCAGACATGGGTCTGGCCTCCTGCGAGCGAGGATGCGGGGGTACGCGGCGGCAGGATCGCACCGCGGCGGAAGAACATGATCGCCAGCGCAATCAGCATGCCGGCGCCACCGATCATCAGCTTGAAGCTCGCCACGCGAGCCGCATCGGCTGCGATGTAGCGCGACGACAGGTTGGCGAGGTGGTGCATCATGCCGTCGATCGAGAAGTCGCCGATCGCCAGGAAGGCGAGCACGAAGACGCCCATCGTCATGAGGAGTGTGGTGGCGATGAAGCCGGCGAAGTGGAGGAATGCGTACGCGACGAAGCCATAGTCGGGCTTCGGGGGCTGACGCCTGAGGTGCAGATGCACCACCTTGGGTTCCGTCTGTGCAAGCGACATGTCGGTCACTCCGCTGCCATGGCGAGGCCAGTATCGGCGCCGCTCCATTTCTCGGGATTGTCGGGGAAGGCGATCCGCTCGATCGCGGCTTCCATGGTCAGGCCCTGCGCCATCAGCGACTTGATGTCGGCGAAGGTCTGCGGGCTTGAGGAAAAGACGGTCGCCGAATAGGGATCGAGTACGAGCCGACCCGTGGCGAGCATGTCCGGCCCCTTGATGAGAATGTCCGAATATTCCCGGCCCTGGCGCTTCAGCGAGCGCAGAAGCGCGTCGGTGTGATCGTCCATTTCGAAGCGATCGTGCTTCTTGAAGTCGGCGATCGTTTCTTCCTTCTGCTGAAGGATTACGAACCAATCGCTGTTCTCGAGCGCGGCCTTGGAGCCGTCTGACTTGTAATAGTCGTTGAGGCTCTGCGTGGCGGTCACCAGCGACGCGCCGTACTTTCGGCACGTGCGGGCATAGGCCTCAATGAAGTCGGCCATGGAGCCGCCCTTCAGCATCTGCCAGGCCTCATCGAGGAGCAGCGCCTTGGGTATCGAGCGATCGACCTTGCGCATCATCTGGCTGGCCAGGAACATGATGGCGGTCAGCACCACCGAACGCAGCTCTTCGCGGGAGGAGAGGTCCGACAGCTCGAAGACGGTAAGATCGGCCTTGAGCTGGAACGACACCTCACCTTGGAAGAACCGGCCATAGGTGCCGGCGGCCGAGAAGGGCCGCATCGCGATGCCAAGGTCGCGCGCCAGATCTGTGCCGGCTCCGTTGAGCGCCCCGATCACTTCGTCAATCGAGCCCTGACGGCCGCTGGTTGACCACACATGGTTCACCGCCCCGTCAATGAGGCCGCGTTCGGTGTCGTTGAGCTTGTCGATGTGGCGGGCCATCTGGCTGATGATCGACTTGAGCATCGCCAGGCAGTCGAGGAGGTAATCCTCGTCGTTTTCGGCCTGCACCGGGTCGATCATCGAAAAGGGGTTGATGCAGAACCCCGAGGACATCGTGAACTCGACGAACGCGCCGTTCTGCAGCTTGGCCGAGTGCTCGAACGAGCGCCCGTCATCGATCACGACAACCTTGGAGCCGGCGCCGCACAGCGCTGCGCAGAGCTCCTGGAGCGCGACCGACTTGCCCGACCCCGATTTGCCGAAGACAGCCACGTTGTGGTTGCCGGCGCTGTTCTCGAAGGGCGACCAGTAGAAGGGTTGGCCCCGCCTACCGATCAGCATGAGATGCGGGATATGCCCGCCCAAATACTCGCCCTGCATCGGCGCGAGATTGCCGGCGGTCGTGCTGAGCATCGTCCGCATCCGCTTCATGTTGCGCAGGTCGTAAGAGAGACCGTTGCTCATGGTCATCGGCATGGCCGCGAGCAGGCCCTGAACCTGCAGGTAGCGATCGTCGAGCAGATCCCACCCGGCAGACCGGTAGATCGACTTCAACACACGCTCGTTCGCGTCGCCCTTGCCCATGGGGCTGAATGCCGTGACCGAGTAGAACACCTGAAGGAGCCTGCGGCCTTGGCGAAGTTCGTCTCGGACGTGCTGCCACTCGGCAGACTGGTCCTTCAGCTGTGGGAGCAGCCGAGCCGACTTGCTGTCGGCAAGCGAGGTCGTTCGAAGGAACTTTCGCCCTGCGCGCTGCGCCTCGGCCTCGGCATCAGGGAAGTCGATCAGCAGGTTGGTCGAGACGGGGCAGGGGAAGCGCAGCTTGTCGGCAAAGATGTCGCCGATGAGCTTGGCACTATCCCAGGGAGCCCAACGGGGCGGCAGATTGCGGACCGAGAAGCTGCGGACGTCGAATACGTCAGGGTAAATTTCCCCGATTTCCGGCGCGTTATCGACGGTGCGACCCGTGGGGCGAAAGCGCTCGGTGCGGAGGAGCACCCGGTCCGGCTCGATTTTCATCTCGAGGTCCTGACGGACCGCCTGATCGGCGATCGGATCGAAGGGGTTATAGGCGATCGTGTCGTCACCCGGCGCCGTGGTCGGCGAGATGATGTCGTCGATCCACCCGATCAGACCGGCAGGATCGATCGCCCTTGCGTGGACGCTGATCGATTCCAGCATCGCGAGAAGCGCATCAAGCGTAGCCGTGATTTCTTCGTTGGTGACGCGGCTCATCTCGGGCGTGGCATAGGCGATGAGGAGACGATGGTTGCGCAGGTGCATCGGTGAGGACGACGAGAGCGACGACCAAACGCCGTTCTGCAGATACTCCGTGCGGTGCTTCGCCATCCGCTCGTAGATGCCGGCGGCGGCGTAGCGCGGCATATACCATTGGGACAGGCGGCCGCCCACCCGCGGGCTTTGCCAGGAGTGGAACTCTAAAGATCCCGGCGCCGGCACTGCCTCCGAGAGAAACTGCGTCATGATCTCGCCGGTGCGTTCACTGGCACCAACCATTGGCGTCGCTTCCACGACGAAGCCGCGCGAGCCGGCGTTGTAGAAGATGTTCGTCTTCGGATCGAAGCTTCGGTACGGCAGCCAGTTGCAGAAGCGCGGCACCGCGGTCGAAGGACGCTCGGACTCCGGCGTCGCGGAATCCCCGAGCATCAGGTTGAGCATGTTGCGCACGAAGCTCATTGGTCGCCTCCAGTCACACCGGGGAAGGAGGGCGCGCGGAGGGTCGGCACCGGCACCGAGCCAGCTGCGGCGCGCGTGTCGCTCTCAAGGGTTGCAGCCGCCGAGCGGATAAGCGGGTTCGCGTTCATGGCGCCGATCGCCGCCTTGCCCGCCTCTGTCGCCCGCGCCGGCACGATCGTGCCGTTCGCACGAGCAGGGGCGAGGTTCGCGGAAGAAGTGGGCTTAGGCTTGGCGGACGGGAGATTGAGCGACACCTTGGGGAGCGGGTTGGTGCCGGCGTTGGTGGAGCGGACCGCCTCGGAGGGCTTGGCGGGCGAGAGCCGCCGCGCCACGTCTTCCTTGATCGCGCCGATCGGATCCGAAGGAGTCGGCGCCGTCGATGCGCTAGCTCGCGCTCGTGCCGCTTCAACCGCAGCAGGATCCGGTACTGCCGCGTCATCGCCGTCCGTCATCGGAACTTCGGCGCGTTCGACAGCCGCGAGAAGCGTGCCAGAGCCGGTGGCCGCAGCGACCTCGGCGGGGCTGGTTGCCACCGCGTCCTGGGCGGCAGCGCTCTGCCAGTCACCGCGGTCGACGACGGCATGCACGACCGACCGCTCGTGAAGGCGGCCGATGCCGTCGATATAGGACGGGAAGACGATCCGGAGCACCTTCTCGCCCGTGCGAGTGGGATTGGCCGAGGCCACAGCGCGGATCGTCTGCGCGGCATCCCTGGGAGCGCTGTAGGGGCCAGCGGGGGAGAGCTGGGTGTCACCCTCATCGCCAGCGATCATCGACAGCGCCTTGTCGTCGATGATCGACGTCGGGGCGCAGCTGCCACCTTCAGGCGCGCCGCAGGTGAAGCTGCCCTTGATGTTGCCGCTGAGGCCCATGCAGCTGGACAGCGCGTTGGCGCTGGCGAGGAGAAGCGCGGTGCGGGCGAGGTTCGCGTTCACGAGCGGCCTCCATCGATCCAGGCCTTCAGGAACTCCTTGGGGCGATAACCTTCGATGACGGCACCATCGGAGCGGACAATGACGGGCGTGCCGGCGAGGCCGTTGGCGCGGGCGTACTTCTCGTTCGCATCCAGCCCTGAGGTGTCGCAGGATCCTCCCGATTGGACCGGCTCGCCGGCATAGGCTTGGTGCAGCGCCTTCTCGCGGTTCTTTGCGCAGTACACCTGGTTGGCCAGCTCGCGGCTGCCGAGCGTCGAAATCGGCCGCTCAACAACCCGCACGCTCATGTCGCGCAGGCTGTTGCTCAGTGCGCGGCAGTAGCTGCAGCGGAAGTCGCTGAATACGGTGACCGTCTTCCCCGAGGGGTTACCCCATGCGATCGCGCCGCTCTGGGGCAATCCGCTCAAGTCGAGGTGCTTGATGGCCGGGGGCGGGGCCTTGGCCGAGCGGGTGATGGGCGCATCCTTGTCGCCGTCGCCGCCTGCGTTCGCAGCCTTGGCTGCGCCGCCGACCAGCATGTCCGGGTTCATCTCGAGGAGGCGAACCGCGGTTAGATCCTGCTGGGTCTGCATGTCGTAGACGCGCCCGATGACGAGGAAGCGAGCGCTCTGGTCGACGTAAAAGAGCGTCGCGCCGGCGGTCACCTCGCACAGGCCGTTGACCTTCTCGCAGTTCACCTTGGTGATCTGCGTCTTGGGCAGGCGGGCCTTCAGGAGCTCCACCACCTTATCCTGCCGTGCCGAAGCGCCGGACAGGTGTGGGAGGAGGCTCGGCGTCGCCCAGGCAGCGCCGGCGAAGCTGATGACGCCGAGAAGCGCCGTCACACCCACGTTGCGCAGCTTCTTGCTGGGCAGATCCTTATTCTCAGTTGCGGACATGGACGCCCTCCAGGAAGACGATTTCGACATCGATACCCGTCGGCATTTCGATGACGGGCTGGTACTGCTCGGCGCGCTCGATGAGGTACTTCGAGACCATGTCGCCGGTCTGCGCGACGCCCTGGCCGAGGCCGCCCTGTGCGATGTCCTCGACGCTGAGCTGCTGGCGCTTGCCGTTCACGGTCACGCTCGGTGCCATGAAGGACTGCTGGGCATTGGCGGAAAAGCCGCGGCCGAAGCCGCCGACGAGGCCGGCGAGGAAAGCCTGCGACACAAGGGAGCCTTCGCGGCTCACTACACGGCCGCGAACGCCGGCCTTGCCGCCGAACGCGATGAAGCCCTTCACCTCGCTGACCGCGTAGCGCCCACCCGGCTGCGGGCAGGTCATCTTCTGCAGCTTCACATAGACCTTCTCGCTCGACAGCTCGCCGCGCGCCGCGCCGTTGATGAGGCAGCCCTGGATCTTGGTGGTGAGAAGCTTGCCGTTGGCGAAGACGCTGCGGGCAGGGCCGGTGACGCGAAGGACCACCGGCATCGGATCGGTCTGGCTGTTCGTGCCGGCGGTCGCATCGACGCCGACGATCACGCGAGCCGTGGCGAAGGAATTTGGCGGCAGGTAGTTCGGGCTGTCGGTGTAGACGGTGTTGCCCTTCTCCACCTTCTTTGCCGTGCCGGTGTCGGCCGTCGTGAAGGAAACCAGCTTGATCTCGTTCGCGCGAGTAGGGGTCGGGGGCGGACCTGCATCCGCTGCCGCTTTCGCTCCGCCCTTCGCATCGGGACGCTGATAGAGCTGCTGGCCCGTCGGACCATACATGGCGGCGGGTCCGGCGATCGCCGGCGCGGGGGCCGCGGCGCGCTCGTTCAGCTGGCGGCGCAGCTGCTCGTTCTCGGCTTGGTAGGCGCTTACCACGCGCTGACCATCCGCGCTCATGGACTGGTTTTGTGACTTCAGCTGATCCAGCTGCTGCTGAAGCTGATCGACGCGGCTGTTGGTGCCGTTCGCCGCCTTCAGCTGGTTGTCGACGCTCTGGAAACGGTTCTCGGAGAGCGACATCCACTCCTGCTCGGAGAGGTTGCGGTTCATCAGATCCTTGGTCGAGACCGTCACCTCGGTCGGCTTATCGGGATCGGCCTTGGGCTTCCCGTCACCGCCGAAGATCCAGAAGCTGGCGCCGACGAGGCCTACAAGCCCGCCGCCCGCCAGCATCATGCGCTGCTTCTTCTTGACGGCATCATTGCCGCCCAGGTCGCCGGCGACGGGCGAGACAGTGCTGTCGGTCGGCGCTGGATCCAGCGCCTTCCGGTTGCGGGAGAACATGTCGGATAGGCCCATGGTCAGTTCCCAGTGGTGCGAGAGACGAGATACGCCGTCGTCACCTGCCCAGCGGCGAGCTTGGGCTGGACGATCGACACGGCGAGAGCGGTGGAGGGTGCGACGGTCGCTTCGTTGAGGAGCGCCTCGTCCGTTCCCTTGTTCTCGATGCGGAGGACACGGCCCGTCATCTCGTCGCCGCGATACTCGGCGATCATCTGGACCTTGAGGTTGCCGACATAGACGGGGCGCAGCGAGCGCTGGCGCATCTCGTAGCCGTCGAGAACGCGGTTGGTGTACATGGCCTGGACCAGATCGACTGCCGCGTCCTGCGGCGAGCGCTGCGCGGCCTTGACGGAGGTTCCGCCCTCCGCGGCCTCTGCCTTGGCGATCGCGGGGTTCGAGATGAAAACCTGGACCGCATCGGCGCCGGAAACCCGGCAAACGAACTTGTAGACATAGCCGCGCTTGCTGGTCGCGAAGAACGACAGGGCGGGTCGGGTGAACCCTTCCGGAACCGAGAGGTAGATGTCGCCGCGCACCGGCTCGTTGACGACGCTGAAATCGTCGGTCGGATTGCCCGTGTTGATCTTCGAGACGCTCGAGAACTCGTCCTCGACGAGGCTGATCCGGGTAAGGTCCTTTGCCGAGGCGTTGCACGACACCTGCCCGCCATCCGAGGCCTGTACGATCTGATCGGCGGCAAGGGCGGGACGCGCGAAGAACAGGAACATCGCCGCAGCGAGGAGCGCGGCGCCGAGCATCCGGCTGAGCATGCACAGGCGCGAGACGAGCGCGGTGCCGAGCACCGCGCTACCGATGGCCAGGTAGTTCATGGGAGTGCCTTTCGCGACTTGGGATCGACGACCATCCCGAAGCCAGCGAGCTTCAACGAGACGCCGTTATACTCCCAATCGAATTGGAAGGTGCGCACGTCGTTGGAGATGATCTTCTGCCCCACAATGGTGTGGAGCTGGCCAGTGACGGTCGAGCGAAGGTTCTTCGGATCGACGGTCATCGACTGAATGGTGAAGAACTGCGCGATGCTGGAGCTGCGCTGTTCGTCCACGACCTTTAGAAGGTCGGCCTTGATCTTCCCGTGCGCCTTGGCGCTCGTGATATCGAGAACGGACTGCATCCAGTATTCCAGATTGCTCGGCGAGCGATCGAGCACCAGGACGGCGGTGTCCCGCGTCACCAGCTCCAGATACTCGCGCGAGACGCCTGCACTGCTGAGGAGCAGAGGCGAGCGAAGCACTGGCTGAAGGACGATCTCGCGAGGCCGGGTGGCCGAGACGAGGAGCATGATGCCGATGACGCCGACTAGGGCGAGGACGGCCATGCCGAGCAGATTGCGCTGGCGGAGGACCCGCTGGCTCTGCCCATGCTGATAGGTGAAATCCATGTCAGCCCACCATCACGCGGAGGTAGGAAGGTGGCGTGGCCCTGACGGAGGGGAAGCCTCCTGGGAGATGCCAGTACGCCAGATGGATCAGCCAAGACGTCGCCTTCCCAGCCTTTGCCTTTCTTAACGCCCACCAGCCAGCGAATGCCGCCACAATGCCGATGAGGATATGCTGGGAAAGGATCCCCCACACGAAGGGGATGATCATCGCGAGGAACTCGTCCAGCGTCCAAAACCCGATCAGCTCAGGATCATCCAGATGCGAGTGGATCACGTACTTGTCTGCCATCGCGCCACCTTCTCGAAGAGCTCCGGCGAAGCTGCCGACTTCGCCGGAGCAGACGGTCAGATCGTCGCGGTGACGGTCGAGGTGACGATCGGAATGCCGGTGCCGGCGCCGACGCCGACGCCCACCGGGATCGCGACCTGGCTGAGCGAGAAGCGGCCCGAGGCCAGACCAACGACACCACCGGCCAGCGAAAGGACGGTGATGATCTTGCCGCCCGAGCCCTGCAGGAAGTTGGTGAACTGCGTGAGGGCGGTGTCGAACGTCGTGTCGGCGCCGGCGAACGCCGGACCTGCCAGCATCGCGGCGGCGATGGCGGCCGTAGCGACAAGACCGGCGGTCTCGGCGCGACGTGCGGTGAACAGAGTCTTCATACGAAAGGTCTCCTTGGACTGAGCGCGGTCACTGCGCCCAAGCCAAGGTTGGCTCATCGGGATTCTCCGGAGCAAACAAACTCGCCGGAACTTGGTACGATTAAGAGCATTTCAACGATTAGCAGGTACGCGACTATGATTCGCGAAGCCCTTGTCCCGGAGCTGGGACATGAACTCGGCTGTACTCCGACAAAATATCCACGGGCGTCCCGGAATCGGGACTTACGGCGATATTCACGAAAAACCGATTCGATCATCCGCTCCGGGAAGCCTATAACCGGCTGTTAACGACAAGATCGTGCAACACGGTTGCAAAGGTCGCAGCGGCCCGTTGGGGGCAGGAAAAGGGCGTCTAGGTTTGATGGAACAGGCAAGTCGCGAATGGAGCTGGAATATCTCAGAGGGCTATTTCCGGCTGATAACCGAGTGCATTCGCTTGTTCTCAAACAGCAAGACGACGTTCGGTAGCCTCGCCCAAATCATCGACGAGCGTAGTGCTAGTGCGAGTCAGTTGCATAAGAACTATCGCGCGGAAGACCTGAAGAAACATCTGGAAATCATCCCAACGGATGGTGAGTTACCGCTCAAAATCACGATATTGGAATCGAGCTACGATGCGATCGATGATTCGATTCCGGAGATAGAAAAAGTTTTGGGAGACAGCGTTAGTTTCGCTAACGCCGTATCACTTCTGCTATTTGACCTTGTGGTCGAGGAGAATAGGACTGAGTTCGTAACGAAATTTGGACTGTCTATGCTTGACGCTAAGGCATACAAAGGGGCTGCAAAGCGCACCGATGGGAAGGTAGTACCTATCCGATAGCTCCCAGGCCTTCATCCACGCCTCATTTTAGGTTGCACAATGGGACGGCTGATGGTTACTTTTCCCTGTCCTGAACAGGGGGTTTCGTATGCAGTTAGTGCCCACTGCGGAGCGATCCGCGGACGAGTGCGGTAGAGCGGAGGTCGAGTATGCCGACTTCTTGGGAGCAATTATCAAGGAGCAAAAGCTCAGCTATAGGGACATCGAGGCGGCGTCCCGCCGGAGGCTAACCAAAAGCCGTCTAGGGCGCATCTTCAACGATGATCGATCGAAGCGCTCCCCGATCAAGCTGGGGGAGGTCTACGTTTTGCTCGATGTCCTAAAAGTCGGATACTACCAAGCGGCCCTTTCAATCCAGCTAATCCGCGAATATCCGCAGGTAGAACATGACGCGTACACCAACATCGCAATGCTCATATCAAATGCGCTTCAAGGCCTCCCCGAAAAGATATTTGATCTTCTTGCCATGATCGACGGTCTGGAAGCGTCTGATATTTATCCGACCCACGGCAGGCACATTCAGCAGGTGGTTTTGGAGAGGCTTGAAGTAGACTATCGTGGCTTCGCTAAGCGCAAGGACCAACGGATAGCGCTTAGCGCCGTATCGAATTTTTGAGGTAACAGGGTCGCACCTGTCATTTGCTCGCGAGATAAGCGTAATTGGCTCCGCGAGCCGGCTGTTGAGAACTCACTCCGGCCACCAAACATTCTTGAATACTCGCTTCCTAGTCTGACCGCCAGAGCGTCAGAATGCGTTCTCATTCGGGCTGTGACGTCATGCCCGAAAGCACGAGCGGGCTTTCGCCTTGCACGGATCCGGGGAACGGACGGCCAAGAAAGCGCGATCTTCCCGGTTGAGAAATGCTATCGAAGGTGGTCCATAACACGTTCGAAAATAGGGATATTCGGTGACGTGATGCCTGATAGCACGAGCCCGAGGACGGGGCTCCGGGGGTAGGCGAAGAGGAACACCCCTCGAACATACCTAGCGGGATCTGCCCCGAATCGGCGGTCAAGCGAGCGTCCCAGGCGCTGGGACGGCCGAACAGCAGGCGATCAGGCGTGACGCGATACCTGAAAGCACGAGGCCGTGAGGCGACGCGTTACCCGAAAGCACGAATGTCCGGGCACGTGATACCCGAAAGCACGAACTTTTGCGTGCAGCTATACCCGATAGCACGAACCAAAGGTGAAGACCGGCAACGATGACGGTGTCTATCGTGTTCACGACCTTCGAGGCTGACCGAGTGTGCGTCCACGAAGGCGAAGATCGCAAACAGGAGACTCGAGCAGAGCGCAGCCACCGGCCTATGGCCGACCAGGTTAAATGGGTTCGAAGCCGCTCGATGAGCGGCCTCTAAACCACCGCTGAACAAGCAGATCCTTCTCGCGCCGATTGGGAGCCACGGGATCTCTTTGCCTGCACGGGCTCCAGTACCGGAGAACCGAACGATGACTCATGCCCTGCGCCCTGGAGCGGGATTGCGCAAGTATGACCAGGCGGCAGCAACCGCCGATGCGTTCGCCGCGAAATTCGACGGCGTGGACCTGTCGCTTTCACCGGGGAAGGTGCTGATCGCCCTCAAGAGGGCCGCCAGCTACGAGCGCATTCCTCTCCGCGTTATCACCTTGATCGATCTGCTGTTTTCCTGGACGAAGCCGCAGGATTGGATGCCAGGTTCGACCCCGGTGGTCTGGCCGAGCAACGCACTTCTCGCTGAAAAGCTCGGTGTAGGCGTTAGACAGGTACAGAACATCCTGAAGCAGGCACAGCAGCTCGGCTTGATCGCCTTTCGCGACAGCCCCAATGGACATCGAGGCGGCCAGAGAGCCGCAAATGGCGCTCTCCGCTGGGCGTACGGGATCGTTCTTGCACCGATCGGCGCGCGGTACCGTGAGTTCGTCGAGATTGCGGAACGAGGCGCGGCCAAGGACAAGGAGTTGGAGGTTCTTAATCGGCGCCTAAAGGCATGCCGGCGCAAGGTTCGAGAGCTGGCTCAGACCATAGTCGATAGCGACTTGCTGCACCTGGACGGCGATCGAGAGCTTGCGCTGGTCCACATGGCGACTGCCCAGCTGAAGGAATCGCGTGATCCTGATCTCCTACGGTCGTGCGTCGAGCAGATGGAGGAGAGAGAGAAGGCGCTGGCTGAGGAAGTTAGGCTGGCGCTGACCGAGAAATCCAACATGGCGATGGGAGAAATTTCATGCAGGGATGAAGCTGGCTTCGCCCACATAACAACTACAAACCAAACTCAATCTGCTAAAGCAGTTACAGGTAGTGGCTCAGCGGTGAGCAGTAGTCGTGGATCGGTCATGCTCACATTCGCCGAGGAAACGCTGGTGGAAAAGGATCTTGCGATTCATGGGGTCACGCCATCCTTCCTGGCCGAAGTGGCACCCGACATCTGCGCGGACCTTCTCCATGACGATCGGCCGTGGGGGGTTGTCGTTGCGACCGCCGAGAGGTTGTCTGCCCAGCATCGAATTCCCGCACATGCCTGGCGGGAAGCCTGCCGCGTGATGGGGGTACGAGGCGCCGCAGCTTCGGTCATTGCTACTATCCAGAAATTTCGCTCAGGGGAGGTGCGAAAGCCTGGTGCATACCTGCGCGGGATGAGTGGAAAGGCCGCTAAGGGCGAGCTTCACTTAGGAAGAACCATGCACGGTCTGAAGGAGGCGAACCGCGCGCTAGCAGTCCGCTGCATGGAGACGACAGCGACCGCCAGGCCGATAGGAGCTCTACTTCGTTCGCTGGATGGAACGGCCCAAGGCATGCTGAGACGACATACCTGAAAGCACGAGCGCGGCCCGCTAATCGGCCCATTTCGGCTTTCGCTCGGCAGTGCCACGGGCCAGATGGTCAACAAATGCTCGTGCTATCGGGTATGCCGTGCCCGTTGGGGCTGACCGTAGGGTTGAGATCGCTTATTCTTCAACGTGAGAATCCGAGGAAAGAGGGATGACCAAGACAATCAGCGCTCCGATGCAGGGTCGACTTTTCGATCGGTTGGATAGCCCAATGACCGGGAAGGTCCGCGGCGAGCGCAGCGTCATGGACTTTCCGCTCTTCGCGCTGTCCAAAAAGCCTCAAATGGAAGAGATCCGCTACGAATTTGGCGACGTGAAGATCCAGATCAAGCCAAGTTCCATGGGTATTGCTACCATGTGGGACAAGGAAATCCTCATTTATGTTTCTTCGGTCATCGCGAATCGCATGCAGGATCTTGGCGAATCTGGTCGAGAGGTGAAGTTCAACACCCATGACTTCTTTCGCGTGACCGGCGTAAATCGTCCTTCGAAACGCGATTACGAGCGGTTTTCTGACGCTTTGGCACGCCTCCAGGGTACCCAGATTCAGACCAACATTGAGACCGGGAACCGAGGAACGCGAGGCTATTTCTCCTGGTTTTCGGAAGCGCACTCAGAGACTCGCCGCCTGCCCGATGGAACGGTTCAGCTAGAATCGGTACGAGTCATGATCTGTGATTGGCTAGCTCGAGCCATTACCTTCGATAACCGAATGTATAATTATCACTCAGATTACTTCAAACTGGGTTCGATCGAACGGCGTATCTACGAGCTTGCCCATTGCTATAGCGACAGCGGGGATTACGAAGTTCCACTCGAATATTTAGCGTCGAAGATCGGTTCGCAAGCCGGAACAGCGAAGTTTCGCCAGCAGCTCAAGAAGGTCGAAAGCGAGGACCGGCTCCCCGAGTATGAAATAGCGATTCACGACGTCGTTTCGAACGACAAGGTCGAGGATGCTAGGGGCCGCAAGATTCGAAAGCAGCAGACCATGGTTGTGCTAAGGCGTCGGCAGCAAAAGCGCGCCTCGAAGGAACGACTGGCGGCCGCCTGAGAGCACGTCGCCGGCGTCGACTGCCTTCAAAAGCTTAAGACGCTCGCTTCCCGACGTAGCGGCTTCCGTTCGATAGGGCTCGCCTGAAGCACCGGACCGGTCCCGAGGGACGACCACTTATTGATGATGGACGCTACATATTTTTGTGTCTCGCTTATCCGCGGCACGCTGGCTTTCACGCGTCCAGGTCCTGCATTGTAAGCAGCTAGGGCAAGGTGCACCTGACCATATCGATCCAGTTGTTGGCGGAGATAGCGGGCACCGCCGCGGAGATTCTGGACGACATCGTATCGGTCCACTCCCAGACCAGCCGCTGTGCCTGGCATGAGCTGCGCAAGGCCGTACGCCTTGGCGCTCGAGACAGCGAGAGGGTTATAGCGACTCTCCTGCATGATAACCGCGTCGAACAGACCGACGGGGATCCCATGCTCGCACGCGATCGCGCTCATCATGGAATAGTAGGTCGCGCGCCGCACCTCCGCCGCGTACCCGAGCAAACCTGAGGGCGCATAGGGCACCGGCGCGCAACCGGGTGTGTATGGGATCGACGGTAACCCTGCCCCGGCGCGCATCCATGCCGGAACCGCAATTGAAGAGACGGGGGCAACCCGAGCGAACTCGGGCTCGGGGTGGTCCAAGGTCGGCTGCGCCGGGCCATCGAACCCCTGCGCCATCTGGAATTCGACATACCGCCGGCTCAGATCGTGGACCCGAAAGGCGCTCAGCATGGCGTCCGAGACCGCAGTTTGAAGTGGTTCCGGCGGCCCGCTCTGTTCCGACGGAGAACTGTCGACAGCAGCGCCTCGAGCGGCGCCGAGCTGGATGAGCTGCACCTCTCGCGAGAGACGGTTTTGCGCCGCAGCTGACGTCACAAGGGCGGCACTGACGGCGGAAGCGAAGTATATCGAGCGCAGCATTTGGGCTCTCCGATGTGTGTTTAAGGAAGTGGAGAGCGAGGGGGGAAAGCTTGTCAAGCGCGGGCAACGTAGAGACACTCTATTCGACCGCTGATTTGGAAGCCGGAGCAATGTGGCTTATAGACCGCGACACACCAGGACTTGACCGATCCAGGATCCCACTTCCTCCTATCGTGCGCGAGGCGTTGGTGCGCTGGTATGTCGGAGACGGCAGTCACCACGACGAAATCGCCGGAATCCACTTGGTGCAGCAGGCGCGCATCGGCATGAAATGGATCGCCTGCGACTGCCTCGGCCGCGAGAAGGCTCCGCCGATCCTGACACCGGCATACCTCTCCGAAGCCGAGACCTATTACCTACGTCGGCTCACCCAGCGGCCAGAACATCGTGAGGACTGCCCCTTCTTCCGCGACCAGGCCACCAACCGGGTGACCGAGGTGCGGTCGAGAGCAACGGCCAATGAGGCACCAGCAGGGTTCTTTTCGGTCTTGAAGCCAGCACCGGAGAACCTGTCGAAGCGTCCAGAGAGCGATGTCACCGACGATCGCACGCGAAATGCGTCGACGCCGCGCCTCGCGAGGCTCCTTTGGCGACTGATGGACACGAGCGGGGTGAACGTGATCGCGCCGCTGGCAGCACAAGAGGAATGGTCGATCCGCGAGAACTTCCAAGCAATCGGCCGCGCAGCGGCGCAGATCGAGATCGCTCCCGGTATCGAGCTCGCCAGGGCATTTTGGACGCACCACCGCCCGCTCGAGGCAAAAGCGGTTTACGCCACGCTCCGACGTCTCAGCCAGGATTGGCCCGCCGAGCATGAACCGCAGGGCTTTGTCCTGCTCTTCTCCAAGGGCCACAAAGCAAATGAGATTTTCCTGACGAACGGAGAGAGCGTCTCGATCGCCAACCGTGTTCAGTCGCCGGCAGTCCGCGGCAACCCGGTCCATGGACCCTTTCTCACGATGATCGTCGTGGGCAAATATCCTGAAGCACGGGGCTATTCGCCGCTGCGCGCCTATGCCCAGCCCATCTACAACGGCCGCCTGTTCGTGCCCGTCGACTCCCAGCTCGAGCGCGATGCGCTCCGTGATCTGCTCGAGGTGCAGCGCCGACTCCACCGGGAAAACGTTGATGTGGCGATCAGGAAGCCGATCTTCGACAGCCAAACACCGGCGGGCAATTGCCGACCCGACTTCATTCTAGAAGCGCGCTCGCGTCACACGGGAGAGATCAAGACGCTAGTCATCGAGGTGATGGGGTTCGAAAACGATACGTATCGAGCATCGAAAGCGGTCACCCAACCTCGAATGTCACACCTTGGTACACTTACCAAACTGTCCGTAAGGGAAATTGAAGCGGGCGATGGAGCCCGCAATATCATACAGGCATTGAACCTGTAGCGAGGCGCTAGCCTCAGCTCCAAGCCATGGAGGCAGCGAAATAGCTTACGATACCGAGAGTCACCGGCGTCGAGAGCAGATATAGCTTTTGCCAACGCCACCAAGCCTTCGGCAGGAAGAGGACCGCACCCTTAAGCGTCCCGACCTCCGCCCAAGCCCGATCCCTCCAAAGGCCATGGAGAGTAACAGAGACCGAAAGCGCCATAGCGATCGCGCAGCACAGGCCTGCGGCGAGATAGATCGCAATCCAATTGCTGATCTCGATCGGGGAAAGCTGGGTCACACATACCTCGATACGTCGGCACCTGCCTTCAACAGGCGCGTCATGGTCACAGTTCCGAAACTATAATCAAGCGACCTTAGCGCACGGTAAATGCATGAGGCGGAGAGAAGAGGGGGAGAGGGATGATGGGCTCAACCGTGAAAGTCACGGACTTGAGCTGATCCAGAGCAGCTGCGCCGCTCGCCATCTCACCGAAAGCTTGAGCCATGCCGAACATAATCTTGTTCATCCGCGAACCGGGAAAGCCTGACCTGGCCGACGCCCATATCAGCCACAGGGCCGCCAAGGCGGCGCTTCTTGAACACGTGAAAGCGCATTGGACCTTCGCCGACGTGGCGATGCCCAAGGATCCAGCACGGGCGATCAAAGCATTCTTCGCGCGGACTGGGGGGAAGTATGTCATCGCCCAGGTCGAAGGCGGCGCCCTTGAAGCGTTGAGCTTCCGCGGAGAGGCATGATGTCTCTGATAGCAAGACGCCCAAGCCAGGAGCTGGTCGATCTGGTGGCCACACTCGACGGACATTGGGACGGTTACCGGGGCATGTGCCGATGCCCTGCGCATCAGGATTCCACCCCGAGCCTATCGATCCGGCAGGGCGATCGGGGTATCCTCGTGAACTGCTTCGCGGGTTGCGCAAGCGAGGACGTGCTTCGAGAACTTGCGCGTGTCCGCGTGACCGGGAGCCATCCGATGCCGGAGGCACGCCCTACCGGCACAGCGAACGTGGCGAGGATCTGGGAGGAGGCGGGACCGGTGCGCGGGACTCTGGGCGAGCGTTACCTATGGCGCCGCGGACTTCCGCCAGACCTGGGCGACGTTCGCTTCCATCCTCGTTGTCCGCATCACCCAAAGCCGCACACCGTCTACAAGCCGGCGCTTTTGGTGGCCGCGCGCGAGGGCAACACCCTGGTCGCGGTCCAACGGATCTTCCTCGATCCGGAAACGGCTTGGTATACCGAGAAGGTGACGCTCGGTCGCTTGGGAGCCGGGGTATGGCAGGGCGGCGGCTATTCCAGCACCATCGGTCTTGCCGAGGGCATGGAGACGGCGGCCAGCTACTCGCAGCTCAAGGACGTTCCATGCTGGGCCTCGTTCGGCACGCGACGGTTTGACCTTTGCCGGATCCCGGAGAGCGTCACCAAGCTGATCCTTGCCGGCGATCCTGATGGTCCTGGCCGCCTTGCCGTCACCAAGGCCATCCAGCGGTACGTGACCAACCAACGGATCGTCCTCGTCGACTATTCGCCCAAGGGCAGCTCCGATTGGGCTGCGGTGCTCCAGCGGCAGAAGAGAGGAGAGGGAGGGGAGGGGTGAGGCTGCGCGTGGGCGCGGCAAAGCCAGGAGATCCCCATGCCCGACCTTATCGACCTTGCGACGCGGCCGCCGGCAGATGCCGCCACGGAGATCGCTGGCCTACTGGCAACCGGCGCAAAGATCACTCGCAAGGATCTCAATGCGGCCATGACCAACACGCTGGGCGGCAGCGACGCCGAAGGCTTTTGGACGCAGCGCGACAGCTTCGAAGCGCTCGAGCGAGCACTCACCATCTACCTGCAGGGCCGTCCGTACCCGCTGCAACGCATTGGCGATGCGGCATCGGCGATTGATCTGATGACGCGACTGCCGACGCAGACCGTGCGCAGCGAAGAGCAGCTGCTTTTCCAGCAGTTCTCGACCCCCGCAGACATTGCGGCGATCGCCGTGCTCATGGCGGCGATCGGGCCTGATGACGTCGTGCTCGAACCGAGCGCGGGTAACGGCCTGTTGATTGCACAAGCACCAGCGTGCGCGGTGCTGCAGCTGAACGAGATCGATGACGTGCGGCGCGCCGGACTGACGCGGGGCTTCGCGGCCGCGACCATCACGGCAGATGACGGGGCCATGCTGGTGACCAAGCATGCCGCGCTGGCGCGGCCAACTGTGGTGCTGATGAACCCGCCCTTCGCGCGAAGCCTCGGCCGCGGGGCCGACGACCTGGCCGCAGCCCGCCACCTGATGGCGGCGCTCCGAAGGGTTAGCCCCGGAGGCCGCGTGGTGGCGATCATGCCGGATTGGTTCACGAACAGCGCGCGCATGCGGGATGCTTATGCCAAGGTCCTGGCGGGTTCGTCCGTGCGCACCTCACTCCGGTTCGAAAGCTGCTATCGCAAGCACGGCACCGACGTCGCCGTGCGGCTCTACGTCATCGATAAGGTGCCGGAGAAGCTGGAAGCGGTGACGATCCAGCGCGCCAGTGTCGCCGAGTTCCTGGACGTCATCGCGGTTCCCGCGCGCGCGGAGCTGAAGGCAGGCCAACTGCCGATCGCCGCCGCGCCGGCTCGGCCGTCGTTATTCGGGGCGAGCCGGAACGCAAGGCCGGCGGCTGAGCGAAAGATCGAAGCGCCGAAATCGCATGCGGTTCTGCCCGTCACCTACGCCAGGCTGGAGGAGCCGGCGCCGCTCGGCGAGCAGGTCGGCATCTATCTGCCGTATCGTCCGAGCCGGATCGTCTTCGACGCTGCCGGCGAGCACCCGACGGCACTGGTCGAATCAGTGGCCATGGCCTCGATCGCCATGCCGGTGCCGAACCATGTCCCGCAGCTGCCGGAGCGCATCGTATCCGAACGTCGATTGTCGGCTTCCCAGCTCGAGACCGTGGTCTACGCAGGTCATGCTTGGGAAAACTACCTCCCCGGCAAATGCCGTCCCGCCAAGGAAGGCGTGACCCTGGTCCTGCACGATGAAGGCCGCCTCTATCGGATGGGCTTCTTCCTGGGTGATGGCACCGGCGCCGGCAAAGGACGTCAGATCGCTGCCTGCATCCTCGATCAGTGGCTGCGCGGGAAGCGCCGGCATATCTGGGTGTCGAAGAACGAGCCGCTCCTCGAGGACGCGCGGCGCGATTGGGCGGCGCTCGGAGGGCTGTCCGGTGACGTGCAGCCCATTTCCAACTGGAAGATCGACGAGAAGATCACGCTGGAGGAAGGCGTGCTGTTCGTCACCTATCCGACCGTGCGCTCAAGCCGCGGCGACGCCGATCGCCTGCAGCAGATCCTGACCTGGGCAGGTGAGGATTTCGACGGCGTGATCGCCTTCGATGAAGCCCATGAGATGGGCGGCGTTGCCGGCGGCGAGGGCGCGCTCGGACCCAAGGAAGGATCACAGCAGGGCATATGCGGCGTTCTGCTCCAGAACCACCTGCCTGACGCCCGCGTGCTCTACGCATCGGCGACGGGCGCTTCCGACATCAACAACCTCGCCTATGCCGTCCGTCTCGGCCTGTGGGGGCCGGAGACCTCCTTCGCCACCCGGGAAGAGTTCATCTCGAATATCCGGCTTGGCGGGATTGCTTCGATGGAGCTGGTCGCGCGCGACCTGAAGGCGCTCGGCGTCTATATCGCACGCGCGCTCAGCTTCGCCGGCGTAGAGTACGAGGTGCTGCGCCACAGCCTTACGCCGGGGCAGATCGAGATCTACGACACCTATTCCGAGGCCTGGTCGATCATCCATCGCAACATGGAGCGGGCGCTCGAGATGACGGGTGTGGTCGACGGCTTCGGGGGAGGGACGCTCAACTCCGGCGCCAAGGCCGCGGCACGGTCCCGCTTTGAATCCTCCAAGCAGCGGTTCTTCGGGCAGGTGCTACTCAGCATGAAGATGCCGACGGTGATCCCGGAGGTAGAGCGCCACCTGGCTGCAGGGCAGTCGGTCGTGTTCCAGCTGGTGACGACGGCCGAAGCGTTGCTCGATCGCAGGCTCGCCCAGATGAGCCCCGAGGAGCGCGCCGAGATCACCCTCGATCTGTCCCCCACGCAGATCTGCGTCGACTATCTGATGCGCGCCTTCCCGACAGCCCAGATGGAAGAGAGCGTCGATGCCAACGGCAATGCCTTCTCACGGCCGATGTATGACGGCGGCAATCCGGTTCACAATCCGGAAGCGATTGCTGCCCGCGACAACCTCATCGAGCACATTTGCGCGCTGCCGCCGATCAAGACGGGCCTTGACGCTCTCCTCGACCATTTCGGTCCCGATCGGGTGGCCGAAGTGACGGGGCGGACGAAGCGGCTCGTCACCGGCGCCGATGGCCGGCAGCTGGTCGAAAGCCGCTCGCCCCGCATGAACCAGGTCGAAGCCGCCGCCTTCATGGAAGGCCGTAAGCGGATCCTCCTGTTCTCGGACGCCGGCGGCACGGGCCGATCGTATCACGCAAGCCTCGACGCCAGGAATCAGGAGCAACGGGTTCACTTCCTGCTCGAGCCTGGTTGGCGCGCTGATCGCGCGATCCAGGGGCTCGGGCGCACGCACCGAACCCATCAGGCGAACACCCCCCTGTTTCGCCCTGTCACCACCGACTGCAAGGGCGAGCTGCGCTTCACCTCGACCATCGCCCGCCGGCTCGACACGCTGGGGGCGCTGACGCGCGGGCAGCGGCAGACTGGCGGCCAAAACCTGTTCGATCCCAAGGACAATCTGGAAAGCCAGTACGCCAAGGATGCGCTGCACACCTGGTTCCGCCTGCTCCACTACGGCAAGCTGAAAAGCGTGACCTGCGAAGCTTTTGAGGCTCGGACGGGGCTTTCACTGCGCGATCAGGATGGAGCACTGAAGGAGGAGCTGCCCCCCATTCAGCGCTGGCTCAACCGACTGTTGGCGCTGCCGATCGGGATGCAGAACAGCATTTTCGAGGAGTTTCTCGCACTCGTGGAAACTCGCGTCGAGAAGGCTCGCGAAGCGGGCACGCTGGATTTGGGCGTGGAGACGATCATGACCGAAACGGCGCGTGTGATCGATGACACGCTCCTGCGCACCGATCCGCGCACCAACGCTACATCGCATCTCCTGACCATCGAGATTGCGCGAAAGCGCAGCGTGATGTCGCTTAGCCGAGTGCTCGAGCGGGCCGAGGCCTTCAGAGACGCTACCTTCGTCCGCAACGCCCGCTCCGGCATGGTGGCCCTGCGAACGCGCGCGGACTCCTGGATGGGGGACAATGGCGAACCGATCCTGCGGGTTGAGCTCCAGCGGCCGAGCCGGCGCGAGTTCATGCGCGAGGCCGATCTGTTCGAGAGCGCGTGGGAACCCATCGATCGCGCGAGCTTCACCGCCCAGTGGGAGGCGGAGGTGGCCGAGGCGGCCGAGAATCTGGATGTGGAGACCATCCGGCTAGCCACGGGTCTACTGCTGCCGATCTGGTCGGCCCTTCCCCGGGATCACCTCGCCGTTCACCGCGTCGTCGACAAGACCGGAAACAGCTGGCTCGGCCGCCTCGTATTCGACCAACACGTCGTCGATCTCTTCACCAAGCTCGGAATTTCCAAGACCGAGGATATGCCGGCACGTTCGATCATCGACGCCGCGCTTTCGGGACGACCGATCGAAATCAAGCAGCCTTTCCCGATGACGATCAGGCGCGCGCGCGTGAACGGGAGCGAGCGGATCGAGATCGAAGGCGCTCCGGCGAGCCAGCTGCCGTGGTTCAAGTCGCTCGGCTGCTGGACGGAGCTGATCAACTTCAAGACCAGGCTGTTCGTGCCCATGACGGACAAGGCAGGCTCGATTATCGAGACGATCATGCAGCCCCGTTGAGGCCTGTAGCCCCGGCTGCGCCGACATGCCCGTGGCTCGGAGAGAGGAGGGAGAAAGGGAGGGGTGTCCGGAAAAAGCCGGACATCCAGAAGGAGACCCTGACCATGACGAAGCCTGCAATTCAGACGGTGAAGCTGGCCAAGCTGCAGCTGTCCGCCATCAACGTCCGCACGCCGCGAGGCGACCTGATCGAGCAGCTGGCGGCCGACGTGGACGCGCGCGGCATCATCCAGAACCTGATCGTGGCGCCGCTGAAGAAGCCGCGGGGCAACTACGCGGTGATCGCCGGCAGCCGCCGCTACCGCGCTCTGATGCTCCTCTCCGAGCGCGGCCAGATCGATGCGGCCCAGTACGACGTGCCCGTGATGGTCATCGAGGCCGATGACGCGGGACTCTCGGAAACCTCGCTCGCCGAGAACTTCCACCACCTGGCCATGTCGCCGGCGGACGAATGCCGCGCATTTCAGCACTTCATCGGCGAGAACGGCGACCTCGATGCCGTCGCCAAGCGGTTCGGCGTCACCCGCAAGTTCGTGGAAGGCCGCCTTCGCCTCGCCGCCTTGGCCGAGCCCATCTTCAACGCGCTCGCTGAAGGCAAGATCACGCTCGACATGGCGAAGGCCTACGCGACCACCCCCAGCCACGATCGCCAGCTGACGGTCTGGAACACCTACAAGAACTACAGCTACAACTCGGACGCGATCCGCCGCGTCATCCTGAATGAGACGATGAAGTCGACCGAGCCGGTGGCTATCCTCGTCGGCGCCGACCGCTATGTCGCCGCCGGCGGCGTGATCGAGAGCGATCTGTTCAGCGACAACGGCGATAGCTGGGTCAACCGGGAGATCGCAGAGGGTATCGCCGCCAAGATCATGGAAGAAGAAGCCGCTCGCCTCGGTGAAGAGCTGGGGCTGGCCTGGGTGCGCCCGATTGCGTCGAGCAGCACCTGGGAAGTCGCGCGCGAGCTGCACCGCGTGACTCTGCCGAGCGAGCCGATGACGGAGGCGCACCATGCCCGCATCGGCGAGATCGATGCGCGTCTCGGGGCGATCGAGACCGAGATGGAGGACGAGGAGCTAAGCCAGGAGGCTTTCAGCGCTCTCGAGATCGAGGCCGAGGCACTCCAGGACGAGCGCACCGGCCTCTACAATCGGCCGAAGATCCTGCCCGACGAGCTGAAGCCGCGCGTGGGCCGGATCCTTTCGCTGACGCAGAGCGGTGAGATGCGGCTCGAGGCCGACTACTACAGCGAGACCCCGCTGCGAGTAACGCCGATCGTGGAAGAGCCGGTGCGCGGCCAGGGCGATGATGGCGAAGGCGCCGACGCAGGCGGCTCCAGCGAGGCCGAAGACGGCGAAGAGGTCGAAGGGCGGATCACCGGTTGGCAGATCGAGGAAGGCCAGAGCGGGCGCACCGGCGGCGGCGGTTCGACCGCACCGGTGAAGCCGATCGCCGCGGCGCCCGACGGCAAGGCGCTCAGCCAGGTGCTCTTCGACCAGCTCGCGGTGCAGCGTCGCGATGTTCTGGGCGCAGCGCTCCTGGGCAATCCGGCGCTCGCGCTCGACTTCATGCTCTTCGCTATGGTCGACGAACGCGGCTCCTACAGCATGGGTCAAAGCGGCACGACCATCAAGGCGAGCCGCCCCGATGATCCCGTGCGTGGCGACGCCGTGCCGCCGTCGAAGGCCCGCGACTATATCAACGAGTTCGCCGAGGCCATGGAAGACGGGTGGCGGGACGGCAAGACGAAGGTCGATCGCTTTGAAGCGTTCCGCCTGCTCAGCGACGAGGCCAAGGCGCAGTGGATGGCCTGGGTGGTCGCCACCTCGCTGACCGCCAAGGACTGCTACGGTCTGGCGGACTCCAACCCGCTGCAGAACCGTCTCGCGACCATCCTCGAAGTCGATGTCGCCTCCTGGTGGCGGCCGACCTCGCTCAACTACTTCGACCGAATCTCCAAGGGCGCTATCCTGTCGCTTCTGGATGAGGTTGGCGGGCCTGCACTGTCGGGTCGCCACGCGACGCAGAAGAAGTCGGAAATCTCCGAATCCTGCCAGAAGCTGTTCGCCGGCGAAGCCATCATCGAGGCCGAGGTACGCGAGGTGGTCACCCGCTGGGTGCCGGAAGCGATGCGGTTCACCGAGGCCGCTCCGTCGACTCCGAGCGAGGCCGAGGACGAGGACGACGGTCTGGACCTGACGGATGATAACGGCACGGGCGAGGACGCGCTCAGCATCGACGATGACGACCAGCTCAGCCTCGGCGATGACGACGATCTGCAGCTGAACGGCGACGACGAGGAAGACCCCGAAGACGACGGCGTGGGTCTGCCGATCGGCGACGAGGACGATCTCGCCAGCGACCGCGAGGGCGAAGACGACTTCAGCGTGAACGACAGCCTCCACGCGATCGCGGCCGAATAGCTTCCAGCCTCCTTCTGGAACCCCTGGCACCGCCGGCGGCAAGCCCGTCGGCGGTGCTCTTTTGGAAGACCTCGATCATGAACAGCATCGCTGAAGATGTGACGAAGCTTCTGCTGCAGAAACTCGAGCAAGGGATTGTCCCCTGGAAGCGGCCATGGTCGCTCACGGGAGAAGGGGGGCGTCCGCTGCGCCATGAGGGCACGCCGTACACCGGCATCAACTGCCCATGGCTCTGGAGCATCGCGGACAGCCGCGGCTACAAGAGCCGCTACTGGATGACGAAGCGCCAAGCCGAAGAGCTGGGCGGCCGCGTACGCAAGGGCGCCGAGGCGACCATCTCGATCTACGCCTCGACGTTCCGCAAGCAGGGCAAGTCGCTGCTGACGGGCGAGACCACCGCGCAGCTTATCCGATTCCTGCGCAGCTATCTGGTCTACAACGCAGACGAGATAGACGGCTTGCCGGCATGGTACTACCCGAGGCCTGTGGCGCCGACGCCGACGCTGCTGTCGCTACGTCAGGAGGCAATCGACGCCTTCTTCGAGCAGATCCCCTCTGTGGTCCGCTATGGCGGCAGCGAGGCGTATTTCTCGCCGCTCAGCGATCACATCCAGATGCCGAAGCTCGCGCACTTCGCCTCGGCCGACTTGTTCGCATCGACGCTCGCGCACGAACATGTTCACTGGACAGGCGCGCGCAGTCGGCTCGATCGAACCTTCGGGAAGCGCTTCGACGACAAGGCATATGCGTTCGAGGAGCTGGTTGCCTGCCTCGGCCAATCCTTTATCTGTGCCGAACTCGGGCTGCCGACTGAGCTTCACGACAACCATGCGAGCTATCTCGGCTCGTGGATCCGTGTCCTGAAGGACGACAAGGCCGCAGTCTTCCTCGCCTCCACCAAGGCCGAGCAGGCGGTCAGATACCTACAAGCTTATGCCTCGGCGGCGCCTGTCGCCAAGGCCGCCTGACGGAGGAGCGTCACATGGGTTGGCTGGAAATGAGCCGAACGTCGATGGGCGGGCATGAGACGCCCAAGGCCTATCTCGACGCGCAATTCACCTACGAGAGGGAGGTCGACGGCGCCAAGCGCGGTCACAAGGTGCTTGCCTCCTCCTGCGTGAACAATCGCGTGTGGTACGGCGCCGTGCAGCAGGTGGAAAACGGCGTCGCCGGCGAGGTCTTCGCGGTCGTGTGCTTGGTCAAATGGAACCCGCGCTCCAGGAGCGGATACCATTTCGCTTACAAGGACATGGACGAGAGCATGGGCCCGCATGAAGCCGAATGTCCCGAGCGGATCCTCGACCTTCTCACCGAAACGGACCGGCCCCACGCGATCGATTGGCGGGCGCGGTGTCGCGCGGCGATTGCTAGCAGGCGCCGCGACGTGCCCGATGGCGCCCTGGTGCGCTTCGAGAGCCCGCTGACCTGCAGCGACGACAGGCAGGAAACCGATTTCCGCGTGCGGAAGGACGGAGCCAAGCTGCGCTTCTTCCGTCTCGACGGTAATGGCCCCTACCGCGTGCGCCACTTCTACAAGCTGAAATGGTCGATCGTGCCTGAGACGAAGGTGCATCGCACCGTCTTCGCGCGCGCCGGCGAGCCGACAAAGGAAATGCTGAAATGCGCCTAATCGTAATTACGATTCTGCTCGCCACGAGCAGCTGCGGCGTGCTGCCCGACGCGAGTGCAGGACAGCGCGACCGCGACGGCTTCGAGGCGCAGGCGCGCGCGATCGACGGAGATACGATCGCCGTCGATTTTCGCCTGTTCGGTGCCGATGCGGTCGAGCGTAAAGCGCTTTGTGGGAAGGGGCCGTCCTGCTGGCCCTGCGGCAAGGCCGCGCAGGACTTCGCGTCCAAGCTGATGAAGCGAGGGCCTGTGTCGATCCGGCTCATCGGAGAGCAAAGCTACGGGCGGCCGATAGCTACCGTGGATGTCGGCGGCCAGGACCTCGGGGAAATGATGATCGCCGCCGGCTACGCCGTTCCGACGCCCAGCTTCCTGAAGAGCGATCCTGCACGGGCGCGCCGCTACGAGGCCGCGTTCAACCAGGCTCAGGCCAAGCAGCTCGGTATCCACGGCGGCGACTTCATTGAGCCGAGCCGTTGGCGTAAGGGGGCGCGGCTATCTTGCGAGCGGCGCGGGCGTTTCGACGCTTCCTGAAGTCTAGGCGGCTCGCTCGTGCGCCTGCTCGATCTCGGTCGCGCGGGCTTTTTGCAAAAGCAGCTCCCGGAGCGCGGTCACGAAGTGCCGAGCCTCGTCGCTGGTGAGGGAATAGAACGCTTTTTGCCCGCTCGGGCGCCTTGCGACGATGCCTTCGCCTCTGAGTACTGCGAGCTGCTGCGAAACTGCGGTGGTACTGGAGCCGACCGCCTCGGCGAGGTCGTTGACGGACTTCTCGCCATCGAGAAGCTCCCAAATCAGCATGCTGCGGGTACGACCAGCAAACACCTTGAGAAAGGCGGATGCGCGCGCCGTGAAGTCGGGCAGATCTTCTCTCATGAAGCGAGGATTATGAAGCCACCCAAGGACATACAAGTATCTGCATCTTCCATGTTGCTGCAGGTTAGCAACTATCTCGCTCCGCGATGATCGGGAGCTCCCAGGACGATCAGGAGGAGAGGGGGAAGGGAAGGGGAGAGCGTGCTTTCGCGCTCTGCTTCCCCGGAGACATCCCATGACCTTCGATGTTGCTTTCCGCCACCAGCAGGCCCTCGATCCCAGCGCGCTGACCACGATCGGCAGCACGCTCCACGCGATCAGCAAGGCCATGGACGACTGTCGCAATGCCGGTGTGAGCGCAGAGGAAGATCCTGCCGTCATTCTGCTCGCGCGCCATTTCGCCGCGGTCTGTGACACGCGTCCCGGCGCCGGCGAGCTGCAGGGCAGGTGCATGCAGGCGATCAAGGACCTTCGCGGCGCGCCCGTCCTGGTGACGCTCGCGCACCGCGGCGTGGACTTCGATGCCGCAGCGAAGAACGCCTTCCACGCAGAGGGGCAGAAGGCGATGCGCGCTTTGGCCAAGGCCCTGCAGCTGGAAAGCGGCCAGTATGAGGTACGGTCCTGCCGAGGCGGTCTCGCGGTCTCGGGCGAGATCATCCTGCACACGGAGAAGTGCTACGTGCAACTCAGCCTCGGGCTCTGCGGTCTCGATAAGGAAGTCCTCTACCGGACCTGCCGGGGACGTGACGATTATACCGGCGGCCGCAACCACTTCGCAGGCGTTCGCGACCTGGTGGATCCGCAGCGGTTCGCACGGCGGATCGCCCACGAGCTGCAGCTCGACTACGCCTTGCCGGATCAGGCGGAAACGCTCTTCGGCTAACCGCATCCGACGACGCGGTGCGCCGGCGACCTCCCCAACTCTACGATATGTGAGGCGACCATGAGCGTCCCTTCTACTCGTTTGACGAACATACACCCGCGCCTGTGGGCCCCGTACTCCATCGTGGCCTACCCTCATGGCTTCCACGCGTGGCCGGAAGAATGGGCTGATCCGGTATGGGAGCCGCATGCACGGGTAATCACCGCAGCCGGATCGAGCTCGCAGAAGCTTGGTGAGTGCGCGACGCTCGACGATGCTCTCGCGGCCTGCTGGGAGCATCTGGTGAAGCTAGGCCAGGCCTAGCCGCTCAAGAGCCCCCTGCAGACTCCTCGAAGAAGGACGGTCCCGGCACCGCGGCATGATACTCGAACGCGTAGCCGAAGTCGTCGTCGTGACTGGAACCAGTATCGTCGCCGGCTCTAAGTCGAGCGAGCACGCTTTCCAGCTGGGAGATGATTTCTTCCTCCTGCTGTGACGCGTGCCCTGCAACCGAATGGTGACCTGCTGAAGAGGATAAGCATGGTCGATCCATTTCTGCGCCCAATCTTGCTCAGACATCTCGATCTCCTTCGCGCTCACTAAGCAGCCGATCTGAGCTGGTTCAACCAAGATTGCGCGCGATTTCAATGATATTCCAATCACGATGGGATGTAGGTCGATGGAACAGTTCGATCCGACCTCTGCGGCGACGTGGATGGCGCGCGGCCGCAGCGCCTGCGATGCCGAGACCCTGGCATCAATTTGGCGGAAATATCCAGACTTGCCGCCGAGCGCGCCTCTGGACGAACGGATGCTTCGCACGCGCGCTCGCGTCGCCGCAATGCGGCCGATGCACGATGCGATGCAGAAGGAGCAGGAACGGGCTCGCCGAGCACGCAACTTCGCTTTCATCGAGGAGAAGGCTGCAACCGGCACGATCGACGATCGGGATCTGGCTATTCTGCGGGGACGGGATACCCATCGCTTCGATTGGAACGAGGCGGTCCGGTACGCCGAGGGGTGGTACGCCGCACGATCGGGGTGGGCGTATCGCGAGCGCAGGCCAGCTGACCTCGAGAACGCCAGCGAGCGAGCCGCATACGACGTCGGCTTCAGCGACGGAGGTGGCGATCAGGGGGATCTATTCGACGCTGCGCGCCGAGCGTTCATCGCGGCCGCGCCGTCGAATACGGCCACACTCCAGCTTCAGCCGCGGAGCGCGCGGCCGCTGCCGAGCAGCTGGCCGAAGCCGAGCGATGTGCCGAGACCGGCCCGCTGGGCACGACGGTTGGCGATCCTGGCACCTGCGGACCTTCTCGCACGCGAGAAGGGCGGGACCGGGTTGGGCATGGACGTGATGTCTAAGGAGGCGCACGGGCTCAATGTCGTCGTGTTCCGAGACGGGGAGTGGGCAACCCCTTCAGGGAAGCAAATTCAGGCGGAAGACCTGCGGGCGCTGCTTCGATCGAAGGATCTCACGGACATTCTGACCACGGTCGGCGAAACCGAGGTTGAGAAGCTCGATCAGGCCGCCGCAGTCCTCCCGCTCGCCCCTACATACGAGCGCGCCCAGAACTCGCCGTTGCAAAGGCGTGTGCATGTTCGAACCTGGCTCTCGCGCGGCTTATCTGACGGGCAGAATGCCGGCGCCGGCCATATCCGCTGGAGCAAGGCCGCGAAGGGCCTGAAGGCATATCTCGGCGAATTTACCGCTGTAGATCAAGGCCGCCTAGGCCGAGGATCACACCAGTTGGCGGTTTTGCTCGAAGACGGCTCTCCCGCAGAAGGGTTCGTTGACGCTGCGGGCAACCCTCTCGAGCCCTTTTTTCACTTCTCAAACAAGTCAAAGCTCAGATGCGAGATGGAGAAGGCGCTGCGGAATTTCGGTGGCGCAACACGGCTGAACGTAATGCTGCTGAAACCTCCTGTTGCCACCTGTCAGGAGCACAGTGCACATCTAGCTCGCAGCTGTTGAGAGAAGAGGGGGAGTGAGTTGGGCAGGCATGTTGCCGTGCAAGCTGGAGCCTCCCCATGATCTCGAACCGTCGTCCGACCGTGCTGGCCTATGGCGTAGGTGTGGACAGCACCGCGATGCTGGTGGAGCTTGTCTCGCGCGGTGAGCAGCCCGACCTGGTGCTGACCGCCGACACTCGCGTCGAGAAGCCGCTGACCTATGCTTACCTCGACATGATCAAGCCTTGGATGGCGGCGCACGGGATTCACTTCGAGCTAGTCACCTACGAGACCAAGCGGTTCAAGCATTGGCCGCCTTATCGAGGGTTGGCTGAGATGGCGCTGACCAACGGGACCTTGCCGAGCAAAAGCCTCGGCGGATCCAGCTGCAGCCTGAAGTACAAGAAGGCGCCGCAGGACGCGTACCTCCGGACCTGGCAGCCGGCGGTCGATGCGTGGGCGCGCGGCGAGAAGGTAGTGCGGCTCATCGGCCTCGATGCGGGCAAGCAGGACAGCCGGCGCTATGCGCATGCAGCGACTATCGAGGATCCGCTCTACGAGTATCAGTATCCGCTCCGCGTTTGGGGATGGGACCGAGCCCGCTGCACCGAGCGCATTCGTGAGGCCGGCTTGCCAGTGCCACCGAAGTCTTCCTGCTTCTTCTGCATCGGCATGACCCCGGAAGAGGTGCGCGAGCTGCCGCGCTGGTGCCTGCGCACCATCGTTCTGGTGGAAGCGCGCGCCGCGCCGCGTCTCCACACGGCGGAAGGCCTCTGGCGCCGTGGCACAAAGATGCGCCCTGGATCGATGACCGCCTTCATCCGCCACGAAGGGCTGCTACCGGGATACGAGATCGACGGAATCGTCCGCGACGCGCCGACCGAGCTGATCAAGTTCCAGGACGGCGCTGCACAGTTGCCGCTCGCGCAGCGGCCGACACTCACCGATTGGCTGACTCGGTTCAATGCCGGCGCGAGGCGCGCCGCATGACTCAGCTCAGAAAAGCCCATCTCTCTCAAGCGCGCAGGAGCTTCCATGAGCCGCTATAAGCTGAACCCGAGAGCGGATCGGTCCGACATCGATCACGCTGTGGTCGGTTGGGATCGTCCGCTTGAGACGTTCTTCGCCCAGGTCTTCACCAAGGCATCGCCCGAGGAAGACGCCATCGTGTGGGTCGGCACGGACTACCGAGAGATCCGGACACCGGAGGCGGCGATCGCTGCCGTCGATCAATATGCCATTGTGCCCGAAGATATTCGGGCCAAACTGCTGAGCGACTTCGCAGACAAGCCGGCACGTCATCCGGACCCGATGCTCACGGAAATCAGAGTCCGCGTGCGGAATGTAGAAGATGTTGATCCAGATTTAGTCGGGCGGGAGGGGAACCTTGTTCGCTCACACCTGAGTGGCTACATCGTGAAACTCGATCCTATCAGCGGTGAAGCCACACCTCGCAGCGAGTTTTTCGCCGCGAGATCGCTGGTTAGGCTCCGCTGACGAACGAGATTAGCAGGTAGACGCTCAGCGTGGCCCCCCGCGTGAGCATTGTTCTCCTGCTAAAGGACCCCGCTCCGCCACACCCCCCTTTCGGCGGAGCGGGGTCCGCCTTTTGAGCCGTGCGCCCAGAGAGGAGGGGGAGGAGGAGATCGGATCTTGGTGATCCGGGAGAACTCCGATGCCTCACACCATCGATATCGGCGGCACGCCGGCGAACGAGAACTGCGCCCAGTTGGGGCAGACCGAGGACTTCGAGCGCCTCAACCGCCTTGAAGTCGCGGCCTACAAAGCGGCCCTGATCGGCCGCTTTGGGCCGCCTCCGGCGGGTTGCGAGCTCGTCGAGCTGCGCAATCCCCATGACTTCGGGCGCTACTTCACCCTCGGCATCCGTATCGCTGATGAGGACGGAGCGATCTCTGCGGCGGCAGACTATCTCGAGCAGGTGGAGAACGGCCTCGGGAACTGGCTCGAGGCGGGCTTCAGAGCGCCCGTCAGCTACGATGACGCCGGCAACCCCACCGAAGTGCGCGAGCTGAGCGACGTCATCGTGTCGGCTCTTCTGATCACGCGCCCCACGCCTGATGGGGTGTTCGCTATCCCTGAGAACGGCGCCATCTACCAGCACCTGGTCGATGCCTATCCGACCGCAGCCGCGATCGCCGCTACGCGGCTCACGCGCGCTTGTGAGGGAATTGGGCAATGAGCGCCGAAACCGTCTCTCAAACCGAGCGCATTGCTCAGCTCAACGATCGGTGCCGACATGGGCTTGATCCGACTGCACGGCACCACATGACACGGACGCTCCGGGCCACGCTCGAGGAGCCTGGTACGGTGCATGGCGTGCTGGCGACTTCTCGCCTCATGAAGGCGATCCGCGATTACGCTTTCACCGGAGACGATGGCCTCGAGCGCGACTTTGGGGCCTTCGATTTCGATGGGCACCGGGTGTGCTTCAAGATCGATTATTATGAGCCGTCGATGCAATATGGTGCTGAAGATCCGAGCGACGCGTCCGCTACCGTCCGCGTCATGACGATCATGCTGAGCAGCGACTATTAGCGCGCGTTTGTCCCTCGGCGATGAACAGGACGCACTCCCCGAAAGCGACGACATCGACGACGTCGCCGCTGGCAGTGACGATCTCGATCCGTCCATTTAGGTCGACGAACCCTTTGGTCAGGTCCTCGGAGAGGATCGAGCGCGCGAAGACGATTGCTGTCTCACGTGCAGCTTCCCGGTCTCGGCACGCAGTGCCTTCAGGGTCGAGCAGCAGGCCGTTTTGATCGTGAACGTTGAAAAAGTATCGTTGCATGACGAGGTCCCATTCCCGCGGCGGGAACACTAGAAGAGCCCGCCGAGGGGGGAGGCGGGCTCTTCCTGTGTCGCTTGGAGCGGGGGATGCTCCAGCGCCTGCGCGACCCGGCATGTCGAAAGGACCGGTCCCGTTGCTACAGCTCTGTCCTAGATCGGGCTGCCGCACAATTAAGTACTAAGACCATGGGCCAGAGCAACCGCCCGTTAGTGCAGGTTTCCGGGATATTAGCGGCAGCGCGTGGTTAACGGACGTCAAGCAACCTGCGTTTAGGAACGAGTTCATTTCCACGTCATTGGTTGCCTGATAAGGAGTGGCCATGGGACAGAAGCTTTCGTCAACCGTTCTCATTGTCGATGATGAGGATTACATCAGAGCGATAGCTTCTGTTGTTCTAAAAGATGAAGGGTTTGAAGTGCTTCAGGCTGCTGGTACAGCCGAAGCACTTGAACTTGCAGCGAAACACGAGATTAGCGTGCTCGTCACAGACTTGCACATGCCGGGTTCGTTGAACGGCCTCCAGCTGGCGGCCGAGATCCGCGCCACAGATCCCTCAGTGCGCGTGATCATTTCGTCGGGCGATGATCCGTCTGTGCTCAAAGGCGATATGCTGGGCGCGATCTTCCTCGCAAAGCCGTACCGGCCACATCAGCTGACCAACGCCGTGCGTGTGCAGGCGGCTAGTTAGAACGCAGCCGGAACAATAATAGAAATTATGTAAAACAATGACTTAGCGTGCGCTAAGGGCATTGGTTGAACACGTAGCACCCGACGAAGATTGCATTCACCGGTGCGCTGACCAAGCCGACGATGCTGACGCCGGTGACTACCGCAGCGATCGCCGGCGTGGAGAATCTCCACGCGCTCCAGTTCGACACCGCGAACCAGGTCAGCACGATCGCCATGAACCCTTTCAATCCGAGCTGCACAGGCAGCAGCTGCGGTGCGAACAGCAGCACCAGATAGCTGGCGAGTACCAGGCATGGCGTCAGGATCCCGCGCATGCCTGCATCCATAATCCGGCAGGCCCGATCGTGCCAGCGACGCTGGCGCGCCGAAATAAGAATGGGGCCGCGAACCGGCAGTGCCCGCGACCCCATCTTCAAGGAGACTTCTGCGTACAGGTCCGACCCAAACGTTCACCACATGGATCAGGATCCAGCGACTACCACGCCCTTCCTTTCAACTCCATTGACGGAAATCGCGTATGTGCAGCCCCAATCTCTCGCCGCTCCGCGGCAAGCTCGCTTCTCCCGAGAATGCTTATGCCGTCGCCGTGCAGCTTCGCGCCGCGGGCGGCAGCGAGCAGTTCGTCGTCTCCACCGGCGATCCGATGCAGCCCTTCCGGGTCAGCGGCGAGCCACCGGTAGGCCAAGAGCGGTTTCTCGCGCTGGTCGCTTGAGGAACCGCTCAGCGGAAGGCGTCTGCCTTCATCAGCTCCGCCGCGGTCGGGCTTTCCACCGTCTCCGCCGCGGTGAAATAGCGGACCTGGACACGCTTGGCTGCGGCCTTCGCCATGCTGCCGCGCGCATACAGGATCGCCTTCAGCCAACTCAGGTCGACCACCGCCTGCGACAGATGAAGATCGCGCACCAGGTGCCAGATCCGCATCTGGAACGGGCTGCCATCCTTCAGGATGTCCTCGACCGCCAGATAGCCGGCGCCGAAGCGTTCACCCTTGCGGTGATCAATCTCAAGGTCCGCGACCGCCTCGAGCAGCTGCGCGACCGAATAATAGGCCGTCGCCAGGTCGATCCCGATCGAAGCGCCGGCCAGCATCCGACGCGAATGGCTTAGCTTCCGATCCTCGAAAGCATCACGAAGCGCCAGATCATAGTCAAAGTCGCGCAGTGCATCGTTGATGTCCATGGGTACCCTCCTTTGCGGCGGTGAGCTATAGAACAAAGGAGGAACACAGGCCAGCACTATTTTGCCTTTGCTTCCGCAGCTAATTGCAACGATTATCCACCATGGCGATTTTGATCGACCACGCTGTCGAAGGATCGAGCATGAACCCAGTTGATGATGGCGAGCGCCTTGCGCTCTGTCTGCCGGAACGCATCGCAGCACTCTCGGACGAGGAGCTGCGCCAGGAGTATCTGAGCAACACTGCGGAAGCCGGAGACCCGCTCCAAGATGCCTTGGCTGCAGAGCTTGAGGTGCGGAACATCGACCTTTAGGGGCGTCACAACCTGGAAGCCAAAAAACCGCCGCCCCGCCCCAATCCAGTCGTGATCTCGGAGCAGGACCCCAGCCGCTAAGACACTACCGCAGGACGAACATGGTGAAACTAATTTGGGTAGCGCTCTTGATGTCACCAAACAATGCGGGAGCAGCGCAGGTTACGCCGGCTCAAGAAGCCGAGCTCAAACGTGTCATGATCGAAGTCGTCGGGATTGATAAAGAACTGGAGGCGATCAAGGCGAAGCGATCAACCATGGTCACCAGCGTATCGGAAAAGCGTGCGGAGTACATCTATCTCGTAAACCGCTACCCTGGCGTAAAAATTTCGCGAGATTCGTCTGTCGACGACATGTACAAGGCTCTCTACCGATATCGGATGGATCTAGCTCACACCGTACTACCGATTGCAAATGAACAGGTACGCTTCGCGAGGCAGGAATCTTGTCGGCACCTCAAAGCCATAGAAGATGTCCGCGCCAGGGCGCTCGCCGGAGACGAGTACAAGCGGGCTGATCCGAAGGCCCAAGCTCAGACAAAGGCGACCCTCGATGAAATCGTCTCGATAGCGCAGGCGGAAGCGGTAGAGGCAAACGAGGGTGATCCCTGCGCGCCGGAGCGGAAATAGACCGAGCAGGCAAAGCGGTCTGCGTGATGCTAGGACCGAGAGCTTCTTTGCGATTGCCGGCGTTTGAATTGGCCTGCGGCCAATGCGTTTGTTCGTTTGGCGGGCACCGGTGCCCTATCTCCGCGCCTGAAGGCGCTCCGACCGAGCCCGCAAGCGGTCTCGGCCCTGTCGGGTAACGACCACCTATCGTGGGACGCGCTGCAGCCCGCACTCCCCCTGCCCCGCACCTGGTCGCCCGCTGATCGTGCATCCCCAGCAGCCTTCGGCTGTCGAATGACGCGCATCGGCGCGTCATGGGCTGCTTGTGAGCCCATGATCTCACCGCCCCCTACGCCGCCTCTCAGTGTCTCCGCGTTACAGCCCTGCCCGCCGCGGTCGGGGGCAATAGGGTATCGGCCTGCGGCCGATGCTTTTGTTTGTTGGAAGCCCCCTCAACAGAAATACCGGGCCTGAAGGCCCTACGGTATCCAACGCGCAAGCGCGTCGGAGCCTCCGTCATTTCTGTTGCCCGCGCCGAACAGGCCTGCGCCTTGAGCCCCTGCGAGGACGGCTCCAGGTGCGATGAGATCAAGGGCGAGCCGCGCTCAACGCAGCTATAGAAGCAGAATTGACCGCATGAGCGGCCAATGCGTTATTTGCCCTTTTCTTTGCGGCCCCTAGTCGGGGCCTTTTTCTTGCTCGGACTCACCATGTACGATGAGTTTTCGTCAAGAAAACAACGCGCTTCAATACTTAGAGGAGAGAGAGTAAAAGGAAGATGTCGGAAGGGAAGGGGAGAGGCCCCGACCCAGACACAGGGGGAGAAGCCCCCGCCTACTGGAGTAATGACCATGAACATCGGTGAATTCAAGCGCGCTCAGAGCGGTGATCTTCTCGGTTCGATCGCGTCGGTTACTATCGACCTTCCGCGCCTCGGTCTCCGCCCCGTCCGCAGCGACAACGACCGCGCACCCGCTTTCGAGATCATGGCCCTGAACGTTGGCAACCGTTGGGTTGTCGTCGGTGCCCTGTGGGAACAGGTGAGCAACTCCAGCGGCGAAACCTTCTATCAGGGGCGGCTCGAAGACCCGAGCTTCAAGAACCCGCTCCCGATCATGCTTTTCGGTGACGATGTGGACGGCTTCCGCGTCGTGTGGAACCGGGAAGATCGCGGCACCCGCGACATGGACGGCAACCGCCGCCGCCGCAACCGTTCGGACGACAACGCCGACGACGCTGGCGAACCGGCAATCCCGCCGCTTTCTGGCGGTGCCGAGGAAGCCGCGCCCCGCCGCCCGCGCGGCAAGCGCAACGAGGCTTTCGAGGGCAACGCTTCGGAAGATGGCAAGCTGATGGAAGCAGCGGCCCAATAACCAACCGTCAGACGGGCGGGGAGAGCGCTGGAACCGCTCCCCCGACCCTGATCGCAACCGACTGCCAAGGATTGCATGCCATGACGAAGGAAACGACTACCCGCCGCCTTACCAGCTTTGCCCAGCTTGGCGAAGCCCTCCGCAACGAACGGGAACAGGCCATTGCGGCCGCGTTCGCCGAAGAGACCGCCGCCCCTGAGTTTGTCGAAGCGTTCGGCGACGTCGGCGCGCTTTCCATCGTGGAAGCTGGCGCACCCCCGCAGGAACTCGACATGCCCGAACCCGCCGAGGCGCAGCACGATTGCCACGCAATCATGGTCACGCTTTTCGACCTGTTCCGCGATACCCGGCTAGAGACCAGCGCGCAGGCGATTGCGTGGGGGTTCGTCAACAGCTTCCACTTTGAAGCCGCCAAGCTGGCCCGCGAGGAAGACGCCTTGTCGCTCGAGCTTGGCGAGATGATCCGGCACCCGGATTCCTCCGAAATCTATGCGGTGGAAGTCGAAGAACTGCAGCTGCGCACCCAAACGAAGATGGAACAGCGAGCCGCTATCGAGTGCATGCGCGACTATGCCGCCGAATGCTACCGCGCCCAGACTGGCCGCCCGTGGAGCAGCGCGCGCGGAACCCGCGTTTCCAGCGCCACCACGGCAAGCCAGATCGCCGCCGCCGACTTCCTCAAAGCCCGCGCAACCGCCATCCGCGAACAGCGCGCGCCGAGCGGCCCGCTTGTCGTCTTTTCGGGCGGGCAGGAGTGGCACGACCACGAACAAATCTGGACCCGGCTCGACCAGATCAAGGAGCGCGTGCCCAACATGACGCTTTGCACGACCGCGCAGCGCAAAGGGGCCGACGCGATCGCCACCGCTTGGGCGGCAAGCCGCAAGGTGCCGGTTGTGGCGTTCGCGCCGAATACCGCGCGCCACGGCAACCGCGCGGGCTTTGTCCGCAACGACCAGCTGGCAGGCCTCCGCGCAGTTGAGGCAATCGTCTGTGAAGGTTCGGGCATTCAGGCAAACTTGCTCGACAGCCTGAAAAAGGCAGGCGTCCCGACCCACGCTTTCCGCCATTCCAGTCAGGCCCCCGCCCCGCAGCGTAGCATGTGGGGATGAGGCAAAGGGCGGCGCCCCTCGCGCCGCCCTCCCCCGTTTCCTTGGCAGGAAAGAGACTGGCCAGCCCCGGGGCGATCCTCCCCGGCGCTGGCCCTTTGTCGTGCTTTCGGGAGTGGGGTGAACCCTACTGGTTCCCCCCACGCCAGGTCGCCGCGCGCGCCACCACCAGCCTCGCCCCCGCCGGGGCTCGCTGGCGGCGTCGCGCGCGGCGACCTTCCCCCCTCCGGTAAGGGGCTGCCGCAGACTCTGATCATAGATCAATCGCGAGATCCGTAGCGGCACACCCGGCAATTTTTGCCGACTTTTGCGACGAACCGGGAAATTCCTGCCGCCCCCTCCGGCTCGCTCGCACCGCGGCCAAGCCCTTCGGCTTGGGCGCGCTGGCTACGCCTCGCCGGCGCCCACGCTTCGCGCGGTCGATCGGCCTGCGGCCGAGAGTGGAGAGGGAAAGAGAGGGGCGGTCTCAACCCGCGTGAAAGGCAGCACCATGCTCCTCTCAACCTGCATCGACATCATCGCCTCGGATCATGCGCGGATCGCACGATATGCCGAGCGCCGCTCGCGCTTTCTCGACGCCCTGGACTGGTCGCAAATGACCCCGGAATTTTGTCGCCGCACCTCGATGGCGGACGAGTGGGTCGACCTCGAAGCCGCCGAGGCATGGAGCTACCTCCAGCACCTCGATTCCCGCCTTGCCCGCGAGGGCGACGGCCCGATCGAGATGTTCGCCCGCTTCGTCATTCCCCCGCATCTCCTGCTCGCCGCGGTCCCCGCCTGAGCCCGCCAAAATCGGAAGGATGTATCCGTGGAAATCACCATCAAGAAGCTACGCCACTGCGCCTCCCTGTCGCAGGAAACACACGCCTTTACCGCGATCATTTGCGTCGACGGCGTAGCGGCGTTCGAAGCCAGCAACGCGGGTTGTGGGGGCCCCGACCAGTACCACGAAGTGAGGGGCTACGCGGGGCCCAGCACCGCCGAAATCGATGCTTGGCTCGCGGCGAATACCCCCCGGTCGAAAGGCGAAGGATTCGAGCTGCAGAACTGCCTCGAGTTCGTCGTCTGTGACCTGATCAATGCCGAGCTGGCGCGCAAGCGGCTCGACCGCCTGCTGAAGGCCAAGGTGATCGTACTCGACACGGACGAGGGCGCGCCCGTGCTCTTCGCCTACAAGCTCAAACCCACTGCTGAAGCGCTGGCCGCGATCCGAGGCAGGATCGCCAGCGGCCAGATGCGCGGCGAGCTGGTGAACGGCGCAGAAGAGCCCGTCATCGCCCGCGCCCTGGCGCTGGTATGATCCGGCTCGCTCGCGTCGGTACGGCCCCTCCGGGCCTCCCCTAGCTACGCATTGCCGCGACAAGGCGTGAACCGGGGCATCGAGCCCCGGCCCACGCCATGGGCGCGTGTGGGGATCTCTTTCTCAAAGATGTCCCAGTGTGTTGGGCGCGGCGACGAGCCTCAAGGACGGCGGGGCCCCACCATTTTCCCTGCGGGAAAATCGTTGCCCCCACCGCCGCTTGCGCGGTCGCTGCGCGATCCTTGACCCTCGCCGCCGCACCCAACGCGAGGGACCGTCTTTTCGACGATCTAGGAGGATCATCATGGAGGTTCTGTTGTTTCGTGCTCTGAAGAGCGCTAATATCGATGACGATACGGCCGCTAAGGTCGTGGAAGCGCTCGAGGAGCACATCGATATGGTAGTCGGTCAGGCAAACAAGGCGCTCGAAGCGAAGCTCGACGGCATGAAGTCCAACATGGACAGCATGAAGATGAGCATCGAGGCGGTCAACAAGGGCGTCGATGTGGTCGGCAAGGGCGTCGACCAGATGCGGGTGTGGATGATTATCATCACGAGCATCATTGCGATCATCGCGGTTCTAGGCGGTGCTGCAACCGCGATAGCGCCGTACATGAAGTAAGCTTCGGAGGGGCGCTTGCTCCTCCTTTTTTCAGGGCCGCGAGGGCAACCTCGTGGCCCTTCTTCATGCCTGCTGCCTTGCCGCGCGCCCCGGCTCGCTCGGCCTCTGGCATCGGCCCTGGCGGGCCTCGCGAGGCACTACGCATCGCCGGCGGCATCGAGACGATCAGAGACGGTCAGGGGCGCAAGAGAGGAGAGGAAAAGAGAGGTGCGGTTCAACCTAAGGAGGTGGCGATGTCCATCAGGTTCCGCGTCGACGACGGCTTCAATCCCCTCACCATCACACCCGCGATCATCAGCTCCGACCAGATGGTCGAACTCTGCCGCCTGCTTGGCCGGGAAGCCCAGCGGCTCGGCATCGACCTGATCATCCCGGAGAAGGCCACGATCGTCGAACGCAGCTTCTCGTTCAGCGCGCGCGTCTGCCCTCTCTCGCTTGCCTCGATATCTGCGTGCTTCGACCACTATCCCGGCGTCATCGAGGTGCTTGAAGAAGCCCAGTTTCGCGGCCGCCGCATCCGGGTCTGGCGCTCCGAAGACCGAGATATCTGGCTCGGCCTCTCTTCCGATTCCGATGCCGCGCCCGCACTGGAAGTGCCTGACGAGCGCGGCTCTGCAATCCTCGAAATGCTGGGGCTCGACGGCTCGGAAACCATGGGTGCAATTCCATTGGATGAGCTGCGCCGTCGCCTGTCTGATCCGATCATTCACCGACGGATTTCGGACGAGCCGGAGCTGGTGACCTATCTGCCCCAGCTCAACGAGATGGCACGCGTGAAAACGCTCGACGGTGCCCCGCATCTCGCTTGGGCTTGATAGCCCAACCTAGCCTCGCAAGATCGATGGGAAGCGCTGGCCTGGCGGCCACGCTTCCCATTTTTTTGCCTGCTACCGTCGAGCCGGCGGAGCCACGCCCCTGCCCCGCCCTGCCCTGCTCGCTCGGCTTCCGGCTTCGCGCCCATGGCGCTTGCCGTCGCCTCACATCGCCGGACAGGCAAACGGCCGCACGCGGGTTCCTGTCGCGTGCGGCCGCCGCATTGCTTGGACCCCGAAGAGACTAGGTCGTGTTGACAAAGTGGATTCCCAAACGGCCTGATCTCTGATTCAAGGCTGCTCTTTGGAGGGAGCAGCAATGGCGCGTGGCGATCTGACGGACGAGGAATGGGCGGTGCTCGAAGGTCTGCTGCCGTCCGAGCGCGGCCGAAAGGCGCGCCCCGCCCATGACAATCGGCGATTTCTGAACGGCATGCTGCATGTGCTGCGGGTTGGCTGTCCCTGGCGCGACATGCATGAGCGCTACGGCAAGTGGAACTCCGTCTATGTGCGGTTCCGGCGTTGGGCGGAACAAGGCGTCTGGGATGCGATGCTGGCCACGCTGGTCGAGTTCGGGCTGACCGACGACTGGCAGCACATGATCGACAGCACCACGGTTCGCGGCCATGTTTCGGCAGCGGGCGCTAAAGGGGGACTCATAAGGAGGCTTTTGGTCGATCACGCGGCGGCTTTACGTGCAAAGTCCACGCCCGCTGTGACAATCAGGGACGCCCTCTTGGCTTCATCCTGACCGGCGGCGAGACGTCGGATTACGGCGCTGTCGATGACCTCATGGCGCTGCCGGTCAACAAGCCCAACGCGCTGCTGGCCGACAAAGGCTATGACGGCGATGTGCTCCGGGCGAACCTGTTGATCCGCGGTATCCTGCCGATCATCCCGCCCAAGGCCAACCGGCGCGAGCCCATCACCTGTGACTTCCGTCGATACCGGGATCGTAATCGCATCGAGCGCATGTTCGGCTACCTAAAGCATCAACGCCGCATCGCCACCCGCTACGACAAGACCGCGCTGTCGTTCGCCAGTTTCCTCAATCTCGCCGCCATCCGCCGGTGGCTGCCCAACTTTGTCAACACGACCTAGGCTGAAGCCTCCAGCCTCTTCTCCACGGTCTCCAAGCCCAGCTTCTTCACCGCCTTCATCAGGCCTTCCAAGCGGTCGATTGGCATCCGGAGCAATCCGGCCTTCTCGACCGCTGCGATCGCCGCCTCCCGCTGCTTTGCCTGAAGCGCCTTTCGGCGCTCAGCCAACTTGCGTTCGTCGGCCTCGATCGCGGCCTGTTCAGCATCCAGTGATTTCGCCATTTCCATGCCTTTTCGGTCAGGCTGATCGGGCTCTGAACAGGCCCATCTTACCCCTTCCCGGATCGGCAGAAAAGACCCCTACTCCCCTACAGGATCGGCACCGATGACCGACACTCTGCGACCTAAAAAGCCCGCGCGCGAAGCGCATTCCGATGACCAGTTTCGCCGTTCGGCGAGACCGTGCCCCGCGGAATCCGCGATCCAATCCCATCGATCTGAAACGATCAGCAGCAGGATCAACTCCACCCATGATATGGGACTATAGAGAGCACACCCTACGCACCAAGGTCAGCGAAACCCTTGCCTTTTCAATGTGTTAGCATGACAAAAACGTGTATTCGCGCCGGTGCGCATTTGTATGCGCCGCGCATACTCGGAAATTAGCGTTGAAATACCACAGGTTAGATGTACGCGCAGCGAATACACATTTTCCCGTGCACCGATAACTGCCGTTGCGCCCGTCAATCGATAGCTATAGAGAGTACCGGCCTACTTAACGCCCATCAGCCTCCTTTGCCCGGAGGTTGATCGAGTGACTTACAGACCAAGCACAATCCGTCTTAGCGCGGAGCAAGTGGCTCAAGTTGAGGCCGCTGCTCGACGCCAAGGGTGCTCCACCGGCGAGGTCATTCGCCGTGCAGTTGATCATTACCTCCTTGGGCAAAAGCTGATCACCGACAGCGACGCTCGATTACGTCGAGTCTGTGAGTACGGGCAGCTTGCGCTCGACGCGATACTGCAAGAAAATCATCCCGAGTTTCGCGATCCAATTCTCCTGGAAGTCGACAAGCGCATGGAGCGTTTCCATGCGTCGCGCTGACATTCGGAGCGACGGCCGCCCCGTCACCGTCCAGCACCACTCCGCACGGGGCGAAGTTAAGCGCAATTCCGGCAACTTCACCCGCGGCAGTCAGCTCCTCAGCCATGAGGTTCTGATGTGGCTGTCGGGCGCGAAGATGCCTGTCCTGATGTGGCTGGTGATCTTCGCCCTGGCGTACACGATCGTGCTGTCGATTACGCTGGATGAGAACAATATCCAGCTCATCTGCATGCGCATCCTGTCGGCCCTCTGGGGCTGGGTTTCGCTCGACCCGATGAAGCAGGTGAACCTCCTCCTCCCCGACGGCTCAGTGCGCCAAACCTACATGGGCTACGTGCCCTATGTGCCCGAGGTTGCGCTGGCCTGGCATAAGGCTGTGCGGGGCCTGATTGGCTGCCTCTTCATCGCCAGCTTCATCACCGTGCCGACGGCTGTCTGGTATGTCGATTTCTCCCGCCGCCGCGGCAAGAACATCCTCGAGGAGCGGCACGAACGCGGCGCCATGCTGGTCACCCGCGACGTGCTCTATTCCGAGATCGTCCAGCACAACCAGGTGGAGTTCGAAAAGGAGGCTGCAAACCTCTTTCCCGGCCACACGCCGCAGCAGGTTCTTCGCATGCCGTTCGGGGCGAGGAAGGCCGCCGGGATCCACCACCCCTACACGCTCGCCGGGATCCCCTATCCGCATCGGCTAGAGCAATCCCACACCATGCTGATCGGCACCACCGGCGCGGGTAAAACCACCGCGCTGCGCAAGCTCATCAAGCAGATGCAGGAGCGCCAGGACAACGCCGTCGTGTTCGATCTCACCGGCGCCTATGTCGAAGCCTTCTACGATCCCGAACGCGACACGATCCTCAACCCGCTGGATGCCCGTTGCCCCGCTTGGTCGATCTTCAACGACTGCGTGACCTACTCGGAATTTACCGCCGCCGCGGCGGCGCTGATCCCCTCGGACGGCGGGTCGGCCGAGCCATTCTGGGCAATGGCTGCGCGCACGCTCTTCATCGAGATGTGCATGAAGCTGATCGAGAAAAAGCAGACCAGCAACCGAGCCCTCGCCGAGAACCTGATGACCGCCGATCTGAAGGCGGTTCACAAGTATCTCGCCAAGACCATCGCGGACCCGCTGACGGCCCCTGAAGCTGCCCGAATGGCAGAGTCCATTCGCGCCGTCTTCAACACCAATGCGCAGGTGCTGCGCTTCCTGTCGGACGAGGGCGAACCCTTCTCGATCAAGGACTGGATCACGCGCGACAAGAAGCCGGGATCGATCCTCTTCATCACCTCGAACTACACCGACCTCGAGATGAACCGCGCGCTCCTCACGTTGTGGAGCAACCTCGCGATCTACGCCCTTATGGAGATGCCGCGGACGCGCTCCCTGCGCACCTGGTTCATGTTCGACGAGCTGGGCGCTTTGCACCGCCTGCCGGCGATCGAAAGCGGCCTGCAGACCGCCCGAAACTTCGGCGGCGCGATGATCCTCGGCCTCCACTCCTTCGACAAACTGGTTGCCGTCTACGGGGAGGAAAACGCGCGCAATCTGTCGTCGCTCGCGCGAACGAAATTGATCCTCGCCGCAGCCGACCTGGAGACCGCCGAGCAGTGCAGCAAGTACATCGGCAGCCGCGAGGTTCGCCAGATGGATGAGGCGTACAGCTACGGCTATAACAACACCCGGGACGCCTCGACGCTGACGCCGCGCAAACAGGTCGAACCGCTCGTCATCCCCGACGACATCACGAACCTTCCGTCGATGCACGGCTTCGTCAAATTCCCTGATGGCTTTCCCGCAGCACGCATCCAGCTCCAGTGGGAGAATTACCCCACGGTTGCACCCGGCTTCGTGAAGCGTCCACCGGCTCCGCCGGCGGCAAGTGTTCGCGGAAAGAGTGGTGGAGGTTTGGACGGCGAAGAGGCCGGTGGCAGAGACGGATCGCCAGAGCTGGGGGAGGAAGTGGAAACCTCCCCAAGCGCAGCCGCAGCTTTGGCTGCAGGTATCTTGGCACAGCCCTCGGAAGCGTCTGAGGAGGAGGCGCAGATCAACCGCGAAGCACAGGAGCGGATGGACCCTTCTTCGCCGCGCCCGACCACCGACAAAGGCGATGGGGAACGGGACCCGGAGTTGGCGCGAACTGCAGAACCGGAACGACCGCAGAACACTGAGCACCACCGGAACGACATGGCCGCTCCCCGTCCTGCGGAGGTCGAGGATCAGACCGCCATCGAGCTGCGCCAGGACTTCGCTCCGAGTGACGACGGGATGGGGATGTAAGCCATGCACTCCATCGCCTCGATCGGTTCTGCAGGCGGGGCCGCCGGCTACTACGGCAAGGACGATTTCGCCTCAGCCGATTACTACGCAGGCGAGAATGCCGCCGACTATAGTGAGTGGGGTGGCGCCGCCGCCGAAGAGGCGGGCGTCTCTGGGGAGGTCACCAAGACGGATCTTGGCAAGATCCTCGGCGGCCAGCTCGCTTCGGGCGAGAAGGTCGCTGACTATCAGGGCCGCCGCCCCGGCTATGACCTGACCTTCTCAGCGCCAAAGTCGGTATCGATCATGGCGCTGGTCGCCGGCGACAAGCGGATCCTCGGCGAGGACGGCGCGCATACGAAAGCGGTGCGTGCCACGATGGCGTGGATCGAGAAGAACCTCGCCGAAACGCGCAAGGACGTGGACGGCAAGAAGGTGCCGGTGAAGACCGGCAACCTGGTCTATGCCCTCGTCCAGCACGACACCTCCCGTGCGCTCGATCCACAGCTACACATCCATGCCCTGGTTGCCAACCTGACAAAGGGGCCTGACGGCAAATGGCAGGCGCTGCATGCCGACAAGATTTGGTCGAACAACACCGTCATTGGCTCGATCTACCATGCCTTCCTGCGCGCCGAGATGGAGAAGCTCGGGTACCAGATTGAGACCAAGGGCAAGCATGGCACCTTCGAGGTAGTAGGCGTGCCCAAGGAACTGATGGAGGTGAACAGCCAGAGGCGCGCCGAGATCCTGAAGGCAGCTGCGGCGCTGGGCATATCATCTCCCAAGGGTCTCGACGGCGTTACGGTTCGCACCCGAGATCCAAAGCTGTCTCTGGAAGACCGGGACAAGCTCATTGCAGACTGGCGCGATAAGGCAGCGAGCTATGGCTTCGACGGCAAAGAGCTGATCGCAGCCGCGATGCGCGCCTCGGCCGCGCCGGAGAACGCAAGCACGCTGCAGCGCGGCTATGCTTTCATGGCCGAGGTTGTGCGCGGCGCGCGCGAGTTCGTGAGCAACCTGACCCGCACGCCGGATCCGCTCGTCGATAAAGGCGTCGCTCGCTTGGCCTCTTCTCCGGAAGCAGCGCGCGCGCAGTTCGCCGTCGCTTCAGCAATCCGCATCCACGCGCAGCGCGAGGCGGCCTTCGACGTCAATCGGCTCTCCAAGACCGCCCTCGATCTGGGCCTCAAGGGCGTGACGATCCAGCACGTGACGGAGCGGATCGAGAAGCTGGTCGAGCAAGGGCGCATCATTCCCGGCGTCACGCGCGAAGGCGAGACCAGCTGGACGATGGTGACCACCAGGGAGGCTCTGCAGGCCGAGCAGCACATCCTCGACCGCATTGAGGCGACCAAGGGCCAGGCAACCCCGATCGTCAACGCAGAGGCCGCTCCCGACCGCGTACAGGCGGCATCCAAGCACGAGCTCAACCCGGGCCAGCTTGCGGCGGCCACGCTGATTGTCTCGAGCACCGACAAGATCGTCGCGATCCAGGGGGTCGCGGGATCGGGCAAGTCGACCATGCTGCAGGCAGTCTCCCAGACCTTCGAGGCGGCCGCGCGCGTCGCGGAGAGTGGCGGGAAGCGCCTGCATGGCCTGGCCTTCCAGAACAAGATGGTCGGCGACCTGAAGGAGGGGGCCGGTATCGAGGCACAGACCATCGCCTCCTTCATCTGGCAGAATGAGCGGTTCCTCACCGACAAGACCAGCCCCGCAGCGGTCGAGAAGCGGTCCGAGATGAAGGACACCATACTCGCGGTCGACGAAGCCTCGATGGTGTCCACCGACGACATGGTGAAGCTGATCAACATCGCCGAGGCGATCGGCGCCGATAAGCTCGTC
>Ga0307412_10000135_pt1 | contig 53519 bp, 45 predicted proteins | sample DK1Cmetagenome_3_FD_203823 | JGI IMG/M metagenome (GOLD analysis project Ga0307412, IMG submission 203823) | Maize rhizosphere microbial communities from greenhouse at UC Davis, California, United States - DK15-C-1 | ecosystem: Host-associated > Plants > Roots > Rhizosphere > Soil | place: USA...
ACCATCTTGACCTTTTCCTGGTCTTGCAAAGGGTGGCCGTTGGGCACCACCAAAACCAGCCGGTCGGTGCTGAAGTGGATTGTCTGCAATTCGGGGGCGTCCACCGGTCCGGCCACGATGCCCAGGTCGGTGGTGCCGTCCAGCACGCCCCGCACGATGTCGCGCGTCAGGCGTTCCTGCAGGTCGACCGTTACCCCCGGATGGCCCGACAGGAACTGCGCCAGGATGTCCGGCATGAATTCGGTGACCGCCGTGGTGTTGGCGAAGATCCGGATGTGGCCGGCGTCGCCGTCGGACTGCTCCTGGAAGTCGTGCTTCAGGTGATCCACCTGCCGCATGATGACGCGGGCGTGCTGCAGCAGCTTCTGGCCGGCGGGCGTGATTTCCACGCCGCGGCTGTCGCGGTACAGCAATCGGGTATTGAGCTGATTCTCCAGCGCTTTGATCCGCACGCTGACCGCGGCCAGGGACAAGTGCGCCCGTTTGGCCGCCTGGGTCAGGCTGGGGGATTCCGCGATATGGATGAACAGGCGTAGGTCGGCAAGGTCGAAGTGCATGGGGCATATATTACGGCGCGCGGCGCCGGGGCTGGGCATGGGCCGTCGATTCAGGCGCCGCAAACCCCGCCTTGAGGAAAAACGAATTCACATTGGGGACGGCTTGCGGGCATGCTTCAGGCTGAGAAAACCCCACCAAAGGATATCGGCATGACTTCTACAGATCCGGCAGGCTGGATCGGCAGCGGCGAACGCAAGGCGGACGCGATGGATCCCGGCCATGCCGCGCGCATCGCGGCCACGCTGGGCGGTGCGGCGCCGGCCCAGGGCGAGGCCCTGCCGCCCCTGTGGCAATGGGCGTTTTTCATCAGCACGGTAGGCATGGACGGGTTGGGGACGGATGGTCACCCGTCACGCGGCGGTTTCCTGCCGCCGGCCCAGGACCGCAACCGTATGTGGGCCGGCGGCCGGGTGGAATTCCGCCAGCCGTTGAAGGTTGGCGTTCCCGCCGAACGCGTGTCGACCGTCGCCGACGTCAAAGAGAAAACGGGCCGCACCGGCGCGCTGCTGTTCGTGACCGTGCGCCACGAATACCATCAGGCGGGCCAGATCGTCATCCAGGAAGAGCAGGACATCGTCTACCGGCAGCCGTCGCCGCCAAAGCTCGTGGGCAGCGAACCCGCGCCTCAGGCGCAATGGCGCGACACGGTCCATCCGTCTTCCGTGCTGCTGTTCCGCTATTCCGCGGTGACCTTCAACGGCCACCGCATTCATTACGACCATCCCTACGTGACGGGCACCGAGGGCTACCCCGGCCTGGTGGTGCACGGCCCGCTGATCGCCACCGAGATGGTGGCCGCCTTTACCCGCGCCCATCCCAAGGCGCGTCTTACGCACTTGTCGTACCGTGGCTTGCGGCCATTGATTTCGCCCGCGCCCTTCCAGGTGGCCGGCCGCTTGACCGAGCCGGGCGTGGCCCAGCTGTGGGCCGAGCAGGACGGCACGCTGGCCCACCAAGCTGAACTGAGGTTTACCGAATGAGCACGCAGGCCACCCGCCCCTTGGACGGCATCACCGTCGTCAGCCTTGAACACGCCATCGCCGCGCCATTCTGCACCCGCCAACTGGCGGACATGGGCGCGCGCGTCATCAAGATCGAACGTCCTGGCGGCGGCGACTTCGCCCGGGGCTACGACGAACGTGTGCGCGGCCTGTCCTCGCATTTCGTCTGGACCAATCGTTCCAAGGAGAGCCTGACGCTGGACCTGAAGCGCGACGAAGCCGGCGGCATCATGGACCGCCTGCTGGAATCGGCCGATGTGCTGGTGCAGAACCTGGCGCCCGGCGCAGCCGCGCGGCTGGGCCTGTCGTTCGACGCCCTGCACAAGAAGTACCCGCGCTTGATCGTGTGCGACATCTCGGGCTACGGCGAAGGCGGTCCCTATCAGGACAAAAAGGCCTATGACCTGCTGATCCAGAGCGAAAGCGGCTTCCTGTCGGTCACGGGCACGAAAGACGATCCCGTCAAGGCGGGGTGTTCGATCGCCGACATCGCGGCGGGCATGTACGCCTATTCGGCCATCCTGAACGCCTTGCTGCTGCGCCAACGAACCGGATTGGGCAGCCGCCTGGACGTGTCCATGCTGGAAAGCATGGTCGAATGGATGGGCTTTCCGATGTATTACGCGTTCGAAGGCGCCGCGCCGCCCGTGCGTGCGGGGGCCGCCCATGCCTCGATCTACCCCTATGGGCCGTTCCCGGTGGGCGACGGCTCCACCATCATGCTGGGCCTGCAGAACGAGCGCGAATGGCGTGTGTTCTGCGCTCAGGTGCTGCGCCAGGCCGATCTGGCCGAAGACCCGCGCTTCCTGTCGAATTCGCAACGCACCGCCAACCGCGATGCCCTGCGCGACCTGATCGTGGCAGCCTTTTCCGATTTGTCCGTCGCGCAGGTCACGCAGCGGCTGGAAGACGCCCAGATCGCCAACGCGCGGGTGAATGACATGGCGGGCGTCTGGGCGCACCCGCAATTGCAGGCGCGAGCCCGCTGGAGCCAGGTCGACAGCCCCGCCGGCACGCTGCCGGCCCTGCTGCCGCCAGCCAGCAGCAACGCTTTCGCGCCGCGCATGGCCGCGGTGCCCTCGGTGGGCCAAAACACGGATGCGGTGCTAGCATCATTGGGATACGCGCCGGATCAGGTGGCGCAATTCCATGCCTCGGAGGTCGTGTGACGCATCCCGTCGTTCGTAGCGCCCTGTTCGTGCCGGCTTCGCGCGCCGAGCGCATCCCCAAAGCGCTGGCCGCCGGCGCGGACGCCGTCATCGTCGACCTGGAAGACGCCGTCGAGCATCTGGCCAAGGCGTCTGCCCGCGAAGCGCTGTGTGACTTCCTGGGGACGCATCGCCAGGCGCGCCTGTGGGTGCGCATCAACGACGCGTCCACATCCTGGCACGACGACGACCTGAAAGCCTGCCGGGGCCACCCCGGCGTGGCCGGGATCCTGCTGCCCAAGGCCGAAAGCCTGGCGCAGGTCCGGCACGTGGCGCAGACGGGCCTGCCCGTCATCCCCATCCTTGAAACCGCCCGCGGCCTGCTGAACGCGGCCGAGGTCGCGGCCACCCCCGGCGTGGCGCGGCTGGCCTTCGGCAGCCTGGACTACGGGTTGGACATGGGCCTTACCCCTGACACGCCCGGCGCGGAAACCGTGCTGGACCACGCACGGGTGCAGGTGTTGCTGCATACCCGTTCAGCCGGCCTCGCGCCCGCGCTCGATGGCGTATTCCCCGGCGTGCAGGATCAGGCCGGCTTGGCGCACGCGGCGGGCCGAGCGCAGCAGATGGGGTTCGGCGGCATGCTGTGCATCCATCCCACGCAGGTGCCGGTGATCCACGCGGCGTTCGTGCCGGCGCAAGAAGAGCTGGAATGGGCGCGCCGCGTGGTCGCCGCCCATCGCGAAACGGCGGCGGGCACCTTCATGCTGGATGGCAAGATGGTCGACGCGCCCGTCATTGCGCGCGCGCGGCTGGTGCTGGCGCAAGCCGGCGAGCACGGCGCGTAGCCGGGAAGATCGCCTATCCTCGGGTTTCCCTCTTTTTTCACAGGCTGCGGCATGAGCGATGCGCTCTTCATCGGACACACCTATATCGACGTCACCGTGCTGGCCGACGAATGGCCCACGGGCGACGAAAAAAGCGTGGCGCGGGACTACGCGGTGTCCTTCGGCGGCAACGCCGTCACGGCGGCGTTCGCTTGCGCGCAGCTGGGGTCGCCACCCGACCTGGTCTGTTCGCTGGCGCCCGACTGGCTGGGGCACATGTACACGGACATGGCCGCGGCACATGGCGTGACGCTGCACGCGCGCCATGTGCGCCGCTCGTCCTTGTCCTTCATCATGCCCAACCACGGCAAGCGCGCCATCGTGCGCGCACGCGACGTGGACTACCTGAACGATTTTCCCCGCCTGGACATCAGCGGCTATCGGGCACTGCATCTGGATGGGCATCAGCCCGACGCCGCGCTGCACTATGCGCGGGCGTGCCGGCAGGCAGGCGTGCTGACGTCGCTGGACGGCGGCGGCGTGCGCGAGAACACCGACGAGCTCTTGCGCCACATCGACATCGCCGTCTGCGCAGAGCGCATGTGCGAACAGCTGGGCCTGACGCCGGAAGGTCTGCTGGGCTTGCTCAAGGCGCGCGGTTGCCGCATTGGCGCCGTGACCATGGGTGAACGCGGCATGCTGTGGTACGACGAGACCGGCCGTGTCGACGTCCTGCCGTCACTGGACGTGCCGGGCAATCGCATCGTTGATACCTCGGGGGCGGGCGACGTGTTCCACGGCGCCTATGTGTGGTCTTACCTCAACCGCCCGGAGCAACCCTGGGTAGAACACTTCACGTTCGCGCGGGCGGCGTCCGCGCACAAGATCCAGCACCTGGGCAATGAAGCCGGGCTGCCGAAAGTGGAAGACGTGGAGCGGGCCATGATGGCGTTTGCCGCCAAGGCGGGCTGAACGAAAGGCAGGGCAGAGGCTTGCGGCCAAGGCCGCGTGAAGATGGCCTGTGTGGCGCTATTGAACAAGCCGTTCGATCGCCTGGTCCTGGATCGCGTCGATCCATTCACCGATCGGCTTGCCTTCCACCCACATGTCCGGCACCAGATCGCGCAGCGGCAGCAGCACGAAGGCGCGCAAGTGCATCCGGGGGTGCGGCAGGATCAGGCGTTCGTGGTCCTGCTGCGTGTCGCCATACGTCAGCAGGTCCAGGTCCAGCGTGCGCGGGGCGTTCTTGTAGGGACGCTGGCGGCCGTGGCTGTTTTCCAGCGCTTGCAGGGCGTCCAGCAAGGCCAGCGGCGGCAGGCTCGTGTCCAATGCCGCCACGGCGTTCACGAAATCAGGGCCGGTGGCGTCCACCGGCGCGCTGCGGTAGAACGGCGACGCCGTCACCGCGGTGATGCCGTCGGTCGCCTGCAATTCGGCCAGTACGCGGCGCAGGGTGGCCGCGCTGTCGCCAAGGTTGGCGCCCAGGCCGATATAGGCGCGGACGATGGCGGACGGCATTCCGTTATTCGGCGCTGGCCGGGCCGCGTGGCGCCGAGCGGCGCGGACGGCGACGCTTGCGCGGGGACGATGACGCGGGCGGAGCACCGAAGCCGCCACCGCCGCCGCCGTCGCCGGCTTCGCGCGGCAGGCGCGAGACTTCTTCAATCATGTCGGCGCGCAGGACGTCGTCGGCGTTGGCCAGATCCATCCACCACTGCGCCAGCACGCTGTCGAACTCGCCGGCGGCGGCGCGCAGCTGCAGGAAGTCGCACGCGGCGCGGAATCGCGGTTGTTCGATCATGCGGAAGATGGTCTTGCCCATGCGGCGTTCAAAACGCGGCTGCATGAACCAGATTTCGCGCATGTCGGACGAGAAGCGGCGCTGAATGGCCAGCTTCTCGGTCTGCTCGTCCAGCACGGAATCGGCCGCTTGCGACAACGCCGGGATGGTGTGTTCGCCTTGGGCGCGCAGTTGCTTCCAGCGTACATCGACCTGCTGCCACAGCAACGCGGCAAACAGGAAGCTGGGGCTGATGGTCTTGCCGGCGCGCACGCGCGCATCGGTGCGTTCCAGCGCCAGTTCCACGAAGTGTTCGCCACCGGGCTGTTCCAGCACCACGTCCAGCAACGGCAACAGGCCGTTATGCAGCCCGTCGGCGCGCAGTTGGCGCAGGCAGTCCATGGCGTGGCCACACGTCAGCAGCTTGAGCATTTCGTCGAACAGGCGCGACGCTGGCACGTTTTCGATGAGCTCGGCCATGGTGCTGATCGGCTGGCGCGTCGCCGGGTCGATCGTGCCATTGAGCTTGGCGGCGAAACGCACCGCGCGCAGCATGCGCACTGGGTCTTCGCGGTAGCGCTTGACCGGGTCGCCGATGATGCGGACCTGGCGCTTCTTCAAGTCGGCCACGCCATTGTGGTAGTCGATGACTTCCTCGTTGTGCGGGTCGTAGTACAGCGCGTTCATCGTGAAGTCGCGCCGCTTGGCGTCTTCTTCCTGCGAGCCGAACACGTTGTCGCGCAGGATGCGGCCGTGCTCGTCGGTCTCTTGTTCTTCCGAGGCCGGAGCGCGGAAGGTCGAGGTTTCGATGATCTCCTGGCCGAACACCACGTGCACCAGCTGGAAACGGCGGCCGATGATGCGGGCGCGGCGGAACAGCGGACGGATCTGCTCGGGCGTGGCGTTGGTGGCCACGTCGAAGTCCTTGGGCTCCAGGCCCACGATCAGGTCACGCACGGCGCCGCCGACGATATAGCCTTCATAACCGTGCTGGCGCAGGACTTCGCAGACCTTGATGGCGTGGCGCGAAACGTTACGGCGGTCAATGCCGTGTTTGTCGCGCGTGATGCGCAACGGCCCCCGGGGTGCCGGCGCGAACAAGCGGCCGACGAATTTTTTTATGGTTTCAGTGATCATTTAGGACTTCGAATCTTCCATGTGGTCGAATAAGTCGATCACTTGCCAGCCGCGTTCCTGGGCGATATTGCGCAGGGTCGGGCTGGGGTTGGCGGCGATCGGACGGGTCACCTTTTCGAGCAGCGGTACATCATTGACTGAATCGCTATAGAAAAACGATTCGGGGAAATCCGCAAGCCCTAGCCCCATATTGGACAGCCAATCGTTCACGCGCACCACTTTGCCTTCCTTGAAGCTGGGCGTGCCCAGAATGCGGCCGGTGTAGCGGCCGCGCAAGTATTCGGCATCGGTGGCCACCAGATGCGGCACGCCGAAGGCGCGGGCGATGGGAGCGGTGACGAAGCTGTTGGTGGCTGTGACGATGGCGCACAGGTCGCCGGCGTCAAGGTGGGCTTGCACCAGACCGCGCGCGTCGGCGGTGATGGACGGGCGGATCACTTCGCGCATGAAATCCTCATGCCAATCCGCCAGGTCGTATGGCGAATGCGCCGCCAGCAGGCCCAGCATGAACTCGGCGGCCTGTTCGGCGGTGAGTTCGCCGCGGTTGTAGCGGTCCATCAGGTCGTCGTTCTGACGGCGGGCGATGTCGGGGTCTCCCGCGCGGCCCGTGCGTGCCAGATAGTCGGCCCATTGATAGTCGCTATCCAGCGGCAGCAGGGTGTGATCCAGGTCGAACAGGGCGAGACGTCGGGTGGTCATGTGCGTTGCGAATCAGGGTCTGCGAGCATGGCCCGCAGCAGGGGCAGGGTGATGGGGCGGCCGGTGGCCAGGGAATAACGGTCCAGCGCGTCGAGCAGCGCGGCCAGTTTGCGGATGTCGCGCTCGTGGTGGATCAACATCCAGTTGATGATCTCGGGCGCCAGGTGCATGCCGCGTTCGGCCGCCTGGGCGGCCAGCGCGGCCAGCTTGTCGGCGTCCGACAGCGGGTCCAGGCGGAACACGAGGTCCCAGCCCAGACGGGTGCGCAGGTCTTCGCGCAGCGGCATCGACAGCGGCGCGCGGTCGCCGGCCAGGGCCAGCGCAAACGCGCGGCCCGTGGCCGCGGATTCGCGCCAGCGGTTGTACAGCGCAAACAGGGCCGCCTGGCGGCTGTCGTCCATGCGGTGCACGTCGTCCACCGCCACGAACTTCGGCATGGGCGATTTGGAATCCGCTTCGGCCAGGCGGCGCAGCATCATCTCGCCCTTGGCCGGATCGACAAACACGGCATCGGGGCGCGCGGTCAGCGCACGCAGCAGATGGGTGCGGCCGCAGCCCGCGGCGCCCCAGATATACAGCGCCCGGCCCGGATTGAGCGCGCGCACGGCTGCCAGCGCTTCCCCGTTGGGGCCGGCGATATAGTTGTTCAGCGATGGCGCTGGCGCGGGAAGAACGTCGAGCAGCAGCTGGCGGTTCATGAGAGTTATCGATCAGGCTTGCAGCGTCGCGAGGACATGCCGGTGTTGCCGGAAAAGCCAAAAAACGGTGATACAAAGGGCTGGCGCAAGATTAACCCGCCAGAAACTGGCAAAATCCATACCGGCCAACCCAACACTTTAAACCACCTGGGTAGATAGTGTCGCGCCGAAGCGCTTTGCCAGGCTTGGGTTTGCGCCATTTTTGCCCGTCAGCCGGCCCGGCCGGCTCACGCCGCGATCCCAGCGCCCGGTCGGCATGAACCCTGCTCAGGCCCGCAACATCGTAAAATGCAGGGCGTTCCACCAAATTCCCAGCAATTGTTACATACCCCACGGCATTTCTCATGACGAATCAACCTAAAGCCCCCTTGACCTACCGCGATGCCGGTGTCGACATCGACGCAGGCGACGCCCTGGTCGACCGTATCAAACCCCTCGCTGCGCGCACGATGCGCCCCGGGGTGCTGGCCGGTATCGGCGGCTTTGGCGCGCTGTTCGAAGTGCCGAAGAAGTACAACGAGCCCGTGCTGGTGTCGGGCACCGACGGCGTGGGCACCAAGCTGCGCCTGGCGTTCGAGTGGAACCGCCACGACACCGTGGGTATCGACCTGGTCGCCATGAGCGTCAACGACATCCTGGTGCAGGGCGCCGAGCCCCTGTTCTTCCTGGATTACTTTGCCTGCGGCAAGCTTTCGGTGGACACGGCGGCGTCGGTGGTGGGCGGCATTGCCAAGGGCTGCGAATTGTCGGGCTGCGCGCTGATCGGCGGTGAAACCGCTGAAATGCCGGGCATGTACCCGGACGGCGAATACGACCTGGCCGGTTTCGCGGTGGGCGCGGTGGAAAAGTCCGCGATCATCGACGGCAAGTCGATCAAGCCGGGCGACGTGGTGCTGGGCCTGGCCTCCAGCGGCGTGCATTCCAACGGTTTTTCGCTGGTGCGCAAGATCATCGAACGCGCCGACGCCAAGCCCACCGACGACTTCCACGGCCAGCCGCTGGTCGACGTCGTGATGGCGCCCACTCGCATCTACGTCAAGCAAGTGTTGGCCGCGTTGGCCAAGCACGGCACCAGCATCAAGGGCCTGGCCCACATCACCGGCGGCGGCCTGCTGGACAACGTGCCGCGCATCCTTCAGCCTGGCCTGTCGGCCAAGCTGCATCGCGACGGCTGGGAAATGCCCAAGCTGTTCCAGTGGCTGCAAGAGCAGGGCGGCGTGGAAGACACCGAGATGCACCGTGTTTTCAACTGCGGCATCGGCATGGTGCTGGTGGTGGACGCGGCCCAGGCCGACGCCATCGCCGCGACCCTGCGTGAGCAGGGCGAAACCGTCAACAACATCGGCGAAATCGTCGAACAGACGGAAGGCATGGCGCAAACCTTCGTGGTGTAAGCGTCTGCGGCCTAAGGCTTTTTGGCTAGTGCCATGGCCACCGCGTCGATCGTCTGCGGGACGGCGTCGGCGGCCAGGCAGTCCACGATGACGCGTTCGGGTTGCGCCCGCAGCCACGTGATCTGACGCTTGGCCAACTGGCGCGTGGCCGCGATGCCCTGTTCGCGGGCGGTGGCCAGGTCGATGTCGCCGTCCAGGTGGGCCCACATTTGCCGGTAGCCCACGCAGCGTACGGACGGCAGGCCGGGATGCAGGTCGGGCCGCGCACGCAAGCCACGGACCTCGTCCAGCAAGCCCTGGGCCAGCATCGCGTCAAAGCGTTGTTCGATGCGCGCATGCAGCGCGGCGCGGTCGGAGGGTTCCAGGCTGATGGTCAGGTACTGGTTGGCGTCGTCGTCCGGTTTGCGCTGCCCGCGTTGCAGTAGCGCCGACATGGGCTGGCCCGACAACTGGCAGATTTCCAGCGCGCGCTGGATGCGCTGGCTGTCGTTAGGCGCCAGGCGGGCGGCCGTAACGGGGTCCAGCACTGCAAGCTCGGCGTGCAGGGCGGGCCAGCCAAGCCGGGCCGCGCGGGCTTCGAGTTCGGCGCGCAAGGCGGGGTCGGCCTGCGGCAGGTCGTCCAGCCCGTCGCGCAGGGCCTTGTAATACATCATGGTGCCGCCGGCCAGCAGTGGAATGCGTCCGCGCGCGCGGATTTCGCCGATCAGGCGCAGCGCGTCGGCGCGAAATTCGGCGGCCGAGTACGACTGCGCCGGGTCCAGGATATCCAGCAGGTGCTGCGGCACGCGGGCCTGTTCGTCCCGCGACGGCTTGGCCGTGCCGATGTCCATGCCGCGGTAGATCGTGGCGGAATCGACGTTGACGATCTCCATGGGCCAGCGTTCGGCCAGCGCCAGCGTAGAGGCGCTTTTGCCGGCCGCGGTGGGGCCGGCCAGGCAGATGACCAGCGGCGTATCGGGGGGGGCGGAAGACGACAAGCTTATTGTCCGCGCAGAAAGAGCTTGTCCAGGTCCGACACCGACCACTGCACCCAGGTCGGGCGCCCGTGGTTGCACTGGTCGGCCCGCTCGGTGGATTCCATCTGGCGCAGCAGGCCGTTCATTTCTTCGATGGTCAGCTTGCGGTTGGCGCGCACGGAGCCATGGCAGGCCATGGTGGACAGCAGTTCGTTGCGCTGCTCGGTCAGCAGGCGCGACACACCCACGGCGCCCAGGTCGCGCAGCACCGCGCGTGCCAATGTTTCGATGTCGCCGCGCGCCAGGATGGCGGGCACCGAGCGCACGGCAATCGACGTGGGGCCCGACGGGCGCATCTCGAAGCCCAGGTCGGCCAGTTGCGCCTCGAATTCCTCGACGATGGCCACGTCTTTCTCTTGCGCGTGGAACACCACCGGCACCAGCAGGTCCTGGCGGGGCAGGGTGCGCGCGTCCAGCGCCTGCTTCAGCTGTTCGTATACGACGCGTTCATGGGCGGCGTGCATGTCCACCAACACCATGCCGCGGCGGTTCTGCGCCAGGATGTAGATGCCGTGCAATTGCGCCAGCGCCATGCCCAGCGGATGTTCTTCGCCTGCCGGCAAGCCCGACGCCGGGCTGGGCTCCCGCACGGGTGTGACGTTGGTGGCCGTGTCGTCGGACAACGGGCGGTACAGCGACTGCCAGTCGGCCGCGGGAATGCCGGCGGGTTCGGCGTGCAGGCGGAACGGCACCTGGGTGTGCGCGCGTTGCGGGGCCGGCGACGGGCGCAGGCCATAGCCGCCGTTGCCGCCCGGGTTGCCGCCGGAATAGCCGCTGGAATGGCTGCCGGAATTGCCGCCGGAATTGCCGCCCGAATAACCCGGCCGGGGGACATCCGCCAGGCGCGTGGCGTCTCCGGCGGGAGCGCTGGGCGGGGCAGAGGCAGTGGCGAGTCCGGTGGACGAGGGCGCGGCGGTTTGTGCGACGGTTTCGAAACCGCCGTCATCCGCCTCGCTTTGCGACGCCGGCGAGACCGCCGACGAGCCGCCCGTCTGCGCCAGGGTCTGGCCAACCGCGTGCGATACGAAGCGGTGCACGGCGCCGCTGTCGCGGAACCGGACTTCATGCTTGGCCGGATGGACGTTCACGTCCACGGCGGCAGGGTCGATGTCCAGGAACAGCACGTAGGCCGGCTGGCGGTCGCCATGCAGCACGTCGGCATAGGCGGCGCGCAATGCATGGCTGACGGTGCGGTCGCGCACATAGCGGCCGTTCACGTACAGGTACTGCCGGTCGGCACGGGCGCGCGCCGCCGTCGGACGCGTGATCATGCCGGCCAGGCTGACCGTGCCGACCGAGTGCGACAGCAGCAGCCCGTGCTCGGCGAATTCGGCGCCCAGCACGTCGCGGATGCGCTGGGGCGGTTCGGCGGGCAGCCATTGGCGTTGCGCGCGGTCGTGGTGGAACAGGCGGAACGCGATCTGCGGGTGCGCCAGGGCGATGCGTTCCATCGCATCGACGCAGTGGCCAAATTCCGTGGCTTCGGACCGCAGGAACTTGCGTCGGGCCGGAACCGCGTCGAACAGCTGGCGCACATCCACGGTGGTGCCCGGCGGGCCCGAGGCGGGGCTGACCTGCATGCTGCCAGCGTCGATCTGCCAGGCGTGCTCGCCGTCGCGGGTACGCGAAATGATGGTGACCTGGGCGACGGACGCGATCGAAGCCAGCGCTTCGCCGCGGAACCCCATCGATGCGACGGATTCCAGTTCGTTCAGCGACCGGATCTTGCTGGTGGCGTGGCGCGCCAGCGCCAGCGGCAATTCGTCGGGCGGGATGCCCCCGCCGTCGTCCGTGACGGCGATCCGGCGGATGCCGCCGCCTTCCAGGCGCACTTCGATGGCGCGGCCCCCCGCGTCGATCGCGTTCTCGAGGATTTCCTTGAGGACGGAGGCGGGGCGCTCGATCACTTCGCCGGCGGCGATCTGGCTGATGAGCAGGTCGGGAAGCGCAAGGATGGAACGGCGTTCGGTCATTAGGCTGGAGGTCTGGTGAGGCTGTGTGGATGATTTTAGCGCCATGGCCCGGTGGGCTATAGTCGCTGGGGTCTAATCCCTCTTACGACTTCCGGGCTGCTGAATGCTTGAATTCTTCAATATGGTGCTCCACATCGACAAGACGCTGGGCGTCTGGGTCGCGCAATACGGCGTGTGGGTGTACCTGGTGCTGTTCCTGATCGTCTTCGCGGAGACGGGGCTGGTCGTCCTGCCTTTCCTGCCGGGCGATTCGCTCTTGTTCATTGCCGGCGCGTTCGGCGCCACCGGGCATATCGACCCCGTCATGATGGCGGTGCTGCTGATCGTCGCGGCAATTTCCGGCAATACGCTGAACTACATGATAGGCCGGTACATCGGGCCGCGCGTGTTCTCGATGAACCTGCGGTTCCTGGACCGGGGCGCGCTGATGCGTACCCACGCGTTCTATGAAAAGCATGGCGGCAAGACGATCGTCATGTCGCGCTTCATTCCGGTCGTGCGAACGTTCGCGCCCTTCGTGGCGGGCGTGGCCGACATGTCGATGTCGCGGTTCCAGCTGTTCAACATCCTGGGCGCGCTGCTGTGGGTCGTCAGCCTGGTTGCCGCCGGCTATTTCTTCGGCAACATCCCGCTGGTGCGTGAACACCTGAACACCATCGTGCTGCTGGGCCTGGCCGCGGCAATCGTGCCGGTCGTCGGCGCGGGCGTATTCAAACTGATCAAGTCGCGCCGCGCGTAGGAGGGGGCGCGCGAGCCGCGCGTCACGGGCTCCAAAAGAAAAAAGGGCAATGCGTTTCACGACGCATTGCCCTTTTTTTCGCCAGCGCGTTCAGCTGACGTCGCCCAGCCGCGCCAGCGGCGGGTTGGCGGTGAAGTAGCGCTGGATGCCGGTCATCATGGCTTGCGCCAGCTTGTCCTGATGCGCGTTGCTGCGCAGCAGGGCTTCTTCCTGGGGGTTACTGATGAAGGCGGTTTCCACCAGCACGGACGGAATGTCCGGCGCCTTCAGCACGGCAAAACCGGCCTGTTCGACGCTGTTCTTGTGCAGGCGGTTGATCTTCTTGATTTCGTCCAGAAAGGCGTTGCCGACCTTCAGCGAATCATTGATCTGCGCGGTGGTGGACAGGTCTAGCAGCACCTTGGCCACCTGGCGGTCGTGGCTGCCCAGGTTGACGCCGCCGATCAGGTCGGCCGCGTTTTCCTTGTCGGCCATCCAGCGTGCCTGGGCGCTGGTCGCGCCGCGCTGCGACAACGCGAACACCGACGAGCCGTTGGCCGAGGGCTTGACCCAGGCATCCGCGTGGATCGAGATGAACAGGTCCGCGTGGACGCGGCGTGCCTTCTGCACGCGCACGTGCAGCGGCACGAAGTAGTCGTCATCGCGCGTCAGGTAAGCGCGCATGTAGGGCTGGCTGTCGATCAGCGCCTTCAGGCGCCGGGCGATGCGCAGCACCACGTCTTTTTCACGCAGGCCGCTGCTGCCGATGGCGCCCGGATCTTCGCCGCCGTGGCCGGGATCCAGCGCGATGGTCACCATGCGCTGCTTGCCGCGGCCGGCGGTCGCGGGGGGAGACTTGGGCGCCGTGGGCAGCGGCGGGGCGGGCTGCTGGCCCTTCACGCGGGGCGGTTCGGGCGGATCCGCGCGGGTCGCCGGATTGCGCTGGATGTCTTCCAGAATGCGGGCCAGCGGATCGTCCGCGTCGGCGCCGCTTTTGTTCAGGATCGCCACCAGCGGGTCTTGGGCGACCTTCGGGTACAAGTCCAGCACCAGGCGGTACTGGTAGTCGGCCACGGGCTTGAGCGTGAACACCTGGGGCGCCACGGGCTGCTTCAGGTCGAACACCAGCCGCACGACGTTCGGGCGGTTCTGCGCCACGCGCAGGCTTTGGATATAGGGGTCGTCGGGCCGGACCTTGGATACCAGGTCGTTCAGGGCCGCGCTGATGGTCAGTCCCTCGATATCCACCACCAGGCGGTGGGGGTTTTCAAGCGTGAACTGTTCGGCCTTGAGCTCGCTGTCGAGTTCGAGCGTGACCCGGGTGTATTCGTCGGCCGGCCAGGTACGCACGGCCAGGATCGTCGCGGCCTGCGCCAGGCGCGGCAAGACCGGCAGGACGAGCAGCGTGGCCGCGACGCTGATCAGGCGGCGCCGGGTGGCGCCTGCCGAGCAAAGGGCGCCGTCTTGGGCGGGGGGACAATCGCGTTCAACCATGTTTGTCCTCGAGCGGTGTTCGCGGTCAGGGTGGCGTCACGTCCCTCGCCGGCATAAGCCAGGGAAATCAGCAGGTCGGGCGGGGGCAAAAGACCCTCGGCCCGCTCCGGCCATTCGATCAAAACGACCGCATCGTCACGCAGTAAATCCCGGAATCCTGCGTCCAACCATTCGCGCGAATCACTAAATCTATAAAAATCAAGATGATAGAAGTATAAGTTAGAAACTTTATAGGATTCAAGCAGCGCGTAGCTAGGACTTTTGATTCGGCCTGTGATGCCGCATTCCCGCAACAATGCCCGGGTGAAGGCCGTTTTTCCTGCCCCGAGGTCGCCTTGAAGGTGGATGCAGGCGCCTGCCGGGCCGGTTTTGCCCCCGGACACCAGGGGGGCGAGTTGCCGCGCCAACGATTCCGTGGCGGCTTCGTCGGGCAGGTGCAAGGTCAGGCTGCAAAGAGGGGCGGACATGGCGCTGGGCGAGTGGTAAAAATCGATGGAGGGAACACGGGTTTCGGCAATTATAGGAATGCGGGTTTCTGCTAATCTATTAACTGATTGCTATTCTCAATATGTCGCGCCTGGCGCTTGCCGCTGGACGCGACTGACGCCGCCACGGAGTTGTACGCGCCATGAAGACCCGCATCGAAAAAGACACGTTTGGGCCCATTGAAGTCCCCGAGGATCACCTCTGGGGCGCCCAAACGCAACGTTCGCTGCATTTTTTCGCGATTTCCACCGAGAAGATGCCCGTTCCCCTGGTCAACGCGATGGCGCGCCTGAAGCGCTCGGCGGCCAAGGTCAACGCCGAACTGGGTGAACTGGATCCGACGATCGCCGATGGCATCATCCGCGCAGCCGACGAAGTCATTGCCGGCAAATGGCCCAACGAGTTCCCCTTGTCGGTCTGGCAGACGGGCTCGGGCACGCAAAGCAACATGAACATGAACGAGGTGCTGGCGAACCGCGCCTCGGAACTGTTGGGCGGAGAGCGCGGCGAAGCGCGCAAGGTGCACCCGAACGACCACGTCAACCGCGGCCAGTCGTCCAACGACACCTTCCCGACCGCCATGCACGTGGCCGCCGCCGTCGAGGTCGAGCACCACCTGCTGCCGTCCCTGAAGGCGCTGCGTGCGACCTTCGCGGCCAAGAGCGCCGAGTTCTACGACATCGTGAAGATCGGCCGCACGCACCTGCAGGACGCGACGCCGCTGACACTGGGCCAGGAACTCTCGGGCTACGTCGCGCAGCTGGACCTGGCCGAACAGCAGATCCGCGCCACGCTTGCCGGCCTGCATCAGCTGGCCATCGGGGGCACCGCCGTCGGCACCGGCCTGAACGCGCACCCGCAGTTCAGCGCCAAGGTATCCGCGGACCTGGCGCACGCCACCGGCACGGCCTTCGTGTCGGCGCCCAACAAGTTCCAGGCCCTGGCGTCCCACGAGGCGCTGTTGTTCGCGCATGGCGCATTGAAGGCGCTGGCCGCCGGCCTGATGAAGATCGCCAACGACGTGCGCTGGCTGTCCAGCGGCCCGCGTTCGGGCCTGGGCGAGATCAGCATTCCCGAAAACGAACCGGGCAGCTCGATCATGCCGGGCAAGGTCAACCCGACGCAGTGCGAAGCCATCACGATGCTGGCCGCGCAGGTGCTGGGCAACGACGTGGCCATCAACATTGGCGGGGCCAGCGGCAATTTTGAACTGAACGTGTTCAAGCCGCTGGTGATCCACAACTTCCTGCAGTCCGTGCGGCTGCTGACGGATGGCATGGCCAGCTTCAACGAGCACTGCGCCGCCGGTATCGAACCCAATCACGCGCGCATCGCGGAACTCGTCGACCGTTCGCTGATGCTGGTGACGGCGCTGAATCCGCACATCGGCTACGACAAGGCTGCACAGATCGCGAAGAAGGCGCACAAGGAAGGGCTGTCGCTGAAGGAATCGGCGTTGGCGCTGGGTTATGTGACCGAGGCGCAGTTTGCCGAATGGGTGGTGCCGGGCTCGATGACCAACGCGCACAAGCCGTCGTAAACGGTCGCGCCGCAATGAAAATGGCCGCCGATGGGCGGCCATTTTTTTATCAGCGCGCGGCACGCACGAAACCCCGCACGAAACCCCGCGCAAAACCCCGCGCGACGCGCATGGCGCCGGATCAGGCGTGTCCGGTGAGCAGCAGCCACATCGGGATCGTGGCCGCCGAGAATAGCGTGCCCAGCGAGATCAGCACCGCCACCATCCGGCCGTCTCCGCCCATGCGCATCGCCAGCACGTAGGCGGCGGATGCGGTGGGCAAGGCGGCAAACAGCAGCAGCATCCGCGACTCCAGGGGCGGCAGGCCCAACAGGTGCGCGACCAGTAGCGCCACGGCGGGCAGCGCCACAAGCTTGACGCCCAACATCCACGTGATCAGCAAGCCATAACCCTTGCCGCCTTCCCATGCCAGGCTGGCGCCCACGCAAAGGATGCCCAGCGCGATGGCCGCCGCGCCAAGGCGCGCCAGCACGGTATCCACGGGGCCGGGCAAGTGCAGCCCCGCGAGGTTGCAGGCCAGGCCAAACAGCGTGGACACGACCAGTGGATTGCGCGCCAGCTCGCGCAGCAGGTTGCCGCCGCTGTGGCGCGCCAGCCCGTAGACCGCCGCGATGTTGGCCATGGGCACGGCAAAGCCAATAATCAGCGCCATCACCGTCTGGCCCTGCGAGCCGGCCAGGCTGGCCGACAGCGCCAGGCCAATGTACGTGTTGAACCGGTAGCCGCATTGCGCGGACGAGGCCAGCCCCAGCGACGATGGCCGCAGCACCAGGCCCGCCAGCCAGGCCAGCGCCACGCCCGAGGCCACGACGGTCGCGGTGGCCTGCAGCAGCAGGGCCGCGTTGCCCGCCGTGATGGGGGTGCGCAAGATGGATTGGAACAGCAGGGCGGGGAACAGCACGAAGTAGACGAGGCGTTCGGTGCCCGCAAAAAACTCGCGTGAAAATCCCAGTTTGTGACGTAGCGCCCAACCTAGCGCGACCAGCAGGAAATCAGGGAAAACCAGAAGGGCGACCGACATGGATTAAGGCGTTATTTCAGGGCGTTGGCCGGGGATCGGCTCGCTATGCGGGTGTAAGCATTTGCTGCTATTCTCCGTCATTCTGGCGGGCGTGTGTGCCACAAGCAATCCATAAAAGCAGCGCGAAACACGCAGCACACGAGCAATGCGCCCCCACCGTTAACTGCTGGTCCGCCTACAGGCGGGCACAACACACAACGGGCCGTTTACATACGGGCTCGCAATCTTGGAGGAAACACACCTATGAATAAAGTTCGCTCCCTGGCCGTGGCTATCGCCTTGGCAACCGGCGCCGCCGGCACGCTTGGCGTCTCCGTCGCGCACGCCGCCGACAAATATCCCAGCAAGCCCATCCGCGTGATCGTTCCGTTCGCGCCTGGCGGCTCGACCGACATCATCGCGCGCCTGGTGACCCAGCGCATGAGCCAGGAACTTGGCCAGCCGATGGTTGTGGAAAACAAGGGCGGCGCAGGTGGCGCCATCGGTGCGTCTGAAGCCGCACGCGCCGATGCCGACGGCTACACGCTGTCCATCGCCACCGTCTCGACGATGGCCGTGAACCCGGCGTGCCGTCCGAAGGACCTGCCGTACGATCCGATCAAGGACTTCCAGCCGGTCACCAACTTCGCCAACACGGCCAACGTGGTCGCGGTGAACCCGAAGTTCCCGGCCAAGGACTTCAAGGGCTTCGTCGAAGAGCTGAAGAAGAATCCGGGCAAGTACTCCTACGGCAGCTCGGGCACGTGCGGCGTGCTGCACTTGATGGGCGAATCGTTCAAGATGGCCACGGGCACCGACATCGTGCACGTGCCGTACAAGGGTTCGGGCCCGGCCGTGGCGGATGCCGTCGGCGGCCAGATCGAAATCCTGTTCGACAACCTGCCGTCGTCGATGCCGCAGATCCAGGCGGGCAAGCTGCGCGCCATGGCTATCGCATGGCCCGATGAAATCGCTGCCGTGAAGGGCGTGCCGACGTTCAAGCAAGCCGGTTTCCCGGTCTTGAACCAGCCGGTCTGGTACGGTCTGCTGGCCCCCAAGGGCACGCCGATGGAAGTCGTGAACAAGCTGCGTGACGCCGCTGTCGTGGCCCTGAAGGACCCGAAGGTCATCAAGGCGCTGGACGATCAAGGCTCGGCGCCGTCGGGCAACACGCCGGAAGAGTTCGCGAAAGAAATCAAAGAGCAGTTCGACTGGGCTCAAGACGTCGTGAAAAAGCAGAACATCAAGCTGGACTGATGTTGCGCGGGGGGCGGCCCAGGCCTGCCCCCGGCTTGCACGGCAAAACGGACGCCTTCGAGCGTCCGTTTTCTTTTGGCGCAAGGCCCGCTCAGCAGGCCGCGTCCAGTGTGGCGATGCGCTCGGCGCAGGCAGCGCGCAGGCGTTCGATCAGGTCGCGGTGCAGGGACGACAAGGGGTCCTGGTTGCGCACCATGATGCTGATCGGCACGCGCAGCGCCGGTTCCAGGCGGCGCAGATGCATGCCCGGCCGCAGCATGGCCTGCGCGGTGATGGCGTCGACGATGGCGTCGCCGCAACCGGCATCGACCAGCGCGCAGGCCACGTAATGCGTCTGCACCTGGATAGCGACCTGCGGGTCCAGGCCTTGCGCGTCCAGCGCCATCTGCAGCAGCGCGCCGGAGGCGTCGCTGGCGTCCAGCACGATCAGCGTGCCGCCCGACGGCGTCGCCAACTCCGGCAGGCGCATCGGGCCGGAAGCGGGCGTGCGGCTCAGGTGCACCAGTTCGGTATGGCCCAGGCCCATACGCGTAAGGCCGGGGTAGTCGTTGGTGTCGAAGGTGACGGCAAGGTCCAGCTCGCGCGTCAACAGGCCCTGCACCAGTTCGGCACTGTGATGGGTGTGGATATCGAAGGTGATGCCAGGCTGCGCATCGCGGCTGTCGCGCACGACGCGGGGCAACAGCCCCAGGCCCAGCGCGGGCGCGCAGCCCAGGCGCAAGTGGCCGTTGGGCCGGTCTCGCAGGCTGGCGGCCAACCGGCGCACGCTGTTCAAGTCTTGATTCAGCCGCGCGACTTCAGGCGTCAGGATGTCGGCTTCGCGCGTGGCGACCAGCCGGCCCTTCACGCGTTCGAACAGCTTGAAACCCAGTTGGGCTTCGGCGTGCGCCAGCAGCTTGCTGGCGGCGGGTTGCGAGATATGCAGCGCGGCGGCGGCCTCGGTCAGGGACCCGGTACGACGGATCGCTTCGAAAATCTCGATATGGCGCAGGCGCATGGCACGATGGGGATAAGGGACCGGAACCGCGATTCTATGTCGGAAGGCGCAAGCGGGCATCCCGGGCGGCCGGCGCGACAGCGGCGGGTGCCTTGACTATGATGGACGCCTGCCGGCATGCCGGCGCTATCCCGGAGCCCGATCATGCGCGCCTGCCGCCACGCCGCCGCCTTCCTGCTTGCCGCCGCCCTGGCGGCGCCTTTAGCCGGCATGCCCGCCGCCTGGGCCCGCACGCCGCCGGCGGCCGAAGACCGCAATCCCGAAGCCGCCAGCGGCGTGCAAGCGCGCGAACTGGTGCGCGCGTCGCGCTACATGATGGTCTCGGCCAATCCGCTGGCGACGCAAGCCGGTGACGAGATGCTGCGCCGGGGCGGCAGCGTGGTGGACGCCGCCATCGCGACCCAACTGGTGCTGAACCTGGTGGAACCGCAGTCTTCCGGTATCGGCGGCGGGGCGTTCATGGTGTTGTATTCCGCCAAGACGGGCCGCATCCAGACCTTCGACAGCCGCGAGACGGCGCCCGCGGCCGCACGCCCGGACCGTTTCCTGGATGCCGAGGGCAAACCGCTGCCCTTCGCCGAAGCCGTCAACAACGGCATGTCGGTCGGCGTGCCGGGTTTGCTGCGTGGCCTGGAGCTGGCGCACCGGGACGCGGGCGTGCTGCCCTGGGCCGACCTGTTCCAACCCGCGATCCGGCTGGCTGAAACGGGGTTCGCCGTATCGCCGCGCCTGCATACGCTGCTGGCGGGCAACAAGGCCTTGCCCAGGCAGACAGCCGCCGCTGCCTATTTCTACGCCCCGGATGGCACGCCCTGGCCGGTGGGCCATGTGCTGAAGAACCCCGATTTCGCGAGCACGCTGCGCGCCGTGGCGGGGCAAGGCGCCGACGCGTTCTACCAGGGCGACATCGCCCGCGATATCGTGGCCGCGGTGCAAGGGCACGCCACGCCCGGCGACCTGAATCTGGCGGACCTGGCGAATTACCGCGCCAAGACGCGCGAGCCGGTGTGTGGCGCGTATCGGGGCTACCAGCTATGCGGCATGGCGCCGCCCAGCAGCGGTCCCATCGCCGTGCTGCAGATGCTGGGCGAGCTGGAACAGTTTCCGATGGCAAGTTACGCGCCCGGCTCGCTACAGGCCGTGCATTACTTTTCGGAGGCCGGCCGCCTGGCCTTCGCCGACCGCGACTTCTATGTGGCGGACCCGGATTTCGTGCGGGTGCCGGTGCGCGCCATGCTGGACCCCGCTTATCTGCGCGCGCGTGGCGCGTTGATTCAGCCGGACCGCAGCATGAAGGTGGCGCTGCCGGGCGATCCGGAAGGAAAGCTGTTGTCGCTGGGCCAGGACAACGCGCTGGAGCTGCCTTCCACCAGCCACCTGGTGGCGGTGGACGCGCAAGGCAACGCGTTGTCCATGACGACCACGATCGAAAGCGAGTTCGGCAGCAAGATCTTCGTGCGAGGCTTCTTGCTGAACAATGAAATGACGGATTTTTCGTCGTCGTTCAAGGATCCCGAGGGCCGTCTGGTGGCCAATCGCATCGAACCGGGTAAACGTCCCCGCAGCGCGATGGCGCCGATCATCGTGCTGCGCGACGGCAAGCCCGTGATGCTGGTGGGCTCGCCGGGGGGTAGCGCGATCATCAATTACGTGGCCAAGACTATCGTGGGCGTGCTGGATTGGGGGCTGGATATCCAGACGGCCATCGCGTTGCCCAACATGGGCAGCCGCAACAAGGAAACCGAGCTGGAAAAAGGCACCGCGCTGGAAGCGCTGGCGCCTGCCCTGGAGCGGATGGGGCACCCGGTGCGCATCACCGAATTCCCCAGCGGCATCCACGGGATCGTCATCGACGCGGGCGGCTTGCAAGGCGGGGCGGACCCGCGGCGGGAAGGGCTGGCCGCGGGGGGCTGAGGCCGTAAGCCGGCCGCCGCCTTTGCGGCTACTCCAGTCTGGAAGGGTCCAGTTCCATGCGCGCTTCCTTGCGGTGCGCCAGGTACGTCACGCCCCACATCACCACGCCCAGCAGCAGCAGCCAGCCCGCCACCTGATACTGGATGACGTCGCGCCCCGTGAGCGGCGTGACCAGGAACAGGCAGGCCGCCGCGCCCAGCCACGGGATGATCCGGTTGATGCGGAAGTGCTCGTGCTTGACGGTGTCGCGGCGCAGCACCAGCACCGCGACGTTGACGAACGCGAACACGCCCAGCAGCAGCAACGCGGTGGTGCCGCCCAGCGCGCGGATGGCCTGGGAATCCGCTAACGCCACCAGCACGATCAACGTTAGCGCCAGCGCCGTCGTGAACAGGATCGCGGTCCACGGCGTCTGGTTCTTGCGGTGCACGTGCGCCAGGAAGGCCGGCAACACGCCTTGGCGTGACATGCCGTAGAGCAGCCGGCTGGCCATCATCATGTTGATCAGCGCCGAGTTCGCCACGGCGAACATCGAGATGACGGGCATGATGTACTCCACGGGCAGGCCGGGGGCGGCGCGCTTGACCACCAACACCAGCGGCGTCGAACTCTTGGCCAGTTCGCCCACGGGCACCAGCGCCACGGCGCAAATGGACACCAGCACGTAGATCACGGCGGTGATGCCCAGGCCGGTCAGCATCACCTTGGGGAAGATGCGGCTGGGTTCGTGGGTCTCTTCGGCCATGTTGACGGAATCTTCGAAACCGACCATCGCGAAGAAGGCCAACGCCGTGGCGGAGGTGACCGCCAGGAATACGCTCTTGTCTTCCGGCGTGTCGAACGCGATCACGCGCGAGAAGTCGGCCTGGCCGCCCGCGATGGCGTAGAAGCCCAGCAGGATCACCATCAGCAGGCCCGACAGTTCGATCAAGGTCAGCACCACGTTGGCCTTGACGCTTTCGGCCGCGCCGCGCAGGTTCACCAGCATCACCAGCAGCATGAAGCCCAGCGCGCCGGACGTGATCCAGGCCTTGTCCGCCTTGATGCCGAAGGCGGCGAATAGATTGGCGGCGAAGGCCTGCGACGCCGTGGCGGCGGACGTCAGGCCTGAACACATGACCGTGAAGCACACGATGAAGGTCAGGAAGTGCACGCCGAACGCCTTGTGCACATACAGCGCCGCGCCGGCGGCCTTGGGATACTTGGTAACGAGTTCCAGATAGGACAGCGCGGTCAGCAAGGCCACCGCGAACGCCACCAGGAAAGGCAGCCAGGCTGCGCCGCCGACTTCGGCGGCCACCTGTCCGGTCAGCGCATAGACGCCTGTGCCCAGGATGTCGCCGACGATGAACAGCAACAACAGTTTGGGGCCCATCACCCGCTTAAGCGGGGCGTGGTCTTTCGTTTCGTTCGTTTCTTTCGTGGCCATGGTCCTTCTCCTCTTTCTTTGAATTTGGGGGAGGCGCTGCCCGGCAACGCTAGGCGATTCGAAAAGTCTACGGCCCTATGCGACCTTTCGATGCAACATCGTTGCAACGAAATGTCTTAGTTGTTGGCATTCTTTGAGTATCGCGGAAGGTACTCCTTACGGGGTGTCGGTTTGGGGGGCGAGCGAGGGCGGCAGCTTGCGCAGCGTGGCGGGCGTGCGTGACAGTTTGATCGGAGACCCGACGCCCTGGTAGTCGCCGTGTTCCAGCACCATGCCCCGATGGCGCGTGTGCGGGTGCGCCAGCGCCTGGTCCACCGTTTGCACCGCTGCCGCCGGCACGCCGGCGCGCAGCAGACGGTCGGACAGCGCGGCCGCGTCTTGTTCCGCCAGCAAGGCGGACAGGTCGTCGCGCAATGCCTGGCGATGCTGCAGGCGGTCGGCGTTGGCGGCGTAGCGCGGATCTGTCGCCAGGGCAGGCGCGTTCAACACCTGCGCCAGAAGCGCGAATTGCCGGTTGTTGCCCACGGCCAGGAAGATCGGGCCGCTGGCGGTGGGCAGTGTTTCGTAGGGGGCGATGTTCGGGTGCGCGTTGCCGCTGCGCGTTGGCACCTTGCCGCTGTAGAAGTAATTGGCCGCATGCGGATGCAGCAGCGACAGCGCGCAGTCGTACAGCGTGATGTCCAGGAACTGGCCCAGGCCGCTGCGGCCCCGTTCATTCAGCGCCAGCAGAATGGCCACGGCGGCGTTCAGGCCGGTCACCATGTCCACTACCGGCAGGCCGACGCGGGTAGCGTCGCCGTCCGCGTCGCCGTTCACGCTCATCAGGCCGCACATGGCCTGCGCGCAGGCGTCGTAACCGGGCAATCCGCCCAGCGGGCCATCCGATCCGAAGCCGCTGACACGGCAATGGATCAGCTTGGGGAAGGCCTGGCTAAGGGACTCGAAACCCAGGCCCCACTTCTCCAGCGTGCCGGGCTTGAAGTTCTCGACCAGCACGTCGGCGTCGGCCAGCAGGTGGCGCAGCAGCTCCTGGCCGGCGGCTTGCGACAGGTCCAGCGTCATGCCTTCCTTGTTGCGATTGACGCCGATGAAGTACGACGCCGTGTCGCCCAGGAAGGGCGGACCCCAGCCTCGGGTTTCATCGCCGCCAGGCGGTTCGATCTTCAGCACGGCGGCGCCGTGGTCGGCCAGGATCTGCGTGCAATAGGGACCGCCCAGCACGCGGGACAGGTCGATCACCTTGCATCCGGCAAGCGCGCCGGCATTGGGTAGGGTGGGGGCCATGGAGTGTCAGCTTCAGTCGATGGAAACGTTGGCGCTGGTGATGAGCTCGCGCCACTTGGGGACTTCGGTCGTGATGAAGGCGGCCAGGCCTTGCGGCGTCTGATCCTGCGCTTCGACGATGCCCTGCGAACGCAGGGTCTGCTTGATGGTGGGGTCGGACAGCGCGGTCTTGAACGCCTGGTTCAGCGTGTTCACCACGTCTGCCGGCGTGTCCTTGGGGGCGACGATGCCGAAGAAGACACTGACGTCATATCCGCCCAGCCCTTGCTCGGACAAGGTGGGCAGGTCCGGCAGGGCCTCCGAGCGCTGGGCGCTGGCCAGGCCGATGGCGCGCAGCTTGCCGGCCTTGATGTAGGGCAGCGCGGTCAGGATGTCGGTGAACGACATCGACACCTGCCCGCCCAGCAGGTCGTTCAGCGCCGGCCCGGTTCCCTTGTAGGGAATGTGCATGATCTGGGTGCCGGCCATCTTGTTGAACAGAATGCCCGCCAGATGCGACGACGCGCCGTTGCCGGACGAAGCGTAGCTGAGCTTGTCCGGATTCTTCTTGGCGTAGGCGATGAGTTCTTGCGCGTTGGTGGCGGGCACCGACGGGTTCACGACCAGGATGTTGGGCAGGTGGCCCAGGCGGATGATGGGCGCGAAGCTGGTTTCGGGGTTGTAGCCCTGCCTTTTGTACAGGCTGACATTGATGGCCAGCGGGCCGGACGTGCCGAACAACAGCGTGTAGCCGTCGGGCTTGGCCGAGGCCACGTATTCGGATCCGATGTTGCCGCCCGCGCCGCTGCGGTTTTCAACGATGACGTTTTGCTTCAGGGGCTCGCGGAGTTTCTCGGCCAGCCGGCGTGCCATGGCGTCGGTGGGGCCGCCAGGCGGGAAGGGCACGATCAGCGTGATCGGGCGGGCCGAGGGAAAGGCGTCCGCGGCCAAGGCGGGAGCGGACGGGGTCGCGGCGGCGGCCGCCGCCAGCATCAGGGGGGCAAGAAGGCGTTTCATGGTGGTGTCTCCTGGGGGACGCGCCGGCTGTGCCGCCGGCGTCGGTTTACAGCGCGTATTGCAGAATGGCCTGGCAGGCCGCGCTTTCGTTGGGGGGAATGGCGTAGGGGTCGTGCGGCGCCAGGCGATGCAACAGCACCTGGTCGGCCAGCTGCGCGCGGCTTTCCAGGCCGGCGCCCGTGGCTTCCCAGCGCAGCGCGGCCATCGATACCGCGTGGTACAGCAGCGATGCGGCCTGGCGGGCGAGTTCGGCGTGGTCGCCTTGCGCGGCGTGTTCGGCCAGCGCGAAGGTCTTGTCCAGCGCCTGGGCCTGGCGTTCGGCCAGCGCGGGCGGGCAAGGCGCGCCCTCGGCCAGCAAGCGGTCGACATGGGCGCGCAGCGCGGGCAGGGAATGTTCTTTCTTGATGGCGCGCAGCACATCCAGCGCGACGATGTTGCTGGTGCCTTCCCAGATGGAACCCAGGTGGGCGTCGCGCACCAGGCGCGGTTCGGTCCATTCCTCGATGTAGCCGCAGCCGCCGCGCACTTCCATCGCGTCGCCGGTTACCTTGCGCGCGTCGCGGCAGGCGCGGAACTTGATCAGCGGCGTCAGGATGCGGGCCAGCGCGGGATCGGCCGCGCCCTGGTCCGCGTCGGCCAGCGCCCGGGCCGTCTGGAACATGACGCTGCGGGCCTGTTCGGCCCATACCGTCATCTTGACCAGCTGGCGTTGCATCAGCGGCATGTCGATCAGGCGTTTGCCGAAGGCGCGGCGGTGTTGCGACACGTAGACGGCCTCGGTGACCGCGCGGCGCATCAGGCCGGCCGCGCGCATGCCGTTGGACAGGCGCGAGTTGTTGATCATGTCGGCCATGTGCTTGAAGCCGCGGCCGCGTTCGCCCACCAGCCAGGCCACGGCCCCTTCCAGGCGGATTTCGCCGCTGGCCATCGAGCGGGTTCCCAGCTTGTCCTTCAACCGCAGGATGCGGTAGTGGTTGTGGCTGCCGTCGGCCAGATCGCGTGGCAGCAGGAACAGCGACACGCCCTTCAGGCCCGGCTGCGGTTCGCTGCGGGCCAGCACCATCGCGAATCCCGCGTCGGGGTTCGAGCAAAACCATTTGTCGCCGTGGATACGCCAGGTACCGTCGTCTTGCGCCTCGGCCGTGACCTCGGTGGCGCTGACGTCCGAACCCGCGCCCTGTTCGGTCATGAACATGGCGCCTTGGCGCAACGTGTCGAAATCCTGGGAGGTCACCTGGGGCAGCACGCGTTCGACCAGCGCCGGGTCGCCGAACTTGCGCAGCGTGCGCGCCAGCGAATCCGTCATGCTGACCGGGCAGCACAGGCCGAATTCCGCCTGCACGAACAGGTGGCTTAGCGCGTATTTGGCGGCGGCCGGCATGGGTTCCGGCCAGCCCAGCACGCCGCCGCGGTGCGAAAGCGCCGCCAGGCCGAATTCACTGTAGGCCAGGCGTTCCAGCTCGACATAGGCGGGGTGCTTGTCGACGCGGGATTCGTCGGTGCCGGCGCGGCTGCGCACGGACAGGGTGGGGGGATGCTTGTCCGCCGTGGAGGCCAACTCGTCCATGACGCCGCCGGCCAGTCCACCCAGCCGTTGCAGGTGCGGCAGCAAGTGCGCGTGCAGCGGGGGCGGCAGGTAGCGCTGGCTGAGGGCCGCGGCATAGGGATCGGCGTCGAAGAGGTTCAGGCCGCGGGAGTCCGGAACGGGCGTGACGGCAGTGGCGATCGGGGGGATCTTCGGGGCATCCATGGCGGCATCCTGCAAAAGACGGGGGATGATGGCGATGTTGCGCGGGTCGATTAATCTATACAAATACCGTTTTTGTGTAGAACAATTCATAAAAAATATGGATCGGAAGACGCCGTGGATCTGGACCCCCGCCTGTTGCGCTATTTCATCGCGGTCGCCGAAGAGCGGCATTTCAGCCGCGCCGCCGCGCGCCTGCACATTTCGCAGCCGCCGCTGAGCTACGCCATTCGCCAGCTGGAAGACAACGTGGGTGCGCGCCTGCTGGCCCGCACCAGCCGCCACGTGGAACTGACCGATGCCGGGCAGGTGCTGTACCGCGAGGCGCTGACCCTGTTGCGCCAGGCCGAGGAGGTGCGCACGCTGGTGCAACGGGTGGACGCGGGCTTGCGGGGCCGGCTGCGCATCGGTTTCGTGGGATCGATGCTGTATCGCGGCCTGCCGGCGCTGCTGAACGCCATGCGCGCCGAGCTTCCCGATGTGGAGCACGTGCTGACCGAGCTGAACTCCCACGAGCAGATCGAAGCCGTTCGGCGCGGCGAACAGGACTTGGGCTTCATCCACGCCAACCCGGTGCCGGACGAGGTCCAGGCGCGCGATCTGGTGGCCGAGCCGTTTGTTGTCTGCCTGCCGGATTCGCACCCGCTGGCGGATCGGGCGTCGCTGCGATTGGCGGACCTGGCGGGCGACGATTTCGTGTTCTTTGCCCGCGCGGCGTCGCCAGCTATTACGAAACGGTGCTATCGATGTGCGTGGCGTCGGGATTCATGCCGGTGATCCGGCACGAGGTACGCCACTGGCTAAGCGTGGCGTCGCTGGTGTCGCAGGGCCTGGGGGTGTCGATCGTGCCGGCCTGCCTGTCGCGTAGCGGCCTGGCGGGCACGCGTTTCATCGCTTTCCCGCACGAGGCGCGCTCCATCAGCCAGGTGATCTGGCCAGCGCAGGCGGGCTCGCCACTGCAGCAGAAGGCGATGGCGCTGGTGGCGCGCCAGTATCCGCCCGCTGCGACAGGCTGAGATCAGCGGAACACGACGGTCTTGTTGCGGTTCAGCAGGATGCGGTGTTCGACGTGGCTGCGCACGGCGCGCGACAGCACCAGGGATTCAATGTCGCTGCCGACCTGGGTCAGGTCCTGGGCGGTCATCGTGTGGTCGACGCGTTCGATATCCTGGTCGATGATCGGACCTTCGTCCAGATCGGACGTCACGTAGTGAGCGGTGGCGCCGATGATCTTCACGCCGCGCGCATGCGCCTGGTGATAGGGGCGGGCGCCCTTGAAACTGGGCAGGAAGCTGTGGTGGATGTTGATGGCGCGGCCGTTCAGCGCGCGGCACATGTCCGCCGACAGGATCTGCATGTAGCGGGCCAGCACGACCAGGTCGGCATTCGACTGTTCGACGATTTCCAGCACCTGCTTTTCCTGTTCCGCCTTGGTGTCCGGCGTGACCGGCAGGTGGTGGAACGGAATGCCATAGGAGGCCGCCAGGCTGGCGTAATCGTTGTGGTTCGACACGATTGCGGCCACTTCGGCGTGCAAATGCCCGCTATGCACGCGAAACAGCAGGTCGTTCAGGCAGTGGCCCTGCTTGCTGACCATGATCAGCAGGCGCTCTTTGCGGCGCGCATCGTGCAGCTTCAGGTCCATGCCGTATTCGCCCGACATGGCGTCCAGGCGGGCCCGCAGGTCGTCGGCGGCCACGGGGGCGGGCAGGTCGAAGTGCACGCGCAGGAAGAACTGGCCCGTTTCCTCGTCGCCGAACTGTTGGGAATCCAGGATGTTGCAACCCAATTCGAACAACAGGCCGCTGACGCGGTAGACGATGCCGGTGCGGTCGGGGCAGGACAGGGTCAGGATGTAGTCGTTGTGCTGCATGGTGCGGAAATAGGCCAGGAAAGGAAAGGGATGGGGCGGAGTCAGGCGGCCAGGCGCGCCAGGGCTTCTTCCGCCAGGGCCAGGCTGGAGGTCAGCCCGGGAGATTCGATGCCGAACAGATTGACCAGGCCGGGCACGCCGTGCACGGCGGGGCCGGCGATGACGAAGTCGGCGGCGGGTTCGTGCGGGCCGGAGATCTTGGGCCGGATGCCGGTGTAGCCGGGCGCCAGGGCGTCGTCGGGCAAAGCGGGCCAGTAGCTGCGCACCGCTTCGTAGAACACCTCGGCGCGGGCCGGGTCCAGTGTGTAGTCTTCGGTGCCAACCCACTCGGTGTCGGGGCCGAACTTGGCTTGGCCGCCCATGTCCAGCGTCAGATGCACGCCCAGGCCGGCGTGTTGCGGCACGGGGTAGATCAAGCGCGAGAACGGAGCGCGGCCGGACAGCGTGAAATAGCTGCCCTTGCAGAGGTAGTCGGTGGGGATGCTGGCGGGCGGCACGCCGTCGATGCGGCGTGCCAGCGCCGGCGCCTGCAAGCCCGCCGAATTGATCAGCACGTTGCAGGTCAGGGTCATGGCTTCATCGCCGCCGAACTGCAGGGCGAACCCGCCCTCGGGGCGGACGCGGCCGGACACCAGCGGCGTATGGAACACGCATTGGGCGCCGGCGTTTTCGGCGTCGCCCTGGAACGACAGCATCAGCGCGTGGCTATCGACGATGCCGGTCGACGGCGATACCAGCGCGGCCGTGCATTGCAGCGCGGGCTCCAGGCGCATGGCGTCTTCGCCGGAAATGTATTGCAGGTCATCGACGCCGTTGGCACGGGCGCGCTGCGCGATGCCTTCCAGCTGCGCGGCCTGTTCGCGGTTGGTGGCCACGATCAGCTTGCCCAGCCGCTTGTGCGGGATGGCGCGTTCGGCGCAGTAGGCGTACAGCAGGTGCTTGCCGCGCACGCAAAGCCGCGCCTTCAGGCTGCCCGCGGGGTAATAGATGCCCGCGTGGATGACTTCGGAATTGCGCGAACTGGTGCCGGTGCCGATGGCTTCCGTGGCTTCGGCCACCAGCACTTCGCGGCCGGACTGGGCCAGCGCGCGGGCAATCGCCAGGCCCACCACGCCCGCGCCGATGACGACGCAATCGACGTCCACGCTCATGACGTCTTCCTTTCGGACCGCGATCCGGCCGGGGTCAGGTCGAAACCGCCTGCGTGGAACACCAGCGGCGGTTCGCTGCTATGGCCGCAGCGCTCGACCTCGCCCACCATGATGATGTGGTCGCCTTCTTCGTAGCGGCTGCGGTTGCGGCATTCGAACCAGGCGGCGCAATGACCGTCCAGCATCGGCGTGCCGCCCGGCGCGTGGTGCACGGTCAGGCCAGCGTAGCGGTCCGGCGTCTTGCCCGTGGCGAAACGCCGCGCCAGCGCGATCTGTTCGGCGCTAAGCACGTTGACCACATAGCGTTCGCACTGTTCGAACGCCGCCAGCGAGGAAGAACCGCGCGACAGGCTCCAGAGGATCAGCGGCGGGTTCAGCGACACTGAATTGAAGGAGCTGACCGTCAGCCCGATGGGCGCGCCGTCGAGGCCGGCGGCGGTGACCACCGTTACGCCGGTGGCATAGCGGCCCAGCGCGGTACGGAAGAATGAGGCGTCAAAGTCAGGGGAGGAGGCGGGCATGCAATCGTTAAGTCGGGCGGGCGCGCAAGGCGCCCGGCATCAAGGCGACAGGCGTTCGATATTCCAGGCCGTGCCGTCGGCGACATAGCGCAGGCGGTCGTGCAAGCGCGACGGCCTGCCTTGCCAGAACTCGAAAGCGGTGGGCTTCAGGCGGTAACCGCCCCAGTGCGGCGGACGCGGCGGCTGTTCGCCGAACCGTTCGCGGAATTCCTGTTCGCGCGCTTCCAGCGCTTCACGGGTGATGGGCTGGCTTTGGCGCGAGGCCCACGCGCCGATGCGCGAACCGGCGGGGCGGCTGTGATAGTACGCGTCCGACTCTTCGGCAGCGACTTTTTCCACCGCGCCTTCGATCCGCACCTGGCGTTCCAGCGGCTGCCAGAAGAACAGCAGGCAGGCGCGCGGCTCGGCCGCCAGGTCCTGGCCCTTGCGGGATTCATAGTTGGTGAAGAACGTGAAGCCGTGCTCGTCAAAGCCCTTGATGAGGACGATGCGGGCGCTGGGCTGCCCGGTGGCGTCCACCGTGGCCAGGGTCATGGCGTTGGGTTCCGGCACCTTGGCGGCCAGCGCTTCGTCGAACCAGCGGGCAAACTGCTGGAACGGCGAGGCGGCGGCCTGGCTTTCCAGCAGGACGTTCTTTTCGTAGCTTTGACGCAGATCGGAGACGGACATGAGGCGTGGGATTCAGCGTTGATAACAGGGAGTTTATACCGCTTGGGGCATCGCTCCCTTATTGACCCCGCGCAGGTCTCAGGCATGTTTCCCGCCGGGCGGCGGGCAGGGGTGGTCAGGCGCCTTCGGGTAGCGGCCGCCCATCAAGTTCCAGCCGGCGGGCGATGGCGTCCAGCCGGGCGTCATGGATGCCGGCGGCCCGCAGCGCCTGGGCCGTCTGGACCACGTAGTCGGTGCACGGCCCGTAGCGGCCGGCGGCCCGGCGCACGATGGCCAGCAGCTCGGCGTCGGGCAGGGCGCGGATGTAGGCCGGATTGTCGCGGTTCATGATGAAAACCAGGGCGCGGACGGGGCCGGTGTCGGTCGCGCAGTTGATCCAGCGCGGCAGATAGGCGCCGGTGGACATTTCACGTTCCCAGAGCGCGGGGAAATAGGTGGGGACCTGGTCGCCGGCCAGACGGTAGACCACGCCCCGGCAGGAGCCGCCGCGGTCCAGGCCGAACACCAGTCCGGGGCATTCCGGGGTGCCGCGGTTCACGCGCGACCACAGGCACAACGCCCGGTGATGCCCGCGCAAGGTCGCCAGGCGGCGTTCCATGAAGTCGAAGTCGGGGCGCCAGATGAGTGATCCGTACCCATATACCCAGACGTCTTCCCCCGACTGCCAGTGCTGCAGCGCCTGGTCCAGCGAAGCCCGTCTTTCTTCGGGCGTCCACAAGCGGAAGGGCAGGCTGGCGCCAGCGATGGCGGAAGATGGGGACGGCGTGTTCACGACTACGGGTTCCGGTCAGATTCGAGCGGGGGGTTGCGGTTGGCCCAGCCGCCCGCCATCAAGGCCAGCGAATAGGCCCAGAACAAGGGGGCGACACCAATTACCGCGCCCAGCGCGCCGAAGGTCAATGGCAGGGACACCTGGGATCCGTTGATCAGCGCCATCCGTAAACCAACGGCTTCGGCGGCGCGGCCAGGCGGCGAATGCTGGTGCAGCAGGGATAGCATACTCGGTTGGCAGCACCCCAAGGCAAGGCCCAGGATGAACGACAGCACGATCAGGACGGTAACGTCGGTGAACAGCGGGTAAAGCATGAAATCGATCGCCGCCGTCGCCATGGCCACCCGGACGAGCGTCCAGGATCGGACCCGGCGCATGATCAGCGGCAATATCAGGCGAATGACGAACGTTGCCGCCGCGAAGGACGCAAGAATGACGCCGATCGTGGTGGCTGACAGCCCGATCGCGACGCCGAAGATGGGAACGACGAACAAATGGGTATCCCAGGCGCCAGACAGGATGGTGTTGACCATCAAGATCCGGCGTAGAGCCGGAACTGCCAGCAATTCGGTCACCCGTCGGCGCTGGGCCTCTTTGGCGCCCGCCAGTTGCGAATCCACGGCCTTCAATTGGTGACGCAAGGCATACAGGCCGATGCCCGACAAGATGGGGCCCAGGGCCAGCAGCCCGAAGGCGGTGCGCGTACCCAGATGGTCGATCGCCAGCCCGGCGATCAGCGGCCCGGAAAATCCCGACCCGGCCAGCGCGAGCGACATGAACGAGAAGTTGCGCAGGCGCTGCGCGGGTTCCGCGTGGCCCAGCAAGTCCTGCGTGGCGACCTGGTGCAGCATGAAGCCGATGCCGATGCAGCAGGACGCAATCAGCAAGGCGGTCTGTGTCTGCGAGATAAAGGGTAAAGCGGTGCCGATCGCGACCAAAGTCGTCCCGATGACGAGCGGGCGAACGATGCCCACCCGATCGACCCAGCGGCCGGCGCGCACCGAGAACAACATCGGCAGCACGGCAAACACGGCGACCAGGGTGCCCACCTTGAAGGTGGACAGACCCATTTGCAGCGCCGTGAGTGAAACGGTGATCCGTCCCCCGGTAAGCGCCACGTGATTCATCATTGCCAGCAGGCACAGCAGCACCGCCCCGGAAAATTCCGGGGAACTTGAAGGCGAGGAGGGGGATCTGTGAGAGGTAGGCACGGCGTAACTGCATTCATTCTGTGCGGATCGTCGGCCTATGTCGAGGCGCAGCGTTTTTGCAGTGCCGCAAATTGTTTCAAGCTCGCGCGGCAAGATAGGCGCCATCTACTGCGCAAGTCGGCGACTTACGGGGCAAGATGGCGGCATGTTCGGCGCATGTGCAAAAAAGGCGGTTCCGCGCATGCGCCGCAGTCGTTGTATCGTTCTCGCAACGGAACAATCCGGCGCCTGCCGGACGGACCGGTACTGCTTTACTGTTTTTCACCGTTTTGGCACAGATTGGCCATCGTTTGGCAGGGTCGCCCGTTTAGGATGGGCGCCTGTGCTTCGCAATACCGGCGCGGGTCCGCAGCCCCCGTCTCCTATCACCAGGTTCAATGAAAAAGCCCCGCAGCAAGTTCAAGCGTTATGCGTTGATCGCCGTCGTCGTCCTTCTTGTGGCGTTCGCTTTGCGCGCCGTCTTTTTTTCAGCGCCGCCGCCGCCCACCTTCGCGGTGGGCGAGGTCAGCCGGGCGAACCTTGAGGACAGTGTCCTGGCCAGCGGCACCATCGACGCCATCGAACGCGTCAGTGTGGGCGCCCAGGCCACCGGCCAGTTGAAGTCCCTGAAAGTGGAACTGGGCGACCGCGTCAAGAAAGGCCAATTGGTCGCCGAAATCGACGACCTGACCCAGCAGAACGAACTGCGCAACGCGGAGGCGGCCCTGCAGACGCGGCGCGCCGAACGCGCGGCCAAGGTCGCCACGCTGAAGCAGGCCGAATTGGCCTTCAAACGCCAGCGCCAGATGCTGGCGGCCGATGCCAGTTCGCGTGAGGCCTATGAGACGGCCGAGGCGACGCTGGCCGTGACGCGTGCCGAGATCGCCTCGCTGGACGCGCAGATCGCGCAGGCCGAAATCCAGGTGGACACCGCCCGTGTCAACTTGGGCTACACGCGCATCGTCTCGCCCATCGACGGCATGGTGGTGGCGGTGGTGACCAAGGAAGGCCAGACCGTCAACTCCATCCAGAGCGCGCCGACCATCATCAAGGTGGCCCAGGTGGACACCATGACGATCAAGGCCCAGATCTCGGAAGCCGACGTCACCCGCGTGAAGGCCGGCCTGCCCGTGTACTTCACGATCCTGGGCGAACCCGATCAACGCTATCAGGCCAAGCTGCGCGCGGTGGAGCCCGCGCCGGACTCCATCCAGAAGGAAGACGCCACGTCGTCGCTCACGTCTTCCAGCGGCAGTTCCACCACCGCCGCCGTCTATTACAACGGCTTGTTCGATGTGCCCAACCCCGATGAAAAGCTGCGCATTTCGATGACCGCCCAGGTTTTCATCGTGCTGGGCGAAGCCAAGGATGCCGTCGTGGTGCCGGCCTCGGCGCTGGGCAAGCGCGGCAAAGACGGCCGCTATACCGTGCGCGTGGTCTTGAAAGACAACAAGACCGAGGAGCGCCAGGTCAAGATCGGCATGAATAACAACGTGCAGGCGCAAGTGCTGGAAGGGCTGGAGGTGGGCGAGCGGGTCGTGACGGCGGATTCCGCGCCCGCGGCTGCCGCAGCGCGGGGAGGCTGACATGGGCGGACCGCTGATCTCGCTTTCCGGGGTGCGCCGCGAGTTCCCCGCGGGCGAGCAGACCATTGCCGTCTTGAAAGACATCGACCTGACCATCGAGGCGGGCGAAATGGTCGCCATCGTGGGGGCGTCCGGTTCGGGCAAGTCCACGCTGATGAATATCCTGGGCTGCCTGGACCGCCCGACCCGTGGAGATTACCGGGTCAGTGGCCGCAGCACGGGCGAGCTGGGCCCCGACGAACTGGCCGAACTGCGGCGCGAGCACTTCGGCTTCATCTTCCAGCGCTATCACCTGTTGTCGGACCTGACCGCGCAGGGCAATGTGGAAATGCCGGCCGTATACGCCGGCAAGCGGCGCGAGGCCCGGATGGCCCGCGCCGAGGAACTGCTGAAGCGGCTGGGGCTGGGCGACCGGTCGGAACATCGCCCCGGCCAGTTGTCGGGCGGCCAGCAGCAGCGCGTGAGCATCGCGCGCGCGCTGATGAACGGCGGCGACATCATTCTGGCCGACGAACCCACTGGCGCGCTGGACACGCACACCGGGCAGGAAGTGCTGCGCATCCTGGAAGAGCTGAACGCGGCCGGCCACACCATCATCATCGTCACGCACGACATGAATGTGGCCCGCCACGCGCAGCGCATCATCGAGATCAGCGACGGCGAGATCGTCGCGGACAAGCGCAATCCCGACGCGCCGCGCGTGGACGCCGAGCGTGACGCGCCGCCGGAACTGCCCAAGCGGCCCGCCTGGCAGTCGTACCTGGACCGTTGCGGCGAAGCGCTGCGCATGGCGCTGCTGTCCATGAACGCCCACCGGCTGCGCACGTCGCTGACCATGCTGGGCATCATCATCGGCATCGCGGCGGTGGTGTCGGTGGTGGCGCTGGGCGAAGGGTCGCGGCGCAAGATCCTGGAAGACATCAGCGCCATCGGCACCAACACCGTCGAAGTGTTCCCCGGCAAGGACTTCGGCGATGAAAAAGCCGTCACTATCCGCACGCTGGTTGCGGCCGACGCCGACGCGCTGGCCCGCGAACCCTATGTGGACAGCGTCACGCCGGAAGTCACCACCAGCAACACGCTGCGCTACCGCAACGTGTCCGTGAACGGGTCGATCCAGGGCGTGGGCGAACAGTACTTCCGCGTGCGGGCCATCAAACTGGCGCAGGGCAAGTTCTTCGACGAGACCAGCGTGGTGCGCCGCGCGCAGGAAGTGGTGATCGACGAAGGCACGAGGCGGACCTTGTTCGGTTCGCACACGGAACCGATCGGCCAGGTCGTGTTCCTGGGGTCGATGCCCGCCCGCGTGATTGGCGTGACCGAGAAAAAGGAATCCGTCTTCGGCAACAACGAATCGCTGAATGTCTGGATCCCCTACACCACGGCGCTGTCGCGCGTGCTGGGCCAGCAGCACTTGAAGAGCATCACGGTGCGCGTCAACGACGCCACGCCGCCAGCGGCGGCCGAACGCGCCATCGAGCGCGTGTTGGTCCGGCGCCACGTGGTGAAGGACTTCTTTGTGTTCAACACGGACGCGATCCGCAAGACCATCGAACGCACGACGGCCACCATGACTTTGCTGGTGTCCCTGATTGCGCTGATTTCGCTGATGGTGGGGGGGATCGGGGTGATGAACATCATGCTGGTGTCCGTTACCGAGCGCACCCGCGAGATCGGCGTGCGCATGGCGGTGGGCGCGCGCCGCAGCGACATCATGCAGCAGTTCCTGATCGAAGCGGTACTGGTCTGCCTGATCGGGGGCGCGCTGGGCATCATCCTGTCGCTGGCGCTGGGCGTGCTGGTGTCCAAGGCCACGGGCGGTTCGTTCCAGATGATTTATTCCACGGCATCGATGGTGGCGGCATTCACGTGCTCGACGCTGATCGGTGTGCTTTTTGGCTATTTGCCGGCGCGCAATGCGGCGCGTCTGGATCCCGTCGAGGCGTTGGCCCGGGAATGAGGACAATGAAAGCGGTTTCCCTGATTCGCACACCCGCCGCCCTGGCGCTGCTTCTGGCGCTGGGCGGTTGCGGCAGCCTGTTGCGCACCGATTACGAACCGCCGCTGACCCAGGCGCCCGCCGCCTGGACGCACGCCGCACCCGGTGCCGCGCAAGCGCCGTTGGCCGACGGCGGCGCCTGGTGGCGCAATTTCAACGACCCGGTCTTGAACGGGCTGGTCGATGCCGTGCTGGCGCGTAATAACGACCTGGCCGCCGCGGCGATCCGCGTGCGCCGCGCGCAGTACCAGGCGGGGCTGACCGAGGACCAATTGACGCCGCAATTGGGCGGCAGCGCCAACGTGGCACGCAACCGCAATCTGTACGGCGACCGCGCGATCACACGCACCAACACCGCTGAACTGACCGTCGGCTACGAGGTGGACCTGTGGGGCAAGCTGTCGCGCCAGCGCGACGCGGCCCAATGGGAAGCGCTAGCCACCGAAGAGGACCGGGCGGCCGCGGCCTTGTCGCTGGTGGGCACCACGGCCACGCTGTACTGGCAGACCGCCTTCATCAATCAGCGCATCGCCAGCAGCGACGAGAGCATCGCCTATGCGCGCCGCACGCAGGACCTGGTGCGCGCGCAATACGCGGCGGGCGGCGCATCGGCGCTGGAACTGGCGGAAGCCGAACAGACCGTGGCCAGCCAGCAGGCTGCCCACACCTTGCTGGTTCAACAGCGCGTGGAATACACGAATGCGCTGACGATTCTGTTCGATGGGCCGCCGGACCGCAGCATGGCCGACCCGGCCCGCTTGCCGCAGTATCCCTTGCCCGAAGCGCGCGCCGGCGTTCCCGCCGACCTGTTGGGCCGCCGCCCGGACCTGCGCGCGGCCGAGCTGCGTTTGCGCGAAGCCTTGGCAACGGTGGACGCCACCCGCGCGAGTTTCTATCCGCCGGTGACGCTGACGGGCGCGGTGGGCACCGCCAGCCCGACGCTCTCCAGCATGCTGCAAAACCCCGTTGCGTCGCTGGGCGTGGGCTTGACGCTGCCGTTCCTGCAATGGACGCAGATGCAACTGAACATCAAGATCTCCAAGGCGGACTACGAAGAGCGTGTCGTCAATTTCCGCCAATCGCTGTATCAGGCGATGGCGGACGTGGAGAACGCGCTGTCGAACCGGACGCAGCTGGCCTTGCAGGCGGAACAACTGGCGGTGTCGCTGCGGGCCGCGCGGGACGCGGAGCGCTTGTACGAAGTGCGCTACCGGGCAGGGGCCGTGTCGTTGAAGGACTGGCTGGACGCGCAGGAAAAGCGCCGGACGGCCGAGATTGCGCGGGACGAGAACGGGTTGAATCGGTTGGTGAATCAGGTGACGGTGTATCAGGCGCTTGGCGGGGATGATGTCGTGGTGCGTGATGTCGGGGTCGATGCCGGGGCTGATGTCTCGGGTTCTTGATACGCCCGGCGTAGCGGTGGCTCGCGTGCGCGTGTGCAACAGCCAACAATGCCCTTGGCCTATAAAATACCCGCCATGAACTCGCCCGATCATCCGATTCCGCCCGCCGACCTGGATCGCCGCTTCGGCGGCCTGTCCCGTCTGTACGGCCCCCAAGCGCCCGCACGTTTGCAAACCGCCCATGTTGCGGTGGCAGGCCTGGGGGGCGTCGGTTCGTGGACCGTCGAGGCCTTGGCGCGTTGCGGGGTTGGCGCCCTGACCCTGATCGACCTGGACCATATCGCCGAATCCAACGTCAACCGGCAGATCCATGCGCTGTCGTCCACGCTGGGCCAATCCAAGGTGGACGCCATGGCGGAACGGGTGCTGGCGATCAATCCGGAATGCCGGCTGACGCGGGTGGATGACTTCGTGTCGCCCGAGAACGTCGCCGACGTATTGCCCGGGCCCTACACCGTCATCATCGATTGCACCGACCAAGCCACGGCCAAGATCGCGATGATCCTGCATGCGCGTGCGCTGGCGGTGCCGATGCTGCTGTGCGGGGGGGCCGGTGGCAAGACGGATCCGCTGGCGTTGCGGGCCGGCGACCTGTCGGCCGCGGTGAATGACGCCTTGCTGGCCAAGTTGCGTAACAAACTGCGCAAGGAACACGGCTTTCCACGCGCTTCCGATCAGAACGGCAAGGCGCTCAAGCGCGTGCCGAAGATGGGCATCCATGCCCTTTGGTTTGACCAGCCCGCCATCCTGCCCGACGCCTGGACCCGCCCCGACGAGGGCGAGGACGACCTGGGCGCTTCGGGTCTGAACATCGCGCCGCAAGGGCTGTCGTGCGCGGGCTACGGTTCGGTCGTGACGGTGACGGCGGCCATGGGCATGGCGGCCGCCAACGAGGCGCTGCGGCTGGCGATCTGATCGCCAACGGGATTTCGTACCCCGGCCTCGGGCGCGATGAAGGTCGTCCGGCTCCTCGAGCCTTGCGTCACAGCGCCACGAACACCATCCCGTCTTCGATCCTGACGGGGTAGGTCGCCACGTTTTCCCGCAACGGGGAACATAGCGCCCGGCCGTCGCGCACGTCGAAACGGCCCTGGTGCAAGGGGCACTCGATTTCGTGGCCTTCCAGGAAACCGTCGCACAGGCGGGCGTTGCCGTGCGTACAGAGGTTGGAGGTCGCGTAGACCTCGCCGTCGACGCCATACAGCGCGATCTCGCGGCCACCCGCCTGCACGGCGATGACGTCTTCGTCCGGCACATCGGCCCGCGCGATGGCCTTGATCCATTGCGTGCTCATAGCGGCTTTCCTTGTCAGATGGGGTAGATGAGCGAATTGGGGATCAGTTCGCTGTCGAAAATGCACAGCCGCGATTCGAATTTCAGGCCGTCGGGCGTCTGGCGCACCACGTCCAGGTAGCGGCCCACGTTGAATACGGTGGTCAGCTGGCTGGGCTTGGTGCGGAACACCGCGTAGCTGGCCTCGGATTCAATGCGGTCGCCGTCCACCGACAGCACGCGCGGCGCGCCCACGACGTGGCGTTGGTAGTAGGGGTCATGGAAGATCGTGTCCGTGGCGCCGTAGATGCGGTCCTTCAGCATGCCGCGGCTTTCAAAGGCCATGGTCGCCAGGGGGTAGCCGCGTTCGTGGTTTTCACGCGGCAGCACCTTGTACGTGCAGGCTTCCAGGAAGAACTCCGGCCATTTCTCCCATTCCTCCGCATCCAGCGCGGCGGCGTAGTCGGCATACAGGCGGGTCAGCTGGTAATAGAGCGGAAAGTCCAGCATCGTCATGCCTCCATCACGCGGCGCCAATACGCGTACATGCCGCGGATCAGCGTTTCGGTGACCATGTGGCTGGTGTTTTCGGCGGTCTTGCCGCCCAATTCCGCCACGCTGCGGTGCCAGGGCTTCTGTTGAAAACCCGCTTGCGAGAATTCGATGACCTCGCCGTCATCGGCCGACACGAAGCCGGCCGGCCCGAACAGATTGGCCTGGCGCAGGCGCCGGCGCGTCATCTCGGGCGTGTCGTCGGCAAAGCCGAAGTGGGTCCAGACGAAGTCAAAGGCGTCATGGCCAACGGGCTGGATATGGCGGGTGGACAGCGAATTCACCTGCTGCTGAATGATGACGCTGGGAAACAGCGTCATCAGCACGGCGGTCGGGCCGTTCCACCAGGGTTCCTGGACGATGTCGAGGAAGCGGTCGTCGTTCAGGGACATCTGTTCCTTGAAGCTGGATACGCCGCTGGTGACACTGCCTTTGCCGCCCTGGCCGCGTGTGGAGATCATGGCGGCGTGGCGGAAGTGCCGGTCCATCTTCAGTTCCGAGCGGTTGTCCGCGCGCCACAAGCCGAAGGTGACGAACCAGGTGTGCAACAGACCGGGGTGGTAGGGGTCCTTGATGTTCTCCTGCATCAGTTTCCAGTTGCCCGGGATGCGCTGGCGGCTGTAGCCGTGGATCACCAGTTCGCGGCCGTCGAAGACGCGGTCGAAATAGTGCAGGATGTCGGGCCCCAGGTAGTCTTCCAGCGGCTCCACGTCAGGGTCGAACGCGGCGAACACCACGCCGTTGCGGCAGGCCACGGCCAATTTGGTCAGGCTGTGCGCTTCGGGATCGAAATCGGGCGGCATGCCGCCGTTCACCTTGCCATCCTGCTTCACGCCGCGTCGGAACGGCACGCCGATCAGATTGCCTTGCAGGTCGTAGTTCCATTGGTGATAAGGGCAGACGAATTCGCTGCGATTGCCGGCGCGTTCGCGGCAGAACTGCACGCCACGGTGGGCGCACACGTTTTCCACCACACGCACCTGGCCGTCGTTGTCGCGCACCAGGATGACGGATCGTTCCCCCACGGCGGTGCGCTTGAAGTCGCCCGGGTTGGGAATTTCGGCCTCCAGGCCCACGTAGCTCCAGTGTCCGCGGTAGAAGAAGCGTTCCAGCTCGCGTTGGTGCAATGCGGCATCGGTGTAAACGCCGAAGGGGATGCGGTGAGAGCCGTCGCCCTGCCAGGGCGGGACGAAAGCAAGCGGTTGTTCGGGGGTGTTCATGGGCGGCCTCGTGCGTGGCCGCCCCGGCAACAGGGCGTGGCGGGGTGCATGGTTTGTCTCCATTTTCGTCTGGCCCGCCTGGGGCGGACCGGGGGCCGGCGCGGCATCGGCGCAGGCAGTTTTCGCATCATCTTCGGGCAGGTGGCGGAATAAATAAATAGAATCTGCTTGATAAGCCTAATCACCAGAATCAATATTGGTGGAGACACGCGCATGAACCTGAAAGACGTGGACTTGAATCTGCTGGTCGTCTTCAACGAATTGCAGAAGCACGGCCGGGTGTCCGCCGTGGCGCAAAGCCTGGGTATTTCGCAACCCGGCGTCAGCAATGCGCTGGCGCGTTTGCGCAAATTGCTGGGTGACGAGTTGTTCCTGCGCACGTCGCGCGGCATGGTACCGACGCCCTACGCGGAATCGCTGGCCCAGCCCATTGCCGATGCGCTGAGTGCGTTGCTCGTCACGTTGAGCGCTCGCGCGCGCTTTGACCCGGCGCGCAGCGAGCGGGCGTTCGTGATCGGCGTGAACGACGTGGGCGAAACCTATTTTCTGCCGCGCCTGATGCGGGCGCTGGATGGCGCGGCCCCCGGCGTCACGATACGGACCGTGCGCACGACGTCGATCGACGTGAAAGACGAAATGGAGCGCGGCCGCATCGACTTGGCCATGGGTTTCCTGCCGGGTCTGAAAAGCGGCTTTTTCCAGCGAAAATTGTTCAGCCAGCCGTATGTGTGCGTCTTTCGGCGCGGCCACCCGCTGGCGCGCACAGGCGTGTCGGCCAAACAGTTCCGCGCGGCCGAGCACGTGGCCATCGTGTCCGAAGGCACGGGCCACGGAGTGGTGGACGAGGTAATCGAGCAAGCCGGCATCCGCCGCCGCCTGCGGCTGACGGTGCCGCATTTCATGGCGGTGGGGCCCGTGCTGGCCGCCACCGACATGATCGCGGTCGTGCCGCGGCGCTTTGCCGATTGCGCCTGTGAGCCTTTCGGGCTGGCGACGGCGCCTTGTCCGGTGAAGATCCCGGAATCCGTCATCAACGTGTTCTGGCACGCCCGCAGCCACCGCGAACCCGCCAACCAGTGGTTGCGGCAAGTGGTGGTGGACGAGTTCGCGGACTAAGGCGGGGTTGGAACGGGCTGGCGCGGAATCGGCGCTCAGGATTCTCGCAGCGTGACCGTGAACCAGCCGCGAAGCGCGTTGGACAGCCGGATCTCGTCGGCCTCGTGCAGATCGGCCAGGGTCAACACCCGTTCCTGGACATTGCCGGTGTCCAACAGTTCGCCGCGCTGCACGCCGGGCAGGCAGCCGCTTTCCACCGGCGGGGTGTACCAACGGCCGCCCATGCGCAGATACACGTTGCTGCGGCTGCCTTCGCACAGTTCGCCGCGCTCGTTCAGATACAGCAGGTCAAAGATATGCGGATGCGCCGGCAGCCATTCGATCGTCTTGGTGTACCAGGGGCGGTGCGTGGTTTTGTAGCGCAGCAGCGGCTCCGAAGCGCGCAGCGTCTCGGGCGCCAGCATGACTTCCTGGACGGCCGGCAGCGGCGGCAGCCGGGCGGTCTGGATATGGCGGGAGCCGTCGCGGGCAACCAGCAGGCGCAGGCGGTGCGGGCCCGGCGTGACCAGGCCCGTCGCGGCGATCATGATGTCGCCTTCCACAGCCCGGCCGCCCCAGGGGTAGCCCAGCGCCTTGCAGGACGCCTCCAGGCGCTGCAGGTGGCGGGCCAGCAGGGGCACGCGCTGTTCGGCATCGACCAGGATGGTCTCGATCAATTCAGGTTGCATGGGACTCTCCTGGGAAATGGCGAGCGGCGCCGCGCTCTATGCTACTACCGCTGCCGGCGTTGTTTCCAGCGTGACCCTGCCGGCCAGGAGGGCCGCCATCAGGCGCGCAGGATACGGGCCTTCCAGTGGCACTCCTGCCATTCCTCGGCGGGATCCGAGTCGTGCACGATGCCGCCGCCGACGCTGTAGACGCCGCCGCCGGCCGGGTCCAGGACCAGGGTGCGGATCGCCACATTCAACGAAAAGTCGCCGTCCGGCGCCAGCCAGCCCACGCTGCCGCAGTACAGGCCGCGCGGGGCGGTCTCCATTTGGCGAATGCGCCGCATGGCGGCCACCTTGGGAGCGCCGGTGATGGAACCGCAGGGAAACAGGGCGTGCAGCACGTCTTGCAGCGTGGCATCCGGCGCCAACGCCGACACCGTGGACGTCATGGTCCAGACGGTGGGATAGCGCTCCAGCGAGAACAGCGCGTCGACCGTGACCGAACCGGGCTCGGCCAGCCGGCCCAGGTCATTGCGCAGCAGGTCCACGATCATCAGGTTTTCGGCGCGGTTCTTTTCGCTGGCCAGCAATTCCTGGCCCAGCCGCGCATCCTCGACGGGATCGGGATGGCGCGGCGCGGTGCCTTTCATCGGGCGGGTCGTCAGCCGTGCCCCGTCGCGCCGCACAAAGAGTTCGGGTGAAAAAGACAGTACCGTGCGGTCGCCATCCTGGATGAACGCGCCGTGGGCCACCGGGTTGCGGGCGGCGATGCGGCGGTAGAGCGTGGCCGGATCGCCCTGGTATTGCAGATCAAGCGCCTGGGTGAAATTGACCTGATACAGCTCGCCGTCGCCGATCAGGCCGCGGATGGCGTCGATCTGGCGCACGTAGCCGGCTTCGGTCATGCGTGGCGTGGGCAAGCTGATGGAGGCGGGCGCGCTGTTGGCATCCGGCGCGTCCCAGGGGGCGTCGTCCACCTTGCGGTCGAACACCAGCGCGGTCAGGCGGGGACGTCCGTCATTCTGGGGGGGCGTCCAGGGGCCAGCGGGCGCGGGCAGGGCTGCTTCAGGCAACAGCCATTCGCCCAGTTCGTAGTCCAGCAGCAGGGCGACCCATCGCCCCTGCCGCCGCGCGGCCTCGATGGCCGCCAGCGCGGGGACGACTTCGGCCGCGGCGCGCGCTTCGATGCGGGAGCAAAAGCCCTCGAACCGCAGCGCGCGGCCTGCCAGCCGGTCTTCAAAACGACATTCCATGCGTGTTACTGCTGTTGTTGTTGCGCCAGGAATTCCGTAAGGACGCGTCCGGTGTGGGAGTGGTCGGCCAGGGTCATCACATATTCCGGCGAGCCTTCGCCCACCAGCTTGCCGCCGCCCGTGCCGCCTTCGGGGCCCAGGTCCAGCAGCCAGTCGGCTTCGGCGATGACGTCCAGATTATGCTCAATCACGACGACCGTGTTGCCCGCTTCCACCAGACGATGCAGCACATGGATCAGCTTTTCCACGTCGGCCATGGACAGGCCCACGGTGGGTTCGTCCAGCACGTACAGCGTATGCGGGATGCGGGACGCGCGGCCGGTCTTGATCAGGCCGTCGGTCAGGCGCGCCTTGGAAAGTTCGGTCACCAGCTTGATGCGCTGTGCCTCGCCGCCGGACAGGGTTGGCGACGGCTGGCCCAATGTCAGGTAACCCAGCCCCACGTCCTGCATCAGCTGCAGCGGCCGGTGAATCTTGGGGTGCGCCGCGAAGTAGCCGATGGCGTCGTCCACTTCCATGGACAGCAGTTCGCCGGCGTTCTTGCCGCGCATCTGCACGCTGAGCGTGTCGCTATTGAAGCGCGCGCCGTTGCAGGCGTCGCACGGCACCTTCACGTCGGGCAGGAAGTTCATTTCAATGGTGCGCATGCCCTGGCCTTCGCAGATCGGGCAGCGGCCATCACCGGTATTGAACGAGAAGCGCGCCGCCGTCCAGCCGCGCATGCGGGCTTCGCGGGTGTCGGCGAACTGCTTGCGCACGTCGTCCCAGAACCCCACATACGTGGCGGGGCACGAGCGCGGCGTCTTGCCGATGGGGGTCTGGTCCACTTCCAGCACGCGGTCGATGGCTTCCCAGCCCTTGATGCTTTCGCAACCCGCCCAGCCCGGCGACTTGCCTTGCGAGACGGCCTGGCTCAGGTTGTCCAGCAGTACTTCGCGCGCCAGCGTCGACTTGCCGGAACCCGACACGCCCGTCACGACGCTCAGGCGGCCCACCGGGATCTTGGCGTCCACGCTGCGCAGATTGTGCAGGCGCGCGCCGCGGATCTCGATCATCGGCGTGTCGGCTTCGACGGGCCGGCGGCCTTGCAGCGGGTGTTGCAGCGGCGTTTTCAGATAACGTCCGGTGACGGATTCCGGCGCATCCATCAAATCCTGCACGGAACCTTCGGCCACGACGCGCCCGCCGCGGATGCCCGCGCCCGGCCCGATGTCGATCACGTGCGAGGCGCGGCGGATCGTGTCTTCGTCGTGTTCGACCACCACCAGCGTGTTGCCGTTTTCTTCCAGGCGGGCCAGCGCATTCAGCAGAATGCGATTGTCGCGCGGATGCAGGCCGATGGTGGGTTCATCCAGCACGTAGCAGACGCCTTGCAGGTTGGACCCCAACTGCGCGGCCAATCGGATGCGCTGCGCTTCGCCGCCGGACAGCGTCGGCGCGGCGCGGTCCAGCGCCAGGTAGTTCAGGCCCACTTCCTGCATGAAGTTCAGGCGGCCGCGGATTTCGGTCAGGATATCGCGGGCGATCTCGCCTTCCCGGCCGCGCGCCACCAGTCCGGTAAAGAAGGTGTGCGCGTCCGACACCGGCAGCGAAGCCAGTTCGGCGATCGATTTGTCGCGCCAGCGCACGGCGCGCGCCACGCGATTCAGGCGTTGCCCGTCGCACTGCGTGCAGGCGCGGGCTTCGCCTTCGTACCAGGCGTTCCAGGCGGTTTCCTCGCCGGTCTGCTCTTCGTCGAACCCCTGCAATTGCAGGCCCGTGCCGAAGCACCCCGTGCACCAGCCGTGCTTGGAGTTGTACGAGAACAGGCGCGGATCGGGTTCGGGGAAGCTGGTGCCGCACGACGGGCACGCGCGCTTGACCGAAAAATGCTGTTGCTGCAATTCGCTGTTCAGCGCTTCGTGCAGCTTGTTCACCGGCCAGACCACCGACATCACGCCCTGGCCGTTTTCCAGCGCGCTCTTGACGGCGGCGCGCAGGTCGGCTTCGTTGGCGGGGTCCACCACCACGTCCGCCACCGGCAGCTCGATGGTGTGTTCCTTATAGCGGTCCAGGCGCGGCCAGGGGGCCACGGGGATGAACTCGCCGTCCACGCGCAGATGCGAATGGCCCTTCGAACCGGCCCACTTGGCCAGATCCGTGTAATAGCCCTTGCGCGCGGTCACCAGCGGGGACAACAGGCCGATGTGCACGCCCTTGTGGTCGCGCAGCAGGCGGGCCACGATCTGGTCGGTGTTCTGCGGCTCGACGGCCACGTTGCAATCCGGGCAGTACTGGGTGCCCAGCTTCACGTACAGCAGGCGCAGGAAATGGTGGATTTCCGTCATCGTGGCCACGGTGGACTTGCGGCCCCCGCGGCTGGTGCGCTGTTCGATGGCCACGGTGGGCGGAATGCCGAAGATGGCGTCCACGTCCGGCTTGCCGGCCGGCTGCACGATGGCGCGCGCGTAGGCGTTCAGCGATTCCAGGTAGCGGCGCTGGCCTTCGTTGAACAGGATGTCGAAGGCCAGCGTGGACTTGCCCGAGCCGGACACGCCGGTGATCACGGTGAATTTGTCGTGCGGGATTTCGACGCTGATGTTCTTCAGATTGTGTTCGCGCGCGTTGCGGATTTCGATCGCCATGTTGCCCTGGCGGCGCGCGCGCATCACGGACTGCAACGGCGTGCCTTCGCCGGCGCCGGAGGCATCGGCGGCCCCGTCGGTGCTGTGATACGCGGCGGCCGGTTCGGCGATGCGGGCGGTCAGGCCGGCTTGCTCGACTTCTTGCGCGTCGATGTCGCTGGTGACCACGACGTCGGTCGGCAGGATGCTGACTTCGTAGTCGCGCAGCGCGGCGCCCGTGTGCGACTTGGGGTTGTCCATCAAGTCTTGCGGCGTGCCTACGCCAAGCACCAGACCGCCGGCATCGCCGCCTTCCGGGCCCAGGTCGATCAGCCAGTCGGCCGCGCGGATCACGTCAAGGTTGTGTTCGATGACCAGCAGCGTGTGGCCGGCGGCCAGCAGCTTGCGGAACGCGCGCATCAGGCGGGCGACGTCGTCGAAGTGCAGTCCGGTGGTGGGTTCATCGAACAGGAACAGGCTGCCCTTCTTAGCGACCTTGGCGGTGGAAATACCGCTGCGCGCCGCTTCGGCCAGGTGGCCGGCCAGCTTCAGGCGCTGCGCCTCGCCGCCCGACAGCGTCGGCACGGGCTGGCCCAGGCGCACATATTCCAGGCCCACATCGGCCAGCGGCGCCAGGCCCGTCTGCACGTCGCGCAGGCCCTTGAAGAAGTCCAGCGCTTCGCTGACCGTCATGGCCAGCACTTCGTCGATGGACGCGCTCTTGCCCAGGTGTTCGACGCGCACTTCCAGTACTTCGGGGCGGAAGCGCTTGCCGTCGCAATCCGGGCAGCGAAGGTACACGTCGGACAGGAACTGCATTTCCACGTGCTCGAAGCCGGTGCCGCCGCAGGTGGGGCAGCGGCCGTCGCCGCCGTTGAAGCTGAACGTGCCGGCCGTGTAGGCGCGTTCGCGCGCCAGCGGGGCCTGGGCGAACAGCTTGCGGACGGCGTCGAATGCGCCCACGTAGCTGGCGGGGTTGGAACGCGCCGTCTTGCCGATGGGGGTCTGGTCCACCATGACCACGTCGGCGATCTGCTCGGCGCCCAGCAGGCGCTCGAACGCGCCAGGGGCCTCCGACGGCTTGCCTTTCTGCTTGAGCAGCGCGGGGTACAGCACGTCCTGCACCAGCGTGGACTTGCCTGATCCGGACACGCCGGTCACGCAGACCAGCCGGCCCAGCGGCAATTCCACCGAGACATTTTTCAGGTTGTGCGCGTTGACGCCTTCCAGCAACAGGCGCGGCGTGTTCTTGGCGACCGGCATCGGACGCGGCGCTTCCACGCGCTGGCGGCCGCCCAGGTAATTGCCCGTCAGCGTGTCGGCCGCGCGCAACTGCTTGGGCGAGCCGTCGAAAACGATGTAGCCGCCGCGTTCGCCCGGGCCGGGGCCGATGTCGATGATGCGGTCCGCGGCCACCATGACCTGCGGGTCGTGTTCCACCACCACCAGCGTGTTGCCCGCGTTGCGCAACCGGTGCATGACTTCGACCACGCGATGCATGTCGCGCGGGTGCAGGCCGATGGAGGGCTCGTCCAGTACGAACAGCGTGTTCACCAGCGAGGTGCCCAGGGCGGTGGTCAGGTTGATGCGCTGCACTTCGCCGCCCGACAGCGTGCGGCTCTGGCGGTCCAGCGTCAGGTAGCCCAGGCCCACGTCGCACAGGAACTTCAGGCGCGCGCGCACTTCCGTCATGAGCAGGTCGGTGGCGGCGTCCAACGCGCCGGAAAACGATAATTCGTCGAAGAAGCGGCGTACCCGTTCGATGGGCAGCAGCATGACGTCATGGATCGACAGGCCGCCCAGGTTGTTCAGTTGGTCGCGCGACCAGTCGGCCCCGACCGGCATGAAGCGCCGGTAGCGGCCGTCTTCCGGCGGCAGCACCGTGTCGGCTTCTTCCTTGGTGCCCAGCCGCCACAGCAACGCGTCCGGCTTCAGGCGCGCACCGTTGCAGGTGGGGCAGGGCGTATAGCTGCGGTACTTCGACAGCAGCACGCGCACGTGCATTTTGTAGGCCTTGGTTTCCAGCCAGTCGAAGAAGCGCTGCACGCCATACCACTGGTGTTTCCAGGCGTCGTTGCCGCCTTTCCAGTCGGGGGTGCCGTACAGCACCCAGCGCTTGTGCTCTTCGCTCATCGACTTCCAGGGCACCCCCAGCGGCACGCCCGCGCGCGGCGCGTACTTTTGCAGTTCGTCCTGGCATTCCTTATAGGACGGCGTGGTCCACGGCTTGATCGCGCCTTCCAGCAGGGTCTTGTTCTCGTCCGGGATCACCAGGCCGAAATCGATGCCGATCACCCGGCCGAAGCCGCGGCAGGACTCGCACGCGCCCAATGGCGAATTGAACGAGAAGCTGCTGGGCAGCGGGTCGGTGTATTCGATGTTGCAGTCGGCGCAATGCAGGCGGTCGCTGTACTTCCAGATGTCGGCGTTGCCGCCTTCGGCGTCCATGACATAGACGGCAAGGTGGCCGGCGCCCATGCGCAGCGCGGTGTCCAGCGCTTCCATCACGCGTTCGCGTTCGGTGCCCGCGAAGCGGAAGCGATCCTGGATGACGTGCAGGATGCGGCGCGCTTCGCCCGCGTCCTTGGACGCCTTGGCTTTCTTGGCGCCCTTTGCGGCCTTGGCGCCTTTGGCCGCGGCGGTGGCGCGCGGCACGGCGGTTTCCTCGGCATGCACGCGGGTGTAGCCCTGCTGCTCAAGGAAGCCGCGCACTTCGTCTTCGGTGAAGTTGGCGGGCACGGCGATGGGGAAGGTCACCACCAGTCGCGGGTCGCCCGCCACCGCGGCGCGTTCGGCCAGCGAATGGTAGATGGAGTCCGGCGTGTCGCGGCGCACCACCTTGCCGCAGCCGCGGCAGTACAACCGGGCGCCGCGCGCGAACAGCAGCTTCAGGTGGTCGTTCAGTTCGGTCATCGTGCCGACCGTGCTGCGCGAGCTGCGCACCGGGTTGGTCTGGTCGATGGCGATGGCCGGCAGGATGCCTTCGATGCGGTCCACCTGGGGCTTGTCCATGCGGTCCAGGAACTGGCGCGCATAGGGCGAGAACGTTTCCACGTAGCGCCGCTGCCCCTCGGCGTACAGGGTGTCGAACGCCAGCGAACTCTTGCCAGAGCCCGAAACGCCCGTCACGACGACCAGTTCGCCAGTGGCGATAGTCAGGTCCAGGTTCTTGAGATTGTTCTGGCGTGCGCCAACGATGCGGATTTGGGAGCTCATGGACGGTATCGTAGCCTGAGGAAGCCGCCTGCCCGAGCGATGACCCTTCGCTGGTTTCGAGCGCGGCGATATGGAATAATTGCCTACATAGTGAGGCATGAGTCCATAATATGGACAATCATGCGCTAACTAGCTGTACAAATAAACAGTATCGCAGATTCGTCTGACATTCGCGCTGTTTGCCTTGCGAAATCTGTTTGTTCATAGTTAAAGGCCGGTTGCCTCTATTTGGGGACGTTCTTGTCGGAAACCAAGGTCGCGGGCGCTGCGGCGTTCGCCAAATTCATGACGGTGCTTCAGGCGGTGGCCGATGCGCCCCAACCGCCCACGGCGGCCTCGCTTGCGCGCAGTTGCGGCTACCCCCGCCCGACGGTGTATCGCATCGTGGCGGCGTTGGCCGAGCAGGGCATGGTGGCGGAGACCGGCGGCGCCTATCGCCTGGGCACGCGCCTGATGTCTCTGGCCAGCCGCGCCTGGTCGCAGTTCGACCTGCGCGCCGCGCTGGCGCCCGATCTGCAGGCGTTGCGCGACGCCACGGGCGAAACCGTGCACCTGGCGGTGCCCGCCGGCCAGGAAATGATCTATATCGACAAACTGGAAAGCCCGGGCCCGGTGCGCATGGTGTCGCGCGTGGGGTCATCGGTGGCGTTGCATTCCAGCGCGGTCGGCAAGGCCTATCTGGCCGCGCTGGACGATGCTGCCCGCGAGCGCCTGCTGCACGGCCTGCCGTTGCCGGCGCGCATGCCGGGCACCGTGACCAGCCTGCCGGCCCTGCGCGCCGTGCTGGACGCGGACCGCGCGCGTGGCTACGCCATGGACAACGAAGAAAATGAAGCCGGCATCGTCTGCTACGGCGTGGCGCTGTGCGACGCGGCCGGCCGCCCCGTGGCGGGCGTCAGCGTCAGCACCCTGCTGTTCCGGCGGCGCGACGACCCGCAAGCCGCCTATATCGATCCCTTGCTGCGGCTGCGCGACGCCGCCGCAGCCAAACTCGCCGTCCTGCCGGCATCGTCCGGCGGCGTCTGACCGCCCGTCCCAGAGGAATTCCATGACCGCATCCGCTCCCATCGCCTCCAAGCTTTCCGCCCTGCTGGCTGCCCGGGTCGTGCCCGTGTTGCGCTACACGGACGCGGCCACCGCTGCCTATGCCGCCGAAGTCGCGGTAGCGGCTGGCTGCACCACGCTGGAACTGACCTGGACGATTCCCGGCGTGACCGACCTGGTGCGCGCGCTGCGCGACAAGCATGGCCCCAGCCTGTTGCTGGGCGTGGGCACGGTGCTGGACGAAGCCCAGGCCCGTGACGCCCTGGTGGCCGGCGCCGACTTCCTGGTGTCGCCCGCCCTGGCCAGCGAGATCGTCGACATGGCGCACGCGGCCGACGCGCTGTGCCTGCTGGGCGCGTTCACGCCTACCGAAGTGCTGGCGGCCCGCCGTGCCGGCGTGGACGTGGTGAAGGTGTTCCCGGCCGACACCGGCGGCCCCAAGCACCTGGCCGCGCTGAAGTCGGTCTATCCGGACACGATCTTCTGCCCGACGGGAGGCATCACCCAGGACAACATGGGCGCGTACTTCGCGGCCGGCGCCGGGCTGGTTGGCATCGGCAGCAACCTGTACGACAAGGCCGCGTTCGCCGCGCGCGACACGGCGGCCCTGGTCGCCCAGATCACCCGCACCCGCGAGGCCGCCCATGGCTGATTTCGACATCGTCGCGCTGGGCGAGCCGCTGGTTGAACTGAACCAGACGCACAAAGGGCAGTTGCAGTACTTGCAGGGTTTCGGCGGCGACACGTCCAACGCGGTCATTGCCGCCGCCCGCCAAGGCGCGCGCTGTGCCTACCTGACCCGGGTAGGCAATGACACATTCGGCGCCCAGTTCCGGGACCTGTGGCAGTCCGAGGGCGTGGACACGGCGGGCGTGCAGACGGACGACGACGCGCACACCGGCCTGTATTTCGTGCAGCACGGCCCCGACGGCCACGCGTTCAGCTATCTGCGGCGCGGCTCTGCCGCCAGCTTGATGACGCCGGCCTTGCTGCAAAGCGGCCTGATCGAGCGCAGCCGCTTTCTGCATGTATCGGGCATCAGCATGGCGATCAGCAACAGCGCCTGCGACACCGTCTTCGCCGCGATCGCCCGCGCGCATGCCGCGGGGGCGCAGGTCAGCCTGGATTCGAACCTGCGATTGCGGCTGTGGCCGGTGGACCGCGCCCGCGCGATCCTGCGCGAAGCCATGCGTGACGCCGACCTGTTCCTGCCCAGCATGGACGACATGCAGCACCTGACCGGCAACGACGATCCCGAGCGCACGCTGGACTGGATCCGCGACGGCGGCGCGGCGGGCGTGGTGGTGCTGAAGCTGGGCAAGGACGGATCCATCATTGACGACGGGCACACCCGCACGCCAATCGCGGCCCTGCGGGTGGATGCGGTCGATGCCACCGGGGCGGGCGATTGTTTCGCAGGCAGTTTGCTTGCCCGCCGTTGCCAGGGCGATTCCTGGGAAGACGCCGTGCGCTACGCCAACGCGGCGGCGGCGTTGTCCACATTGGGCTATGGCGCGGTCGATCCGCTGCCCCGCGCGGAACAAGTCCGGGAACGGCTGAAATCGCTGGAAGACTAGAAGCAGGCAGGGGCGGGGCGCACAAGGGGACGGACCACACCGCCGGCGCCATGCCCTGTTTTCCACCCAATTGGCGCGGCCTGGAGATTTCAGGCTAAAATGCCAAGTTATCCGAATTTTTTCCGCCAGCCCTATTTCCGGTTGTGCGGGCCACTTTCCGCAAATTCAACAGGAGAATCAACATGGCTGAACGCAAACGCGTGCGTCGTAACACCCTGGAACGCCGTTGCTTGGGCAAGGCTTTCAAGCGCTTGTTCGTCAAGTCGCCCAAGGGTGTTTTCAAGATGCTGGAAAAGATCAAGCGCGTCTAATCGACGCCCCTGATTTGAAAAATCCCCGCATGGCGCAAGCTGTGCGGGGATTTTTCTTGGGGTCCGCCATGATGGGTGCGCGGCGGAGCCCAGAGCATGATGCTCCGCCCCATCACTCCACGGTCGGCCCCAGCTTTGGCTTGATGAAGTCCATGAACGCCCGGGTTTTGGCCGGCTGGATGCTGGACGGATACACCACGTAGATCGAAATGGGGTCTACCGACCAGCCCGGCAGCACGCGCCGCAGCGAGTTGCGCTTGATGATCGGGTCCAGCGCCTGGCAATGCGGCATGCGGGTGATGGCCAGGTCCAGGCCCGCCAGCGTGCCGGCGATGCTCATGTTGTTGGCGGCCAGATGGCCGCTGACCGGCACGCGCTCGCTCACGGTGCCGTTGTGCAGCGTCCAGTGCGAATGCGCGTCGTCGATCGTGGTGCGCAGGCATTGATG